>JAEEGI010000566.1_pt1 | contig 107482 bp, 109 predicted proteins | sample 8958751 | NCBI WGS metagenome assembly JAEEGI01 (sample SAMN16246545, study PRJNA631951) | gut metagenome | biome: gut microbiome; feature: rumen; material: KS-attached | host: Bos | place: Iran: Karaj | collected 2018-10
GTCAGGTTTGCACCAGCGGTCTTAGCAGTTGTAATATAATTGCCATCAGCTGCAGGACGAGCCTCTGCCTGTAAAGCATCATAAACTGTACCACCAGTTACTAATTCACCATTACCAGATTCTACAGCACCAGTACCAATAGCAGCACCCCAGTCAGCAGTGTTAGCTGCTACATTGGAAGCATCTTTGTTAGCTTTGGTATCCAATGCGTCATTAATCTCATCTTTGGTATCCTGAATTGCATCATAAACAGTACCACCATCAACGATACCAGTATTGCCAGAAGCAACCACGCCATCAACCACAACATCAACAGCATAGGTCTTTGCATTACCATCCGTACCTTCCGTTACGGTAGTATTTGTTCCATCTACCACTTTAACTGCTTCTTTAGCCAAATCACGGACAACAGTCTTACCATTATCGGTAATGTTATCCAAATCAATATTGGCTTTACCGTCATCCAAATCAGCAATTGCATCTTCGTTTGCTTTAACAGCAGTATCAAGAGCTGTCAGATTTTCAGCAGTGGTATTATCTTTGGCAATATAGTTGCCGTCATCAGGACGAACTTCATTATAAATGGTATCGCCGCTTACTAATCCTGTATCTCCAGAAGCAACCTGCCCGTTAGCCGTAATATTGGCTTTTACGGTATAGGTCTTAACACCATTCGCTGTAGCAGAAGTAACATCAATAATGCTGTCACCACTTACCACATTGGTAGCATCCTGAATTACAGTCTTACCAGCATCAGTAATGTTGTCAAGAGCAACATTCGCTTTACCATCGTTCAAATCAGAGATGGCATCTTCATTAGCTTTTACAGCAGTATCCAAAGCTGTTAAGTTTGCACCTGCAGTATTAGCAGTCGTGATGTAATTTCCATCAGCCGCAGGACGGGCTTCTGTCTGCAGAGCATCATAGACAGTGCCACCTGTTACTAATTCACCATTACCAGATTCTACAGCACCAGTACCGATAGCCGCACCCCAATCAGCAGTATTTGCTGCTACGTTAGAAGCATCTTTATTAGCCTTGGTATCTAATGCATCGTCAATTTCATCCTTCTGGTCTTGCAATGCATCATAAACAGTACCGCCGTCAACGATACCTGTATTACCACTTGCAACTACACCATCGACTGTTACATCAACCGCATAAGTCTTGGCATTACCATCAGTGCCTTCCGTTACAGTAGTATTCGTTCCATCTACTACTTTAACTGCTTCTTTAGCCAAATCACGGACAACAGTCTTACCATCATCGTTAATATTATCCAGTTCAATATTAGCCTTGCCATCATCCAAAGCATCAATGGCATCTTCATTGGCTTTTACAGCATTGTCAAGGGCTGTTAAGTTAGCACCTGTCGTGTTGGCAGTCGCAATATAGTTTCCATCAGAAGCAGGACGTACTTCGTTATAAACAGTATCACCACTTACCAGACCAGTATCCCCAGAAGCGACCTGACCATCTGCAGTAATGTTAGCCTTAACAGTATAAGTCTTTACACCGTTGGCAGTAGCGGAAGTTACGTCAATAATGGTATCACCAGAAACCACATTAGTTGCATCCTGGATTACGGTTTTACCAGCATCAGTAATATTGTCCAGAGCTACATTAGCCTTTCCATCCATAGCATCTTCATTTGCCTTGATGGCAGTATCCAATGCTGTCAGGTTAGCACCTGCAGTATTTGCGGCAGTAATATAATTACCGTCAGCAGCAGGACGAGCTTCAGCCTGTAATGCGTCATATACAGTACCGCCTGTTACTAATTCACCGTTTCCAGAAACTACAGCACCAGTACCGATAGCCGCACCCCAATCGGCAGTATTAGCTGCTACGTTGGAAGCATCTTTATTAGCCTTGGTATCTAATGCATCGTCAATTTCATCCTTCTGGTCTTGCAAAGCGTCATAAACAGTACCACCGTCAACCAGTCCTGTATCTCCGCTTGCAACTGCACCATTAGCAGTTACATCAACAGTATAAGTGTCAACACCATTTACATCAGTTTTGGTTACAGTCGCTGCGTTTGTACCGACAACATTCACAGCCTGTTTTGCCAAATCTTTTACAACAGTTTCACCAGCAGCGGTAATGTTATCCAAACCAACATTAGCTTTATTGTCTAATGCATCGTTGATATCATCAATAGCATCTTCGTTTGCTTTAACAGCATTATCAAGAGCTGTCAAGTTAGCACCCGTAGTATTTGCTGTTGCAATATAGTTTCCATCAGATGCAGGACGGACTTCCGTATAAACCGTATTACCATTTACCAATCCGGTATCACCAGAAGCAATCTGTCCATCAGCAGACATGTTAGCTTTTACCGTATAAGTTTTTACACCATTGGCAGTAGTGGAAGTTACATCAATAATGCTGTCACCGCTTACCACATTGGTAGCATCCTGAATTACGGTCTTACCAGCATCAGTAATATTATCCAATGCTACATTAGCTTTACCATCCATAGCATCTTCATTAGCTTTAATGGCAGTATCCAATGCAGTCAGGTTAGCACCAGCAGTATTAGCTGTAGTGATATAGTTACCATCTGCTGCAGGACGGGCTTCTGCCTGCAAGGCATCATATACTGTTCCACCAGTTACGATTCCTGTATCACCACTTGCAACTGCACCATTAGCCGTTACGTCAACAGTATAAGTGTCAACACCGTTTACGTCAGTTTTGGTTACAGTAACCGCATTTGTACCAGTAACATTTACAGCCTGTTTCGCAAGGTCTTTTACAACCGTTTCACCAGCAGCTGTAATGTTATCCAAGCTGACATTCGCTTTATCATCTAAAGCATCATTAATATCATCGATAGCATCTTCATTAGCTTTGACTGCATTATCAAGAGCCGTCAGATTAGCACCTGTCGTATTGGCAGTCGCAATATAGTTACCATCAGAAGCAGGACGAACTTCTGTATAAACCGTATCACCACTGACTAATCCTGTATTCCCAGAAGCTACCTGACCATCAGCAGAAATGTTAGCTTTCACTGTATAGGTCTTTACACCATTAGCAGTAGCGGAAGTTACATCAATGATAGAATCTCCGCTTACCACATTGGTAGCATCCTGAATCACAGTCTTACCAGCGTCCGTGATATTATCCAGTGCTACATTGGCTTTGCCATCCATAGCATCTTCGTTGGCTTTAATGGCAGTATCCAATGCAGTCAGGTTTGCGCCAGCTGTATTGGCAGTAGTAATGTAATTGCCATCTGCCGCGGGACGAGCTTCTGCCTGTAAAGCATCATACACCGTACCGCCAGTCACAATTCCTGTATCACCAGAAGATACTGCACCATTTGCCGTCACATCAACTGCATAGGTTTTAGCAACACCATCAGTACCTTCCGTTACAGTAGTATTCGTACCATCAACAACCTTCACAGCTTCTTTTGCTAAATCACGGACAACAGTCTTACCAGCATCCGTGATATTATCCAGTGCTACGTTGGCTTTGCCATCCATAGCATCTTCGTTGGCTTTAATAGCATCATCCAATGCCTGCAGATTTGCTGCTGTAGTACTGGCAGTAGCAATATAATTACCGTCGGAAGCAGGACGCAATTCATTATAAGCCGTATCACCAGAGATAGCATTTGTCTGACCAGATGCAACAGTAGCATCAGCAGGTGCACCATCAGCTGTAATTTTCACGCCGCCATTTTCAGCAGTCAATGTAATATTATCGCCAGCGATAAAATTAATATAGTTAGAATCAGGATTAACGTTCTTTACACGTGCTCCACCAATTGTAACGTTAAAGCCTGCTTCAACCTGAGTCTTAACCGTATTCAGAGTGGATTCAACAGTTGCTACTTTTGAACGCAGATTACTGATAGCCGTCTGGGCATTCGCAATCGTAGAACTGTTTGTAGCAATACCAGACTGTAATGTCTGAATTGTCTGTTCCACTGCATATAACTGACCGCCAGTTACCGCATCAGTAGATGAAGCACTTAATTCGCCGTCAGCCAAATTGGTGATTTTCGTGCCTACGCCGACACGTTCACCTTCTAATGTGATTGTAGCATATGTATTATCATCATATGTCACACTAGGACCTGCAGCCATAACAGGAGATGCATATAAATTCATCGCCAGAACACATGCCAGAACGCCAGCTTTCAGGGCAACATGTGTAGTACCTGCAGGGGATTTGGTATGCCGTTTAGCCAATTCACTGGCTACAACATAGCAATTCTTTGCTTTGCTCCAAATAACCTTATAAATCCTATTCAAACAATTCACCCCACTTTTCTTTCATCAAAATCATAACCGAAACAAACATTACTACAGTAACCTCCTTTACATAATATTCTCGGTCTTACAACTATTATATACAAAAAATGAAATTATTACAAGTGCAAAATGAAATAAATCGTCAACATAAAAAAAATATCAGGTAAGCCTTTCTTTATCTGAAAACAAGAAAAGCATACCTGACAAACTTATAATTAAAATTTGAAAATTTTTAAAGAATTACTTTTTTATTTCATTATTACGTGTCTTTTTGACAGATGGAACACTCAATTCATAAGTGCGAGGTAATTCCTGATTTAAAGAAACAGCACGCCCCTTGTGCATTTCATACAATCCCGTCAATGTAAGAATACTGCCATCTCTCATTGTACCAGACAACCTTTCAGCAGTTTTATCCGGAATACTGAACGGTGACACCTTAAATTCACGGATATCCGTATCCTCATATTTCTTCTGAACAGCCTGTTCCAAAGAATCAACAGAAACCTTTCCTTTATATGTATAAACATCCTGTTTGTTATAATCAACAGAAAATGCCAACGCCTGTCCGTTGCCACAGGTGATGTAAACATTCCTTTCTTCAAAATAAGGAATCGCTTCTACCGTTTCATACAATGGTCTTCTGGCTTCATGATTTTCTACAATAACCGTACCATTTTTCATGGCAGAAAAGGTTCTGTGAACTGAACTTTCCAATAATTCACGGGCTTCATCCTGATTCAAGCGGACCATCTCATTCTGCCCTTTGACAATATGCCAAATGCAAACACTGTCTTCATTAAACTTCCAGTTTGTAAGACCTGAATCTGCAAACCGACCCACAGAATTCATGGGTTCGCCCCATCTACCTGCTTCATTCATAACCGCATAACGATAATGCATCTGGGACTTTAATTCTCCTAACGGAATAAGGGTATTCCCTGACCCACGATTATACATCCAGATAAACTCATCGCCTTGCTTTGCATCATCAATCTTCTGTAAAACATTCGAGTGGAAATCGGAAGAAAGATGTGTATAACTGGTAAACCTGCGTGTAAGGTCTTCCATCTTTGCATAAAACGGGTCACCATTTACAAGCAGACCATATTTTTGATATCCAAGCATACGGTCGATATGTTTGGATTTGAAAATTTCAGGAATCGAAGTGTCTCCAGCCAAATCACGAATATCCGAATCATAATAATCTGTCTTGTAACGGTATTTCGTATCATTCAGCATGGATTTTGCGTTTTCAACCGTAATAATGTTCAGCACACCGACAGGGTCGCCAAACATAGCTTCATTAACAGGATATGTTAATTTCTGCCCTGTCAAAAGCCTGAACCGTTCTTCAGACTTTTCATTATTCAGCATGCTTTTAAGATAGGAAGAAACATCTTGCCCATTATCCGTTGGAAGAATAAGACCATTTTCATGCGGTTTACTCATCACGGTTTCCACCAGTTCATCCGTATTGGCAAAAAGTGAAATGGTATTTCCAAGATGAATACGTTCATAAGAAGGAACATGGGCTTCGGGATGTGTCCATAAACGGTTATGGAACTCTTTAATAACACTTACGTCAAACTCATCAAAAATATCTTTCCTGAACATGATTTATCCCTTCCTGCAATCCTTAACAACCCCGGCACGAACAGCAGGTTTCAACACTACTTCCACCGTACGCTTTGCTTCAATATTCCGTTCAGAAATCAAGGTACGCCAATGCTTCAGTTCATTTCCTATGCTGTCACAATCAGATACACGGAAGTATAAATTTCCAGAAGAAATCATATTTCCAATAGAAGAAAACCGTTTCAGTTCTTCACCAGTATAAACAGAAGCCATCTGTTCATTTACCTTGCTGAAGAAATTAATATTATCAGACCAATCTTTCTGACCCAAGAGATTCCTGTTTTTCTGAATCATGTCAATCTTTTCAAAACCAACACCATTAATCAAATCAGAAACAATACATTTTTTTGCTTCATTAATGTACCAGTTGGCTTTTTCAAGACTGCTTCCATCCTTATCATTAACACGCCAAATGTATTTACCGACATTACCGCAACAATAAGCTTCCATGCCATGATAATCATCCAACATCACATTCAGCCAGTCCTTACATTCAATATTACCATATCCTGCATAATGCTTCGGATGGTTAACTGTCTCATTTCCCTTCTCATCTTTGGAAGAAACCCTGTCAACAAGTTTTTCCCATCTTTCAAGAGCGCTGGCAACCTTACTTTGTGCCCTGTCAACATTGGTATAAAACTCATTAGAAGAAATCGTATCAACAATCGTACGAAAACATTTCATCTCTTCAGGAGAAAACTCTTCCGACATCTGTTTATAAACAGAATCCATAAAACTTTTTAAATCAGGAGAAGACGGACAATGATACATATCTTTCGGACGTTTCTTTATAGAAGCTACAGCTTCATTCAAATACCAGCCCGCTTTTGCAATACTGCGAGAACCTTCTTTCAAATGGCTGCGATAAACATATTTAATAATATTGCCCATACAAAAGGCTTCCATGCCTTTATATCCACGCAATGCCTCACGCTGAATGTCCTTACATTCAATTTCCCCATAAGCCGTATAATGTTTCGGTTTATTCACTAAATCTTCAGCCACGGTTTTCTCTCCTATTTCACTAAATTAATTATTATTGTTTGCTGCGTACCGTGCATTATCACATTCAATCTTTAAATATTCCTTAAACGTATCTACCGAAGCCTTTAAGAACTCATCAGATTTTCCTGTACCTGAAAGTGATAATCCATATAATTCAGGCATAAGGTCGCTACGATAATCCTTTAAATGAAAAACAACAGTATGAAAATCCCCGTCAGAAGTCATATTAACTTCCAAAATCGTATCATAAAACTTCGGTAAAAATTCCTGATAATCCAATTCTTCGTTGACTTCTTTCTGAATCATCTGAAACATTTCCCAAGAAGTGGCTTCCGTAACCGCTGTAGGAATAATACCGCCCATAGCTTTGCAAACCATATCCTCTGCAGGAAGGTTCATACCACGGTCATCATTCACAACAACAATCATGGTCTGCATATTAGCTAATGTAACCTCATCATGCCGTCCTGCGTCATTATTAAACTCTTCCACTTTTTTAATAGCCAGTTCCTTTTCCATCTTCTTGGCAACATTGTTGATTACATCAGAAGCCCTTTCAGAAGAAGCAGAAGGTTTTGAAGCAGTATTGTTCTGCGTACGCTGTGTGCGTGGCGCAGTATCAGCCGCTTCAATATAATCGATTCCCTGCGGACCTCTTGGAACAGCCAGACAAACCGTTGTAATACCCAAAACCAATGTGCCTGTCAAAGCAGAAAGAAAAAGGCGTTTTACCATTTTTTTCATTCTGACTTCTCTCCTTTAATCTCATCTACCCTTTCGTTTACTTCATCGGCATTAACAAAATACTTTTCAACCAGTTCTTCATCCGTACTGTAAGCCATCTGTGTATCATTAATCCATTCAAAGTTCAACAAAATCGCAATAACTGCAATCTGTTGCGGAGTCAATACAATACGGACAACAGCATCATCATCAAAGAACAAATATAACTGCATCCAGTTATAGTTGGCAAAATGAAGCACGGAAGGAATACGGAACATTTCCATCAGTTCTTCATCTTTATACCATGTCACTACACCATTATTCAACTGCAAACCCAACCAGAAAACAATCAGATTGGCACAAACACTGCTGAAATAAAATCTCTTTTGTAAACCCGACTCAATTTCCAATTCACATGCCATAGCACGCATTGCCGTAATATCATTCATGGATTCATATCCTGCGTCTGGTTTATCTCCTGCAGAATCACTAACATCCTGATTACCATCAACACCGTTATACAGATTCTCCGCATCCAAACCATTCAGTTTTTTTTCGCCAGATTCAACGATAATGTTTTCCTTTTCCATCATGAAACCCCCTTATTCTTATCTTCATTGACTACATCTTTCTGACTGTCCGTCAGTTCAGTCAGATAAGCACAATACATATCCAGAGAAGCTTTAACAATCGAATTGTTATCCCGTGCAGGCAAACCCTTTACATGCGGATACAATGCCGACAGCATCGCTTTTATCATACCGAACCGCTTCTTGATATGTATTAATCCGTCAGCAGTGGTACGAATATGAAGGTGCTTGTCCAGTTTAATCACTGCCTTTGTCCTTCCCATATATTTTACCACCTTTTTCAGAATTGCTAACAGAAAATCTTTGCAAAAACAAAAATTCTGTCTAACTGATTTTATTGTATCAATTAGCAGAATTATTGTCAACACAAAAATCAACGGCTTTTCTTTTTCTTGTTCAGTCCTTTCGTAAAAGTAAGGATTTTACGCATCATGCTTATATAAGAAGAAATACGTCCATATGTATAAAGCCGATAAGACACATCAGGAATATTATATGCTTTTAAGTTCAACTTTAAAAAAGTTTTGTCATTAATGACTGAAAGCATACAGCTCAACATATCATCCAATATAGACTGAACGACAGAAGTACAGACATCAACAGCAGACGAAAAAGAAGTCACAATACTGCCAAGACCTGTATACCATCCACGGTTATCCAGCATAACATCCACAAACTGTTCAGATACTCCTGTATCAATAACAGATTTACCTTTATACCAAACCCTGATACCCGATACAGTCATATCAAACTCATCATCAGGAAGAAACACATATTCAGCCATAAGAACCAATTCAGGCAGTTGTTTTGTAATATGACAGAACAGGTTATCAGGAATAACCTGTCCATACAACACAAAAGAAAGCTGGTTCTTCCCAACCCAGACCTGTCTTTGCGGTTCAATCGTAGAACCCCAAAGACTTTTTTTGATGCTGGCAGAAAAATTTTCCCTGTCAACATCAACAAAAGGGATGGGAAAAACAGACTCATAAGAAATAAATTCTTCCTGCCCATTTCCCTTTACCATCTTCCAGAACTCTTCTATCTGGTTATTGTTGCCTCCAGCAGTAAGAACCACACGGCTCTCACCACGATTCAAAGGGAAATGATAATCCTTATACATCAGATATCATCCTCCGGCACAGTCCATCTGCGTTCTGTAACAGGTTTACGATACGTTTCAGAAGTATTTCTGCCCCTGCGGGAAATAAAATCCTTAAAATCAATCTGGGGACGATTCTTACTATAATCTTCACCGTCTTCCAGCAAAGCATCTGCCACCATAGAAGTCCTGCTGATAATCGCATCACTGCGTTTCCTTAATACAGGAAGGTTATGCTGTAATGCAGAAGCCAAATCATTCAACTGTCTGTTAATAGTTGGCATAATATCAGGAAATAGCATCTTCTTTGTATTTTCCTGCCACCTTTTCAAGGTTATACCAGAATACTCATTTACCACAGGGGGCGTACGATGTGCCCACAACCTCTTGGCAGATGCAATCTCATCTTTCTCATATTTCAAAAGAGAAGCTTCTTCAGAAATATCCCCACAAATATACGTCTTTCCCCGTTCTTTCGGATTCACATTGTTTTCCCTGCACCAGTCAAACCATTCCTTCACATTCGGAAGAGGCATCCAACGGTTACGCATCTTCACATGCGTACAGCGATACTCAAACTCACCGAACCCGACAGGCTTGTCCAGTCCCCATGAAACATCAATCTTTTTAAAGAAACTCGGCTGGCGTGAAGACATTTCCCTGTCACGTAAAACATGACGTGACAAAGAATTCTGGCTGGCAGGCTCACGCCTTCCATACCAGCCGTTTGATTTTTTTAGAAGACTGCCTAACGTAAATGAACTTCTCTTTTTATTATTATATTCATCCATAGAACATACCTTCGCTTCCGTAACCTTTTTGACAGACACATCAGGTACACCGATTTTACTGTTATTAAAGGAATAAGCAGAAGTCACGTTCTGCACATTCACCCAATCCAAGCGGGCAACAACCATCAAACTGCCAAACTCTTCATTAAAATATGGGACTTCACTGGCAATCTGTTTATGCTCTTTACGCAGTTTATATTTCTGGCGAATCTCATCAGGAATCGTAGCAATGCGCTCATCCAAATACTGCTTGAACTCATCTGCAGCTTTCTTCTCCTCTTCAGGGATTTCCTTTTCCTTCCACCAGTCATCTCCGTATTTTTTATCCATCGAATCGATAACATCACGGACAGAAAGCCACAAATACTGCATACCTTCCTCTGTAATCGGAAGTTTCTTGTCCGAGAAGAACGGATGCAGATTGTGAAGCATACATACATTGTACCAACGCCCAAAAGTCGGTAAAGGGGTATCATCAGGAGAATGCGTTTCAAAATACGTATCCCTGACACTGCCTTCAGGTTCAATATAGTCCACCAAATAAGAACACCATAAAATCATAAAAAACTCTCCCTATAAGTCACTGATGAAGCCCACGACCACTTCTTGTAAAACCGTGCTGGTGAATTTCAGGCTTCAATTCCACTGATATATTAGCAGTATCGATATCACCAAAAACAACACGGGAAGTACTCTGTAAGCCGTTTTCTTCCCGTCTGCCCTTTGTCCATCTGCGGGAACGCCTTACCTTCTTCTTTCTTGATGCTACTGTTTTTTTGCCTGTTCCAAAAGTGCCAGCCGTTTCTGTTCTCTTACTTTTTCTGCCTGGAGCCTTTTTTCTTCCTGCCATACCAAATACTCCTTAACAAAATTTTTTTCCACGGAAAATGGGACACCCATACAGCCTTTCACCGTATTCCAGAACTCAAGGCTCGTCTTTTTAAACGATTCTTTATCCAGCTGCCTGCCTTCCCTGATATATCTGTAATACGCACTCATACTGTATTCAATATCAAGCTTTTTCTTTCCTTTATAATATTGTAACACACCAGAATGAACTCCTGCTATTTCTCCCGCATACCGTATTGTAATCAATGATTCGGGATATCTTTCAGATATCTTTTCAAAAATTTTATTAGGAACATCATTCCCACGAAGAGAAAAACCAAACTTAGATACCGACATATCCTGCCCGTTCAATGTATTCCCACGAGTACCCCAATATTCCTTGCACCATTCAGAAGCAGTCCCAAAACCATAATTCGCCTTATTTTCCATATATTGTTTCCCAATATTCAGGTTAATCCCAAACTTGCTTTCTTTATGGCAATAATTAAGATAACTGGGAAAATCAAACACACAATACTGTAAATCATTCCTGTCTTTCAAATAATTCATAAACAAAAACTTTTTCCGTTCAGCAGTCATGGTGGTTTCTATAATATCAATCCCATGGATAATACAATAAGAAATGTAGGAAAGTTCTGTCGTCTGCAAAAAAGGAATATCCATGCCTTCAGGCACAGATAATATTTTATTAAAATCCAAGACAAAGTCGTTCTTGACATTTTCATTCTTCGCCCAAAAGGACGTACGCATACGGCAAATATAGTCAACCATCCCTTGCAAAGAAACAACATACCAAACATGACTAACCATAAATATACACCTGTTAATACAAACTTATATACAAGGGTATTTACTATCTGAAAAAGATTATGTAAACAAGCAACCCAATATTAATGAGAAGCAAAACAGGAATACAATAAATCAGGTAAAGCATAATTTTGAACTGCTCACTCAGCTGAAGCTCTATGCCTTTCTGAAACTTAATTACCGCATCAGAGAAAATACGGTAATTCCGTGTCGCAAGATTAAACAAATCAATATACTGGGATTTACTCTGTTCAATATAATTAGCCAAAATACGTTCGCAGTTCTTCGTAATGTTATCAGAATACGACTTCGAAAAGAACCGATTCGCTTTGGAAATCTGTTCATCCATACTTACGCTGATAGAATTGATTTTCTGATATTCATCACGCATATGTTCTGATGCATTGCCAATTTTTGTAAGAAGGTCAACCATATTCAGATTGACATCCTTCACATCAATCAACAGATTTCCCATCTCCGCATTGATACTGGAAATCTTTTCCAACTGAGCCATAAAACGCTGGTCACCCAACTCAATCTGCTCAACCGTTGCCGTATGCTGTTCCTTGACAACAGACGGTGACACAGAAGAAGCAGGAACAGGCGGAGCAGAAAGTATAGCATCAACAGGATTAGAATTATCCGCAGAAGATTCACCTTCAAATACATCATTATTATGTTCCTGTGTCTGGACAACCGAACCAGAAACGCCCGATTCCATTACGGGAATCTTGTCGCTGGTTTCAGATTCATCGCTATTAACATTTCCACTGGCACTATCAGATACAGGCTGTAACTGCTGGACAGAATCCTGCATTTCCTTCTTGTATTCTACAACCTGCTGTTCCGCAGGAAGAGAATCACTTAAATGTGCAGGCATACCATAATCACTGGAAACCTTCTGTACCTGCGCAGCAGAATGTTCCATAGAAAGCTTTAATCTTTCCTGCATACGAAGAAACGCAGCTTTCTTTTCCTCTTCCGCTTTAGCAAGTTTATCCTCTTCTTTCAATGCTTCCTTACGGGCATCATCAATCAGAGCATAAAGCCATCCGTCACCAGTCGATGCAAACTGTAACACATCTTTGACCAGCTGATTCTTCATAGCTTCATCATCAAGGGCAACGCCATGTTCAATGTTCGTCTTCTTAATGGAATCCAAAAATTCAACAAACGCAGGAGAATATTTTAAAAGAAAATTCCAGTTCTCCAAAAGATGCTCACGCAAGGATTTTTTCCCTGAAGGTGCAGAATCTGTTCCTGCTTCCGTGCCATCCTGTGTTGAAGAACCACCATCATGATTTGATTTAGCCTGCATCTCATTTCTGTAAATCATAGAAGAAGAATCACCACCAAAATTAATGGCATATAAAGCTGTCTTTGATTTAGGCGGTTCAGCGACCGTATTATTTTCATCTTCAGATTTTTCATCTTCAGATGAATTTCCCATAAACGAATCACTTTCAGACAATCCTGACATAGCACTTATCATGTTATCAGAACGTTCTTCATCCACAGCATCCATCGAATCCACAGAAGGAAACGCTTTATCCATATCCGATACATCATCAGATGTGTCAGTATCATCATAAACAGGCATAACATCAGTAATGTCAGGAGTATTTATTTCAAAATCTTCATTCATGACACACCCTCACCATTAGCCCTTAAAACTTTTCAAATCAGGTTTCCCGTTCACATCATCCAGCCACAAGACCTTGCCAAACTTTTCATCTTTACCATGGTCACATACCCATTTTACAGTTCCATCTTTCTTTAAAGTAACCCTGCGAAGCGGTTTTTTACAAACAGGACATGCGGCAGGAAACAGCGGTTTACCATTGTTATCAGCATAAAAAGACGGTTTCCCATATTTTGCCTCATCCTTACCGTGGTCACACACCCACCATAAACTACCAGTCTTTTTCGAAGTGATGCGCTTTAAAAGCCCACCACAGACAGGACATTTGACAGGCATAATCGGATTACCCTTACTGTCTTCATCCAGCCACAACGGACCACCATACTGTTCATCTTTGCCATGGTCACATACCCATTTTACTCCGCCCGATTTAAGGTGTACACGGCGAAGCATGCCACCACAGACAGGACATTCCACAGGCATTACAGGCTTACCTTTTTTGTCATCCAAGAATAACACTCCTTCCGTAATATCAGTTTTACCATGACGGCACATCCAGCGTTTTGTACCGTCCTTCATACGAACACCTTGTAAAATACGACCGCATTCAGGACACTTTACCAAAGTAGGTTTTTTGTCACCCCAGTAAAAGACAAACCCATTCTCTTCTTTACAGGACTTGCTCATGCAGACCCATACAGGTTTATCCCAAGGTTTGCCGTCCTTATCTTTGAACGTAATTTTACGAAGATGCGCTTTCCCACAAAGAGGACACATTTCAGTACTTACATTATCAGTGCCTCCTTCAATAGATGTCGGCATAATTTTTGACGGAGAATTTTCTGCATAATTGATACCTTCATTGATAAACTCAATAATTGTATCAATATATTCATCAATATCATAATCCCCTTCTGCTATCCGCTGCAGGTTAAACTCCATACGGGCAGTAAAAGAAGTATCCAATAATGTAGGTGTCAAACTGGAAACAACCTGCTTGCCAAATTCCGTCGAATAAAGTTTTTTATTCTTAATTTCAATATACGGGGTCATCGGAATCTTGGCAGGCTTTCCATCCTTATCAATAATCTGGCGTTCTGTCTGTTTCAGTTCTTCCAAAATCGTACCTCTGGTAGCAGGTGTTCCAATCCCATTGCACTCCTTCAGCATTTCACGAAGGTTTTTCTTTTCCTTTCCGATTACGATTTCATCTTTCTTGTCAACATAACGCCAAATATCCGTCATCATCTTAATAATGCTTGACTCTGTAAAATAATCAGGAGGTTTGGTATCTCCCGTATTGACCTCATATTCACCCGGAGCCAACTGCTCATTCTTGACTAAAGGCGGAAGCACCGCATTATTTTTCTCTTCAGTTCCATCTTTCTTATTGTCATCCGTATCCTGCCCCCGTCCTGTAACAGCACGGTAACCTTCAAAGACAACTGTACTGCCAGAACCCTTAAACAAGCTTCCGTCAACCATCAATTCAAACGTAACACGTTTAATTTTTGCAGGAGGATAGAATTGCAATACATAACGCAACGCAATCATTTCATATACTTTTTGCTGCATACCCGACAAACTTCCTGCTTTTACCATGGTCGGAACAATAGCATGATGAGCAGTAATCTTTTTATCATTAAAACATTTACCTTTAATGGTCGGGTCAGCCCCTTCCGCTTCTTTCATCCCAATTGAAGCAAGATTCGCAAGAATCGTTTTACCATCACCATGCTGCGCAGTAGGTAAAAAACGGCAGTCCGAACGAGGATACGTCACATACTTGCTTTCATACAGCTTTTGTACCTCATCCAAAACTTCCTGCGGAGACAACCCCAGTTTTCGTGAAGCTTCTACCTGCAAAAGGTCAAGGGAATATGGCGGTGGCGGAGACTCCTCACCCAATTTTTCTTCAATTTTAGTAACCGTTACAGGTTTTCCCTGTAAAGTTTTGACAAGATTATATAAGACAGGTGCATTTTCTTCCAAGACACGCTTTTCAGGGTCAAGGATATCATCTGAAGGTACGTAACGAGCCGTAAACTTCATATTGTTCTTAATAAATGTACCATCCAGCATAAAGAATTTCTTGGAACGAAAATCCTTTATTTCACGTTCCCTGCGGACAACCATGCCAAGAAGCCAAGATTTTACCCTGCCAATCCGTAAAAACTCACGAAATCCGTTGTCCTTTGCTGCTTTTGTATATGCACGGGAGAAATTCATCCCTACCAGCCAGTCAGCACGTTTACGTGCCAGTCCTGACGCATACATGTTCCGATGGACAGGAAGATTGTTATCGTCTTCTTTTTCAAAAGCACGGGACACATTTACTTCATCCCAGCCATCAATCATAATACGGCGGGTATTTCCTTTATATCCCAGATATACTAAAATCTCATCGACCAGTAACTGTCCTTCCCTGTCAGGGTCGCCACCATTTACTACAACATCTGCATCAGAGATTTCCTTTTTTATCGTATTCAACAAATTAAGCGTCCTTGGGTCAGGAATCTGTTTCCACTCATTTGAAGCAGGAATGATGGGATATCCAAATGTACCGATAGAAGGGTCATAGTCACGGGGCATAGCATCCGCAAGGATATGTCCGTGTGCCCACGTAACAACCATCTCATCACCTTTATACTTACCTTTATAACAATTGCCTGACTTATATTTTTTTGCATCGCCTTTCCAAAAATGTTCCGCAATAACATTGCCAACATTCTGTTTTTCCGCAATATAAACTACTTTCACAAAAATCCCCTCCTGATATCTGTAAACTGTAATTAAAAACAATACTACACATTACTATAATAGCATAAAAACAAAAATTACACAATAGATGTAAACACAAAAAAGCGTAGATATTACACTACGCTTTTTCATTACAGCCGAACCAACAAAATATAACATACAAAATTTAAATTACTTAAATTTTTAATGTTGTATCCGATTTTACTTTCACAGGTTTTGCAAGTTCAGGTTTCTTTTCCTGCGGTTTCGCATCCTGTACTATACTTTCCTTATTCTGTACAACATTCTCCAGTGTCGTAATCTTTTCATGTGTTTTATCATATTCCATCAATTTGTTATTAATATAACTGCAGGATTCCGAACTCATCCTTATAATCGCATCAAACATTGTCGTATTGAAATTCCCTTTCGGGTTCATAATACATTTTTCATCATCACGGAAAAATGAAGAAAAATGACTGACATAATCCGTACTGTTATCCAACATACGACTGCTGCTGATACCATAATTCGAACAAAGAGTCATGGAAGTCAGTTCAGCTACACACTCGTTCACTGAATAAATAACCATAGCACGGGGAATTTCCTTGCTTTGTACAGAACCGTCCGGTCTTTTCACATTATGATAAAACTTCTTATCAGGCGGGATAATCTTATTCAGATATTCCTTACGGTTTAGACGGGATTCATGTTCAACAGAATGTGCCATCTCATGAAACAAGGTGGAAAGGTATTCATGTTCAACTTCTTTCATCAGTTCTTCCTGAGTACCATTCCAATTTTTCTTCATCTCTTCCAGAAAACGTTCTGCCCTTGGCAGGCAAACCTTGTCTTCGGAAGGACGATAAAACGCACCCAGTTCATCAGATTCAACAAACCCTTTCAAGCCTAGCGCTTCTGCCATACGTTTAGATTCTTCCTTAATATCCCAATTGCTAATTGTATGGACAAGCGGAGGCATACCAACCACCTGGTCCCTGTTTACCACTACAAAAGTAGAAGCATACGATTCGGGAACATCTTCTATGGTAAATGTTCCTTTCGGTTTAGACTTTAATGTAGGATTATCTCCCTGATATCCGTTCCTGTTCCAACGGTCAAGAATGTTCTGCCGTTGTTTTTCAGTATATTTTTCATATCGGAAAAGACGAAGCGTAGACAATCCAATCTTGTGATGCATTCCGCCTTCCCTTGCTTCACGCATCTTGAATCCGATACCTGATTCATCTAATACGGGATAAAAGTTGCCTTTTCTGCCCGGACGCATGGCAACCTTCCGTTCCCCATTGACTTCCTCATATAATGGCACAACTTCATCCCAGCTCTTGCTGATACGCATAAACATAGGATACATCGTACCGTCTTCCGTACATTCAACCAGTTCAGGATAACGTGCTGTCCGTTTTGGCGTAGAACCGTCCTCATTATATAAAGGGATTACATCGCCTTTTAAGTATGTCTTTGTCATCGGATTCCCATTAAAATCCAATTTATCCTGATACAGTTTGGTAGAACGATTATATTCTTTCCATGGTAAAACTATCGAATCTTCCGTACAAATCTTATAATCACGGACAGGCTTCATCGAATCAGGTTCAAACTCAAATGCCATTTCTTTCTTCTTTAAATCAAAAACCTTCTGGACGCAAGCACCAATATGGATGTGCCTGCCCATATCTTCCTGACCTTTTCTGACCTCATCAACCTGATTAATTGTATACCACCGATTTGAATCATAATGATTTATTGCAGAAGAAAGCATACAGAAAAGAACATTGTTACCATTATATTTATTACCCGTATGTCCGTTGGACGGGCAAAGAACTCCTTGTGTCCACGTCGCCTCCCAGCTTGTATTCTCAAGTCTGTCGGCGAGTTCGTGACGCATTTTCTCAACTTCTTTTTCCCAACGAAGGTCTCTGTCCTCTTTAGAGGGCTTATTGTCAGATGCATTGCTTTTCTTATACATAATATACCTCCTGCCAATAAAATCATAAAAACTTTATATATCTATTATAACAGAAAAGCGAAACATGCTGACATCTTTTTATTTTTTTATCCAAAAGCCATAATAAATAATAAATCCCATCTCAATAAACAAACAAAACAGCGTAATATATAATGCACGCACCATCCAGATAAACCGATTATATGTACCATACTGTATCTTCTTCTGAAACCGAATTGCAGCATCCGAAAAAAATCGGTAATGTTTTTCACCAATTTTAAACATATCATAATACTGTACTCTGCTTCGTTTCAGGTAATCTTCCAAAAAATTCCAACAGGCATCTTCTACAACTTTGAAAAAATGCCCTGTGTAAAACTGTTCCGTCTTCTCAAGGGAAGAATCAATCTCCAGATTTAATTTTTCAAGGACAGTAAAATCTTCTTTTAAAGCATCCAAATTCGTCCTGAACATATTGGAATTCTTCCGCATGTCACGCTCGACTTCCTTAAACTTCGCTATTGTCCTGCCAATATCATAATTTGTCTTGTCAGACAAATCATAAAAAGAAAAAGCAACAGTCTTATTCGACGATACAAAATTATTACTTTCAATATTTTCATCCTCTTTTGCTTTTTCTTCCTTTATATCCGTCTGTATGGCAGATGCAGAAGATGTTTCAGAATCATCCTTATCTGGCTTTTCCATAGATGCAGAAACAAAAGGTTCTTCATCTCCAACATCATCTATATGTAAAGCACTACCTAGAGTGCTGTCTTCCAAGTTATCAAAATCCTCATACTCGTCATCACTCTCGGTATATCCTGTTTCAATCATACTGCCATACATAGCATCTTCTGCTATTTCATCCATGCTTGGATTTTCATCTATCGCTGTCTGTTTTTCCATATCATCCATCATATATTCTCCCAACATGAAAATTCAACACGGTTTCCCGATAATCATATTATACCATGAGACAGAAAAACATTCAATAAAATGTCAACACAAAAAACGCCAAATACAACATAAGGTAGCCTTTTGCTTTGCAAAAGGCTTTTTATTAAACAGATTCCCCTGAACTGTACCAAAATAACAGAACAAAATAACCTGTCAATTTCACAGGTTCATTGACAGAACATTATTGTTCTGTTAAATAAAAAACAAAAAGGGGGAATCTGTATGTTTGGGATGGGTTTCTATTTTTGAGTTTTGTGTTTACAAATATTGTAATTGACCATCACAACTACTTGACAAATTTGGTAATAAATGTTATAATATAGAAAAGGGAAAAATACAGACAGGGAAAGGAGACCTCATGTTTAAAGTACAGCGTATCATACCGATAACGATTTCCGATGACACCCCGTTGGAAAGACTGGTCATTGAAAATTTCCGTGACCAGACCTTCACATTCAAAAACGAACGGGAAGCACGTATGTTCTTTGCAGAGCAAAGGCAGTTTCCTGTAGAAAAGCTTGTGTTGTATAATGATGATGCAATTGTGGATGTTTTCATACCCGGACAGAACAATATAAAAGATATTATCGGGAAGGACAGGAAAGCTCTGTTGGGGTTTGAAGAGAAAGATTTTCTTTCCCTGAAAGAAACGGACGGACGGATTCGATTTGTTTTAAACACAAATTCTTCTGAAGAAAACGCTTGGGATGATGTCGTCAACAAGATTTCCAACTATCTGCTCACTATGGTTCACAATAATGGCATCTATACGATTGAATCTTACTTTGAAATATCCAGTCATGGTGAAATGTTCCCTTTCATCCATTTTTCGGGAATCGCTTCTGGGAAACCATACCATCTTGTGATTCATCTTACAGTAGAAGAATGTAAGCATCTGTGGGAAACGGCATGGGAAAAATGGGAAACAAAAATCAAGGAAATGGCGGAAAACATCAATCTTATCCGTCCCAAAGAAGCCATCTTATCCGACCCGAAATCTTTCTTGTTAAAAAGTGTTATTTTTAACAATAAGGACGATGTCCTATCCCTGCTGGAAACCCCTTTGTTCTCTGTTGAAAAACTCGCAGATTTCAATGTTTCAGGAGAAGCAGGGAAAGTCACTGCCGTGCTTTGTGAACCTCCGTTCAAGGAAGTTATTCCTAACCTGTCCTATCATCCGAAATACACCTATGATGTTTTGTTTAATATGGATAAAGACGAAATATGGAAAAACGACAAGTTCGATAAGGCAAAAATACGGATTAACAAAATCCTGTTCGTAAACATCAGTGAAAAAAACGAAATTTTGAGTTTACGGGACGGCATCAATATCATGAATCTTGTATCACAACTTCTCTGTATGCAGGCAATCAATGATTATCGGGTCAAAGATTTACATGACCTGCATATAAAAGTATGAGTTTATAAAAAGGAGCATCACTATGAAAAAACAGCAAATTATTTATTCTGTATTGGCTGTGGTGCTGGGAGAATTAAGTATGCACCGTTTTTATGCGGGAAAATTTGTAGAAGGAATTATCAGGCTTCTTCTGTTCGGTCTGTTTATCAACGGAACTTCTACACGTGTGGCGGTCAGTCTGTTCCGTATTATCGCAATACTGGAAGTTATCAGTATGTTTGTATATACACCGACAACTGAGCCAATGAACATCGTTGATACATGGCACAGATTTTTCCACAAGAAAGAAACGGCAGACACGGAAAAAATCCCACCGATGCCAACGCAAAAGACAAACGAGCCTTTCAGACCACAGACCGAAGCTGAAAATCCTGAAAGACCACATAGTGTTGTAACAAAGATTAATAAAGAGACAAAAACCGAAAGAAAACCTAAAAAAAGAAATATTGTATAACAGACAGAAAGGAGGGATTGTCATGGGTTTGGATACAAAGAATGGTTTTCTTCATCAAAACGAAATCACCCCGTATTATTATGTAGTCCAAAAGCAGGGTGAAGAAATTTCCATGCTGTTCAGTTCTGCTGATTACGATGAAGCCGACCAAGAATATGAACAGCTTTTGTATGAAATTCCCGAAACAACAGAGCTTTTAATGTATGATGAAAAAGGATTTGTGTTCCGCAGAGAATTTGGCTACGCTGTTTGATTTTAAGAAAAGGATGTGATTCTTTTGGCAAAGAAATATGGTGTGTCCGAACGGACATTATGGAAACAGTTACAGCAAAGGAAGTACCATAACCGTTCCAAAAATAAATGGGAAGACGAGGAATCTGACAGTTTAAAAGATTTAATTGTACAAAATGGTGGGATGAATCCTACTCTGTCGCCCCTGTCAATCTTAAACAATATCTCGTTTCCTGAACCCGTTAAAAAAGAAAATCAGGAAGAACCCAAAAAGGCAGAAGATATTGCAGTGACAGTCCAAACGGTAGAAGAAATTCCTGTTGTTTCAGAAAAAAACGTTACTGATAAGAAAAGCGAGGAAGTAAAAAGTATGCTGACAAAGAAAGAAACATTAGAAGTAAAACCTGTCATGTATGTCAGTCCTGTAACGGCAGAAAAAGAAGAAAAAGATTTTGCTGATGCCCCTGCCTTCTGTACTGATGTCCCAATAAAAGAACCGCTGGACAAAGAACCTGTAAAAACAGAAACAGAAACTGTAAAAACGGACAGTACTGTGACCGATGAAAAATATGAACCTGTCCTGCCGAATCCGTTTGTAGATACGCCAAACGGGAAACGAGCCTTATATACAGGGCATTTCAACCCACCGACGCATGCTTCGACTGACATCAGTGATTTGGTTCAAGCGTTACGGACGATAAAACAATATATGTCTGATACCTCAAAGGAACTGGATTATTTATACAATGCCATCCACGACTGCGATTATGAAACCAACGACCTTCTGCATGAAATTGAACTTTGTGAGAAAACGGAAGAAGAAAAACTTGTCTGCTTTGCAAAGATGCAAGAGCTTCGTCAACGTCGGCGCAGTTATAAGACCAGACAGAATTATTTTAACGAAATTAAAATTTTCATAAAGAATAACATGTATCTTGAGCCAAAAATCAACGCTCTTATCTATAAGCTGGAAGACCTGATGCGTAAACAGGAAAGCAGTGTATTCTTCCCACGTGTCCGCACAGATATCAAAGAAAATGAACATATCCAGTATTACAGGGATGGAAAGGGTGAAACAGATGGAAACAATTAAACAGGAACAATTGAAAGCTTTTGCACGGAATTTAAGAACCGCACGGAAGAATGTTCCCATATCGCAGGTAGAGATTTCAACCAAACTGCAAATCGCCCCGTCTGCTTATAACAGGTATGAAGCAGGCATCAATGAACCCGGCGTTATCGTTGCTGCACGTATTGCCAACCTTTGTGGCGTCAGTCTGGACTCTTTGTTGGAAATAAATAAGAAAACAAGAGAAGAAAAACTGGTCGATATGTTGAAAAGCCATAACATCGATGCCGTTGTTTCACAGGAATCTGGGTATATTGAATTCCCCAGCAAATCAAAGAAATCCACGGCAATCAAGGTTTCTGCGGATTCAGTCGAAAGTTTTATCAATGATTCCCTGATAGCAAGTAACAGCCGTTTCCATGATGCGTTCTATCAAAATTTGTTTCAAGTTGCATTCATGAAGGATAAAGAGGAGAAAGAAACATGAAAATTTCCCCTGAAATTTTAGATAATCCTAAATATGAGTTTTTAAAAACAGACCCGCATCTGAAAGGACATATTATCCTGCTGGGTGTAGGGGGAAGCTATTCTTATGGTACAAATGTTCCTGACAGTGACGTAGATGTCCGTGGTATCGCAAAAAATACAAGAGACTGCCTGTTAGGTATTGACCAGTTTGAACAGAGGGAAAATAAAGTCACAGATACCGTAGTCTACAGTCTGAACAAAGCAGTTTCCCTATTGTCAAACTGCAACCCGAACATGATTGAACTCTTGGGTCTGAACCCTGAACATTATCTGTATATGGATGAAGACGGGAACACTCTGATTCAAAACGCAGATATGTTCTTTTCCAAAAAGGCAATTGCGTCTTTCGGCGGATATGCAACATCCCAGCTGTACCGTATTCGTAATGCCATGAAAAACATGAAAGACGATTATAAAGAAGATTATATTCTCCACTCTATTTTAGGAGCAGTAGAATCATTTAACAATCGTTATAAACCAACAACTGGCGTAACGATTCGTATGGGAAAAGACCACAAATTGCAAGTCGATATGGAAATGAAAGATTATCCGCTCCGTGACGCACGTGGAATGTTGTCGGAAATGACGACTATTTTACAGAATTACGATAAATGCTTTAAAGAAGGCACATTAAATCACCGTAACCGTAAGCAGGATGATGCCCATATGAACAAACATGCCATGCATCTGGTACGGCTTCTTCTTACAGGCACACAGCTTTTAGAAGAAAAACGTATCGTTACTTACAGAAAAGCAGAACATGATATGCTGATGGATATCCGTAACGGAAAATATATGGATAATAACCATGAGCTTATTCCTGCGTTTTATGATTTGGTCGCATCGCTGGAAGCAAAATTTAAATATGCTTCCGATAACACAGAACTTCCTGACAAGCCTGATTATAACAGAATCAGGGAATATCTTTGTCAAATCAACAGGTGGACAGTTATCAGCGGTTAAACAGGATTATTGAAAGGATGATACATTATGCGAATGTTGTTTTTGTTACGGGGCGCTCCCGGTTGTGGCAAATCCACTTGGATAGAAAAAAACAACCTCAATCCTTATACTCTCTGCGCAGATGATATCAGGCAGGAGATTGCGGGTCTTACCTATACCACTGAAGGCAACGCCGTCATCCCTCAAAAATATGACAAATATGTATGGGAATCCCTGATGAAACGATTGGAAGACCGAATGGACAGAGGTGAATTTGTCATTGTGGATGCCACCCATTATCGGGCAGCCCTGTTACAACAGTATAAAAAACTGATTGCCAAATACCGTTACCGTGCTTATGTCATAGATTTTACAGATGTTCCCGAATCGGTGGCACAGGAACGCAACCGTAGTCGTATAGCCTATAAATTTGTTCCTCCCAACGCAATTTCCAAGATGTATGCCGTATTTAAATCCGACAGTAAAGAAGTCAGCAACCGCTTTAATATTCTGAAACCGCAGGATGCAATCGATATGCTGAAAAAACCTATGCTGTTTGATTATAACTGCTATAAAAAAATTACTGTTATCGGAGATATCCACGGATGCTTTGAACCTTTAAAATCGTATTTTGAAGAACACCCGTATTCGAAAGAAACTGCGTATATCTTCTGTGGTGATTTTTTAGACAGGGGCATACAGAATCGTGAAGTGTTGGATTTCCTTGTTTCCATAAAAGATGATGGAAACGTACTTATGCTGGAAGGAAACCATGAACGGTGGCTTCGGATGTATTCGGAAGATGAAAATCTGATTGTGTCTGATGAAGAACTGGCAGTTTTAAAGAAATATGCGGATTCTGATACGCTTCGCCGTATCCGTAATAAACAGATACGGAATCGTGGTTTTTTGAAATATACAACAGAAGAAATTAAAAATATCAAAAAATCTGATATGCGCCATCTGTGCAGAAGACTTGGACAAATGGCATATGTAGATTTCCGTGGCAATCATTACTTTGTAACACATGGCGGGTTCAGTACTACACCTTCCATCTTTGTGCCAACAGAACAATATATTGACGGAACGGGTACATATGAAGACCTTGAAAGTGTCTATGATGCATGGGAAAAGAACACAGAAAACAATGAGATTATGATACACGGACACCGTAATGTGTTCAAGTATCCTGTCCATTGCAGAGAACGGATTTACAACCTGTGCGATGATATTGAATATGGCGGATATCTGCGTATTCTTGAAATTTCCGACACAGGTATAGAAATTCTGAAATACAAGAACAATGTGTTTAATCGTGAACTCCAACCACAATATAAAGAAAAAACAGAACAGGTACTCCCCGAATCCAATGTGGATGTTATCCAGCAGATGAATGCATCTCCGTTAATCGTCAAGAAATCCTTGACAGATGACATCATCTCTTATAACTTTACCCGCTCTGCTTTTTATGAAGAACGGTGGAATGTTCTGACCTGCACTGCACGGGGATTGTTCATCCGTCACGATAAAATTGTTGCCAGAAGTTACGATAAATTTTTCAACTGGGGGGAAATGGCAACTACAAAAAGCCGTGCGTTGTTCGATAAATTAAAATTCCCTGTTTGTGCCTATGACAAGGTAAACGGATATCTTGGAATCGTATCCAGCTATGAAGGGAAACCCCTGATTTGCAGTAAAACAACAAATACGGGCGAATATGCGGAACATGTCAAATACCTGTTAAAAAATTTACTGACAAAAGATGCCTACGATAATTTGTTCCGTTATGCGGAAGAACACAACTGCTCTTTCGTCTTTGAAGCAGTAGACAGCACATTTGACCCGCATATCATTCGGTATGATAAACCGCATCTGGTATTACTGGATATCATAAAAAATGATTTTAACACACAAATCATGCCGTATGAAGATATGCTGAAAACAGCAAAAGAAATAGGTATTCCACAGTGTAAAACGGTTTACGCCATATTTAATGACTGGAACAGCCTGTATGCGTATTACCGTAAACATGATGAAAAACCTGACCCATATAACAAAAACCTGAAAGAAGGCGTTGTGTTCTGTGATGCCAATGGATTTATGGTAAAATTAAAAACCCCTGATTATCTCTGGTGGAAAGAACAGCGAAAATTGATGGATAACATCAAGAGCGGACACACGATTAAGCCTGTGTACCGTACCAACGAGGATGTATTGTGCTATAACACCATGCTTCGGATGAAAAATGAAGGAAGACTGACAAATGCAAGTATTCTTGATGTCCAGCAGGAGTTTTGGAAAACTGTTACTCATTAATCCATGATTAAGAATAAAGATACAAAACGGTTATGCCTTCCTGATGGAAGGCATAACCTGACATGTAAAAGAAAGAGAAAACATGAAAAAAACATATACCGTTAAATTGATGCTTACTATGATTGGAACAATCAATATTCAAGCTGAAAGCGAAGAAATGGCAGAAAAGATTGCATATAATAAAAAAATAACTACTTCCAATATAAAAAATTTCTGCGAAGACTGGAGAGAAGTTATTCACACGAAAGAAAAAGGTACAAACGATGAAGAATAATAAAACAGTTCCATTAAATACAGCAATCACAAAAGCAGGATATAAGGTACAGTATAAATATTCCAAAAACCCTATCATGTTTCAAAAAGCACGACCATCAATTTCTTACGACCTGCGTCCCTGCCAAGATGTCGTCTATAAAATATTGGATAAATACCCGTTTTTATATTCTGATGCACAATATGATGCAGAAACTTTTTATTATCAGGCAAGACTTTTCCCAATAGAAGAGTTTTTAACAGAAAAAGAACTTGTCATATTTGAAAATTCCGAAAAAGAATATATAAAAAAGAAACAAACTACAAACAATAAGCAAAGAATAGAAGTCAATAAAATTTTACAGTAAATCCCAGATTCCATTTCTATCCAAAAACGAAAACAAAAAAACCGTTGGTGTATTAAACCAACGGTTTTTATATTTGCCTTTACATTTAATCTATATAATTACAAAACCTTACATATTCAAGTTGTCTGTGCGTTCTCTGGTTGTTGCCTTATTTCCTAATTCGACTTCCCGTTTCTGTTTCTGAACATGATGCTGTTCAATTCTTTCCTGAAAGAAATCAGGTCTTGTATTTGGCGAAGATTCTAAAGAAGCTATCGAATTTTGAATTTGCTGTACTGTCTCAATATCACAGGGTTTTCCGACAAATTCCGACGCACTGTCTTTTGCTTTGTTTTTATGATAACTGACAGCAGTATTTTCATTATTAATTTCAGCTTTTATTTTTTCAATTTCACCACTATTGACAAACCGACCCAGACCCAAGAATTTACTCTCTTTTTGTTCTACAGCTTTTCTTTCCTCTTCAACCCTGTTCTCATGTTTAGATGCTAACGTCATCTGTTCAACATAAGATTTATATGCATTAGAATAGTCTTCGATACGATATTCTAAAGCAGGATAATGTTCAACTGTAGCATTAATAGAATCTTCATATTCACAATTAATCATGCGAACAACGTCTTTAACATTTTCCTGAATTTTAGGTGTGTTCTTATATTCAGATGCCATAACTGAAAGCATTTCAATTCCCTTTTCTTTAAAATCTTCTGTATTGCCATCACTGTGATGGATATAAGGAACAGTAGCTTTCAACCCGTCAACAAGTTCTCCCCCATCATCACGGAAATTAAACCGCACAGTAACAGTCTGACCAAGTTTGTCCATTCCGATGACTTCAAACAATGAATCAGGACGACCATATTCATCTGCACGAACCTGCTCTTTAGCTGATTCTATTCCATTGACTATACCGTTTTGAGAGACTTTCTGAAAATCAATACCATTCAAAGAAGCAAGAAGATTGTCTTCTTTCTTTTTATCAAAAGTAGGATTAACATTAAAGTTAAGTTGTTGTGCTTCTTTATAGTCATCCTCATTAAACATGTGTATACGACGAACTTCAGGAGTGTTGGTATATTCCAAGACAGCTTCCTGTACATGCCCGTCAGGATAAGCCTTTGCCAGTTCTTTAGCAACATTTTTACTAATTTCAGTTTCAATCTTTTCCTTGTTTTTATCAACAAATGCAGAAACAACACTGGTTTTCCCAAACATTTCTAACGGCATTGTATGTTTTTTTGAAATAAAATCTCCAAACTTTACTTCAAAAGTAACATGGTTTTCTTTCTTATTCTGCTCTACATGTACTTCAGGAACAAATTCATCCATATGCCTTTGTACCTGTTCCATCCTTTCTTTTTTAGCCAAAGCATTTTCTTTTTGAATTTCTTTTGTAGATTTTGTAATATAATCTTTACATTCAGGATAATATTGACAAGCAGAATTCAGCAAGTGGGTGGCAACTGACATATTATCTTCTATAGAAGCAATCTTTAATCCTGCAGCTATCTGGTTAAATACAGGGTTCTTCTTTTCTTCTGCAAGTTTGATTAAATGGTCAGATGTTCTTCTGCCAAGTTCAAAAACGTCTTTACGGGACAGCTCGTCTTCTACCTGATAGACTTTATCGTCAGAAATAGAACTTAATTGTGCCGAATCTTTAATCCCTTTTTCAAATAAATGCTGATTATAGATGAAAGCATTGTATGCCCATGATTTATAGTTTTCCATATAATGTTTTTCATAATAATCCATGGCTGGGATTTTCTTCAGTTCTGTTTCAAAGCCCTCCCGTGCATGCTGCCAAGATTCACGGTTACGTTCCAAAAGAACCTCATTTACTTTTTCACGGAAAGAAGGCATCATTTTATAACAATCACTAATTACAGTTTGATAATATATGTGCAAATCCTGTTCAACACGATTGACTTCTGAATCATCAAATACTTCAATTCCCCTGCCATGGTCATTATGTAACATTGTGTTCACAAAATTAAACATGGTATCCATATCAGATTTCCCTGAAAGAAAATAAGTATTATCATCAGGATTCCGTCGGATTGACTTCTGTGCATTAGCAGAAGCATCTTTTCCTAATGAATCTTCTAATTTTTTTAAAAAACTGTTATTAATTTCAATAGGAAAATTATATCCATATTCATTAGGATGCTTGTCAAAAACAGATTTAAACTTTTCTGCATTATTTAAGGCATTTTTCAACTGCTGATATCTGATAGAACCTAATTCCCCGTTTTCACGAGCAGAATATGCACCATCTATCATTGTAGACACATATAAAGTTTTAAAATTTTCTTGTTCCTCTTTTGTTAAAGCTATCCTGTCTTCATAGTTTGAAAGTTCCATGTTGTCTCCTCCTAATCATCTTATTTTTCTAATTTATTGGTTTTTGGTTTTGAAGACACCTTTGTATCCAATTCCCGTGTACGGGTATTCTTTTTAAAAGAATTCATAACATCCTGTACACAAGAAAAATATTTCAAATCCTTGCCAATTTCTTCTGAAATGATAAAATGCGTTTTCCCTTTACTATCCATATGTTCACTAACTATCTGGAAAACTTCTTTAGCAACTTCTTCTACTGCCTCTTTATTTCCATCCCGAATCTTAATATGAGCCATAAGAAAAGGTTCATGCATACTATGCCGATTAATTTCCTGCAGTTCTTTACCAAGAGGAGTATCATCAATATCTTTTGACTGTCTATAAAAGGTACGCAAATAATCATAACCAACAACTATTGCGTTGATTGTATTATCATGAGGAATATCATTTCCTTTCAGGTTAAAACGCTTTTTATCAGCAATAAACAGGTCATGATTTTCCATTTGAGAAACAAAATATTTCGCATCATAGTCAACATCCAACAAGCGTTGAAAACCATGTTTTACCAATACCGATGCCAACTGTTGCATTTCAGATGTCTGCCTTCGACCGCTTTCCATCAAAGGGTCAAAGGGTCCGGTCAATCTTTCAGATTCCCATTTTTTATTTATATCAGGATTAACTACATAAATGGAAATATGTTTTTCGTTTGTCTTCATGTTAACCTTCTCCCATCATGTTTTAATTATAAATGTATTACCTGTCCATAATCCCATATTATTGTACCATAAAACAAAGAATTGCTGACATATAATAAAATCAAAAAATGATGTATAATATATATGAGGTGATAACTATGGCTAAAGATGTAACCAGACAACAGCATCTATTGTCTGCACGGGTACAGGAATTAAGGAATGAAAACAACATTACAAGAGAAGATGTAGCTTTGATGACAAATAATGCTGTTTCCAAACGAATGATAGATTGTATAGAGTTAAAAACACGCACAGCATCAATGAGTAATATTATATATATTGCTTCTTCATTTGGAGTTTCTTCTGACTGGTTAGTCGGTATGAGCAATAATAAATATACGGAAGCATCTGTATCTTTCGCAGAAAACAGAATGCAGGCAGATTATCCCGAAATCCCATTATCTCCTTATCAGGAAGGCACACATTTGCAGGAAAGAGCATCCTATATAACAGAACAACGAATGAACATGCTTCGAGAACATATTCTGCCAGACCCCTATGGGCAGAAGTTTATGGAAAGCCTGACCAGTACGAGAAATGAACGCATAACCAGTTTGCGGGAAAATCATAATATCAGTATCTCCCTTATGGCTAAACTTACACAAGGAAACATTACTGAAATCACAATCAAAGATTTGGAAACAGGCAACAGAAAACCTACCCTTTCCAGCATTGCTGCCCTGTCAGAATGTACTGGGGTTACAAATGATTGGATAATGGGTGTTGGAAATGAAAAATACACAGAAGAATCAGTAAAAAACGCATGGGTAAAACTTCGTACAGATTTTCCTGATATAGAGCTTCCACCATATAAAGATGTAAATATCAAATTGGAACAAAAAGCACTATATGTATTTGGAAACCGTATTATGGAAACTACAAAAGACTGGACAAAAGAAACAACATATAACCAGATAAGACGCCATATGCGAAATATCCAGCCTATTATAGAAACAGAACAGAAAGTTCCAACAAGAACCTTCGAATTCGTATTAAAACCATCAGGCAACATAAATAAGAAGAAGCCAAAAACATTATAAACAAAAACGGTGTTGAATTATCAACACCGTTTTTTTGTATTTACCGACTATCCATTCCTTTAGAAACAGAACGGGAATTAACCGTATGTTCCACAAGCCTTACACGAGATTTTGACTTTTCTTTTTTACGCAAACGTTCTTCTTTTACAACACACTGAATCGTTTTGGTCGGTGTTATAATGGCATATTTAGCTTCAAGAGGACGACTCTTCAGGGATTCCATGAATTTATCATATACTTCTTTCTTATAGTATAAATGACATCCTGACTGTTTCAAATCAGACTTTAACAAATCAGTAATGCCATTTATTGCATCAGATTCAGTCATGTAGGTCATCGTCTTTGATTTACCACTGTTGTTTCCGATACCTTTTGTCGCATGACGAAGCACCCAAACAACATCTTCCCTACTATAGTTTTCTTCCTGTTCCCGTTCTTTTTCTTTTTCTTTTTCCATATTCATCCTGATAGTACTGCCTGTTACAGCACATACATTAACCAAAGAAACCATAGTATTTGTTTCATCGCCATTAGCCAAGATAAAAGATTCACCATATCTTTGGTAATCTTTCATGGAATCAAATTTAAAGGACGGCATCGCCTCTTGGAATTTTTCAGTAAAAGATTCATTAAATTTTCTGGGATTAACATTTTCCAATTCCAACGCCGTCTGTGGAAAATATCCCATATGAAAGTTAGAAACTGGGGCTTGAACAAAACCACCTGACATTCTCATATTTTTCGGTCTGCCATCACATAATTCATTATATTTAAGTTCTTCTTCAGCCCAAGGATTAAAGTTAATATATTTAAAAGAAATATCCATATAAGGTTTTCCATCTTTAATCTTTGGCATTACATCACAACACATAGAAATACCATTACGAATAAGAATATCCGTATTGTTTTTACTAATATTGCATGTATCCAGCCCATTTTTAAAAGCCTTTTCCAATGTGGTCAATGAAGGTGACAATTCTTTATATAATGCATCAGAACAGTCATGGACACGAAACAGCAGTTCTGCCCCTTTATATCCATGTGTATTATTGTCACGATGCCAATTCATATGTGACAGTTCAAACGCTGCAAAAGTATCATTGCTTTCCTTATGATGTTTAAAGGAATATGTTGCTTTTGGGTCTTCTCCCATATATTTTATAACTCTCATAATAAACCTCCATTCTTTTTGATTTACAATTATTATATCACATATATATTATATTACTGAACAAAAAAAACGGTGTTGGACAAAGCCAACACCGTTTGGCTATTAAATAAGGATTATTTAGATTTAGCTTTCAATTCAGCAATCTCACGTTCATTTGTATCAGTAAATGAAACTTTTAGGTATACTTATACTAACATCTGTTCTTGTCTTGTCATCTTTGTTTTTGACTAAATTGCCTTAAATGCTTTGTTCATATGAATTGTTCTCCATTAAAAAAAATATATGAGAGTATTTATATTATAACATGTGTATTTATATCAATAATGAAACTTTTAGGTATATTTATATTAACATCTGTTCTTGTTTTGTCAATGACGCAGGCTTGTTGACAAAACAAGAACAATATGTTAAACAAAAGCCACAAAAAGTTTCAACGGAGTGTTCCTGCCTTGGTTTTGACTTCCTGTTTTTCTAAATATATTGTTGTTTTCAGGGCGTTCTGATTTGACATTTTATATTTTCTATGATATAATATATATAGAAATCAAGGATGCATATAAAAAAGACAGGCATCTCTTGACGTGATATATGTTTTATGATATAAACGTATGAAAGGGAGAGCAAAAATGGAAAAATACATGATGGCACAGGGTGTGCAGTTTGATGATTCTGAAAACGGGTTTGCCGTATTACAGTTAAACCGTGATGCAGACAATAAACTGTTTCGTCCTTTGCGGGATGGAAAAAAGCCCGTATTGGAAGATTATCATGTGGTCGCTTCGGCATATCTGAAGAAAACTGCGGTAAAGAATATTCCTGCTTTGTTAGAGGATTTATTTTATGTGTTTAACCGTTGCGGTGATGCTCCATATGAGTTTGAAGGACACAGCATGTCTGTCAGTGATATGATTTATCTGTCGCTGGAAGGGAAGAAATCCCTGTTCTATGTCCAGCCTGTCGGATTTGACCGTGTTACTGTATAAAAAAGGAAGGTGTCGTCATGGAAGCCATGATAAAATCATTTCCTGATTTTGTCTTTTCCTTCTTGACCGTTGTAACAGGGATTGTGTTTCTGGTTTCCTTATGCAGTATGTTTTCCCATGTCATGCGGAAAACACAGGAAAAGATTTCTCTTTTTCCTTTTTACTGCTTTGTTATACTGTTACTCCCTGTGATTATTTATTGGGCATTATCTTTTTTTACCCCGTTGAATAAATGGTTCTGTGTGGGTATTGCCTTTTTTGGAGGTTGTTTTGTTTCCTCCTTTGCCTGTTTGTCTTTTTGCTCAAAAATTTCCGAAAGGTAACAGGCAGATGGCGGTATTACGATGATTGTCCTGACTGTAATGTTTAGTCTATGTGCTATAATATAAATTTATGTTTTGGAAGTGTAAGCCTAATTGGTAAGGCATCGGTTTTGAAAACCGAGAGTAGCGTCGGGGACGGCGTGTGCGGGTTCGAGTCCTGCCACTTCCGCCAATACAGGTGGGTCGTTTAACGGTAAGATGCTGGTCTCCAAAACCATGCGATGTGGGTTCAAATCCTACCCTGCCTGCCAGTCTTATATGTTTTTAAAGGAAGGGGAAACTTAATGAAAAAAGCTGGAATGTTGTTGTCGGGTCTATTAGTCTTATCCAATACTGTTTTTGCTTCGCCTGCCTTGTCGGGGATGCCTGATGTAAAAGTACCCATAACATCCCCTGCTAATCGGCTTGTGCATAAAGAAAACGGATTCGGGGCACAGATGTATTGGTCGAAAGAACCGCATACACGGTCACTGGAAAATGTTTTTATTTCTGCTTCTGTTAAAAAGAGTGCTATGCACGTGTCAGATTCGGAAAACCTTGTGTATTCCCTGACAGAATTGATTGACCAAGGGTTAAGCCTTATTGCATTACAGAAAACGCCGTATGCTTCCCTGAAAGAAAAATCCGATTCTTATCAGTCTTTGTCGGCAGAAATCCGAAAATATGACGCAGGTCTCCTGTTTTATCTGGATAACCAGACAAACGGGGAAATCGGGCTTCATGTGTTTTTACGGGATACTGTGACGGGCAATGTGTTCGGTCATTATACTGCCAATATAGATTATGACAGAACAAAGGGCGTGGAAGGGAAAAAAGAAGCATTCTTGCGGGGTGTTAAATCCTTTGTCCGTGAATTGAAGCTCTTCCGAAACGGGAAGCGTGCCGTTTCAGAAACAATCTATCATATTCAGTGATAATTATGCGGATATGGTGTAATGGTAACACAACAGCCTTCCAAGTTGTTGTTACGGGTTCGAATCCCGTTATCCGCTCCATAATTAAAAATGCAGAATCTATAAATGCATTTTATCATTCTGATTATATTGCGGGGTATATCAATGGCAGATTCTCAGGTTCATACCCTGATGGTTGCAGGTTCGAGTCCTGCCCCCGCATCCATTTTAAAAACAAAGATACAGTAATTGTAGTTATTCGGAGCATGGCGCAGTTTGGTAGCGCACCTGCCTTGGGAGCAGGGGGTCGCAGGTTCAAATCCTGCTGCTCCGACCAAATATAAAACATTGATTGAATGGGCGAGTGGCGGAACGGCAGACGCACCTGACTCAAAATCAGGCGGGGAAACCCGTGAGGGTTCAAATCCCTCCTTGCCCACCAAGTGTATTTAATGCTGATTAATTATTTGGCGGGTTAGTCTAATGGTTAGGACACAAGACTTTCAATCTTGGGATACTGGGTTCAACTCCCGTACCCGTCACCATATCATAACTGATAAGGCATATGATGTTTTATGAGATATATCTCCTATTATGGGCGTGTAAAGGTTTCGACAGGTTGTTGAGGCTGATAATTTTGCAGGTCTGTGTCTGATGACCTTAAAACAGGCAGTTAAAGTTAAACGCTAACAACGTTATTGACATTTTTGCCCGTCGGACTGCTCCGGTTGCTCTGGCAGCCTGATTGTCCACGGCAACGCAGGGAAACACAAGGCTTGATGCAAGCCCCTGTTGTAAAATAAATCTTGCCAAGTTTTGTCGATTTTAAGTATATAAATCGACGCACGGTTTCTGCGTTCCGTAAAAACTCGGTGGTGGAGGGATTTCTTTTATCCCCCTGACGCAGCTGTCATTAAAAAGCGGGACAGAAAAGTCTTGAAAATCTATTGCAATAAATGTTATCAGAAGATGCAGTTTGGACCGGGGTTCGACTCCCCGCACGTCCACCAGTAATTTTCACACATTGTGTTATATAAGATTGTTGTTCAGGCAGGTAGCCAAGTCTGGCTGAAATGGATAAACTGTAAATCCATTATGTAGTAATACTATATTGGTAATTTTAAATCGGCTTCTACTTGCTAATTTGTTGACTTATTATGGGCAAGTGGCGAAACTGGCATACGCTCAGGACTTAAAATCCTGCGGTAGAGATACCATGAGGGTTCAAATCCCTCCTTGCCTACCAAATTATTATATTATTAAAAGGAAAGGAAGAAAGATTATGGAAGAACGTTTTTGCAACAGATTTGTTATAACAACTTATACAGGGCAGAAAGTAGAAGTCCTCGTGCAAAGCATCCCTGAAAAGAAGAAAACTGTCGCTACAGCCATGGGGTGCAGAACGCTTGCCCTTGCTTCCCTTAATGATGTTTTCCATGCCATAGAGGATATCAGCGTGCAAAGCAACAGCCTGTTGTGGAAGAAACTGCAGATGAAAGATACCTATGCCTCTGTTGTAAAATGCCATCCTGAAGATTCTTTCGATACGAAACAGGGTGTAATAGAAGTCTTGAATAAACTGGAAAGAAAACTGAACCAAAAAATCCGAAGCCGTCGTAAAACGCTGGCTTGTGAACTAATTGCTATGGCAGAACGATGCGATTCAGTTTATGGTTTCATGATTTAACTTCCAAGTAATTGGCAGGAGTAGACACTATGGATAATCCAATAAATAAGGAATCCTGTACAAAAAGGAAGTCAACACGGAAAATTTTATGCGGGTTGGGGAAAAGGCTTTATGCCTACCGAAAAAATAAAGGAATGACGCAGGTTGGGATGGCTGAACTGATGGGTATTCCTCAACCAAGGCTGGCTGCATATGAACATGACCGTGTTGTGCCTTCCCTGATTTCCATATACCGTATGGCAAACATTCTAGGGTGTCGTGTGGACGACCTGCTGGATGCCCTGCCTGATAAAAGTCCTAAAACAACAAAGGCAAGACTTTGCGTGTTCCGATTGCGTAATATGGGTATTGATGCGATGATGAAATCCCCGAAACGGATTGTGGTTTCTATAAACGGAAGACAAATTCCACTTAATGTAGATTTGGTTGACCATTATATAGAACGAAAATATGTTGAATGTCATAAGATGGTGGCAAAACAGGTAGCATTAGAATTGGAACGGAAATATAAGAAAGGAAACGCATAGTGAGTGAAAATGTAAAAATCCCTGTGTTTCAGGATATGATTGATAACGTGGTCTGTGGTGACTGCCTGACTATCATGCGGGAAATGCCTGATGAGTGCGTTGACCTTATCATCACATCTCCGCCTTATAATCTGCTGAACAGTACAGGCAACGGAATGAAACCCAACCGTTCTTTCCGCTGGCATAACGCAGCTTTGATGAACGGATATGACGGGCATGATGACAACATGGATTATGGAGAATATATCGCATGGCAGAAAGAATGCCTGAAAGAAATGTTCCGTTTGCTGAAACCGACAGGCGCTATTTTTTACAATAATAAAAATCGTATCCAAAACGGATTGTTGGAAGACCGTTCTGTGATTGTCAGGGACCTCCCCCTTCGTCAGGTCATCACATGGCGAAGAGCAGGTGGAATTAATTTCAACGACAGCTATTTTTTACCTACAACCGAACAGATATATCTGATTCCTAAGACGAAAGCGTTCCATTTAAAACCAAAATTCTGCGGATATGGAGATGTGTGGGATATTACACAGGAAGCTAACAACCCACATCCTGCCCCGTTCCCTAAAGAACTGACTGACCGAATTATCCGAAGTGTGGACGCCGACCTGATTCTTGACCCGTTCGGGGGTTCAGGAACAACGGCAGTCAGCGCTATCACCTATAAACGTCATTATATCCTGATTGATAAGTCCCCGAAATACTGTGAAATGGCAAAAAAACGCATCAATATGCAGGACTGGCGCAGTTTAGGCGATACAGGAGAAATCTCCCTGTTTTGAAATCAGTAATACAAAGGAGTTATTACCAGTGAACATTTCCCCTATTTATACTATCGGCTATTCTGTGCTGACATTGACAGAGTTCCGTGAAATCCTTGAAGAATATAAAATATCTGTTGTTGTCGATGTGCGCAGCATGCCGTATTCCAAGTTCCGCCCTGAATACAACAAAGACTCCCTCCGTGAATGGTTAGATATCCATAATATCCTTTACCGCCATTATCAGCGAGAGTTCGGGGCAAGGCAGGAAGCCCCTGCCCTTCTGACCAACGGTCAGGTGGATTTTCACAAGATGCGATATTCCCTTCCGTTTCAGGAAGGCATTACTAAGATATGTAAAGGGTTGGAACAAGGCTATACTTTCCTGCTCCTTTGTTCGGAAGCCGACCCTATGGAGTGCCATCGGGGCATACTGATAGGACGAACGTTCCATGAACTGAAATACCCTGTGGTACATCTTGTGCCCCGTGGAGAAAAGAAGACGCAGACACAGGAAGAACTGGAAGAACGCCTGCTGGGACGGTATTTCCCAGATTGTCTGGAAGAAAGCCTGTTTGCAGAAGTAACCGATAAACAGAAGTGTCTTCTGGAGGCATATCGGAAACAGGCTAAAAAAATCGCTTATATAGCAGAAAAATGACTTGACAAAATATACTCTTTGTGGTATAATATAATTAGCAAAAAAGGAAAAGCTTATATTTTGAAAGGAGAAAAGCATGAGTAATGTGGATTTAAGTTTCCTCCGTAACGGGATGTGCGAAATTGGGGCATATCAGGCTTCGTTTATCCTGAAGTATATGAACTATCCTCTGAACCGCAAACAGGATTCCCGTGTTGTGAAAAGCTACAAGGAAGCTATGATGGAAGGAAACTGGATGCGCCCTATCGACATTTCTTTTGTGGCTGTCCCTGTAGATACAGTTCCTTCTGAATTTAAGAGCGGAATTGGGCGTATCAAGAACTGGCAGTATTTCCTTGTCAACGGACAGCACCGTCTGCAGGCAGTATGGGATTCAGACACACGGCAAACTGCAAACATTACGATTTTAAACGTAGAGCATTGGGATGACATCGGGAAGATTTATTCTTCCTTTGATACCGACATCCGTAAGCGTACAACCAGCCAGATTTTGGCAGCTGCCAATGTTACGCCGACACTGAATGCGAAATACCGTAACTCTGTATATAAAAATAACGCATTGCGGGCAATGGCGTATATCGTAAATCGGTTTGAACTGGTCAACCCTACACTGTATTCTGTTTCAATCTCCAGCCCCAAACTGCTGGATGAAATGGCTGGATGGGAAGATGAACTAATTGAGTATTTTGATATTGTGACATCTATTGATTCTACATCGCACCGCAAATATTTGGGTGCTCCTATTATCATCGCATTAGGTGTCATCACTCTCCGCAACAACCACGGAAATGCCATTAAATTCTGGCGTGGTGTTGCCGACCGCAGTAATCTTCATCCTGATGACCCCAGAAAGGTGTTGGCAGACTGGATTGATGATAATTATAAAAAGACCAACGAAGCACCTGTTACAGCCAATAAACGAAAATGTTTCGCTATTTCCGAAGCTTGGAACAGGTATTATGAGGGACGGGAAATGAACCGCCGTACCCTGTTGGGTATCATCAATAAACGCATGAAACAGCCTGTGTTCGGTTTTACACTGAAAGACTGTTATGCCAGTGAAGGAAATAGTTCAACATAATATAAATGCTGGGATAGCTCAATTGGCAGAGCAGCTGACTTGTAATCAGCAGGTTGCAGGTTCGATTCCTGTTCCCAGCTCCAATAAGGGTAGGTGGCTGAGTTGGTCGAAGGCGGCGGGCTGTAAATCCGCTACGTAAGAGACGTCGGTGGTTCGAATCCATCCCTGCCCACCAATAAAAATGTATCAAGCAGGTTGCGGGTTTAATTCCTGTTCTCTGCTTCAACGGCGAGTTAGTTCAACGGTTAGAATAGTGGCTTGTCACGCCACCGATACGAGTTCGATTCTCGTACTCGTCGCCATTGTTTGTTTGACAGGTGTGGCGGAATAGGTAGACGCTAGTTGCAAGGGCATGGTAAAGAACCCAGATACGGTTCGATTCCGTAACGCCATTGGTTCTCTGGGTATTATGCAGGGTGCAAATCCCTGCCACCTGTCTTATAATAATTCCACCGTAGCTCAATGGTAGAGCAATCGGCTGTTAACCGATTGGTTGCAGGTTCGAGTCCTGCCGGTGGAGCACCCTGATAAGAGAAGAACCTTGCTGTGGTATCAGGGCTTACGCAGAAAGTTCTGCAAACAAATCTTCTCATTGTTGTGTTTTGTTTAAAAACGAAAGGAAAGAAAGGAAAGAAAGGAAAAAGCTATGAAAATTAAACATTTTATTTGTGCATTAGCACTTACCGTAACCTGTGCAGGGCTGTCTTTACCGACATATGCGGCGCCCGATGTGTCTCATACCCCGATTGTACATGTGCCAAAAGCAGAGCCGATTGACAAAGTGCTGGCAAAACCCGGGAACGAGATGTTCAGGGCAAAGATGCAGTGGATTGCCGAAGCCCCGAAACATAAAGTCTCCAATGTGTATATGTCCTTGGTCATGGATGAAAACATGCTAAATAAGATTAAGGACGAAGAAAATCTTGTATATGATATTACAGAACTGGTTGACGAATGCTTTGTCGGTTCTAATATCAAAACCATCCCGTATGTAGCGCTCCGTAATAACGCACGCAACAACCGTGAACTGATGCAGATGATGCAGGCACGGGATACAGGCATTACCCTTGTTGTTGATAAACAGGACAAAGGCGAAGTTATCCTGCGTGGATATTTGGAAGACCCTGCTACCCAGACATCTTATGCCAATTATATTTCCCGTTGTCTGTATGACAAAAAAGACGGATATATCGGCAAGAAAGAAGCGTTCCAGAAAGCCCTGCGTGGTTTTGTCAACGAAATCAAGGCATATAATAACGGCGAAGTCAAAATCTGATTCAGCCTGTTCTGTGTTATTGTAGCTTTGTAAGAACAATCCAAAATTACAAATACTTATAATCATAAAGGGGCATAGAGAACTATGTCCCTTTGTCTGTTTTTGGAGAAGCCTTATGAAAAAAACACTTTTAGTATTATTCTTCACACTGATGGTCATGTTCCCCTGTTCTGCCCATAAAGCCGTCGGGTATAAACCAGACCGTACAATGGATTGCGTGGCAAAGGTAGAAAGCTATTTTAAAGACAAATATAACCTCACGCTGGAACAGGAAGTTATTGTTTATGTGACCAAGACATACAGCGAATATAAACGGGTGTTAGAAAGATTCCATATCCCTTCCAATATTTCCAAGTCAAGCTATGCTGTTTCTTCCAGAGCAAACGGCATCCTTATAGACGGAAGTGAATTAAGTGACAAACACTTTTTCTTCGTCCTTGCACATGAAATGGTGCACAAGTATCAGATGGAGCACCAAAAAAATCCTTTCAAGGATTATGTGAAAATGGAAGGAGAAGCAGATATAATTGCCAGTAAAATCAGCGGTTACCATATTTTTGTGCGTGACCACGGCATAAAATATAAAGACCTGAACACCCGTGACAAATTCTTTTTTAACTGTAAAATGCGGATTAACGAAACACTGGAACAAATCCGCTATTATGCACAGGATATGCCTTTCATATAAAAGAAAACAATAAAAAACAGGGGCTGACATAAGTCAGTCCCTGTTTTTGTTTCAGCCATCAGAACGTTACTGTCAGGTCGCCCCAAATCATGCGGGCTTTATCTTCTTTTGCTTCTTTGCCCTTCAAGTCGTAATATTCAGCACCCAGAATCATGTTCTTGGCAACTGTATAATGAGCACCCAAGCTGTAACCCTTGAAGCCTTGGTCAGCAAAGATGTCCGTAATGGAATGGGCATTGTAGTCCGTACCCATAAATGTGCCTGCGCCCTGATTGTAATACTTGGCATTCAGACCAAATGAACCCACTTCGTTTGCTTTTGCCCCGCCGTATTCCAGCTTGGCAATCACACCGTCACGGTCATGGTCTTTGTCATCCAAATTGGATTTCAAATACATACCACCCAGCGTAACATCCTTACCCAGTTTGAAATCCAGTCCTGCGTTCCACACACGGTTGTTGTCAATTACATCAGAATCACGGAATTCCTGAATGCCTGCATGCAGTTTGGCTTTGTCGCCTAATCCAGCCGATGCATTAACACCCCATGCTTCTTCGTAACCAATCCAGTTGGCAATTGTGTTGTCATCAGAAGGTTTGCCATAAAACGCATTTAAACGAATTTTGTCGCCGTAAGACACATCAACCGCATCCATACGACCTTCATACAGATTGCCGTCTACCATGTCCTTATGGATACGACCAGCCTTTACGTTCAAACCTCCCAGTCTGCCATCCAGATACGCACGCTGGAAATGGGTTTCCTCATTACCAACATGGTCACTCAAATCCTGAATGTTTTCCAGCATGCCCACATAGTTCCAGTTATCATTGACTTTACCATTCAGCCACAAACGGGAACGCAATGCTGTGGAATGGTCATTGGTCAGAGAACCTTTACCATTTACGTGAGCATAATGATAACGGGCTTCTCCTGTAATCCGGACGTTGTCGGATTTCTTTTCCAACGCTGCCACACGGACACCCAGAGCATCCAGTTCGCTGGCAAATTCAGCAGCCAGCCTGTCAACATTAGCGCCTTTTGCCATAGCTTTGGCAACAATCTGCGCCATTTCATAGCGGGTCATCAGACGGTCACCACGGAAGGTGTCGTCGCCGTATCCCTCGATTACACCAGCTGCTGCAAGTTTGGAAATACTGTCGTATGCCCAATGACCAGCAGGTACATCTGAAAACGGGTTGGCAGCATAGGCAGAAGCCGCTACTCCTAATGCCATTGCCATTGCGAGTACTAAAGATTTCTTCATAAGAAATCCCTCCTTAATTTGCCCGAAGGCTATATTTACAAAAGGATACGTGAAGAAATCTGCACGAGTTGCCGAGTTTCCTCTGCATATTCACGCCTCCTTATGTATCTGCAAAGTGAGATTTCATATTTGTATTATAACACATTTTTATGAAAATGTGTGTCTTTTTTGCGTTAATTCAAAAATTCAGAATATTCACCCAATAAAGATTTAAAACTACTTATGTAAACATAACAGAACATTTCCTGTCATTCAATCCCCAGACGCAATTTTGAAATTTCTACATACTGCGGATAAATGTCCATTCCAATGAATTTACGCCCCAGCATGGAAGCTGCCAGCAAGGTTGTTCCACTTCCGCAAAAAGGGTCAAGAACAAGGTCAGAAGGTTCTGTCATCAGATTTATGAAAAAACGAGGCAATCCTGTAGGAAATACTGCTGGATGAAGGTGGTTCGTGGTATCCGTAGGAAGTGTAATCACATTGGAAGGACGTACCAAATCAGGTGAACAGCGCTTGTTCATATTCATACCTGACCCATTTGTACAATTGTGTTCTCCTGTATTTTTACGCCGTTTTTCACTCTCCAGCCAGACGCTGGTAGAAGGAGTGAGAACATTGTTGGGGAAAAATTTATACTGCGGGGTCTTGGTAAACCAGAAACAGTATTCAAATCCGTCTTTCAGGCGTCGAGGATTTCCTGTCGGAAACGGATTTGTTTTTACCCATATATATGTATCAGAAAAGCGGAACAAACCGCCCAATTTTTCAACAAGATGCCAGACATAAAAACTTCTTACACCAGCAGACACATGCTCTTTTATATTCAATACAAAACTGCCCGTAGGCTTCAAGATGCGATACATCTTTTCTGCACGGGCGTAAAACCAATCCACATATTCAGTTTCACCTACACCGCCATAGACCTGTTTTCTCTGTTCTGCATAAGGCGGAGAAGTCATAATCAGGTCAACAGAACTGGAAGGAAGCCTGCCCATTAAATCAAGACAGTCTCCAACATATATGTTATTACTCTTCATCACGGTTTATCTTTGCCCGTTCTTCAGCTTCATAGTTCTCAATTTCCTGCTCAATCAAACCACGGAGCTTTTCCAAACGGTATTCTTCTTCCCGAATAAACTGTTCCGCCTCCCTGCGGAAGATACGTTTCGTTACGTTGAACATACGCATACGTTCACGGCAAAAGTTCCGTCTGGAAGGCGTATCAGACATAAGGAAGTAATGAATCCATTCCCGTTGCATTACTTCTGTGTGTAACATGACAGCCCTTTCTGTTATCTGTAAAAATCATCCCATAAAAACATTGTAATCGCTTTTATCAATGTATAAATAAGAACGAGATACAGCACCAGAGCACCCATGTCTGAATTGTTTCCCCTGCGAGAGAACCGATTGCGTCTCTTATCTGCGGGCATCTTCTCTTTATCTTCTATGCTCATCTTGCTATATCTCGTCTATTAACAATAATAAATTAAGCTTCTACTAATCCGTCTTCGCCTGTAGGTTTCATCAGAACAATGATACCCTGAATAAATGCAACCACTTCCAAGAAACAAAGAAGAAGCAATCCAAGACCTAAAACAAACGTAAACAGCCATCCGATAAAGGCAAACAATAAAAACAGAATACCAGTAACAACACGACCAGCATAGAACTTATGTGCTCCGATTGTACCAAAGAAAAACGCCAGCAGGAAATAGATAACCTTGTTTACACGATGACGGTTATCTTTAATTACAACCTTTTCCTGCGGTTCTGCAGTGTGTTTCGGAGATTCAGTGGCTTCCGAAACTGCTTCCTTCACTTCCTTCACATTGTCGGCAATTTCATCTTTGGCGGTTTCCATCGCATCCTTTGCCTTATCTGCAAATTCATTCATCGTATTTTTTAAATCTTCCATTACTACTTATCCTCCTTGTGTAACTGCATCACAGGCTTGACCCAGCCCCAGCGAAGCAATGTTTCATATATCCTCTCATAGTTTATCATAATCCATACCTTTGCGACAAGTTCTTTTTTGTGGATTACACCAAGATATCTTCCATCAAAAGAAGTTTCTACGTGATTCAAAAACAAATAATGGTCATCAGGAACAACATATTCCCCTACCGCAAGCTGGGGAAGTTCTTTAATAGAACGGGCAATCTTATAGGTCTCCCCATGAATCTCCAGTCTGTCATCATATACCTTATATGTGTCGCCCGGTTTTCCTTCCACCTGTTTCAGCATAAAATGCCCTTCGGGAAGATGCCCAATCATATATGGCAGACGAAAAATAATAAAATCACCATATTTCAGTTTATCCAAACCGACACTCCATCCTAAATATATCCCACGGTCTGCAGACAGGGTCATATTTTCATAGAGTGTAACACCAAGGGTAAAATGCAAAATTAAAACAGTAAATAAAAAACCAAATACAGAAACAACGACCTTACGTCCTTGTGTCCAGAACATAATATATAATTCCCTCCCGTATCCTTTTCTCTATTCTAATACAATTTTTCAAAAAGGTCAACACAAATATTTTTTTAAAAAATACTAAAAAAATATAAAAAATTTTTTAAAAAAAACTTGACAAACCGCATTATTAAAGCTATAATAACCATAGGGTAACCTAAAATCCGCTCTGGAAGCGGAAATTCAAACAAAAATGGAGGAAAACCATGAACAAAACTGAACTTGTAGTTGCCATTGCAGAAAAAGCAGACGTATCCAAAATGTGTGCATACGAGTGCTTAAAAGCAACACTGTGTACTATCTCCGAAGCTGTAGCCAAAGGCGAACGTGTTTCCTTGATTGGGTTCGGTACTTTCGAGCCTCGCAAACGGGCAGCACGCACTGGTATCAACCCGCAGACTGGCAAAGCCATCAAAATCGCTGAAGCGACCGTTCCTGCGTTTAAGGCTGGCAAAGCTTTCAAAGAAGCTGTCAATGTTAAACCGAAAGGAAAGAAAAAGAAATAATCTGGTAAACACCAGATAACCCTGTAGTCGTTTCAAATACGGCAAAATAAAATCACAATGCAAAAGAAATCCCCCGCAGGCATAGCCTGTCGGGGGAATCTTTTTTATATTATGCTATAATAATGTTGTTCAAATATTGAACGAAAATAAATAATTATGAATCGTAGTCGTGGGAGAACTTTGTTCATAATAAAGGAACTTATTATAATCAGGTTCTTTTTCCGTATCAGGATATAAGACAGTCAGTGACCAGTCAGGCTCTAACTCACCCGTTTCTTTATTGTAATTACAATATGTTCCTTCCACAGCAAATAAACCTTTATCTTTTACATGCCAAACGGGTCCGAACAAAAGTATTGCATCATCACCAATAGACTTATCACGTATTATAATATCCTCATCAAAGTCATCCGTTTCGTATTGTTTTTCTATCATATCATCTAATTCATCATACAAAACATCTATCGTTTTCATATATAACACCATCCTTATATATATTATATCATGTCTTAAAAGACTACTTACCCAATAAAAAAAGATGCTGTTATCAGAACAACATCTTTTGATTTTATTTTTAACAGTCAGGCTCTAACTCACCCGTTTCTTTATTATAATTACAATATGTTCCTTTCACAGCAAATAAACCTTTTCTTTTTTTATTATCACATATAAGACTGCAACATTTACCTGTAAAAAAGCAGTTGCTCATACAAAAACCACCTTTTACGGATTATTAGAAATGTCATCAATCATTTTTTGTACAAATTCTTTTGGAACACGTTCCTGTTCAATACGTAAATCCTGTTCTTTCAAATATTCAAATGCCCTGTGTTCTACCAAAGATAAATTTTTATAATTACTTTCATCATATATACAGTCTACATCTTTTACCATTACATTAAACGGTATACTCTTTATCGTGTCAATATCCATAAAAACAGATTGTACCTTCGGAAGTACCTCATATACACGACTTAAAATATTAAACCCGTTCTTATCCATATCTCCCCAATAATATACGTTCTTTACACGAGAAATCCATGGCATATTCTGTATCAGTTTAACAACACGATACCCCATCCCTCCGATAACAACAACATCTTTATAATTAAAAGAACGGACAGGAACATTATTTTCAGAAAGTAAGAGGGTACAAGGGGGAGAATCATTAAAATACTCTGCCATCTTTGTTTCTTCCAAATTAACGGTTTCCCCATTATAAAACACTGTAAATACAGGGATACCAAATTGTATATTTAATTTTTCCGCAAGATTATCCTTATTTACTGCAATGTCATCATTTACAGCATTATAAATTTGCCGTATTTTTCCCATGTTCCGTTCAAGAAACTTTGTATCCAAATGCGGAATAAACACATTTCGTGCAAATTCTTTTTCATCAGGAACTTTTTTACACCGTTCGATAATCCCAAGCAAAATTTCGGATGTTATCCATTCTTTTGTTTTTTGTTCCAGTATTATTTTTTTAACAAAATAATGAAGCCCATATACCCATTCTCTGAAAGAAGAACTTTCATACATCAATGATTTTAATGCTTTCGGGAAATGACATTCGTTTATATAACACAAAAAAGTTTGTAATTCCTGTTCTTTATAAAGATAACGGAATACATCTTCAGGTGAATGTATCCGTATACGTTTATACACGGAATATATCCCCCGATTGTCCGATTGCAGCCAATGCAGTCCCCACATCGAATCATATCGGCACAAACGGGATAATTCCCAAATATTTTTCCATGGAAGAATTGTGTCCATCATTGCTGAATATGATAATTTTCGTCCTCGTACAGGGGGTGAAACTGGTCTGTCAAATACAGGCTGACCTTCTTTTTTACCCCCCGGAAGATAGTGGTATAACTTTCCTGAATGAAACATCTTTTCCAGTTCCTTCTCCACATCTTCCGGCAAATAAATTTTACTCATGTACTTTCCTCAATTTTTCCTCAATACACTGCTTATTGCGTTTTACGTATTCAGAATATGTCAATGTCTCTGCATACGTATATAAACTGTTTATAAAATCAGTACGGACAATATTGCCTACAAACCCTTCATACCGTGAAACCTTATCATCTAACGGCATTAAAGACACCAGTTGGATTTTAAGTTCCCTGAATAAATGAATAACATCACGAAGATTGGTAGGAGATAACTTATCCCCGATTTCATCTATCAATAGGAAACGAAAAGTCTTACCACTGTAGTTTTCATCCAGCAGATGCATACACATCCCGAAACAAGCCGCAAGGATGAAATACGTCAATTTAACCCCTTCCCCGCCGGACTGTTTGGCTACATTATCCAATACCTTGACCATAACAAGTTCTTCCTGCCCGTCCTCATCTACAACCTTTTTATATTGTGCTGCGGGGAACTCGAACCAGTTGCGAGGGTCAAGGATATTATCCTCATGATATGTGCCATTCGTCTTGATACGGTATTTATCAATATATTCCTTTAAATCACTATACAGGGTAATCGCTTCTTCTTTTTCTTTATCTGTCGCCGTTACCATAAGCCCGTTTGACATGGATAAAGTATTTAACTTCTTACGAAGTTCCACAATACGTCCATCTTTCGTATGCTGACAGCCAATCTGTACAAAGGTCGGGGACTGGGAATACGGAACACGGCGAAGAATATCATTGATATTATCTACAATAATAGCAATATCATCATCAATATGATATGTCAAAGAAGCTACGAACGTGGAAATCTGATGCATCACCGTAGTGTTCCAAATTTGTTCCAGTTTTTCCTGTGCCTTGGGAAGAATGTCATCCCTGATGCGTTCGTATTCTTCAATGAACCGTTTTGCTTCGTCCTCTTCCGTCATAGTAGGCTTTAAGTTATTTTTCGCACTAACGAAATGGTTCACATATTGGTTCATCTTCTTGACAGCTTCTTCACATACGGCATTCTTTTCTTTTTCAATTTTGGAAACCTGTCCTGAAATTTGTTTTAAAATAGTGGTAGAAGTCTTCATAATCGTATCAAATACAGGCTTCTTAGAAGAAGGTGCATATTTATCATACATCTCTTTCATAATTGCTTCTTCTTCGTTGTCAAAGACCACATCGACAGATTCTTCTTCGTATTCTTTGATTTTTCCAACTAATGTAGAAATTTCAATATTAACAGCATCCCTTTCAGTTTTTACGGTTTCTGTTTTATTTTCTATCTCCTTTAATTTATCTTTTGCATTTTGGATATTTTTTTCACAATTAATCAAATCTTTGTTATTCTTTAACACTTTCAACGCTTCATTGCATTCTGCAATTTCCGCATTGACCGTTTTTATATCAATTTCTTCAAAAGATTTAACTTTGGGAATTTCATTTACAACCTGTTGCCTGCGTTTTACATCATCTAGTGCGTTTTTAGCAGATACCAATTCCGTATTGCACCGTTTCTTTTCGTTAGACGCTTCAAGAATAGCTTTATCCAATGCCTGCAGACGTTCTTTGTATGACCCACTCATTACGTACCGTTTTGCGTCATAAATATTGAAACGGTCATCTTTAATACGGGAATAGTTATCAGAACGAACCTGCCCGCTTTTTGTAATCGCAGGATACAGACAGTTAAATTCCTGCGGAGTATCACAGCAATAATAATTCGCTGCATAGCGAATATAATTCTTTACCCAGCCTGCATAGGGCATCGTCTCCAATACCTGTATTTTCTTCCACGCCGGTGTTCCTTTTTCATGTAATACCGGATGCTTTACAGAATGCATAACGATATATTCGAACCGTATCCCCTTAAACACATGAGCATCTAAATAATCCGATACCTTTTCTGCCATACTTTCTTCTACAAGGAAGGAAATGGATTTACGCCGCATAACAGATTCCAATGCGGGTATCCATTCTTTATCATTTACCGAAAGATATTCCCCCAAAAACGGCATCGTCGAAGGGTCAATTTGTAAAGCCTTGCAAATCGTATCACGGACAAATACTAATTTTTCATCAATCGCAATCTTATTCTTTTCTAATTGCCAGCTTTCATTCTGGTATTTCTGGTATGTAAAAACTGCTTTTGAATTTTGTTCATTTACTTTCTGATACAATTCATATTTTTTATCATATTCATCATCAAGATTTTTACGATATTCTTCTACATTATTCTGCGTATTCTGGAATGTTACTTCACTGGTTAATTCCATAGGAATATCCAGCATGGAAAGAACTTGTTCATAGTGTTCTTTTAATTCCGAGATACGCTGCTGTTTTTCCTGTAATCTTGTAAGTTCTGCTTCTTTTTGTGTAACCGCAAACCCTCCTTTTTCGCCTTTTTCATGTTCCAATGAATGAATCGTATCTTTGACATCATCACGGGAACGGTTTAAAGAAGCCAGTAAACGGTCTACATCCTTTAACCTGCTTTCCAAATTCGATAATTCTTTATTTGCTACAGCTTTCCCATTTCGGAATACATACGGACGAACTTTGTTTCTCAAATTACTTAACAAATTATATTTATGTGTTTTTTCCAACCCGTCATTGATACAGGGGACTAATGCTTCCAGCATACTGTTCCGCAGACGGTCTTCCCGCAATTCTTTTTCGACAGTCAAAACTACGTCGATTCCTGCATTTGTCTGTTCATAATCACTGCTAAAGTCTGTACGGTTCAAAAACATATGCTTCCGTATCAAAACATTCATGTCTTTTACTTCTTTTTTGGAAACCAGCATCTGCAATAATTTCATGGCATTATCATCAATTAGACCGATTTTCAGCCGTACAAAATCAAAATACTTTTTACGGTCAGATGTAACAACAATATTATTTTGTTTACCTACCGCAGAACGATACGATTCAAACGTATCTCCCTGTATATTTAAAAAATTACCACGGATAGACATATATCCTTCGGAATACACATAAAAACGTTGAGAGTCTTTTTTAGGGTCTTTATTATCATCTACACGGAACACATTGGCAATCGAATAATAATCCACTCCTGAACGAAAACGAAGCAGAATAATAGAAATCTCGCCGTCCGTGCGAAGATATTGTACCGACTTATGCCCGTTCTCCCTTGTGCTTTCCTTAAACCCACGCACATATTCCGCCAGTGACCTGCGGTCTAATTTATCTTTGCCTTTCGCATCACTGGAACTGTTATATTTTGGGTTTTTTGTCAAAAGCGTCATCAATGCATCTACAATAGTAGTTTTTCCTGTACCGTTTTCCCCTACAAACAAAGAAGGAAAACTATCCAGCGTAATTTCAGTCAGTTTAAATGAACCCCAATTATTCAATTCAATGGCATCCAAATATACACCATTTTTTACAAAAAACGTATTCATAGAATCAGACATACCATCAGTAATCATATCTACATCCTGAAACAAATTATCCATTAACCTCATCCTCTTCCGGCTCATCCATCATCATATTTACCTTCTTTAACAAATCCTCTACTTTATCTACATCAAACTGATGCTCAATAAACGGACTTACCTTATATACAGGACATTCTGTACCATCTGGTAACCGTACATTATCCAATACGACACGAAGTATTCCTAAATCTTTGGAAAACGTATTAATCGCAGCCTTTGCATCCAAATATCTTCGTTTTTCGTCTGTACGGCTCTCCATATAATAACTCATATCCTGTAAAATATCCTGTTCTGTCAAATATACACCGTTGGGAAATTCCAGCCCGATATCTTTGGACGAGGCACGGGTAGCCAATCGTTTTTGTAATACAGAAAGTAAAATGATATGGTTGCCATTCATACGGGAAGCTGTAAACGGAGAATATCCCCCGCCCTCGTCTTCGGGCAACTCATCAAACCATACTTGCATGTTTTCCGTATCTACACGCAACCGCAGCCCCGCAACCTTCAAATAACGACTAATCAATTCATTATGTGATACGATATAATAATACATAGTTGTTTCCGGTTCATACGTGCCATCCACTATTCCCCTGCGAAACATCAACCAGTTTATACATCTCTGCATCTTTAAAAAATCATTTTCATCCAATTGGTCGAATTCTTTTAAAAAATTATCCATCTCTGTTATATCACAAAATTGTCTTTCTTCCATTGTTCATACCCCTTTTCATCAAACGTAAAATTCAAGGCAAACACGCCTTCTTCTTTTACTACATCATCCTGCATTGAAACATAATCTTTTAAAACAAAATACTTATTTCCTTCTTCCTGCCATTGAACAATATCTTTTTCATCCATATAACGAGAGATAATTTTCTTGACCGTTAAAAATTCATACATACCGAAATATGTGTTTTCTTCATCCACATACTCTTTTAATGTAAATATACCATTGTGCCTGTCAAGCAACCGACGGAACTTTTCCTTAATGCCTGCCATAGCAATATCCCTGTACATAACTTTAGGTTCTTTTTGATTTACCTGTATATCCAGTTCCGGCATCTTCCGTATCAGTTTTTTCCGTTCCCTTAATTCTCCTAAAACCAGTTTAGCTGGGGTAACCAATTTCGGCATCCAGTTTTTGTACGTAAACACATGACGTTTTAACGAATGCTCATTACCGTACAACTTACAAGATGCCAATAAATCATCTGATTTGCTATATAAAAGACGGTTCCGTTCCGTATTGGTCGAACGAAGATAAGACTCCAAATTCTTAAAAGACAGGGTTATCTGATTAGAATACTGCCTGCTGTCTTCCAGACACTGTCGAAGCCTTCCCCTCAAATCAATTCCCTCATTCCGCATAATACGCAATGAAGATTTATTATTATAATATGTATCTACGATTTGCTTGATGTACCGTGCATATTCAGGGTTCAAGAATAACTGTATCATATCATTAAACGCTTTTGCCGTATCCGAATGATACAATTCATCCAATGCGGATAACTGTTTGTACGCAACTTCCCCTTTTGTCATCTTTTCTTTCGGGTTCACAATACCACGAATTTCATTCCAAATTTCTTCATGTTGTTCTTTATACTGTACTGTACCACGGGATAACATCGCCCCAAAACTGTTCAAACGACGGTCTGTTGTATGAATGATATTCCGCAGTTCATCATCCGAGACTGACTTCATTTTCCCTGTTTTCTCAATCTCTTTTATTTTTGCGTCAATTTCTTTCCGTTGTTCTTTTAATTTCTTTAAATATCGTTTTGCATCCCCGCTGACCATACTTGCATCATCCAACATGATACGGATATCATCTTCAATATAATGCGCACCACCGATAACACCGTTTCCCGTACGTTCTTCCAATAAACGCACAATATCTTTATATACGTTTGTAACGATAACCACAACCTGACCGCCTATCTTGTCATCTTCAAATTTACGGGTAATCAACTTGCACGACCATATCATACGGTACATATTATCCGTTGAAATATCCTGCAATCCCAACTCTATTAACGTACCTGACTCACGTTCCAGATAACGCTTCCAATACGTATAAAATAAATCTTCCTTAATTGCCTTTTCATTCCGTTTGTCAAATACCTCATACAAAAATGCAACAAGTACTTCAAACGTCTTTTCCTTTTTTAATAATTTAAAAAAATCATCTTCCTGTCGCAGTAATAACAGCGACCGTAATGAAAAATCGTTACGCATACCAGCCTCCGATGTACATACAAAAATTATAATTTCCTACCTATATTATATCAAAAAAAGAACAAGTATGTAAATAAAAAAGCGTTCCCGAAGGAACGCATTCCTTATATTTTTTTATCAGAACAACATCTTTTGATTTTATTTTTAATTATCCATAACCCGTTTAATTAAATCATTACAGGGAACGGGGTCCCCTGTGATGATAATTCTGCATCATGGATATATGTAGTTCCCTGCTTTTCCCATCATTGTTCAGCCCACGTTCCAGCCTGTCACGTTCTGCCTTCAATTCTTTTTCCAGCACCTTTTTGAAATAGGTTACCCCTTCAGGATGAATACGTGTCAAAATTGTATTTTGTTTCATGTTTAAGACTGTTATTTCATCATTATATGTTTTTAATGCTTTTATTGAATCACTGTATGTGTTATGAATCCCAACCCCTTTACACAACATTGCCAATGGTGTTATAGATGCACAAAAACGGTCAAACCTGTCACGGTGCGGATTCTCTTTTTTCCATTTCAGATATTCATCTTCTTCCTGTTTCTTTTGGACCGTCAGCATCATCTTGTTCCGTTCTATCTTTTGTATCTTTTCAGCACGGGCAGAAGCTTCATCCAAAATCGTATGTGTCACATTGTCAGATATCCTGTTACAATACTGATGCAAAATATCAGACATCATAAGATTTTTTGTATTGGTAACAAAAAGTTCTTTGCCTTTCTGGTTGTTAAAAAAAGCAGAAGTCATAAACTGCCGAATCTCGTTGTTCGGATATCCGTTTTCATTCTTTTTTCCATTTTGTGAAAGTTCATATACAAAACGGCAGAACGACATCTTTTCTTTTTCATTTGTGAAATCCAAGGCAGAAGAAACAGTGACCATGGGACCATTAATATTCCGGACATCTCCTTCTTCCCTGAAATTGAAGCGAAGCGTGACGACATTCTCTTCCCCTGTCATCGTGTTCTTTTTACAGTATCCGACAATTTCGACCATTTCTGGAGAAGTACCGTAATATTCCCGCATCTTTTCACAAACCAAAGATTCTTCGTACCGTCTCTGAATTTTTAAGGCTTCCTGACTGTTCACGGTATCAGGATACAGGGAAAAATAACTTTTCAGTTCTTTAGTTAATCCCGCCCTATACTCATCATTGTCCATTACCTCTTTTAACGGCAAATAAACCTTTGAACCATTAATATTATATAAATATGTTGGTTTAAAAATATCAAGAGGTTCATCGTTAACTGAATCAAGGACAACAAACGGAGTGTTTTCTGTTTTTATCATGTTTTTTCTGTTAAGATTCAGCGCATCTATCTGTTCAGGTACATCATCTTTTAAAAACATGTCATGATACACGGTATACACACGTTCCGCATAAGACTGTATCTTCCTAATATCGGAAACATCAGAAAAAAAAGCGGAAAGCCTGACTGCATGGTCTTCATCCCCTGAAAAATAGACCCAAGGTTCTTTATATTCTGGGCAAAGATTCATCCTTACAGCAGAATCACCCAAACTTATCGTATAAAACCCATTTTCTTTGTTCCTGACAGTTACCTTTTTTGCCAGATAAGACAAACTTTTTTTTGCTTCATCAATATAAGAAGAATCGGGTTTTTCACCCGATTCGGAAGCAGAAAGAAACGCCTTTCCATAACGGGACAGACTTCCTTCTATCTGCTGGATATCCTCGACCCATTCCTCATTTAACTTCATAATATACTCCTGATACAGCTATAAAAACCAACCTGTTATTTTGTGCTTCCCGATGCACGGGAAAAATACAACTGGCTGACTTTATCATATCTTTCTTTGAAAAACATATCAGATAATGCTTCCCAGCGATGTTCGGCATCTTTTGAACCATTCATGAATACAGTTTCAACATCTTTCCAGCCTTCTCCCTTAATAAGGCATCGAAGCGTAATAAAAAATGAATCCCTGTTCATCACACAAAAATCCTTGTTTTCACTTTCAATATGGAACAACGGAACGATTTCACTGTCAGAAAGAACCAGTTCCATTTGGTTTCCTTCCGTATTATTGCCTTTCACACAAATCTTTTTACGGGTATCAGGGCTGTACCCTACAAAAGAAACACTGCTAAACGGAAAAGAAAAAACACGTTTTTTGCTATTTCTCATAAAAGATGCCAGTTCCCGTTTTGCATTCTGCTCATAGGTTTCCTTGCCAATAATACCCAGCATCCTGTCTGATAGGAGAAAACAAAAAGCCAAAACAAAAACAGACAATAACAGCGTATTTGTCAAAGAAGCTTCAATCATCCTGCAAACGATAAAAGAACAAGCCACTCCTGCAAATGCCATAACAAACGGAGCGTTTTTCTTGTTTGGTTTCACAGCCACCCCTCCAATGTCTTAATAATTGTATTAACAAATGTAATAAATCACATTGTTTTTACTGGTTCGTTCTTCCGTGAAACACGGTTTGTCTCATGCCGAATCTCATATGTACGGGAAGGAATCTCCATAGTCGCATAATCAATATTTCTTGCCACATTCATGCTATACTCAAATCTAAGAATCCCGTTCGGACGAAAAGTATCACGCATCCAGCCAAGCGCCTTGTCATTCAGGCGTTTGTCTTCCACAATAGAAACATACTGTTTATTGTCCAAAAATACCTTTTCTGCCAACCTGTTGGGATATTTGGAATCTGATATATAATTTCCCATATCATCCATGTTGAAAAGAACAAATTCCCCATCATGCCCTGCTTTGACTATCACCATACGAAGAGATGAAGCGTTTTCCAAATTGTTAAAATAATACAGGTTGTCTTTACTGTTTGGATTACGAAGGGAACAGGTTATTACAGAACCCGGTTCCAATCGGTAAAAATTTTCTTTCCTGAACATCATGACCGTATCTTCTAATGTATGAGGCACAGCTTTTTTTATAATATTATGCCCTTTTTCAAAAAGAATGCATTCTGAAAATGTATTTTCCTTTGCATCCTTTTGGGAAAGCATTTTACTGAAAGAAGTAACAGAAGCATTCATGCTGACCTGATAGAGGTCAGCCCTGTCAGGATGTTCCCTGTCAGTTACAAGGGTAAACAACGTCCCATTTTTTGCTTCTTTTATTACTCCCAACGCAAACACCATTGATTCAGAAGTAAAATCAAGGGAATCAGAAGCAGAACGAAGAACTTCTTTCATATCCAGATGACTGTCGTATGCTGTCATAATCCCATTTTCCGTATTATAATACCCGTACGGATACGGAACATCTGCTGACAGACATTCGCCTTCCGTCATCTGAATCATGCTCCCATCCTCTGCCAACACTTCAAGGCACTGGCTTTTATGAAGAGCAGGATACTTATCAGAAAGACCTGTATACAAACGGAACGCAAAACGTTCGGGATACAGGTCTTTAAAATTCTGGGCACAAGGTTCAAAATTCATGGAGACAGGGGACATTTTCTGTAAAAGACGCATTCCTTTTTCCGCATCTTTGCCTTCAACCAGCACATAAAAATCAGCGGCACCATCCTCAGCTGATAATAAAACATTCATATCCAGTTTTTCCGAAGTAACACGCTTCATATCAAGAAAAGAATCACGTCCCTGAATCGAACGCCGAAAGCGGGCAATATCTTGTTTCTCGCCATCAAAAGATATATGATAAATCATAATAAAACCTCATACGCTTTGTTATACCGATTATAACATAAAACACCCTGCCTTACAATATAAACATAACAGGGACTGATGGAAATTCCACCAGCCCCTGCTATCAATTTACAATATTTAACGGAAATTTCATAAATACCCACACCGTAAGTGCAGATATTACATAGAATAAGACAAACCTGTTTCCTCCCGGACCGCCTGTATAGAACAAACGGGGACAGATATAATGGCGGGAAAAGGGAGAAAGCACGGGAATCTTACCACAAATCGCATCTTGTATGATATGGGCAAGGCATCCCACAAAGAACCACTGGAAAAACCTGTGTACGCCCAACGGGTCTCCGCCCCAGACTGGAAGATTTACAACAAAAATCAAAATCAGATAAAACACAAACCAATGGGAAAAGAACCTGTGGTGCTTTTGCCATTTACCCGGCATCCACAGTTCTACCCTGTCAGGAAACGTACTCCCAAAGGACGACACAACTGCCAGCCAAGGGTTTTCCGTTACCAACAGTACAGATAATCCTGTTATCAGTCTGTGAGATTTCCAAGTCATTATCCATCGACTCACATTTCAATCTTTTTAAATCCAAAATTCTTGGTAGAAGACGGACCAAAATCTTCTTCCTTCTGTTTCACTGAAGTCTCGTTAAAGGGGTCATATACTTTCACAGAAGCAAGACCTGCTTTGTTCAGCATATTGTTTTCAAAATTCATCTTGTTCTGGTATTTCGTCATCAGGCTGCGTTCAGCTTCTTCGATGGAATCCAGCTTGTGTTCCAGTTTTTCCATCTTTTCCGAAACCCTGCGTAACAGAATGACCCGCTGTTTTTCTGCCAGAACGCTTCGGGAAGACGAACCGCCTTCTTTTGGGTTGGATGTGATGCCTTCATCAGAACCTTTCATTTCCATAATCTTGGACGCTTCTTTCTGAAGCCTGTTCATCTCATCCGTAATAGCTTTCCTGTATATATCGCCTTCGGCAAGAACTTTCTGGCAATATTCGATAGCTTCCGAATCTGTCTTCATCTTTTTGTCCAAATCGGAAATATCAGTATAGTCCAGAACACGTAACGGGGTCTTATCCAGTTCGCCCTGAATATCCAAGCGTTTGTTTGGATTGATACATGTCTCTGCCTTTGTCAGGTCCAAAGCGTCTTTGTTCATTCCATTATCGATTCTGTCAGATACGGAATCAACACCTTTCAAACCTGCCTGCGCACGCTGCATCTGACCCAAGATACGAGTAGCATAATCCAGAATTTTCTCATCGCCTTTAATGTGTCCGGGATTTGCCAAGTTAGCTCTGATTTTTACCTTTTCGTCTCTTTCTTCATGTGCACGGTCACGTAAGCCAGGACCTTCTACACCCTCACGGATATGGTATGATGTATCAGGATACCCCGGTTCTTTAGTGCCATCGTTGATAAACACTTCCCCGCCCGGATACAGATAACTACGGTTTTTCAAACCAAAGTCCAGATGGTCAGCGTAACGATGCCACCTTTTATGCGGGGTCGGTGTATATCCGTCATAATATCTATGCCTGCGGGCATAAGTAGAACTAAACATGCCGACCATCAATGCAACTAATAAGATTGTAACTGTACCAATCTTTTTCTTATTCAGTTTCATCTGCATGCCCTCCTTCGTTATCACAAGGTATAACATATTCCAACATGTTATCATAACCCAAAGTTGTTTCCTCTATTGTTGGAACATCATTTTCAATATGTGTTTCAACATCAGGGTTGCCCACACTTCCCGGAATCATGTATTTATCTGCATCATCCACATTGAAAAGGTAAGGCGAAGCGTTTTCATAACGCTTATCCATATCCGCCCTCTCATTAATCCAGTCATAATCCTCATCTTTGGGATAACTTTTCAGAATTAATGTAGCATTGTCCTGTTCCGCTTTTTCTGCTTCTTCCAATTGCTTGTTAGCATTTTCAACTTTGACGGCAAGCCGTTCGTCAGGTGTCAATGTATCATTAACCTCGTCAGGAAGTTCCAGTTTTCCCTGAATAATTGCTTCCTTGCGGATTTTACCATACTCAAACGAATAGTAAAAAGCTTTCTTACGGGCGTCACGGTAATTTCTGAACAGACGGTTTTCCATAAATCCTGCAATATGGCTAATGTTATCATAATCAAAAAAGATTTCCCTGACTACGTAACTCCCATTTTTATCATACGGTTTAAAGAACAATAAATAACATGTCTCACCTGAACGGGGAAGCCATACCTTTGATAAAACATTTTTTTCATAAAACAGATATTTGTTCCGAAGCCTTACCAAAGCAAGGAGAATACCAGTAGTTTCGTCAAAAACATCTTTTTCATGGCATACCGCTGTGGTTTCCAGCCGATACGGAAAACCAAAATGGATGCCAGTAAGAACCGCTTTGACTTTACCTTCCTTTGTTCTGACATATACTTTGACGTTGTTCGTAATTTCAGCAGAAATCCCTGCAAATACCTCATGAATATAATGTTTTTTATCTGTAAGCATAATAAAACCCTCCTGCTCACATTATATTGTAACACAAAAATGTAAACATGTAAACTTTTTTGCCAAAAAACATAAAAATAGAAGAAAACAACAGATTCGGCTTCCCTTTTAACTCATTTTACCGTCTGTGCCTAAAGGCAGTAAAGGGCTGAAATCCCTTGACAGCCTTTGCCACAGACAGAAAGGATTTATTAACGGGAAGCCTGCATCTTTTTTTATCCTTTTATTGACTTTGATTATCTGTTGCGTTACAATAAAATTGCCATTAGTTTTACAAAAATGACAATTAGAGGAGGTTATTGTGATGAAAAAAATTTTAATGGTATGTTTTACGTTGCTGGCTGTCTTCTTTATGCAGACGGGCTTCCTGCAGAAAGCAGAAGCGTCAGGTATTCAGAAAGTAGTGACAAAAGTCTGGTTCACACAGAGCGATGTTACTCCCGATGTAAGCAACGAGTGGTACGACGCTGTAACTGACAAAATTAACGCAAAACTGGCAAAAGTCGGGATTACAGGCGTTTCCAACAGAAAAGAATGGGAAGAGTTTATGAAGGTACGTGATTACGGTGGAAAAATTATTAATCGTGATGAAGCGAAACAGGCATATGCTTCTTTCCTGAAAGAGCGTTGCGATGCTGTGCTGGATGTATATGTTGACCGTTATGAGACACGCTGGACAGGGAAAACAACTGTAAACCTGCGTATGAATCTGCGTACCGCTGATGACAGGAACGGCGTTTCCCTTCTGTCCTACAGCGATAGCCAGACAAACCTGCAGAACACGACCCGTGAAGAACAACTGGACAAACAGCTTGATGATATGTTAGCCCGTCTTTGCAAGGCTGTGCGTAACCTGTAATAGTATATTTTCCTGTTTTTTACACCCATTATCTTGTGCCTTTTCCTTGACAGTTTCCACTATATATAGTATAATATAGTTGAAGAAAAATGCAATTTCAGTGTTGTCCCCATAGAGATGGCATAGATTGAAAAATAATTTAAAGGAAGGGAAAGATTATGGAAGAAAAAGACAAAATGCGTCAGGACATGTTGTATGAAGATATCCGTCACGGATATTATCATCTGCTTCCGAAAGAACTTTACAGTTTGCTGGTTACTTCGGCAAATGAATATGATAAACGGACTGTCCGTATCTGGAGTCAAGAAAAGCCACGATACCATATCCTGATGGAAAAAATGACCGTTCGTGGCGTTGCGTTTGAGGACAGAAAGGGCAGACCCGGATATTTCATAAGGCTGAATCCGAAACATTTTATCAGCTTTGCAGACAAGTATTTTGATAAAGAGTTAAAGAAGAAAAAGGAAGCACAGAAGAAAGAAGAAGCTTTAAAATCAGCTTTCAGCGAAGCGGTTTCCGTTGAAGAATCACCCGTAGAAAACGTAGGCGCAGAAGAAGTTTATATCAACACAGAGATGGACGAAAAAAAAGAAGAAGTAAAGAAACAAATGGAAACAATGGGTATCGAACTGCCCGAAGGTGTCCGTCCCTGATTCAAAGGGGGATAATGTAGATGAATTTTACTGTCAGGCTTATCTTATATATCATTACCTTGTATGGATTGGTCGTACATCGAAGCTGGGCAACCAGTTTCGGATGTTATGTAATGGCACTTGATATCTTCTTTTGCCTGCGGACTTTACAGAGCGGGGTAAAAATAGCAACTGTTATGTCACTACCCCTTTATGTAATGGTCTTCTGTGGTCTCTATCTGGAGAACATCATCGGCATCATCTTTGCAGAAGGTTTTCTTATCATGGAAATCGTTGCTATCCTGTACAGCTGGTATCTTGAATATAAGAACCAGCCAAAGCCGAAACGAAAACCTAAAGGAAAAAAGGTCGCAAAAGTGATACGCCCTATCAGTGAAACCCCTATTGTGATTAAGAAAGCAGAAGAGACACAGGAACAGGAAAAAGTGATTTCAGAAGAAACAACGTCTACAGCAGAACCCCAAGAAAAAAACTCTTCTGTAACAGAAGAAGTTGACGAGGAAGAAGAAATTATCGGTGAAACTGTATCGTTCACGGTTAGGGATACAAACGCAGAGCCTGAACGCAAAAGAAACATTGTTTAAAAAGATTATTGTTAATAAAAAAGAGCCTCTTGGAAAATCCAAGAAGCTCTTTTTTTAGTTTGTTATTCATCAATAGCGTCTTTCATAAATCGGAAGAACTGCCCAGCTACCAGTGCGCCAAGAAGTGGTCCAACCCAGAACGCCCAGACAATATCCAATGCCTTGCCTCTTACAAAAACAGCAGGTCCTAATGAGCGGGCAGGATTGACAGATGTTCCTGTCAAATCAATGCCAAACAGGTGAATCAGTACCAATGTAAGACCAATAACCAGTCCTGCGATATTCTGATATTCCCATTTTTCCGTAACAAAGAGGATGACAAAAGTAAATACAAATGTCATAAACGCTTCAATACATATCGTACTATATAAATTATTATGTAACAGGAAGTTTGTGCCCAGCCCTGTACCAATAGGAAAAATCTGTGAGAGGAAAGCACTTCCTGCTATTGCACCGATGCACTGTGCAAAGGTGTATTTCAGAAACTCCATCACGGAAATACGTCCTGCTGAAAACATGGCAAATGATACAGCAGGATTAATATGGCATCCTGAAATCTGCCCGATAGAATATGCCATCGCCATTACTGTCAATCCAAACGCAAGTGCTGTGGAAATATATCCTGCACTTAACGCAGGATTGCATCCCAGCGCACAGGCTGTCCCACAACCCATGATAACCAATATGGCTGTACCCAGCCCTTCAGCAATCAAGACTTTCATTTTTCATTCTCCTTTTCATCAAACAGGTTTGGCTCATCCTGAAGCTCATCCCGTGTAATTATAATATCATCTGCACCTTCTTCTTCAGAATTCTCTGCATCATCCAGAGTTTTCTGTAAAATACGGTTCGCTGCTTCCCTTCCGCCAAGCCCAAAGGAAAGACCAAAGGCAATTGCAATGCCAAATACCAACAGGCTGAACAGGGTATCAATGATATGGTTTGCCAGACCCAACTGACTGAATGCCATAACTGTGGCAATAATGAAAATTGCAATATGGATATACCGTCCTGTCTGGGGCATATGGGCATCATTCAACATCCGTTTAATAATCTTGGATGCTACCATAGCAATAATAAAGATGAATACAGCACCTAAAATATTAGGAATATACCGAATAATGGATTTACCTATTTCAGTAAGCATGGTCAGCTGAAGCGTGTTCAATGCTTCCACTGTAAAGAACAGGATAATCACAACATGAGCAATGATGGAAATCAGATTGGAAAGACGGAATGATTTATTACCAAGCAGTCCTGTCATGTTCATGTCTATCCCGCTTGTTTCAATTAACTGCTGAAGCAGACGGGAAACAACTTTTGCCAGCAAACATCCAATAGAAATTAAAAGAATGCTTACAATAATGTTGGGTATAATCAGAATGCATTTGTTCAACAGCATGACCGCAGGCTGTGTCAAAGAACGCAGATGCAATGTTTCTAAAGAAGCAATAATAACAGGAATCAGGATAACTACATAAATAAGATGGGCAACCGTATTCGACAGTTTACTGTCAGACTCAATTCCTGCTTTGTACAATAATTTATTCATACCTGTCCGTTCCAGCATAGGAGCAATGATAGATTTGGCTATACGGGCAACCGTTACACCGATTGCCATAATCAATGCTGCGCCAATGATGTTTGGCAGGAATGAAAACATTTGCTGTAATGCGGTAACCAACGGAGTCGTTACGGAAGCTACGCCAAGACGTTCAAAAATAGCAGGAGCAAACAACAGTAAGACAATTACATAGGCAACCTGCCCAATATTGTCAACTCCCGTGTCCCCCAACTTGTCATGCCAGCGTGACGCAAGGTCAGAAAACAGGTCTTTTGCCCCACAGGCAAGGACGAACGCTATTGCACCAATCATGATGGCAACAAGGGTGGAATACATTCCGTCATACAATGTTCCCATAGGGATTTTCAAAAATTCGAAGTTTTCCATATTTATAACTCCTTTTATCTTAAAATGTTGAACTACGTATAACTAATTATAACAAAACCGCAGGGAAAAACAAGTGTTTTTTGGTTATCTTATATGTATAACAATGGTTTCTTTATCATTCACTTGTATTATAGCATGTGTAGAGGTTTTTGTAAATTAAAAAGATAAAACTTTTTATCAAAACATGTAAAATTTTATGAGTTTGAAAGGCGTTTTCTCTTGACATATTTATCAATACATAGTATAATATATATAGTAAAGACGATTAGTAACTAACTTTAAGTAAAGGAGAAAAAAGCATGCGATGTGTGATTGAAATTCCCTGTGGGAAAGATTTGGATATACCCAAATCTAAATTTTTAAAAGCCTGTGCCCAGTGGTATGATGATAAGAACGTCGGAAAAGGATTCGGTTATTATCTCCAGCATACCAAACAATTGAAAGAACAATTCTTTGAGAGGCTGTCTCATGGTATTGCTTCGGATACGGGAAGCTATTTACGCAGGGCTTATTTGAAGTGCTATACCAGTACGTATCGTTCTTTCCATCTGTTTGTCACCTTGAATTCGCTCTTGGGGCGTGTGACAGGCAGACCCAAAGGGAACAAGATTTTTAAAGAAGACCTGAGACCTTATATGGAAAAGATGACAGAGTTATATGATATTGCGCTGGATACTATCTTTGGGCTGACTGAAGAAGAGGAAAAATGGGTAAAACCCTTTGTATACTATCCTTCAGAAAATACATATTGCCTGTCCCGTGATATTCCTGCTTTCATTACACAATATGTAAATGACCGTCCTTCTCTTTCCGAATCGGAAAAACAGGTCATCTTACAGGACAGCCTTTTAATGAAACATCTGTGTACTTATATACGGGAATTGTCCCCTGTAACACAGGTAAGGCAGGAAAAGAAAAGCTATACACGCTCTTTCTATAATAAAACAGTAAACAGGGTAATAGATACCTTATTTGAAAGAACCGATGATTTAAAGAAATGGAGGATATAAACATGAAATTTACCTGCAGTACTGATGCATTACAGTATGCTGTCTCCTGTGCCATGCCTGCCGTAGCGCCAAAGCCGACCATTCCGCTTTATTCAGGTATGTATCTGGAATGTAATCCCGATGGTGTTATTATCCAGACTTCCAGCGGTACACCGAATATCATCGCCAAAGTAGATGCTACCGTGGAAGAGGAAGGTACTGTCCTTGTAAATGCTTCCCGCTTTTCCCAAATCGTTAAAGCCTGCGACAGTGAAGACGTGACTGTCAAGACTGTCGGCAAGATTATTCAGGTCAAAGCAGGGCGGGCTAAATTTGATATTCACCCGCTGGAAGAAGAAGGATTTCCCGTGTTGAAAAAAGAACGGGAAGACAAGTATTGGAATACATTCCGTGCCGTGCTGAAAGGAGATGCGGTAAACCGTCTTATTATGCAGAGCACGTTTGCCTGCTATAAAGGACAGGAACGCCCGCTTTTTAAATCTGTCCTTTGTAAGTTTGATGGCAATCATGTGTATTTTATCGGTACGAACACCCACCGTCTTGCTATTGCGGAATATCCCATGCTGGACGCAATTGCAGAAAACGAAAGCGTGCCTGATGTGAAAGAACTGCTGATTCCCCACTCTCTTCTGAATATCATTTTAAAAGTCAATACAAAAATTCCTGAAAACATAGAATTCGCAACCCATGGGAACAGGCTTCGTATCAAACGTGGTGATATTGTATATATTACTACCCTTGCAGAAGGAAAATTCCCTGATGTGTTCCGCACTATTGCGCCGTCTTATGCATCAAAATTAAAAGTTAACCGCATTGAGATGTATGAAGCGGTTAACCGAATTACCCTCTGCTGTGATGAAGATATGGAATATTCCATCATGACGCTGGATATAAAGAAAGATGAAATATCCATCAATTCGGTTGCACGAAGCGTAGGTACAGGAAAAGAAGTAATTGATGGCGAACTGGAAGGCAACGAAATCTCCCTTGCCTTTAATACTGCCTATCTGTTGGACTTCCTGCGGATGATACGTTCCGAAACACTGACACTTCAGCTGAACCAGCCTCTTTCTCCTGTGCTCATCACACCCGATGAAACGGACAAAGATGGGATACAGTATGTACTGACGCCTATAAGGCAGGTGATGTAATATGAAAGAAGAAAGATATCTTATAGAAATTAACATCAACAATAAACGGCGCTATATACAGTCCGTCCCAGCCACGAAAGAAGAAGCACTGAAATGCCTTCGGGAAGAGTTTGAGCTGAACGTGGCGTTGATGGACAAATGGTGGGACAAAAGCACAGTAGAACATTTTACCATCAGCATGAAAAAACAGTAACCGATAAACAAAAAGCCCTTCTGTCGATTTATTATAATCAGCAGAAGGGTCTGTTTTTTTTGTTATCAGTCAATATTTCTGAGTATGAACGGGACTATACAGGGAGAAAAAATAAAGAAGGTTGTCAGACCAGCGGTAACGCAGGTCTGTTCATGCAGGCATAAAACATATGTAGTACAGAAAAAGACAAGAAAAGGCGGAACACCCCAAAAGAATAGAATGGCAGACAACTGTTTGCACACCCTATCCCTTGGGGTAGAATGCCATAAAGCCAGAACGCCAAGTATTGTAAAAGAAAAAATGCTTGAAAAAAACATTGTGAATATAGTTGTAAGGTTAAGATTCAACATATTCTGCCTCACCTATTTTCCCATTACCAAAGATTTCTACGCCAAAATTAACGAGTTCTTCATTCTCAAGGCTTTCCAAATCCGTAATATCACGGGGTCCGTAATTTATATGGACAGGCTTATCTGATTCTTCATCCCGTATCCAACGGCACAGCCAGTATGACCCGTTTGGTTTTGTATCATTATCATATTCCAGTGTAAAATATTGCGGATTTTCCCCATAAATGCCATGAATAATATATGATTTTACACACAAGGCATTATATTCTTCCATAGCGAAAAAAGGAAACATAAGACAAAGGATATAGAACAAAGTCCTGTCCTCTGATTTTACAGTAATCGAGCCTGCTGTAAAGCTGTTTATAGGAATCCTGATGTTTTTCAGCCGTTCCTTTTTTATCCGTTGGGAAAGGAAAAGGTTACAGACCCGTTTAAACTCATTGCCAATATAAAACGGGTTTACTAATTGGTTTTTTTTGTCAGAAAACAAGATAACAGGTAAAAAGTTATGTTCCAGTTCATAAAGAAGGTCTTCAAAAGTAGGCTTTTTCACGCTTTTCCTCCGTTTTATCCGCTTTTTCATATTTTATAATTTCTGAACAGATACTGTATAAACGCAAACTTGTTCGGTATCAACAGAAATCCTCCCGCTGCTTTTTGATGTCCTCCCCCATCAAACACACGAGCCATCAGTTCACCTATATTAATGTCGTCCCGTCTGGTACGTGCACGGATACGTTCCTTGTTTAAATCAAGAATAAAAACAATATCCAAATTTGTCCTGCGTGCCACTTCGTTTCCAATTAATGAAATATCATGGTCACAGAAAAGCATGCCACAATTCAGGATTTCTTTTCTGCCTGTAGATGTTAAAAATTTTTGTATCTTAAATCTGTAGATGCAGTTACAATAAGAGACAATATCTTTTTCAATCCTTGCATTTAACTGGCGGATAATCAAATTTTCTGTGGGGCTAAAAAGATTGCTGACAGGAATGTTCCCATTTTTTAACCGTTCTGCAAACGTTTTTACAAAGAAATCTACGCCGAACTCATCTACAAGCTGTGATAAGTACAGTGCGTTCATTTCCCTTTTTGATTCCCAATCCCAAGTATCATACAATCGAACAAGTTCGACAAACTGTGAAATGTCAGGAACAGCATCTTGCACTTTCAGATAATAATAGAACATTTCAGTACCACAGGTCATGCGGTTGCCAATATTAGTACGGATAACTGCCCATGGAAAGTTAAGTAGACTGTCTACTGTAACAGTGTGATGGTCAAATAAACAAAGTTTATTATGTAAAACCGGAAACTGTTTCAATAGTTTAGAATTAAATCTGCAATCAGTAACATAAATACGGGAATATTTGTTAAACCCCGGTGAAGAAGCAAGTTTTTGTAATTTGGATGTTACCTTGTCAGGATATCCACAATACTGGATTTCAACATTATCTTTCCACGCAAGTTTTGCCAATATGGCACATCCTGCACCGTCAAGGTCGTTGTGCGTCAGAAGTTTTATCATCGGGTACTTCCTCCTGTTCTATGATTCTTGCCTGCATAATAAGGAAACAGCACCCTAACAAATCATATACAGCTTCTGTCGTTAAGGCAAACTCTGTCCAAGGCACAAAGGAAGAAAAGACAGCATTTCCCTTTTCGTCTTTGCTTTCTTTAAAGTTTTTTTCAATAATTTTTATATATTTGTCGATAGAGCAATCAATCGATTTGGTTTTGTAAAAATCCAATGCAATCTGACGGGCTGGCTGCGCAAGTACAAGAAACCCATCATATTCCTGTCTGGATGTAAAATGAACAATAACGCCGTCAATCTTTCCATTATTATTTACTTTCAATTGGGAATACATTATTACAGCTCCTTCAATTATCAGATTTCTTTCCTTTATATTATACTATTAAATGTGTAAAAAAGCAAACAAAGAAATAGTATAAAATAAGAAAAAAGGCACTGTGTTGAAACAGTGCCTTTTATTTATGATATTTTATTTTTTATTTTCCAATTCAGCAACTTTGGCTTTTAAGGCTTGGATTTCCTTGATTGCCACATTCCAGTTTCTGGTCTTTGACCACACAATTTTGAATGCCTTGTTCATATAATTTCCTCCTTAATATGAAAATATAAACCGTTCCAATTATTATAATAATATAAAAAGTAAATTTTGTAAACATAACAATTAAAAAACTTTACATAAGAAAAAAGACCTGCAACCAATATTGCAGGTCTCTAATAGCCTTATTCTGCTATTCTTTTCCCAATCCGAACATCGCCCGAAAATAGGATTCAACAGACTTGGGGTCTTTTTCGAACAGCGTGATAAACCGAAGCGTTTCCGTAGACCAACCTCCTATGATACAGGTATTCGGGTATAGTTCAGGGAAAATATTATCCGAATATCCGCCAATCTGGATGCTATACAGCTTGCAGTCAGGATTGACCTTTTCCCTGTATTTTTCTACCAGTTTCGGAACATCAATATATCTTTCTACAAAAGAATGATTGATTTCTCTGGGGAACATAGGATATTTATTGCCTATTCCATATAACCCACCATGCCCCGCCTGCATATCAGAATAAATCAGGATACGGTCATAGAAAATTTTTCCTTTAATAGCATCGTCCAATGCTAACCAAATCCCATTTTCCGTGGCTTCGCCAACGGTTTCTCCAAGGGTGTTGACCACATGAAGCGTAGCTAATGCCGTACGACCGCTGTTCTTATATACAGGAAAATATTCAATCTTGTCACCAAATACGCCAATTGTTCCGCTTTCGGAAATCATTCCTGTCAAAACGCCCATCAGGTTACCTACTGTAGAAACGGAAACACTGGAGAAAGACGATACACGTGTCATAACCGCACTGCCTGAATTATCTACTAAAATCAGGGATTTTCCTCCTAATTTTGGTAAATTGGCAATTGAAATATCAATGCATTCTTCCAATGCATCTTTTATCTTTCCGTTAGTAACATTCTGATATGCACTGTAATAACGGAACGGAAGCTGTTTCCCTGTTTTCACGCCTTTTACTAATTTGTCAAGATATAATTCTGTAGGAACGCCATGCTTTTCAAAGTTACGCAAATTGCGTAACAATGCCATATGTCCCATAACACCGATGGCTTTTTCCCAAGTTTTTTTATTAGAACCTTCCTTTGAGATAATGCCTTCCCATGTCTCCATCCCTTCTTTTGTCTGGGACAGTTCTCCCTTGCAGAATTTGTCAATAGCATCAGAATGCGGGTGAAGCAGGGAAATGGCGTCTTCCAGTGATACAGACTTGTTCTTGCCTGCATATTTAGCCAATTCATATTCTGTTGCATTGGAAATGCGTTTTGCTAATGCTTTTCTCAAAGACATCGGCAGAGGCTTCCCATAGGAATCCAAATAATATGCCAGACAGTTGGTCACGTCATCCAGACGGGACAGAACAGAATCAGAACAGGCAGACAATAAGCCTGTGCCCCTCACCTTGTCAGAACGGGACGCTACAGCCAGCCCTACTGCGGGAGTGGCACGCATTAACGCCTTGGTACGTAACCAGCCCAAAAAACGGAGGGTCAGTTCCGTGTCATAGGCAAGCGAGTCCTCAATTGCCTGACACATTGCTTCCGCCCTGTTTTTTCCGCTGACTAAAGAATCCAGCCCAAAAGAGCCGAAAATTCCGGACAGATATTCTTCCGCTTTGCTCATCTTCTGCTTGCGGACATCTTCATAATAGCCGTTTTCACCGAAAAAGGCACTGACAGACATCACATACAGCTTTGTGAAAGGAGACAAATCATAGGACGGACCGCCCATATAATTTTCGTGTGCTTCCTTCGGGAGCAGGTTTTCTTTTTTGATATCTTTTGCTTTTGTTTTGTTCAGCATGCTTTCCTCCTGTTGAACCTCCCCCACTTATAGAAGTGGGGGATTTTTGAGAAGTTTGATACATGGACTAACGCCTGACAGACATATCCCAAAGAAGTTAGCTGTCAGGATACCCTTATTCTTAATGGGCTGTCCAAAAGCCCTTTACACAGTTCTTCAAAATCGAAGTTCTGCTTACTTTTGCGAAGTATGTTTGTCGCCCCGTTAACATCAGCATTTGTAATTCAGTTAACAAGATTATCTACGTTGTTTTGTATATTGAGCGGACATCGAACCTGCTCAATCTACTGCCATTCATCTCTCACATAAGATGAAGGAGTCTTCTGGCAAGGGTAATAAAAAAGCGGGAGAGGTTTCTCCCGCATGCAAACATAAATAATGCCATGGCAACCATGGCGTTATTTGTGGAGGGAGAAAAAAGTTGTAAACGGAAATCCGCAAAAAAGCGAAATACTTGTCTCAACAGTATGTTTTCCCAATGAAGTATCCGTTCACGGCACAACCCTTCATGTTTAGTGTAGCATAAAATTCTGTTCTTGTCAAGTAAAAAAGGGAAAAATTTAATAACAATTTTAATGTTTTTTGGGAAAACAAACTATCAATTTATTTACTTTTTTTGATTTATTATTTTATTTTCCCACATTACGCTAAAAGTGGTAATATTTTTCTTGACCTATACTATATCTTGTGGTATAATATAAGTAAAAGATGGATAGCTATATAGTTTATCCTTTATTTCTGGTTAATTTTTATATCAGCAATCAAATAAAATCATTCGGGTGCAATCATGGAAATGTTCGATGCAATAGTAAAACGAAAAATTTACAGGAACAATAACAACGGATTTTCTGTTTATTCTTGTCATCGTACAGATGATAATAAAAAAGATGTTGTAATACGGGGCACTTTTCCCGTGGAACTCTGCCCTGATACTGTAACATACCGTTTTACAGGAAGTTATGAAAACCATCCTGTTCACGGATGGCAGTACCATATAATTAAATATGAAGAACAGCTTCCCACAACTATCACGGGAATACGAAACTTTCTGTGCAGCACTTATATAAAAGGAATCGGCAAGGCACTGGCAGGAAGGATTGTAGAAAAATTCGGTCTGGATACCATCCAAGTCATCGATAATGAACCTGAACGGTTGCTGGAAGTTAATGGGATTGGCAGGAAAAAACTGGAACGAATTCTGTCTTCTTGGCAGACAAACCGTGAAATGCAGAACATTTTAAGCTTTTTAAAGGAATACGAACTGTCGGATGCCCTTGCGTTGAAAATCTATCATGCATATGGTACGCAGAGCATGGAAATTTTACATCATAATCCATATAAGTTGGCAGAAGATATAGAAGGTGTTGGATTTAAGATTGCGGATATGGTGGCAAAACGGATGGGATTCCATGCGGATGACTATCTCCGTATTCGGTGCGGAATTCTTTATACGTTAAAGAAAGCATGTGAAAACGGGCATTGTTTCCTGTACAGGGAACAACTTGTAAAAGAAAGCCAGAAAATCTTATATATCCATGAGTCAAAAATTTATATGACACTGGATGATATGGCAAATCGTGAAATCCGTGAACGTACAGATATAGTAACAGTTGATTTGGCGTCAGAAGGTTTATCTGACAGCGAATGTTCAGAATACATTACCTATCCGTCCTATTACTATTATGCCGAAATCGGCTGTGCCAGAGAACTGGAACGCCTTACTGTCAATGAATACCGCAGAATGTTCTCTGAATCATGCCAGATGAATGAAGATACATTTCGACATCAATATGCAAATATAGACGATACCCTGAATCTTGACCAATGGGACGCTGTTTACACAGCAAGATATAACAGCATTACTATCCTGACTGGTGGACCCGGCACAGGAAAAACCCATACTATCAAAAAAATGGTGACCCTGTTTGAAAACATGGGCATGCGGGTCTTGTTGGCTGCGCCTACAGGACGTGCCGCTAAACGGATGAGCGAACAGGCAAACCATGAGGCAAAAACAATTCACCGTATGCTGGAGTACAGCCCCAAAGATGGATATAAACGGAACAAGGATAACAAACTGGACGGAGATGTTTTGATTGTAGATGAATGTTCCATGATAGACATCCTTCTGATGTACCATCTCCTGAAAGCTGTTCCAAACAATATGAAGATTGTCTTTGTCGGAGACGCCGACCAGCTTCCCAGCGTTGGTTCAGGCAATGTGTTCCATGACCTGATTGATTCGGAACAGTTTCCTGTTATCCGTCTTACCGAAGTGTTCCGCCAATCCGAGGGAAGCGGGATTGTCGCATTGGCACATCGTGTTAATGAAGGCGGTTACCTGAATCTGGATGAAATCAGCAACGGGGTTACATTTATTGATGTGGATAAAGTAGCAATCCCTGTTACTGACAGTCAAAACTTGTTTGATAAAGCACAAACCGACACTGCATCAAAAACAGCATATATTATTGAATATCTTGTCACGAAAAAAATCCCTTCTTTGGGATATTCCCAACAAGATATCCAAGTCCTTTCCCCACAGCGGAAATCAGACGCAGGGACAATAGAACTGAACCGCAGGTTGCAGAACGCCCTGAACCATAATACGCAGGAGCTGAAATATATTACTACAATGTTTCGTCTTGGCGATAAAGTCATGCAAATAGAAAACAATTATGAAAAAGGCGTTTTCAACGGTGATATCGGACAAATCATAAAAGTAGATATGGAAGACAAATATTTGCAGGTCGAATTTGACAAAGACATGATTATACAGTACGAACAGGAAGAACTCGAAGAACTGACACATGCTTATGCTGTTACAATCCATAAGTCACAAGGATGTGAGTATCCTGTCGTAGTTGTTCCTATCATCAAAACATTCTATGCCATGCTGAAACGCAATCTTCTTTATACAGGGATTACCCGTGCAAAAGAACATTTATATATCATTGGAACAAAAAGTGCCATGATTATGGCAGTCAATAACTCTGATGTAGGAAAACGGAATACCCTGCTTTCCAAACGGATACGCCGTATTGGAAGTAAAAGAAAAGTTTCGGGGTTTTATTAATTGGTACTTACCCAACAGGGTAAAATAAATATAAATGAGGGGAATCATTATGGCTTCAAAAACAGTAAACGTATTTAAACGCCTTATGAATACGCTGGTAAAAAACGGAGGCAATGATACTGCCATTAACACGGCAATCAGGGAAGCATCCAACGGAAAGTTTTGGACATACAGTCAATTGACCAAAAGCTTTCTTGATACATTAAATGCTTCCTATAAGGCAAATAAAAGCCTGAAAAGTTTTTGTTCCGCATATGCAGGAATGAACTTTGACAACAAAGATACAGGTTCTATTACAGGATATGATGCAGGCGGAAAAATAGTAAAAACCAAGTCATCCGTTGTCAGAAATCTTGTTCCTGTAGAAAAATTTACTATGCCTAAAAATAATAAAGCTGTTATTAACGGATTGACAGTTGTCTTTCCCAATGCAAAAAACCTGTCCAATAAAGAAAAATATCTCGTTAAAGGTATGAACTCCTGTTGGATAAAGGCTTCCCTTGATTTGATTAAACAAAGTTATGGAATTTCCTTTGAAACAACACCTGCAACATGCAAAACATTAAAAGTTAAATTCAAACACTTGGGAAATGCAGGAACATTGGCGTACGTTCGTTCTGAGTGGACAAAAGGGAAACATTATCTAACTATGTATGTTAACTCTGATATTAATATTGATACAACATCGCAGGATGGATTTAGCCCTGATAACTGGATAAGTGATATGCGGGAAGACCGCACCATTTGCCATGAACTGACTCATGCCATTATGCAAGCAACTATCAAAGGTGCGGGAAACATTCCTCTTTTATTGCAGGAAGGATTGGCAGAAATTGTCCATGGGGGCGATGAGCGTTGGAATAACATAAAAACGATTCTTTCTAAAGAACATCTCAGTAAAATGAAAGAAAATATGAGATTAAATAATGCATCAAACTGGGAAGAAGCATTATACGGAGGAAGTATCGTGCTCCTCCGTTATCTCGCCAAACAATCATTAAATGACGGATATAAATATACAAATGCATCTAAAACTGCCATGCAGCTGACAACAGCGTTCACGGGTACATACAATTTTTCTAAATGGAAAGGCGTAACCAAGGTTGATGCCCGACCCAATAAGAAAAGTATTACCATTAATGGAACAGCTAAATCTAATACCATATATGCCAATGCAGGCACAGCTAAAATTTTAGCTGGAAAAGGCGACGATGTTCTTTACTCCACTACAGGAAAAAATCATATAATTTATGGTCAGGACGGAAATGATAAATTTATTTCCACAGGAGGAACAAATGCAAAGCACTACGGAAGTAGTGGAAATGATACGTTTACTGTATCAGGCGGAACAGGCGCAAAATATTATGGCGGTAATGGAAATGATATTTTCACCGTATCGGGTGGAACATCTAATACTTATTACGGAAATGCAGGAATTGATACTTTTACAATTGGACAAGGAACAAAAAATCTATATTATGGACAGGATGGTAACGATAAGTTTACCGTAAACAGAGGAACAGAATCTTCTGTCAACGGAAATGCAGGAAATGATATTTTTATTGTCAACGGTGGTTCTAATAACAGATTCTATGGACGAGAAAACGATGACAAGTTCACCATTAACAAAAGTGCATCTTCTAACTTTTATGGCGGTGATGGAATTGATACATTTAACCTGACTACAGGTACTGTCAATAACCTATACGGTGAAACAGGCAAAGATAAGATGACCATTAGTGGAGGCAGTAAAAACTATGCTTCCGGCGGAGATGATGCAGATGTTATTATTATCAACGCTGGCACAGAACAAAAAGCTGCTGGCGGAAATGGAAATGACAACATAATTATCAATGGTGGAAGCGGACATACCGTTTCAGGAAATGAAGACAATGATACAATTGTTGTCACGGCAGGTAACAACAACACTTTAAATGGCAATAACGGTGCAGATAAATTAACTATACAGACAGGAATAAACAATATTGCATATGGCAGTGCAGGCAACGATATTCTTGTTCTTGCCAATGGTGCAAACAATGTTTTATATGGCGGAAGCGGAAATGATAATGTTACCATTTCAGGTGGAATGAACGGAATGGCATATGGAGATTCGGGCGATGATATTATTACAGTAACAGGCGGAACTGATAATCAGATTTTCTGTGGAACAGGGAATGATATTGTTGTCCTTGAAGGCGGAGAAAATGCTATCTGTTATGCTGACAGCGGAAATAATAATTTTAACATAAAAGATGGTTTCGCAGGAACATCTACGATTTTCCTTAATGAAGCAGAAGATAGTTTTATTAATTCTTTTACTCTTGCCTCGTCAATCGATAAATATACTTTCCAAATGAATGAAACACAAATGGAAATTTTAAATGATATTTATAAAGTTATCATTGAAGGTTGGGACAGTCATGTAAACACAATGGTTGCATTTGGTAATGAAGTTTATAATAAAACTGATTTGGAACAGTTCATATCCGAAATAAATAATCTGCAAATTACAAGTACTGTAGATACTAATAACAGTTATGTATAACGGGTAAAGGATTAATCCTCTCTTTTTCGAAGGGAAGATAAATGTTTGATTTAGTTCCCCTTCCCCGCCACACAATAAAATTATAGCAGGCTCGAAACTCTGTCAACGGCACAAGTTTGTTGACAGAGTTTTTTTGCCTGCAAAAAAAAATAACGACGGCGGGGAGGGTCGTCTGTTTGATTTAAATTTTGTTTTGTTGATATTGTGGACAAAAAGGCTTGACAAACTGTACTATGTATAGTATAATATATGTAGGAAAAGAGAGATAGGAAAGGAGAGATAAAATGTTACGGAGCGGAATGGTTGAACATTTGGGGGCAAATGTTTCTACTTCTTATTTTAAGTATGAAGACGAATCCAGCTTATGGAAGGCTGTTGGCAAGGAACTGTTACGTGCGGAGATTCCTTCTACCCTGCGTGTGAACACAGATAATGGAACGGCGGTGGTTAAAATAACCCAGCGGGGTACGTATAAGGAAAACGGGGAGGAAAAACCTTCCATGTATGTGACGGTTTCAAAAAACACGATTGACCTTCCTGCCTCGCAGTATAAGGAAGCTTTTTTAACCTGTGTACACCCTGAATCCAATAATTACAAAGCATATGTGTTAAAACCTACATCTGCGGGGATTTCTGCGGATTACGGAAGTATTGATGATGTATATAACGGAAAAGCACGTACGTTGAAGACCCCGTATGAAAGCTATCTGTATTGGATTCGCTATTATGAAAAATTAAGCAAGGGGTATGTTGACCAAAGCGACATTGTATATGAGAACGCTTCTGTTGATACATCTGTAAAGACGTCTGTTAATACATTGTCGGAAAATCCTGCTTGCAAAGATAATGTGGAGTTATACGCTTTGCTGAAAGGATATGCTCATCAGTTCGTACAGAAGACCCTTGTCAGTGTAAAGGTTACCCGTAAGCAGATAGATAAAAGCCGTGAGATTTGGTATAAGCTGGGAACTTGTGTCACCGTGGAAAGCTTTAATAAATATATGAGCGAACTTGTAGCGATTTCTCCCCGTAAACGTGACCAGCTTCATGATAACATTTCCAGATATTTCGCCAAAACAACGTCAGATTTTTCGAAGATTATCGATTTTGAGGAATCCTTGATTTATGCCATGGAAGCAGAAATCGGAAGCCGTTCCAATAAAAACTCTGCCGTGATAATGCAGATGTTTGGCGATACGGAAGTCTATCTTGCCAACAATAAGCAGAAGGAAGAAGTAATGCGTATGTTAGGGGATTCTGCTCTGAAAAGCCGTGTGACCCGTATTTGGCGAATCAAAAACAAGCGTCACGAGAAACGGTTTGCTGAATACTGCAAACAGAAGAATATCACAACTATTCGTAAGTTTTGGCATGGAAGCAAAAATCAGAACTGGGCGAGCATTATCGAGAACGGACTTTTGTTAAATCCTAATGCCCCTATTACGGGTAAAATGTTCGGACAGGGCATTTACTTTGCTCCCTCCCCTATGAAATCCTATGGTTATACGTCCTGCTATGGTTCTTGCTGGGCAAAAGGTAATTCCCCTAAAGGATTTATGGGAATCTATGCGACAGCATATGGAAATCCCTATATGGCTACCCATTGGGGAACACAGATTCCTGAACTTATGAAACAAAACGGTAAGGATTGCGTACACGCTACTCCTGCCAATACGGGGCTTCGGAATGACGAAGTAATCTTTTATGATGAATCTGCCATTGTGATGAATTACCTTGTTGAATTGGAAGCAAGTTAAAATGAGGGGCAGAAATCCTTCTGTCCCTCTTGACAAAATGTACTATGTGTAGTATAATGTATATAGCAAATAAAAATGTAAAGGAGAGATGTATTATGTGTAAAAGTGTATTTGACCCTGCAAGGAAAGGCTATCTGTCAACCAACCTTTATTACCTTGATGTTCCCAAAAATTCTTTGCTCCGTGTGGTAGAAATGCTGACGGACATTGACCCTGACAATAGCAAAGAGGAAGATATGCATGATATTGTACAGCATGTGTATTGGAATCTGCAGAGCACCAATAAGACCCTTTATGAAATTGTTTCAGAGCTGGCGAAAAAATATGACAGCGAAAACCGTGTTGATAAACATATGAGGCGTGTCCTGCGTGATTTTGTCTGCATTATTATCGGCTGGGCAAAAGCCCGCAGTTATGGTGCTGTGTATGAATTTTATAAAGATGATTGGGATGATGAGGACGAGGACGAAGCGTTGTGTGACAATGGCGGGGATATGTGTCCGACAGGTTCTTCTTCGCCCTGCGGTTTGGCGGGTGATGAGAATATGTGCCCTGATGCCTCTGTATGCTGTACCTGTGATGACTGTAAAGACGGTGAAGACAATACGGGCGGTGAGATTTTGGGAAAACCTGACTTTCGCTATGTAAATCCCTTTAAACGGACAGAAGAAACCGTTCCTGATTCGGATAAAGAAGAATCCAGCATGTCAGACCCCGATGATGAATCGGAGGATGAGTGTTGCGAAGAGGGCGGTTTGGAGGAATAAATTAACAGATAGTACAGGTGGTTATCCGCCTGTACTTTTTATTTTTTTTGAAATTTTTGTAGTATTACACATAAAAAATACTTGACAAACTATACTATATATAGTATAATATAATAGGAATAGAAAATCTTTGATTCCTGTTTTGCTTTTTATTGGGCAGAAACAATAAAGAAAAGAGGTAGGAAATGAATCGAACAGATAAAAAAATTATGCAGGAGCTGATGGATTGCCTGACAAAGAACGGTCTGACAGTACGGACACTGTTCGGCTTTATGCCCGGACGTCTGGATATTGGGATTGGGTGTGGTGATACAGAAATTGAGGTTGTGTCCCCTGCATTTCCTGATGATTTTCTGCTGGCAGTAGAGGCAAAAATCGATGAAGCGGAAGCTGTCGGCGGAGAAAATTTCTGTAAACGGCTGGATAATGCTTTATTTGAAATGGGAGAAGTAATGGACTCCCATGCAAATGATAAAAAGGTCTATCTGGCTACTGCGTTTCTTTACTCTAAGGAACTGTACTTTCCGAGTTTTTCCGTGATTCGGATTTATCCGACGGAAAAGCAGGGAATCAATGATATTTTGACAGATGTGGTTGACCGTCTGGATTGGGATTTTGAAGATGAATCTTTGATTCACAGGGTAAAGGCGCTGATTTGTGATAAACTGTCTTCTGTCAAGAAACGGGCTGTAATTGATAAGTCTATGTTGGGCGAAGACATGAAGATTGTTTGTGAGATTCATACTGTCCACGTAGAAGACCAGACCGTTCAGTTTACGGCAACAGCATGCAGTAAGGACGGTGGCTGGATAGAAGTTTTTGATGAACCTGATGAAGCGACAGAAGCTATGGAAGCCTGCGTTGCGTGGTTTGCCGACGCTTTGACAGAGGACGGGATTGATATGGGTAAAATTATTAAGTATAAGAATTATGCCCATGGATACAGTCTGCCTGAATCTGTGGCAGGAAAGAATTTTGGCTCTGAACTGAATGTGCAGTCCGGTTTTTCTTATGTGATGGATTAAAAGGAGAGGATATCATGACCAAGAAAGAAAGAAAACTGTTTGACACGCTGTTTACTCTTCTGCGGGAAGAAAACCTGTCGGTTACGGTGACGGAACATCCTGCGATGGACGGCAGAATGCAGGCGGAAATCAGCGACGGAAAGAATAAGACGGTTGTGATTTACAGCCCGTATTTCACCAGTTTTTACCGCCAGTTTACCCGTGCCTGTGAAGATGTAGACAACCATCTGCATGGAACGGCATTTGCGTCTGCCCTGATGCGTGGATGGGCAAAAATTGAAGATTATATCGAAAACAATAAAACATACATAACTTTTCTGGTTGCAATAGCGGATATGAATCCTGACAAAGGGGATTCCCCTATCTGTTATATAGGTTCTGTTGAAAACCGTATTTTTGCGATTGAGCTGGCAATCAAGAAAATGATAGAAGGTGCTTCTCAAGAGAAGGGACATGTTTCTGATGCCCAGATAGAAAAAACGTTGCGGGAAAAGCTTGTGAAAGATGATGTTGCTGTTGTGTTTGTAACAGACAAAAAGGCAGCGGTAGCTGAAATTATCCCGTATTATTTTGACCCGTCTGATGAAGATGAACTGGATACGGCGTATCTATATGCCCTTTGTGATGAATCCTTCGGGCAGTATACAATTACCCCGTTTGACAGTTTAGAAGAAATGGAAAAAGAAGCAAAACGACGGTTTGCCCATCATCTGGAAGCCTATGTTGATAAGTCCCTGCTTAAAAAGTACAACATGACTTCCGATATGGAAGACTTTGATATCACAGATAAGGTCTGGAATCAGACGTACTATATCTCTCCCATGCTGTTAAAAACCAAGACTGATTTTCCTGTCCTTATAACGCTTTACGAGGTTGACGATTCATTGGAACTGACCTTTGAAGACGAGGAAGAGGCTATGAAAGTCTACCATAAATACGATAAATACAGATAAATTCTTTTTGGTTTTTGTATAAAAATGTGTTGACAAATATCCATTTTTGTGTTAACATATATTCAGAAGCGAACCCGTCCATGTTCGTTTCGCTCTCCTTTCGAGGCGGCATCATAGCTACGGTGTGCCGCCCCTTTTTTATTGACAAAATAAAAACACCCTCTGCAATGGTTTGTGCAAAGGGTGTTTTTTGTTATTTTAACGTATCATATGCTGGCGGATTGCCTGAATCAGTCCTTCCCGTCGGGCAGGGGCTATGCTGATAAGGTCGCCGTCGTCTACTTCCGTAAATATCAGGTTTCCTTTTATGCCTGTTTCCTCTGTAATGTGTGACATCGGAAGCCTGTTGTTAAGAACTATGTTGGCTGGGGAATCATCACTCTTTATAAAGCCTTCTTCGTCTGCCAATATGACAGCATCGTGAAGGGCGTCGCTGACGCCGAAAATCCGTGGAATGATGATTTCTATATATCCTCCCCCGATATATTCCTGCATTTCCTTGAAAGAAAAAAATGTTTTCAGGGATGGTTCGGTATCCTGAATACCAAGAACAACGGCTTCAATCTGCATATTATCTTTCTTTTTGAAATAAATGTTAGGGTCGTTTGTTTTTTCCAAGATATTTGTCCTTATAAATTTGATAAGATACGGAAAAGGCATTTTCGAGCCTTTTTGTATTTCTTAATTTTTGATAGGTTATGCTGGTGGAAGATTTTCCATAAGGCGTAATTTCCCAAAGGGTCGTCCGGATTCGGCGGAGCATTTGTCCGTTGACTTCCTGAATTTCTTCCGTGACTTCTTTTTCGTCTGTGTCTTCTAAAACCTTTTCATACCAGAAACGGGATACATGAAAATACATATTATTATATCCCAAAGATTCCAGCGTTACAAGGATGTTTTCTTTTGGAAGCATAGTAACTTTGGGAGCAGATTTAATTTCGTCAAGAGTTTCCTGAATATTGGCGATATTATTTTTTCTGCTGAAATCATTTGAGTCTGTGATGTCGATGACAGGTGTATCAAGAATTTCATTTTTCAGAAGATAATAAAGCTCTCCGTCTTTTTTTGATATTTCACTGACAATGTAGTCTATTCCACTTAACAGTTTGGATAGTCTTCCAAGTGTTCTACAGGCTGACCGTCTGCCAATTTTATACAGAACTTCCTTTGTATCGTTATCCAGAACAAAAAAACTTTGTCCTTTTTTTAATACGATATAGCGGTCTTTGAGCATTATAAACAGCCCTTTCTTTTATACATTGGCAATGGTTTTTTCCATCTCTGCTTCTATTGCCTGAATTATATATTGCCTCTGGCTTTTGCCCGCAGCTTTCGAAGCTTCGGCGATGCGTTTTTTTGTACCGTGCGGAAGCAGGATGGTCAATGATTCATAATTCTTTTTGTTCCACAGGTTATGCAACAAGCACGACTGTTTTTTATGTAGCTTGTTGGTCCCAGTTTTTGTTTCCTGAATCGTTTTCTGTACAGCACCTGCATTGTCAGTCTTACTAATGTTTTTCTTTTTAGCCATGTTTACAACTCCTATTCTTTTAAATTAATGTCTTCTACAAATTTCCACATATTGCTGTTGTTTTTATCACCAAGAACGTCCCAAAGCATCAGATATGTAAGAATACCCATTTCAAGTTCCCCGTCCTCGTAACGGCAATAAGTAGAAGTATGTACCCCGATTGCCTTGGCTATCTCTGTGCGTCCTGCACCTTTGGATTGCCTTACACTGCGAAGCTTTTCTCCCAGTTTCCGAAGATTCTTTTTACGAAGAGCTTCCCGTTTTTGTTTGTCTTCCGTATTCAAAATAATCAGCCTCCTGAAATTCGACAGCCGACTGAAACGGGATTTGTTGTTTTTTCCACAGGGTAATTTCAGCACGGACACGTTCTTCCGCATACTTGCCTGCCAGAAGTGATAAGGCATCTTCCAGACAGTCGTAGCATATGGGAAAACCCGCAATGTCTCCCATAATCGGCTTGCCACAAAATTTGCATATCTTTTTGATTTTTATTTTCATGGAAGCTTCTCCCTTCTTTTTAATATTATTATACTATATTTAGTATCTTTTGTCAAGCGAAGAATACTAAATATAGATGTATTTTTTTAAAAAAAGAAATCGGACACGGGAAAACCCGTGTCCGACAGAAGCAGAATGTCATGTCATAAATTATTTAGCGTTCTTGACAAGCTGGGCTACAACAGCCTTCAGTTCCTGAATCTCACGCTGCTGGTTTTCAATCAGGCGACGCTGGTCTTCCAGCATGCTTGCCTGTGCGTTCAGCTGTTTCGCCATCTGAACCTTGGACAGTCCGTTCGCTATTGGCTTGTCTACAGCGAAGGTTACGCCTGCACCGAACATGGTGTCGCTTCCAATCGTGGTGGAAAGGTTGACCATGGCACGGTCGCTGGGTTTGTAGAATACGCCGACCGCAGCTGCGGTCTCACCGTGATACGTACCAACACCAGCTGCCACGTTCCATCTGGTGTCACCGTCATCCATCAGCGGATGCAGGTTTGCCATGGCGGCTGCGCCAGCACCAGTTTTGTTGATTTTGTCATCCAGTTTCTGTAATCCTGCATTTACTCCACGGGAAACTTCTTTCACGTATCCCACGCTTGCTGCGGAAGTGTCGTCTGTTTCATCGGTAATAATACCACGCAGATAACGACCGTTTCCGTTGGAATCAGAGATGTCTACAGAATCCAGTCCGTCATATTTAGCTTTAGCGCCAATTCTGATAGTAGTGTCAGTTTTATCAATCAGGTCTGTACCGTTAACATCTGCAATTGCTTTTGCTACGGTATCGCCAGTTACCAGATTAGTGTCACCTTCTTCTACTGCGCCAATGCCTAATTTTTCTGCCCATTTTGCTGTTTCGATGTTACCAGCGTCTTTGTCAGCTTTAGCATCCAAATCTGACTTATCTGCTTTTTCATCCAAAGCGGTCTTGTCAGCTTTTTTGTCCAACTTACTGTCTGTTTCTGCTTTGGTATAGATATTGTCTTTGTTTGCCTTGTCGGCTAACAGACCGTCTGTTTCATCTTTGGTATAAACAGAATCTTTATCGGCTTTACCATCCAAATCAGCCTTGTCAGCCTTGCTGTCCAATGCAGTCTTGTCGGCTTTGCCGTCCAGTTTTTCATCTGTTTCATCTTTGGTATAAACAGAATCCTTATCGGCTTTACCATCTAAATCAGCCTTGTCAGCCTTGCTGTCCAGTGCGGTCTTGTCAGCTTTGCCGTCCAGTTTTTCATCTGTTTCGTCTTTAGTATAAACAGAATCCTTGTCAGCTTTACCATCCAAATCGGACTTGTCAGCCTTACTGTCCAGTGCCGTATAAACTGTGCCTCCTGTTACCAGTTCCCCGTTACCTTCAGCAATTTCGCCAGTTCCGATAGCCTCGCCCCACTGTGCAGTATTATCAGCTACATTAGAAGCATCTTTTTTAGCATAAGATGACATGTCTGGAGTACCTCCGCCACCAGAAGTCAAATCTTTGATTGCCTGATATACGGTGTCACCAGAAACAAGCCCCGTGCTTCCTTCGGTAATTGTTCCAGTTGCAAGAGCATTGACGGTATAAACCAGTTTGCCATTGTCAGAGGAAACGACGACGCCTGTGGTTTCACCATCACCAGATACGGTGAAAGAATTTTGTGCAATGTTGGTGATTACACTTTTGCCATTATTATTAAGGTTATTAAGGCTGATGTTTGCCTTATTGTCATTCAGGTTGGAGATAGAACTATCAATAGAAGACATCTTCTCCTCATAAACAGATGTATCAAGCTTTGTGTCCAGTTCGTCTTTGACAGCGTCTTTAATAACCTGTACTCCGTCGCTGGTAATATTGCCAAGGTCTTTGTCAGCTTTGCTGTCCAAATCAGATTTATCAGCTTTGCCATCCAAATCAGATTTATCAGCCTTGTTGTCCAAATCAGATTTATCAGCCTTGTTGTCCAAATCAGATTTATCAGCCTTGTTGTCCAAATCAGATTTGTCAGCTTTGTCATCCAGAGCAGATTTGTCAGCCTTGTCAGCCAGAGCAGAAACATCTGCTTTATCGCTTAATGCCTTATAAACCGTATCACCATTTACCAGACCGTTGTCACCTTCTGTTACTGTTCCAACACCAATGGCTTCGCCCCACTGTACAGCATAATCTGCCACATTGGAAGCATCTTTCTTGGCAAAGATGGAAGTGTCACCAGAAGTTCCGCTACCACCAGCTGCAGAAATTTTGATAGAACCGTTGTCGTTAGCCAACACAACATTGTCACCAGCAATAAAGTTAATTACGTTATTGTCAGGATTTACTGTTTTTACCTTCGCACCGCCAATGGTTACGTTAAAACCGGTTTCCATCTGGGTCGTCAGGGTGTTCACAGCAGAGTTGATGCCAATAACCTGTGTTTTCATGTTGTTGACTGCTGTCTGTGCCTGTGCAATAGTCGAATTGTTTTGGCTTAATGTAGTCTCAAATTCCGCAAACTGCTGTTGCATGGCATAGACCTGACTGCCGACTACCACATCAGAAGAAGATGCTGTAATATCTGCTTCTGCCGCTCCTGTGATTTTAGTGCCTGTACCAACAGGACCGTCCAGTGTGATTACATCATGGTCAGCACTGTCGTACGTAACATTGTCTGCCGCAAAGACTGGCATCGCCTGTAACGTAGAAGCAACCAATCCTGCTGCCACGGTTGCCATCAGGGCACGACCAGCACTCTTGCCGTTCCGTTTCGCCAGCTCACTGACTACTACATAACAGTTCCTTACTTTTGACCAAATTACCTTATAGGCTTTGTTCATACTTTTTTCCTCCTAATTCCCTTTCCTTTTAAAGGTATTTTAATATATTCAATGACAGCCTGATGGCTGTTATTGTCTCTGACCCTTCTGATTTCCGTCTTTGTTCCGCATCGTTTTCGGAAGTGATTCATAAATTTTCTTTGTAAGGGCAATCCCCTGTTCCCGTTCTTTCTTGGAAGCCATGTCCATCGAAAGTTCGTTGTCTTTCATGCGTTTCAACTTGATTTCGTTATAAAATCGCATAAATTCCGAAATGTTACGGTCAGCATATTTTTTCATATCTTCCATCTGCTGCGGTAATTGAGAAAACGCTTCTTCCATAGGTTTAAACTCGCCCGTATCGGATTTGCCGACAAAATACTTTGTGTCTCCTGTAGCGTGGTAAATGGTTTTACCTACAAATGTGTTGGTCTCCCCGACACGCACATAGAAGTTTGTCACCAACAAAGCTTTGTTAGGGGTAAAAACGTCATCCATACGGACACGGTTGCTCAAATCCGCAATCATTTTCTGATGGCGTTTGTCCATCTTATCTGCATCACGCATATAAGTGTCAATAGCGTCATCCATAAAGGTCTTCAGTTTTTCCGCATTGGCTTTTGCTTCTGTAGAACTGCCAAACATTTCAACAGGCGCAAAATCAACCTCATTGATTGCCACGGAATAAGTGTTTTCCTCTTTTCCGTCAGTATAACTTGTTACCCTGCGGGCAACGGAATCACCTTCTTCGTTGCGGTAGATGTTCATATCTTCAGCCAGTTTTTCAGGAACTCGGACATAAGAGGTCATTGCCTCGACCCTGCCTTCTGTGTCCCTGCTGACAGTTTCATAGACAAAAGTGTCTTCCCTGTTTCTTTCCTTCATCATGCTCTCCCCCTGTATTATTTAGACCTGCTTCCCCGTTCTTTGGAAGAACGAAGAACCTTATTATCCAGTTCTGTTTGCCGTTCTTTTGTTTCTTCCTGTTCTTTCATCACGTTTTTCCGTTCAGAAACATAACTGCTGATATAAGAACGTGGAATGGATTTGCCCACAAAATCGAACGTCATTCCCTGTTGGATAAGTTCATCAAACATGTAGTTGGCTCTGTCCCTGAAATCCTTAACGGACTGGAGGGACGTTTCCTTATCCACTTTCATGGTAGGATTAGAATATGGCTGGACATCAATAGTTTCACCTTTCATGGAAACAACCACTTCCTGCATATGCATTCTCGGCGGTATGCCGTCTTCCAGACTGGCATACATCATCTTGGCAGAATATGTATCCGTGGCTTTGTCATATTCCTGTGTTCCCATGACAGGACGGAACAAGACTGCTTTCCTGTCTGTTTCCCGTTCTTCAGGAACAAGTTCCTGCTGTTCACGGATTTTGGAACGCTGTTCCAGAAGATAGCCAAAAACTTCTCTGGCTTTTCTGGGTTCTGCTGTCATATCGACAGGGATACCCTGTTTTGTGATAGCATGTTCATACAGTTCGGCGTAATCTTTTTCCGTAATCGGTCTGTCGAATTCACGGTAGCAGTCTGTTTGGACAAATTGATAAACAGAATTTGTTATGGTGACAGAATGTCCGTCCCCGTATCCGCCTGTCCATCTGGCAACTGCGTACCGTCCGTAAAGGGAGTTCTGATTGTTTTTGCCTGTGGCTTCCGTGACAAAATAAACAGGAGCTGAAATTTTGTCACCATCCACTTGAATTTGTCCTTTAACAGGCAAAAACGTTTCTGTAATAGATAGCTCTTCCCTGCTCATAAAAGCTCCTTCCGCAGAAGTGTAATCTTCTGCTTAATTAATTTTACCGTTTTTAATAATTCATGTCAACACATTTTAGAAAAAAAATAAAAAATTTTTACCTTTTTTTTCTACTATTATATTGTATCATATAACCATGTTCTTCTAACCTCTGTCGAAATGTTTTTCCGCTTCCTTGTATAAATTTTTGCACAGATGTTGTACCGTCAAGGTCGCAGGCTTCCTTTGACGTTTCTTCCCTCTGTGCAGAACAATAGGCAAGGGAAGCGGTCGGGAATGCCCGTGTTGCCGTGGGTTGTGAAGGTTTTGTTGATAAAATGGACAAAATAACTTGACATATATGGTAATTTGTGGTATAATAAAATAGAGGTTGGGATAGATAATATTGAGAGGAGTATCAAAATGGCTATGTATAGCAAAAAACGTATTGTGGATGCATTGAACGAGTTTGGTGTTGCTGTTGGCAGGAATGAGGATGGGGTATATATGGATTTTGAACACAGTTATGTTCCTACCCATATATATGATGAGTGTGACGCCCGTTTTGTGTTTCCTGATGCCCCTCTGGCTGATGACCTTCCGTATTATTTTGATTTGTTGGAACAGGGATTCAGCAATACAGACATGGAAGTTCTTGTAAGCATGCAGGTGAAACGGCAGAACATTGGTGAGATGAACTATATGAAGACGTATGATGTTGTTACTACCATGTTGAAGATGAAAGATATGTTCTTTGATGTGCGGAATTACCTGAAGTGGCATACAGAGGATTGATAAGGGATTATGAAAGATACTGTATATCTTGTGTTTCATGATGGCGGACAGGACTATGAAAGCCATCTGTTCCCAACGAAGGATGAAGCAAAAGAATATGTAGATAATTTCCTTTCTTTTGTCAGGGAAAAACATCCTCTGGTCGTAAAAGAAGAAACCCGTACCTTTTATCATTACCATGATAAGGAAGGGTTTCTTTGCATAGAGGAAAAAGAAATCGATAATTTTACGATTAAAAACAAGTATTTCGTGCTGGTGCAGGAACAGGTGACTGACCCCTTTTTTGTGACCCGTGTCTTTTCCAGTAAGTTGAAGGCACAAAACGCCATGAAGGTGCAGATGGCGAACCTTCTTGTGTACCATCTCGGCGAGATGAATGCAGAGGAAGTATATGACGCCTTGCTCTTCTCTAACCGAAACGGTTTTGGAGGTTTTTATTTCCCAAGTTTGCCTGACGCTCCTTCTGTGGCTCTTCGTCCCTGTATCCAGCATGTGGTTGAGGAGATTCGGTAATGGGTTTTAAAAAGCGTGTCATATGGACAGATACTCCTGATATGAGTATTTCAATCAAAGACCTTGCTGGCATCAACAGTGTTTCCATTGATTATGCCAAACAGCACGAGGAGTCTTTGCGGAACGATGAATGTGAGCATTGGCTGAAGATGGAACAGCAGACGATGAATTACCTGTTCGGAAACTATTCCAAAGCTGTTCTGATTGGTTATGAACGGGAAGGTAAAACCGTGTTCCGTGTACACCGTATCGTGGAAATGAAAGATGTCCTGAAACGGTATTTTGAAAGAACAACCATCACCGTAGAGCCTTGTGATTATACGCACCATTATGAGTTTATCATCCGAAAGACGGGAAGCGAGAATACAAAGGAAGATTCTTTCTATTATGTGTACCTGCTTCCTGATGATGTAAGACTTGCCACGATACAGAACATCCTCTGGAAATATTATTTTGAACGCATCAGCCTGTTTCAGGCTGTTACCCGTCTTCGTGACCACTTGAAAAGCCCTGCCTGTCAGTTAATGAAACTTTATCAGTGGAAATAACATAAAAAACGCTCCAAAATACTTGACAAATTGTACTATATGTAGTATAATAAGTTAGAAGCTGAAAAGCAAATAAAAAAAGTAAAAGGAGCGAAAAAACATGGAAAAAGCGAAACGGGACGAAATTTTGGACTTCTGCTTTAAAAATCGGGAATTGAACGTCGAAGATACAGGCGAGATGGTCGGGATTGTGCTGGAAGTAGCATATAACAACTTCTCTGACCGTGCTATCGCAAAAAACATGGCACAGTATCTTGTCAGTCATACTCACCGCACCATCCAGCAGAGCATTGTAAACGCTGTTATCATCCTGTTGGAAGAAATCGGTAAACAGGAGTATTATGACGACCGCAACAGGCTGGCTGTAGAGGCGGCAAAAGTAGCAACCGAAGCGTTGAAGGAGAAGGACTTGGACAGACTGCCGATGATTTAAATGGCAACCATCCATCGGAGCGGGGATGTTCCCCGCTCTGGTGGTACTTTTTATTGGAAAGGAAGTGAAATGGGATGAATGAGTGGAAACGGAAAGAACGAACCTCATGGACAAAACATATCGGCGATAAAGATGTCAGCATTATAAAGATTGGCAGAAAATATCATGTGACCTATAAGGCACGTGGGTATATCACAGAGCATCTTGTCCCTTTTGATTCGTTGGATGAAGCAATGGATTATTGTGATTATGAGTTACCTAACCGTAAAACTCCTTTTGAAGAAGAGGAGGATTATGAATGATTGTAGATGAAATCCGTACCTACCGTGATTTTCTGACTGTCCTGCCGTCTGTCAGGAAAGGCGTGTATCTTGGCGGACCGATTACAGGCGTGCCAACCTTCCGTGAGCGGTTTGCCAGCGGGGAACGTTTCCTTAATGCTTATAACGCTATTGTCTTAAATCCTGCTGTTCACCCTGTCGGACTTCCTTATGAAGCATACTTCCCAATCTGCTATGCGATGATAGACGCCTGTACTGCCGTATGTTTCCTTGATGGCTGGGAACACAGTAACGGGGCAAAACGGGAATATGAATATGTGCGGAATCATAAGAATCCGTTCCTTGTGTTGTATTTGTCTGAAATTTTAAAAAGTAAAAACTAAACTATAAAAAAAAGGAGTAAGAAATTATGGAAGCTGTAAATACTTTGATTGCCACCATCCAACAGGTGTTGGATTTTAAGGTGGGAAACATCAGCGTAGGTTCTGTTATTCAGGGCATCCTGCTGATGATTATCTTCAACTGTGTTGTAAATAATCTGATGAAGGTTGTCGTAGACAAAATCCTCAACCGACTGAATTTGGAAACAACTGTGCAGGGTTTTCTTCGTGGGCTTATCAAAGCAGTGTTGAACTTTATTGTGCTGTGTATTGTGGCGGAAAGCGTTGGTGTTCCCATTGCCTCCGTCCTTGCGGTTATCGGCATGCTGGGTCTGGCTGTTTCCCTTTCGGTACAGGGTGCGTTGTCCAATGTGGCAAACGGGTTTATGATTTTAATCAATAAACCGTTCCATGTCGGGGATTATGTGGCTATTGCCGGAATAGAAGGGTTTGTAAAAGAAATCGGGATGCTCTGCACTAAAATCCTGACTATTGACAATAAATTGATTATTGTCCCGAACAGTGAAGCAATGGGCGGTAAAATTACGAACTTTTCTTCAGAAGAGCTTCGCCGTGTGGATTTTGTTACCAAAGCTGGTTATGGCAATAAGTTTGAAGATGTCTATAAAGCGGTGCTGGAAGCGGTAAAGGACACTCCGACTGCTTTGAAAGACCCTGCTCCATTTGTACGGGTATCGGGCTATACTGATTATGCGGTTGAATATACAGTCCGTGTATGGTGCAAATCTTCCGATTATTGGGACTGCTATTTTGACCTGATGCAGAAAGTCGGAGAATTTAAGGAAAAGAATGACATTGTAGGCGGTGTGCCTTCCATGAATATCATTTCAAAATAAGATTTTCATAAAAACAACCTGCACATCAGGAAACCCTGTGTGCAGGTTTTATTTTTTTTGACATGACATATGAACCTGTTGATGAATCTAAATTAAGTTCGTTTTTGTATGTTATAATGTCTGAACTTTTTTGTCGTTTTTGTTAGTCGGTGGGGAAAAGACAACCTCAATTTTTCTTGGTTTTGGTATTGATTTGCTTTGTTTCAATGCGAACACCATGCCTGCATTACATTCCACATGAACAGGCTTTCCGTCCTTTGTCTTCCCGTCAAGTGTGTATTTCGGGGAAAAGGTGGTATTTCCGAGAGAATTCTTAAATCCCCGTTCGCATTTATATTTTTCTCTCCTCTCAACATTAAATTCCACAAAATCCTGTTCCATCTGATTATACATGGCATTTACTGCTTCCAATGATGTTTTGAACTCTTTTTTTGCATGTTTGGTTACAGCACCTGAAACGTTATGTTCACACTGCCAGAGAGTAGAATCCCGTTCCGATTCATACTGCACTTCCATCTTGTTCATCCTGTTGACAATGTTCTGCCATTCTCTGTTTTCAACATCTGCTAATCGGAATATATCATCCATATAACACTCTTTATAATCTATGGCAGGATTACGATGCTTCCTGTGCTTCCCGTCCAAATCATCCATTGTATAATCAATCAGATTGTCAATGTCAGGTTCTTGCGGGTCAGGACTAACCCAAGACCACATAGCATTTTCAGTACAGTCTGCTACGCTCATTGCCGTCGCTTCTGAAGTCTTTCCACCATTGCTTAAAAACAAAGAATCTTTTATATTTGAAAATTCAAGCCGTAAATCCTGAATAATGCAATCCGTAATAATTGTATCATGCATCTCTGCATTAGCACCCTGCATGTTGGATAAATTACATCCGTCAAAAACACAGTTTTTAAAGACAATATTGTTTGCCTTGGCATATTCAAAATTACAATTTTTAAAATAGACGTTCTGAAATTCTGCGTCATGTAATCTGATTGTAGAAAAATCACAATCCTCATAGAAACACCCTTTTGCACGCATCCACTCAAACTGGTTTTCCGCAGCAAGACCAAAATCAACGCCTTTGGCATGGACATTATCATAATGTTTAATGTTCCTGTTGAGCCAGTAAAGGGTATCCCGACTTAACTCAACCATGTCTTCTGCTTCGACTTTCCTTTTGTAATCATCCAAATACAGCATATATATCCTCCTTTAAATCACATCCCGTCAGGCTTTCCTGTACCTTGCGGACGTTTTATGTTTTCAGGCTGGAACATCGTGCGACAAGCATTAGCAGAAATATCATGTCTGTCGATGCTGAAGGGTAAAGACCGATAAGGAATCTTAACAATTCCAACATCTTTACATGTTCTAATCAAATCCTCGTCTTTTGTGCTGATATGCCCAATCACTAAAAGATTTTCCAAATCATTGCAGATGCGACCTGCCTGCTTCTGTAAACGAATACAGGAATAAATGAACTCTTTCGTTTCCTTATGAGAAGCATGAAGCCGTATCTTTTTTAAGCGGGCAGTCTGCCGTCTCATTTCTATTGTTTTAGCTGCAAGTTCGGAAATCTGTACTTCCCCAGCCAAACACTTTTCAATAAATACCCTATGGTTTATTTCGTTCTGGTTGTAAACGTGGTTGACAACCTGTTCGGATGCCTTAATGACACCAAGAAGGCTCGTTCTTCTGTTCCCGCTCCATATTTCACCCGTCCCTGTGTACATATGATAAATATGCCTGTAAAGTTCATCATACGGCATAGAACATTCCGTGCTTGAAAACTGCATCCATGTATTAACAGAATTCCCATCTTTGAAGGTTTTTTCCAGCACAGATACCCTGCGTTGGACAGAAGGGTAGGGAATACCTTCTATAATGTTGGTATCAACATAAGAGCTTCGCTGTTCCATGGCATATTCATTCATCATCGAGAACGTTCCCTTTTCCCCGAAGGATTGAAAAGAAGATATGCCATACAGTGCATGAAACTGATATTGTTTGTTTATCTGCCTGACGACATGACCGCCATATATATCTGCTTTTGTTTCAATCAACCGTTGAACGGAAGCCGTGATAAGCTTTTGTTCTGTTGATGTTGTCCTCTGTTTCCGTTCTTCTTCTGATTGTGTCTGTATCAATTTTCGTGTTTCGCTTGTCTTTCGGCTGAACGCTTCATATAAGCTGTCATCCAGATGACGCATGCAAAGGTTGTCACATGCTTTGATATGCCCATATTCATGTGCAATCAGAAAATCCATGTCTATTTTTTCCAATATACAGGTTGTGTACGGGTTTACTGATAAGATATATTCACCCTGTTTTTTGCCTAACCCGACAAGAATGGTTTGGGGTACACCTTCCATGCCCTCGTCATATCCCATAAAACGAAAGTTTACAGACCACCTGAACGGTTCGCTGGTACAGTTCCTGCTATAAGAATCAATGGCACTGACATCTTTTACCATGCTTGCAAACAAGGAGTCTTTTTGTTCTTCTGTTAAGGAAATGACAGTTTCTGCCATAAAATCACCTGCTTTACTTTCCTGTTTTATTATACCATAAATACAGAAACGGCTGAATAATAAAAATTTTTGTTTTCTTGAGTGTTTTTATGAAAAAAAGTATTGACAAATTATACTATATATAGTATAATAATAACAGAAATACAAATATATGAAAAGAGGGTTTGTTATGGAAAAAACGGTATGTTGCGTAATTCCATCAGAGTATATTGTGGAACGTACAGATTCCGGTCTGACCTGCAGGACATTGATTGACAATATTTATATAAAATTCCCTGCGCCTTATTGTTCCCGGTGCCGTTTTGCAAGGGATTATATGATAGACATACCTACAGAAAAAAACATTACCCTTCAGTATGGTAAATCGTCTTCATCCAATACTATCGTCCTGCCTGCAGGAGATATGAAACGCATGTTGCAGGCAATGACAAAGCGTGTCTCTGTTACTATCCCGTACAAAGACAAATATGGAAATGTCGTGGTGCACGGAGATACTGTTTCCGACGAGAATAAATATTACGAGTTTAATGTGTCTAAAGGATATGCTTATCTGGTATGCCCTGACCAGCATAAAGAACCCGTTGATTATTTTGGGCTGAAGCGCCTTACAAAAGTATCAAAACGGGGAGCATAAGAATTAACGTGTTTACAAAAATGTTGGTTCTTTTTATAGAATCCGCAGGATATACATTGAATTTTATGCTGGACATATTGTTTGTAATTATCATAATTTTTGCTTGTATCGTCTGTCTGCTGTATCCGTGGTTTGGGAAAAGGAGATGATTTTATGGGATATCGTGACGAACATTATGTTTCCATGCCTTTCCTTTCCCCTGAAGGGAAAATAATGGAAGAACAATTAAAAAAACTGGCTGACCGTTACGGATACCGCAAGCTTCCTAAATTCCTTTCCATGGAAAAACGTTCTTTTTATATGGAAAAACTTGCCCCGTTCTGGCGGGATGGGGAATACCGCAAATATCATATGGTCATTACCACTCATGGCGGTACTGTCCTTGCGGACGGCGTAACACCACGGGGGTTCGTCTGCGGAGATTACGGCGTGTTCTTGGAAATAGATGAGACACAGATACATCGGGAAGCGTTAACTGTCCAGCCCGGAGAGGAATACCGTATCAATGACCCTGCGTTTAAGGATAAGGTCAAATACGAATGGTATACTGACAAAGAAGGAAACGGTATTAAAATGTACCATCAGCTGCGTGGAGTAACATATGCCAATTATAAAGCTGGGATGTGGTATGTTTCTCCCTATGAAGTAACCGCACTGATAACAGGAATACGGGAAACAGAAATTCTTGCAGATAATGACACGGCAAACACATCCTATCAGGAAAACCTTTTTGAAGTTGATATATAATCATTTTTTGTCATTACCCTGAAATCTTGTTTCGGGTAAAAAATAAAAACGGTCTAAACCGAAAAAACGGAGGAAAAACAATGGAAAAAAGATTTATTGTTCGATGGCAGGCTACGATGATTGGCAGTAACACGATTGCCCATATCGGCGCAACAGAAGTAATTGCCGATACTGAACAGGAGGCATTAAAGATTGTGCTGAACACAATCCGTATCGTGCATCCTGAATATGGTACTATCCAAGCGGAAATCGTAAAACCCCAAGAACCTGAAAAAAAAGAAACGGAAGAGAAATAAAATCTGTATAAAAAGAAACAGGGAATGTAAATTTTTACACTCCCTGTTTTTTTGTTGGTTATTCCTGTGTTTGGGGTGAAACACTTGGATACGGGAAACTATTACATCCTGTCAGCCAAAATCGCACCAAGAATCACAGCAGCTGCTACAGCAGCATAATCGCCCCTGTGCATTGACCTGCTGTGATGTCTATGACGATATGTCCTATGATACTTTGGACGGCGGTAATTGTTATGATGATGCGATGCCAATGCTATGCACGGCGTAGAAATAATCATCACCGCCATCAGTAAGCTTACAGCACGTTTTAACATAGTAACCACCTCCTGCAATACGTATAATACATAATAATTAAGACAAATTTATGTCAACTATAAAAATTATATTGTTAACAATGTGTTTTGTTCCTGATTACGTCCATGTGTTACATTATACATCATTTCCAGTTGTCGGCAGGATTTTATTGATAACTCTTCCGCAGACTTAATCCTTGGGTCATTTACCCTTATCTCATTTTGAACCTCCCCCACTTATAGAAGTGGGGGATTCTTGAGAAGTTTGATACATGGACTAACGCCCGACAGACATATCCTAAAGGAGTTATCTGTCAGGATACCCTTATTCTCAAAGGGCTGTCCAAAAGCCCTCTACACAGTTCTTCGAAATCGAAGTTCTGCTTACTTTTGCGAAGTATGTTTGCCGCCCCGTTGACATCAGCATTTGCAATTCTGCCATCGACAAACTGATACAGTCCTCGCCGGACACGTTTGCCACTGAATATACCAGTATACGGATTTTCGGCATTATAGACAGGAATATCGTCTATGTCAAGGCAGCTTGCCTTTGAAGTATAGGATTCTTCCTGCTCTATATACTTAATCCCGTAACGTTCGCATAGATTTTGCATAGCTTCACGCAGATTTCCAAAGCTGATTTGAGTAAACTGTTGGTTGACCTTTTTGCCGAGATTTATCGAGCGTGTGAAATCTGGATTGTAGCCACAGACCACAGTACCAATCTGATGGTCAATACAGTAATTGATAATGTGACGGGCAGTCTTGCGAATGTAATCCTGAACACGGTTGTTCCTCTTGCGGACAAGGCGATAGAACCTATGGGTTTTCTTTATCCCTTGCTTGTCAGCAATACTCTGATAATAGGCTTTCTGCTTGTTCCAATACTGGTTGATTGATTTGAGCTTACGACCGTCCATGATGAACGATGTCCCTGTATTGGTTACGCAGGTTGCCAGATTTTCCAAGCCGATGTCGATAGCAAGAACTTTATCGGGGATTACATTTTGCTTTTCTTCTTCCTGCAAATAGCAATACTGAATTTTGAAGTATCTGCCGTTATATACAGGGCAGATACGTACTTCTTTGATTTTCTTGCCTTCAAGCCTTGCTGGGAAAGGAATCTTGATTTGCCTGCCGTCATGAAGTTTATAGAAGCAACGGCTCATAGGTATTATCAGAAACCCATTTTTGATATTGATTGCATTTGTTGAAAGAATAAGGTTGAACAAACCACCCTTCTCTCGATAGTGTGGAATCTTGATGTCCTGAAAACGATAGTCGCCTTTCTTTGCTTTCTTGATGAGATTGAAGAACGACTTAAAACTGCGGTCAACCACTTTTAGAGTTTGCTGCGATACACCAGCCTGAAGCAATCCATAATTTTCGTTTTTCTTGCAGGCATGGTAATTTTCCTCGTAATTGAGAAACTTCTTTTCCTTGAAATAGTATTGCCTGATGTTGTAAAGAGCCACATTGTACAGGTTATTGCTATACTGGCACATCTTCATGAGCATAGCATACTCTTCCTTGGAAAGTTTTCTAATTACATTCGATTGAGTTAGATACATTTTGTTACACCTCCTTTCTTGCTATATACACATTATATGACAAAAGAAAACAGTTGACAAGATTATCTACGTTGTTTTGTAGATTGAGCGGACATCGAACCTGCTTAATCTACTGCTATTCATCTCCCACATAAGATGAAGGAGTCTTCTGGCAAGGGTGATAAAACTCTTCCACAGATTTGATAATCTTTTTGTTTTCTTCCGTATGGAAAATCGTATCAAAGGAAATGGCATCTGCACGCAAAAGGATATCCTTCTGCCGTTCCAGATACCTTTTCCTGTCTTCTCTGTCTTTTATTTTTTCAGGATGAAAAAGTTTTTCGTATTATCTTTTGATACCCAGAAACCCTGTTTTCTTTTCCGCATCAGAAAGCATCCTGATTTCCCCGTCAATATTTCGAATATTGTCTTCTGTCTTCCTGTGTATCCCTGTCCATTTACTTTTCTCCCGTTCTGCCATAACCTGTTCCCGTACCATGCTATACTGGGTCATGGCATCCCAACGGTCTTCAAATGTATTACAAGACCTGCTGACAATGGTTTCAATAAAATCTTTTCCACTGTCAGTTAAAAAACTTTTTGAGGAAAACGTAGAAAATTTAAACGGAGGAACAAAGTTTCCTCCGTTTATTAACAACATCTGACTTTTTCTTTCTTTGGACAACTCCTGCATCTTTTTGTCTGATTCGTAGGTCTTTTTTAAATGGAAAATATAATCGGCAAAATGTTCCGTGCCATACGCACCACTGCGAATACCCAGATTAAAATCCCAATATCTAACCCCTGTTACAACGCCGTCTTGCACAATATGATTCTCATCCTGATAGTTCAGCATAACCAGCATCTGTTGTTTCCTTTTGTCAATACCTACGATTTCAAACAATTCCTTTTCCATTGCTTCTCCTTATGGCAAAACCCTGCCTGCACCAACGTATCTTGAAGCATAATAATTTTCTGAAAGATTGTCAATCACAACACCACGGGACGAACTTGCATGAATAAATTCCCCTCTGCCGATATAAATGCCAACATGGGAAACCCCGCTGGTATATGTAGTGAAGAACACCATATCTCCCGCTTTCAGATTATGACGGGAAACACGTTCTGATGCATAATACTGTTCATCTGCCATACGGGGAAGTTGGATACCCGCAGACGCAAAACAATAACGCACAAAACCTGAACAGTCAAAACCGTAAGGACTTGTTCCGCCAAACACATACGGTACACCCTGATGCTGGACAGCTGTACCTAAAATACGACGAACCATCGTAATGTCCATACCTGCACGGTCAGGAGGCATATCTTTTTTCATAAGAATCTTATATGTCGCCTCATCCACAACACCTGTTTCAGGCATCTGGTGAAGTTTTTGGAACTCTCTGACCGCTTTTTCCGTTTCGGGTCTGAAATACCCGTCAATTCCTCCGACCTCATAACTATAAACTGCCAGTTGTTTTTGAATCGCTAATACTTCTTCTCCTTCATCGCCCAATCCATAGTTGGCAAAACATACCTGTGTTCCAAGACAGAAAAGGGCAGCCAACACTATCCTTTTAATATAATTTTTACTTAATCTCAATTTAAACTCCCATCATTGTGTTTTTTCTTTTGTTAATACCTTTTGTATATTCTTCTGTGTCACAAGTTCAACCTCCCGTTTTTGTTTCACTTCCTGAACATCTCTGATTTTGCCATTGTCCATCATATTCCCATAAGGAACAGACAAAACCTGTTCGTGCCGTTCAATCCAAGCATCCCTTGTTTCCTTGTTCAAGATGCTGCCTTCGAACATATAGGATGGTCTGCTGTGCAGTTCAAAAAACGCCTCGTCCAACTTGTAATACGCTTTACTGTTAGGAAAGTCAGCACTTTCCACATCTTTTCTTTGCATTGTGTCATCATATTTCTTTTTATACAAAACATATGCTTCTTTTCCAACTTCCGCAGAAATGTCCACATTTAACATTATACCATCTTTTAATGGAATAATGCAATCATGAGCATATCCCAGTTCAGTCGTACCAACTGGCATACCATTGGCAGGAAGCCCGGGATAAATATGGCGGTCAGGCGCAGCCAGCATGTCTGTCGCAAGACCAGCATAAAACTCCATCTTATGCTCACGGGTAGACACCAGACTCTTACGGAACGGATTTTCTTCCATAAGTTCTGTCATTGCCTGCCCGATGTTCTTCCCCTCGTTAAGTTTGGAAAGAATCAGTATATTGGCAAATTCACCCATTTCCCCAGCTGCGCTGGAACGGTCAGGATGGGTCTCGTGATATTCACACTTTTTCCTTATTTCCTGCTCATAGGAAGATGGAAGAATAAGACTGCCAGACGCAATGTCCCGAATCGTCTTGATGACCTGTTTATCCCTTTCCTTTTTCAACACATCAAAATCCTTGGCGTTTTGAGAATCATAGTCAGCCAATGAATATACAGCTTCAAATCCCAAAACCTCATCTGCCGTTTTCCCTGCCATAATGTTTCACTCCTTGCCTTCAGAATTATTTGCTTTTTACGGGTCTTTTCTTTTCGTTTTCATCCTTGCTGAAAGACAAATCCACTTCCCGTTTCTGGGTATCCGACAAGGATGCATTCCTGACCTTGATAGCAGTATATGCCTGTTCAAAAATTTTTTTCGGTATAACAGATACATTGGACATATCTGTCACATTCAAATAATCCCCTGCATCTACTTTTTTGGTATAGAGATAATCCTTTTTGTGTTTGTTGTCATAAATATACATGCTTTTATCAGCAACGATAAACTGTTCAGGAAGCCCGTTTGCCCGTACAAGGCTATTATCAATAACCTCATATTTAGTTCCAAAGTCCCTTCTGTAAATATAATCCACCATAGGAAAGCCCCTATTGTCTTTCAGTTCCTTCCCGTCCAGCCCGACACGGGTACTTTCATACACATCATAGTTCCATTTTTCCACAGGCTCAATCCTCATTAAGCCTGTGTCTTTGGCTTCTATGATGGCTTTTTTGCCCGCCATGCGTTCCAAATAAGCAGAAGAAAGCACATACTGCCGTGTAGAATACGCTCTGTCAAAATTTCTGATATCCGCAATCCGTGACTGGTTGTAAGCACCCATCACGACCCCGTTGCGTTCCAAATAGCTGATTACGTCCTTGCCTACAACGGATGCCGCCCCGACAAGTTTTTCTAGCCCTTCGGGCATCTCCCCGCTCTCGCCAGTCCCTAAATATCCAGACCAGCGGCTCCAGATAGGGCTGTCTGCCTTATACCTTCCCGTACCGTATGTCCGTTCGTCAAACAAGCTGGTCGTCACATCAGGAATATTATACCCAAGGTCAGAGGAACAAAGAACATACCCATGTCCTTCATGCTCAAACCGAACCCTCCAGTTATACATCCGTGTATCCTCATTATCAGGACTTGCGCCTGATAACACAATCGCATCCAAGACCCTCATGTTCGCAAACACAATTTCAGGGTCGTTCACAAATTCCTTTTCCTCGGGGACCCATTCAGACACCACATTCCGTTCAGGATATAAATCCTGACCATCTCCCTGATTATATTTTTTAATCATATCCCAGTGCTCATCTTTTTTCAGGGGTACACGTACGTTTTGAAATTTCTGCCGAATCTGGAAAAAATGACCGTCATCGCCTGCTTCCATAGAAGCAAAAACATCATACATGTCATAGTCGCCATATGCGTTCACATACCCGTGTTCGCTATGACAGGAATACAGGTTGATTTTCACCTGTTCGTCGTCCCTTGTAAAGACAAGACTGCCCGTTTTGTGATTTCCTTCGCCGTCCCCTAAAGTAAACGGTCTTTCTTCACAGCCCCAGCCTTTTTCCGCTGAAAAATAAGATTTTAAGGAATTAAAGCTTTCCCTTATGTCTGACTCAAACGCTTCCCTGATGTTTTCATGGCTGTCAACGGAAGTGTGGTTTCCCAGATAAATTACCTCTTTGGCTTTTACCATAATATACTTCCTCCTGTCTGTTTAATAAAAACTTGCCATTATTCAACCTTTTTCTCCCGTGCTCCTGTTTTTGTGCTTTCCCTGCCAGCATTTTTCCCTTTTTGCCCAGAAAGGTCAAAAACACGGGTGCGTTTGGTTTCCTTTTTGGGGTTGGAACGTTCCCGTTCCACTGTATAGGTTTTCCTGAACTTGTCAGCAGAAACAACAGACAAGCGGGAAGGGCTGGTAATGTTGATATAGTCTCCTGCATTCACCTTTATACGGGTAAGTTTAGAACGGGGGTTATGAGGCTCGTAAATATACATGTCTTTTTTCGCCTGCAGGAAAGTTTCCTCAAAGCCGATAGACTTAGCTCTGTTCATGCCGACTATCTTATACCTATTATTGAAATCTTCCCTGTTAATAAAGGAAATAAGCTGTTGTCCGTTCTCATCCCGTAACGGGCTGTCGTTGCTGTCCACATAAATAAGCTCCATGCCGTTCTTGTCCCATGTTTTTACAGGATATGCCTTTACGTCGGCGGATTCCTTTGCTTTTATTATAGAATGGGAAGGATTGTCCGCAATTGATTCCATATAAGCAGAAGCCCGTTCATACTGTACATCCGACAGGGCTAAATTATATTCCCTGATGAGAGGGATGAAAGATTCTTTGTTAAAAGAAGAAATGCGTTCTTCTGTTATAATATCCACAACCGTCCTGCCTTCCAATGCAACAGAGGGAATCACGTTTTCTATCCCCGCAGGCAATGTTCCTTCTTCCCCTGTAGCCTGACTGTTCGCCCAGCATTTCCATACAGGTTTGCTGAAAACCTTGTTTTTGTTGTAATCTTCTTCCTTGTACAGGGTCATCATCAGGTCAGGACTCTTGTCTCCGAAATCAGAACAACTGTACACATATCCTTTATCTTTATAATCAAACCTGACAGCGTAAGATGGGAAACTTTTAGGCACAGTATTGTCGGGAGAAGGAGAACTGTTCATCTGTGATGCGTCTATTACCTGAATATTGGCAAATACGACCTCTTCCGTAAAGGCAGGCGACTGTACAACAGGAAACCGTTCCACAATCTGTTTTCTTTCTTCCGACAGTATCTTGCCGACCTTGTCATTGCTATATTCCTGTACTATCGCTTCCATGACCTCATCGCCCAGAAAAATGTCATGGTCAGACACAAGCCCACGGACTTCCTCATAATCACGGGATGCCGTGTTAGAAGAAAGTTTTAAGAACACATCATTGAACCTGCACCTTGTGGTTTCATCCACTTCCGCATTCAGGCAGGAAACAAGATTTCCCGAAATGACCTGCCCGTTGCGTCGGTATTCAAACCCACCCGTCAAGCAGGATTCCCCTGTCCTGACACCTGTAAACCCGTATTGACTGCATTCCCAGCCATGGCTTATCAGTGTCTCATTGACATCCGAAAACAGTTCCTGTAAATTGCTGTTCAAAAAATAGTTCTTGTTTTCCAGAATATCCTTATCCCGTTTATCTGTCGTCTCTATAACAGAGAACTCTCCCATATAAAAGACTTCGTTGCTCCGCTCCATGTGGTTTTCCTCCTGTTAGCTATACCATCACAAATATTATAACATACAAAAAGAATATACTGAACAAAAAAGGCGTACCAGAAGGCACGCCTCAAATGTCGAAAAGGAACAATGTCAAATCCACATATCATCCAGTTCAGGGGCTTCCATAAGCTTATATTTCCGCTGTTCTTCCCCTGTCAGGGCATGGTCAAACAGAACATACCCCTTGATTTCCCTGTTCTTTTCTGTATCTTTTGTGTGAAGAAAATAATTATATACAACCAACACCCCTGAAGGAAGAGAAAGGGCGTCAGTCAGATGGTCCAATATGTAATACGCATATCTCTTCCGCTCAGCTGGTTTTTTCTTTTCGTCCATGGCATATCCTTCTGCCGTTAGAAGTTTCCGCCAAAGGAGAAGTGGAATCTGCCTTTATGGCTGCTTCCTTCAGATTTGCCGAAGCCGTAGTCCAGTTTAACGGGACCGATAGGAGTCTGGATGCGGAAACCGATACCATAACCGACCTTAATCTTGCTTAAATCAAAAGCATCTTCATCCCGTTTGTCCCACGCATAACCTGCATCAACAAACGCCAGCGTGGAGATTTTCTTTGCAATCGGGATACGGTATTCCAAAGAAGCCTTGAGCATAGAGTTGCCACGGAACTGGTCATCCTCATATCCACGCAGGGAAGCGCCGCCTAACGCAAACCGCTGGCTTAACGGCATATCGCCCCATGCATAACCAATCATGGCATCAAGGGCAAGAGTGTTCTTGCCGTGTGCCCAATAATACCGCTGGTCATAAGACAGTTTCCTGTAATTAAAATCTCCGCCGAAGCCAGCCCATTCAAAGGTCAGTTCGTTCCGTTTTCCACGATGGGGGTCAAACACATTGTCACGGTTGTCATATACACGGCTAAACACAATGGCACGGGTTGAACCGAAATTCTGCTTGATACGGTCAGACTTTGTCGTTATTACACCATAATCATTATAGTATTGCTGATTATAACTGTCTTCAAAGTACTGACGGCTGTATCCTTTTTCCGGTTCCACATACATGTCATGACGGTGTTTTAATGTCAGGTAATTGCGGGTAAACTCGGAATCAGCACGGGAAAAGGTAATATCCTGCCCAATAGACCGTTTATCATACCGTGCAATCTCCTGTGCCTTACGGTTATACTCTGCCGTTTCCCTTGTCATGTCATAGAAGGAGATACTCATGGAAGTGCCTTTTTTGTCGATATACGGACGAGAGAAGCTGACCTGATAGTTCTTTTCCGTCTCACCGCCGAATTCCCATTGTGTAAACAGGCTGTCGCCCTTACCAAAGAGGTTTTTATCCGTAAAGGATACCTGACCGACGAAACCATCAGACTGGCTGTATCCGACACCAAACCCAACCGTAGCTGTGTTCGCTTCAATAACATCGACCACTACTTCTACATTATCGGGATTTTTGCCCGGGTTCAGCTTCATATTAACGTCTTCAAATAACCCAAGGTTGTACAACCGCTGTCCTGAACGTTTCATCAGGTTTGTATTCAACGGGTCTCCTACCTTCTGACGCATCTCACGGAGAACCACATATTCCTTGGTCTTTTTAATACCTCGTACACGGAAGCCTTCAATCAAGCCTTCATTGATTTCAAGGTCGATGACACCATCTTCCGACACGCCAAAGTTTTTCACGGCGAACAGTGCATATCCAGCCTTCTTATACTCATCATCCAGTTTCTGCAGTCCTGTTCCCACTGCTTTCGTGTTGATAACAGTGCCTTCCTTTAATCCCAAAAGGGAAGGAATGGCTTCCTTCTTTAAAAGCTTCCCGCCAGTAACGTTCAGTTTTTTGAAAATCGGGTTTTCTTTTAATGCGAAGGTTACATCTACATTCCCATTCTTTTCCGCCAGTTTCGGAACAACCGACTGGAAATAGCCTGTCATGAACAGCCGTTCTGCATCTTCTGTCAGGGCTTCACCTTTCAGGGGCTGTCCTTTCTTTATGACCAGTGTATCCTCTACACCTTCTAACGAAACATGAGGATTTTTTATCTCAAAAGAAATCCCGCTCACAGGCTTGCCGTAAAAGGAAGCATAGGCAGGGTCTGCCTGATATATCCTTTTCTGTTCCACAACAGGGGACTCTGGCTGCTGCTGGTTCTGCGGGACATTGCTCTGTACCGTCACTTCCTTGTTCTTTGCAGGAGCATGCTTGTTCACGGAAACTGATGTTGAAGAAGACTGTTCCGCATATACAGGCATCGTCGCCAGTAAAGACGTAATGATGCATAATGTTTTAACCCTTGAAAGATTCATATTTCTCCCTCCAAATTTTTATTTTATATATGCCTGCCAAGAACTATCGCCCTTTACGGCTTTTTGCACTCCTGTCAGATACAATAACATGTTCGGTGACCACTTCCCGTGTGTCTTTTGGGGCTTTCTGTCCCTTCTGTTTTTCCAGTTCCCGTTTTATCCATACAGAAACTGGGAATCCGCCCGGTTTTGAATGCACCACAAACTTCTTTTTCCCGTACTTTTTTTCACGGGTCTTTGCACGTTCTTCCCAATTGTTCATTGTCCTCTCCTTTATTGCTGTTTCCTGTATTTCTTGTCCAATATCAGAAGAAGTTCTGCATCTGCAAGTTCCACCGCTGCTTTTAAAGCGTTCATCCGTTTCATCTCGGCATCCGCCAGCGACTGGTAATGTCTTATAACATTGGGATGGTTCTGGTGTTCTGGTGCATTTGCTTCGTGCAAAAGCCTGTAATACCTTGCATCTGTCTCGCACAACATCTCTTCCAACAGGACACGGTGTTCCTTTAATTCATCATATTCCATCATAACAATGTCCCTTCTTTTTATATCAGATGCCTTACTGTCTGATATAAAACAGTGTATTTGTCAAAATCCTTGTCTTCATGCCAATGACCAAAATACCAATGGGAATACTGGACGATATCAGAAACAAAATCCAGATATTTGCCAGTAGGAGCATTTGACATCATGTGTTTGGGGTGAAACATAGGTTCAATCAGTTCATCAGGACAGGTATGTGTCAAAATATAATCTACCTGATTGTTGACTTTTCGCAGATTGGCAAGACCTTCCTGCTGTTCTGAATAAGACCCCTGTTCCCGTGCCCACCACGAGATATGTTCCTGTCTGCGTTCCTTGTCGATGCTGTCCGCACCACCAAACGTCCAGAAAGTTTTACCTTCAATTGTAAAAAGTTGTCCACGCATCAAATGAATGATGCTATCCGTTATTTTATGCACTTTTCCACCATTCCATTCAGAAACTGGCAGTGAATCTATCCAAGCATGGTTCTCGTGGTTTCCATCAATCCATAAAGTTGTAAAATTTCTTTCGTTAAACCATTCTTTCCACCAGTAGTATGTTTTATTCTCATGCCAAAGAAGTCCAAAATCCCCAAGAACGATTAAATAGTCCTTCTTGGTCATGGTCTTCTGGGCTGGGAAGTTTTTTGTGTTCAGTTTCTCTGTATCATACGGGATATGGGTATCTCCTGTAATAAAAACACTCATCGCTATTCTCTTTCCTTTCTGTCACTATTATACCACGAATCATCATTTTAGTCAATATGTTCGCTTCAAAAAAACATTAAAAATGAGAAAGGTTTTATAAAAAGGATAAAAAATATTTGACTATCCTCTTATTTTATGATAAAATAATCCCAGAAGCAGAACTTGTCAAAGTTAAGCATAAAGGAGACTTTAAAATGCCAATCAACAGAAATTATGAGATAAGAAAACTGGCTGAAGCAATCAAAAGGCTGCGTATCAAAGAAAAAATGACACAGACAGAGGTTGCGGAACGCATCGGCTCAAGCCTTCAGTCTTATTTCCGCCATGAGGCAGGAATGTCCGAGCCGAAGGCAATTACCCTTATGCGTTTGGGTAAATTATACAACATTAATCCCTGCAACCTTCTGGACGAAGAATATTTGAAATATTTGGAAGAAAAGAGTACCAAGATTATTCCCAAAATGCAAAAACTTGGGTTTGATTGTTCTTTGGACAAAAGCAAAAAAAATGTCATCATCAAAGATGATGAAATCGGAACATATATCATCCCCGCAGACTTTTTGTTCGATGTGTTTGAAGAACAGGAACGGAAAAGCAATTCATTCCTGAAGAAACTGATGTGGTACAATATCCTGATATACACAAACTGCGAAAAAACCAAAAAATAAAATTCCGTTCAAAAGAAAAAAAGACCAGCTTTTACTGCTGGTCTTTTCCATCTATCCGTTCAACCAAAATATTTCGGTAAAAGATTGGCAGTGAGGGCATACCCAATTATGGCAAACAGCCCAAAAGATGGGCATCCCATTAAAAGGCTTTTAACAAAACAGGATATCATTGCAAACCAACATCCATAGCTAAATCCGTACATAAAATCCGTCACGTTTGGCGTTGCCCCGAACATTGTTTTAGCCAGCCAAGCAATAAAACACTGTAAAGCAAAGAAACATGCACCAGAAAACAAACCACTGAACCATAATCCGCTTCCGCTGGGGCTTTTCCTGTATGTGAACAAAACAGGAGCAATACAACAGAGGCAACATAAAAAACCAAATAATTTAAACCATGGCATAAACAATCACCACCTTTTATGCTATTATATCATAAAAGGATGTATTTGTCATAGATAACTAAACGATATTTTTTTACAAATTCAGAAAAAATAAGGTTTAAATCAAAGGAGAGTTTTATCATGAGCAAAAAACTGGACAAAACGATTGACCTCTTTTCCATAGAAGTAGATTTTCATAATTGGAATGACCCAAAGCATAAAGGCGTACTGCGAATGGCAAACAATACAGTGGATATCTCTCATTTTATCAATACAAGCTCTGATGTGAAAGAACTGATTGGAGAAACACAAAGCGTTTACAGTGGGGAAGACCACTATTACGTTGATTTTAAACTGAATGGGCTTGCTTCTGCCAAGTTTACTTTCAAAAGTCCTGACGAGAAACAACACAGCATGGAATTTATAGTTGATGATATAGGGTCAGAAAGTTTTAAAAATAAATTTAAAGCTTTTTCTGAAACAATCAGCAAATACAATATGAACGGGGACATGACAAAAGAGTTTGCTGATTGCGCTAAACTTATGGAACAGTACAAAACCAAGAAAAGGACATATGAAGTACAACCTCCTGCCAAAAAAACAGAAATCGTTTCCAAAGAACGAAAATCCTAAACAAAAATATTTCATAAAAAAATAAGACAGGCATCAAGCCGATGCCTGTCTTTTTAATTTTCATTATTTGCTCTGTGATTTGAGTTCTTTTAGTTCCTGTTCCATCTGAAGAATCTTCTGCATCATCATATTTTTTTCCTGATGGTCCTGTGCTACTACATCCTGTAACTGCTGAATTTTCTTTGCCATCTGAATCTTGCTCATTCCGCCTGCAATCGGTTTGTCTACCGCTACAGAAACACCAGCGCCGAACATCGTATCGTTGTTCCCTACAGTAGAAGAAATATTCATAACAACCCTGTCAGAAGGCTTATAGAATACGCCTAATGCACCAGCGGTCTCACCATGATATTTACCAACAGATGCTGCAATATTCAGCTTTGTATCCCCATCTGTATCCATAGGATGCAGATTAGCCAGAGCCGCTGCACCAGCACCTGTCTTATTAATCTTATCATCCAGACGGGAAATACCAGTATTGATTGCCTGATTTGCCTGTTCATTCAGAGCATTTACATAACCGACATTCGCTGCAGAAGTCGGGTCGTTGATATCTACGGCAACACCAGTAATCACACGACTG
>JAEEGI010000567.1_pt1 | contig 107384 bp, 100 predicted proteins | sample 8958751 | NCBI WGS metagenome assembly JAEEGI01 (sample SAMN16246545, study PRJNA631951) | gut metagenome | biome: gut microbiome; feature: rumen; material: KS-attached | host: Bos | place: Iran: Karaj | collected 2018-10
GCAGCCACATCGGTGGCAACGAGCAGCTGCAGATGACGCGTGCGGAACTTGCGCATCACCAGGTCGCGCTGCTCCTGCGACAAGTCGCCGTGCAGGGCATCGCAGTTGTAGCCTTCGTCCATCAGGTTCTTGGCAATCTCCTGCGTCTCCAGTTTGGTGCGACAGAAGATGATGCCGTAGATGCTGGGATAATAATCGACGATACGCTTCAAGGCTGCATACTTGTCCTTGGCATGCACCAGATAATACACATGATTGACGTTGGCAGCGCCCTCGTTCCTATGACCGATGGTGACTTCGACCGGATTGTGCATATAGTTCTTCGCAATCTCGGCAATAGCCTTGGGCATGGTGGCACTGAAAAGCATGGTTCGGTGCTGCTCGGGTAGGTTCGAAAGGATGGTTTCGATATCCTCCTGGAAACCCATCGAGAGCATCTCGTCGGCTTCGTCGAGTACAAGCGTCTTCACTTCGCTCAGACGCACAGCGCCACGATTCACGAGGTCAATCAGTCGGCCGGGCGTTGCCACTACGACATGCACACCCCGCTTCAAGGCACCAATCTGGCTTCCGATGGACGAACCGCCATAGACCGGCAGGATAGCGATGCCACGCAGGTATTTCGAATAGTCCTGCAGGTCGGACGCAATCTGCAGGCAGAGCTCGCGTGTAGGAGCCAGGACCAGTGCCTGGGGCTGAGGAGCATCCTCGGGATCCAGCCACTTGCCCGTCTTGAAATCCTTCTTGATCTGGTAGTCACTGTAAATGGGTACGATATCGACACTCTGGAGCAAGGGCAGACCGAAGGCTGCCGTCTTGCCGGTGCCGGTCTGTGCCAATCCGACAACGTCGCGGCCCTCCTCGCTGAGGATGACGGGTATAATTTGCTCCTGGATGGGCATGGGCTTCTCGTAGCCCAGCTCCTCGATGGCACGAAGCAAGGGGTACTGGATGCCGAGTTCTTCGAATGACAAGAACGGGGCGGTCACTTCACTGGTTTCTGTTTGTTTCTGTATTTCTTCCATAATCTTAAAAAAAGAGTCTGGACTATAGCTGTCCAGACTCCTGTAAGGTGGCGGCTTCCTACTCTCCCGCTTTCGCAGTACCATCGGCGTTACAAGGTTTAACTTCTCTGTTCGGAATGGTAAGAGGTGGAGCCCTTGTGCTATAACCGCCTTATCTTTAACGTCACTCACGTGACTCTATTCTCTGTTTTAGCGGCGCAAAGGTAGCGAAAATCAACGAGATGAACAAATTTCAGCCGGACTTTTTCGCAAAAATCGACGATTTACCCGCTCCGTCTTCTTCATTTGGCATTCGCAGATAACATCCGACTGAAGCAAAACAGAGCAAGCGACTTAGTCGAGGCTGAGATCGGGGGCACTTGCAGCCTGCTCCTTGAGATACTCGGCTGCCCAATATTGATAGTGCTGCGGCAGAGGGGTAATGATGCGGTCGATGGCCTCCTGATCGAGCTTCTTGATGAGTCTGGCAGGTACGCCTCCCCACAGTTCTCCCGGTCCGATCTGCGTTCCTCCAAGCACCAATGCCCCTGCAGCAACCACCGACCCCGAAGCGATATGCACGTTGTCGAGCACGGTGGCTCCCATTCCGATGAGGACATTGTCGGCAATCCTGCAACCATGCAGACAAACGTTGTGGCCAACGGTCACATCGTTGCCAATCTCGATATACGCTTCGCCTTCGGCGCAATGCAGGCAGGAACAATCCTGGATGGAAACCCGGTCGCCGATGCGAATCCGATTGACATCGCCGCGAATCACAGCGCTATACCAAACGCTGCTCTCCCGACCAATCACGACATCGCCAATAACCGCTGCAGTTTCGGCCACGAACGTACCTTCTCCAATACGGGGCCAATAGCCATGTAGTTGCTGTATCATGAAAAACGTTTAATTTGTTATCGATTGTTGAAAAGGAGGGTGCAAAAATAACAAAAAAATTGCATCCCGCCAAAATTTGCGGTACACTTTTTAAAATATTAGATAATAATTTTGTCATTTGGAAAGAAATGGCTATCTTTGCCCCAACGTTCGAAAGGTTCAGAACCATTCATCAAGACATGATTACGAAGGAAAGCATCGAAACTGCCTATTGCTTCCTGCACCAGAAGTTGCGGGTCTATCTCTACTCAAACATGAACTGGCAGAAGGATGACATCGAGTACGCAATTGCCAGCTATGTGGACAGCATGCCCAAGGAACTCTACGACAACCTGGCCGATGGCCGGACCGACTTCCTTGTTGACCACAAGCGTTTCGCCGACGACATGACCAAAGCAGTCGAGCAACTGGAACGCATGCTCGGCATCTGATGCCCCGAGAACGGAACGACACTACAAACCTTCAAACACTGACACTACTATGCTCACAACCTTGTTCGCCGGCATCCTTCCTGCTGCGGTACTTGTTTACCACATCTACAAGGCCGACTACCTGCAGCCGGAACCCGTGGATCAGATCAAACGAGCCATCCTCTTCGGCATCACCTCGATCGTCGTCTCGCTGGTGTTCAGCACGCCGTTCGAGGCTATCGGACTCTTCTCGAAAGAGTACAACACGATGGCCGGCGCATTCAACCTGGCTTTCTGGGGAGCCGGATTGCCCGAGGAACTGGCCAAGCTGATCATGCTCTATTTTGTGGTCAGAAACAATCCCTATTTCAACGAGAAGATGGACGGCATCGTCTATGCCGTATGCGTAAGCATGGGATTCGCCGGATTCGAGAACCTGGCGTACATCAGTTCTGCGGGTGCCAGCTGGTTTGGAGTAAGCGTGTCGCGTGCCCTTCTCGCGGTTCCCGGACATTACTACAATGGCGTCTTCATGGGCTACTTCTTCGCGAAGTACTGGTTCGAAAACGAAAATAAGCTGCGTAACCTCTTCTGGGCACTCGCAGCCCCCGTCATCACACATACGCTCTATGACTTCATCCTGATGTACATGAATGTCGAGAGTTCGGCCGGCTTCTCGGGCCTGCTCTTCGTATTCCTCCTCTACTTCTGCTTCCAGATGCTCAAATGGTCGCGCAAAAGAATAACCGAGCATCTGGAAGAAGATGCCCGGAATAAGGATGGTTATCAGAAATCCGAGAGGTCGGCAAACGACTTCTATGACAAGAGCGACAAGTGCTAGAACGCACTCCCGTTCACTTTTGTCTCAAAAGCCCTTGCCTTGACGTATGGTGCCAGCAGCGAATCGATGCAGTCTGCTACGGTAGGAATAACAGGTACATCAGCAACAGCCAGACCCGCATCTGTTCGGGTCACTTCGATACGACACATCTCACCCTGGCTGTTCCGATAGAAGTCATTGCGTGAAATGGGAGCCTCCTCCTTCCCCAACAGTTTCCGGATAGCCTGTGCATAGGTGGTCTTGCTGTTGTTGAGTGCCTTGATGGCATACTGCCCGGCTGCCGCAGCCGTAGCAAACTTTTCAAATTCCATGGCATGGAACTTTAACCCACTTTTCAAGGATTCGATGGCCCCGTCGGGCTTGCCATCGGTAGGAACGATATATTCTCCATCAGGAAGGTCCAGCCACGAATGAATGGAAGCTGCCTTGCCTTTACTTATGGTTCCAAACAGGTATTCTCCACTGGCCAACGGATCGGGCAGAAAAATGAAATTCTCCCATGTGATATAGCGGCCTCCCGTAATCTCTTTCAGGTCCTTACCGTAAGAGGTGTCCATGGCAATCTCTTCGTTCCATCGTTCTATCAGGTCATAGTATTTTTGGGAGACGCCAATCTGGTGGCGAATTGCTCCCATCGTCTTGTGATGAACCGAAATATTCGTGTTGGCAAGCCCTTCTGAAGTGACAGGCTTCTCGTTGACATCCATCAGGTGGATACGCTGTTCTTTCTCAACCACATCCACACCCGAAACGATTTTCTCATCACCGTCCCCGGTCAACACCAGTTCATATTTGTTTGCTGTAGCCCTGCTGATCCATTGGCTGCTATTGATGCGTCGAAGGCCGAACTTGGCCAAATCGGACCGAAGTTCAGCATTGTAAATACGTCCTTTTACGAGGCTTAAGAGATCTTGCCCTTCCATAATAGTTTGTGAAGAATGAATGACGACTTAGGAATAAAGAGATCCATGGTGCATTAATTACGCTGCAAAAATACAGTCTTTTTTTTACAATTCCAAATAATCCACCTATAAAAATGTTGTTTTGTAGTCAAAAAATGACAAATAAGGGTATTTTTGCCAAACAAAAAAGAGATTGGTGCAAAAAAAATACAAATTCTTTCAATAATTTGGTGATATGGGAAATAATTAGTATCTTTGCACCCGATTATAATAAGAATTAGAAAAAGAAAGAAAAAAGACAAATATGATTATTGAACAAGGCAAGCATGTAGCTGTCTCCTATAAGCTGACAGGCTACGAAGCTCCAGACAATCCCAACGAAGAGCCAGAAATTGAAGAAATTGAGGAGACCAGCGAAGGCCATCCTTTTGAGTTCATCTTTGGAGTAGGCCAGTTGATTCCCGGTTTCGAACGCAATATCGAAGGCAAGCAGGAAGGTGACTCTTTCGACTTCACTCTTGCCCCGGCTGAGGCATACGGCGAATACGACGACGAGAAGGTCATTGCACTGCCCAAGCAACTCTTCTGCGACCCGAAGAGTGGCAAGTTCCCTTCAGATATGGTAAAGGAGGGTGCAGAAGTGCCTCTTCAGAACCAGAATGGCGACATCATACAGTCCACGGTGCAGAAAATCACCGCCAAGGAAGTGATTTGCGACGTGAACCATCCTTTAGCTGGCATGTACCTGCGCTTTAAGGGCAAGGTACAGGAGGTGCGCGAGGCCACTGAACAGGACAAGATTGAATATATGCGCCAGATGACCGGCAGTGGTTGCGGCGGCAACTGTGGTGGTTGTGGCAGCGACTGCGGAGGTGGTTGTGAAAGTGGCGAATGTGAAGGCGGCTGCAAAGGCGGTGGCTGCTGCGGGAAATAAGGACAACTTTGTCGCTTGCTGAACCAAGGACAATCAAAGCGGAGCAAGGTGAATACTTTCGGCAACATCTTCAGGTTGACAACCTTCGGCGAGAGCCACGGCACAGCCGTGGGCGGTATCATCGACGGCATGCCTGCAGGCATCGAGGTCGATGAAGCATTCCTGCAGGCCGAGATGAATCGGCGTCGGCCCGGACAGTCCGCCATCACCACGGGACGCAGCGAAGCCGACCGTGTCGAATTGCTTTCGGGCATCTTCGAGGGCAAGACCACCGGCACGCCTATCGGTTTTGAAGTGCGCAATGCCAACCAGCATTCTTCCGACTACGAAAACATCCGCGACCTCTATCGTCCCAGTCATGCCGACTATACCTATCAGCAGAAGTATGGTCTGCGCGATCATCGTGGAGGCGGACGCAGTTCGGCACGCGAGACACTGAGTCGCGTCGTAGGCGGCGCTTTTGCCAAGATGGCCCTCCGCAAGCTGGGCATCGACGTCAAGGCATACACAAGCCAAGTGGGTGACATCTGTCTGGACAACGATTGGACGAAATACGACCTGAATACAATCGAACAGAACGCCGTCCGTTGTCCCGATGCCCAGAAAGCTGCCCTGATGGAACAGCTCATCCGCGACGTCAAGGCCGAAGGAGACACAATCGGCGGTGTCATCAGCTGCGTCATCCAAGGCGTGCCTGCCGGTCTGGGGGAACCCGTCTTCGGTCGGTTGAACGCGGCTCTCGGAGCTGCCATCCTGAGCATCAATGCCTGCAAGGGGTTTGAATATGGCCTTGGATTTGCAGATTGCGGACGTCGTGGCAGCGAGATGATAGATCCCTTCCTCCCCACCGAGGGTTGCGAAGGCGAGACTTGTCCTGCCCTGAAGACCGGAGCCAATCACAGCGGCGGGATACAGGGAGGCATCTCCAACGGAGCTCCCATCTATTTCCGTTGTGCCTTCAAGCCCGTTGCAACGCTTTTGAAGCCCATCCCTACCGTTACGAAGGAAGGCAAGGCAACAATCCTTCAGGCTCGGGGTCGCCACGACCCCTGCGTACTGCCGCGTGCCGTGCCGATAGTCGAAGCGATGGCAGCAATGACGATACTTGACTTCTATCTCCTCAACAAGACGATACATATATAATAATGTATAACACCAAGAATCCTCTCTCCCTGCTGATGGTGGGCATCCTAATGATGCTTTCCATCGCTTCCTTGTCGTCTTGCCACGGCAAAGACGACGATGACGAACCCGACTACGAGAAAGTAGCCGACCATACACTTCTGATGTACATGGTCGGCGACAACAACCTGTCGAGCCTCCTCGAAAACAACGTCCGTCAGGCCCATCGGGCAATCCTTGACAGCGTGGAGGTGGGAGCGCTGAACCTTGTAGTCATGAAGGACAACAAGCAGGATGGCGACAAGCTGCCCAAACTCTATTGGGTACATCGCAATGCCAAGCAGCAGCTCGACACCGTCATGCTGCAGACCTGGACAGAAGACATCGATGCCGCCGACCCAGAGTTCCTTGCTTCAATCCTCAAAACCACCTTTTCGCGGTTTAACACGCCAATCAAGGGTGTCGTCCTGGCGTCACACGCTGCCGGCTGGGTGCCAGTGATTTCCAGTCGCATATACAATGCACCCGCACGCAGAGCGTTCGGATATGACCAAACCAATCAGAACAAGATACCCGGCAGCATCGAGCTGTGGGATCTGGCAACGGCCATGCAGCAAGGCCCCAAGCTGGACTATGTGATCATGGACTGCTGCCACATGGGCAATGCCGAAGTTGCATACGAAATGCGCAATGTGACTCGCTACCTCGTGGCAAGTTCACTCGAAGTTCAAGGCGCAGGCATGCCCTACCGCAAGGTGTTGACCAGATTGGCACGCTGCAAATCCCAATCAGACCTTCCTGAAGCGCTCGACTATTCCATGAAGTGCTATTACAACGAGAACGCGCCCTATACCGGTTCGAAGAAAGGAGCTGAAGTGGTGCTCTATGATCTCACTCACATGGAACAGCTGGCGACAAATTATCAAAGCCTCGTCCGCAGCAATGCTGACCGACTAGGTATTCTCAGCCAGGCCGACGGCCCGACGATTGACGAATGGCTCAGCAACTTCCAGTTCCTGGGTCGAGAATATAACGGAAGTGGTGGCAGCGTGCACTACCTTTATTACTTCTTCGACATCCAGGATGTCATCAGCTGGCTCGGCGACAAGAATGCAGCCGCCGCCAATGCTGCACAAACGGCCCTCCAGCACATCGTCCTCAAGGAGTATCACAGCGACCAGTTCTGGACGGAGATACACATCGACCACCACTGCGGAATGGCCGTCTCCCTCCCCGAGACCATTCACCTTGCCGATACCGACGGCTACAGTAAATATTTCTCCCCCTTCTCGGGTCAAGCAGCAAACCTATTGGCTGCCTACCATCTGACTGCGTGGGGAGCAATGATGGGATACTAAAAAAGCATTGCCCCCTTATCGGAGCAATGCTTTAAAACAAAAAATGGATGAGCTCTTCATATCGCGCCGCTACAACCTCACGCCCTTGCTGCGGTCAAGCCCTGGGGGATTAGAAGGAGCATGCCGTATGACACTCATCCGTCTGCAAAAATACGGACTTTTTTTGGTTCCACCAAATTTTTCAAGAAAAAAAAGCAAAAACGGACCGAATATTTCCATTTTTACCCATAATTCCGTATCTTTGCAGCGCAAAAAACGAATATAAATGTCACCAAGCATGAATCCTCTGGCCACAATGGTCAACAATTACCTGATGAAGATGGCGGTGCCCCTCGCAGCCTGGTTCATTGTGGAATATCTGATCAAGAATGCAGTTTACAGCAATATGCTGCTCAGTTTCCTGGTCATCCCAATGATGCTGGTCACGCCCTTTCTCATCGGATGGATGCTGCGCAAGCTGAGGAGAGACTATCTCTACGACACCCTGCTCGGCATCCAGGCATGGTCGTTCGGCGTACAGCTCATGTTCTATGCCAGCCTCATCGAGTCACTCTTCATCTACGTCTTCAACGAGTTCATCAAACCGGGCAACCTCCATGTCGTCCAGAAGGCCGTCATCGAGCAATACGAAAACGTACAGAAGACTCTTCTGGCTTCAAGTAGTTTCGAGAAATATGCCACAAAGTTTCAGGAGACAATCGATGCGCTGAAAGAGGCTCCAGTCCTCACCCCCATCGAAACGGCTATCACCTCGCTTACCAACAATCTATTCATTGGCATCATCATTATGATACCCATCGCCATGATTGTGCGCAAGCGACCCCAGCAGCCCCCCCAGTAGCCCAAACCTCTCCGATTACTACCAATAGAAAACCTATGTTAGACATATCAGTAATCATCCCCCTCTATAACGAAGAGGAGTCGCTTCCCGAACTTGCCGCGTGGATCGACCGTGTGATGCAGGAAAATGGCTTCAAATACGAAGTCATCTTCTGCAACGATGGTTCCACCGACCGCTCGTGGCAGGTTATCAAGCAGCTGCACCAGCAATATCCGCAGATGCACGGCATGTCGTTCCGCACCAACCACGGCAAGTCGCCTGCCCTTCATGTCGGTTTTGGCATGGCCCAGGGCGATGTGGTCATCACCATGGATGCCGATCTGCAGGATTCGCCCGACGAGATTCCCGAGCTCTACCGAAAGATCAAGGAGGAGGGCTACGACCTGGTCAGCGGATGGAAAAAGAAACGCTACGACCCACTTTCGAAAACCATCCCCACCAAGCTTTTCAACGCTACGGTACGTGCTGTTTCGGGCATCCACAACCTGCACGACTTCAACTGCGGGCTCAAGGCATATAGGAGCGAAGTCGTCAAACACATCGAACTCTACGGCGACATGCACCGCTACATCCCTTATATCGCCAAGAATGCAGGCTACAAGAAGATTGGCGAAAAGGTCGTCCAGCATCAGGCGCGCAAGTACGGAAAAACCAAGTTCGGGCTTGATCGTTTCGTGAATGGCTACCTTGACCTCATTACCCTCTGGTTCCTCAACCGATTCGGTGCCAAACCCATGCTCGTCTTTGGCCTCTGGGGGACCATCATCTTCCTGATTGGCTTCATTGCCGTGCTCTACATCGTCTGCCACAAGATCTACGTGCTCTGTACAGCCGGTTCAGGCACGCTCATCACCAACATGCCGGCCTTCTATGTAGCCCTCACCAGCATGATTATCGGCGCACAGCTCTTCTTAGCTGGTTTTTTGGGCGAACTCATTTCACGCACTTCTGCCGATCGCAATAAATATGACATTGCGGAAACTATCTGATACGAAGAGATATACAGGGCCGATGTGCCTGTTGTTGCTGGGTGCCTGCTGTATCCCGGCCCTGTTGTGCAGCTGCGACAATGGGTGCGAGCAGAAACGCGAGGCATACATGACCACCACGTTTACTTCAACCAGTGGACGAGACCTGCGCTCCATCAATCTGCTCTGCCTATCCGACACGTTGGGTTACGCCGCCACCATCACATCCTTCACGGACATCGACCTGCAGCTCAATCCGAAGAGTACCCAGACCATTATGATCATGGATTGCAGCTACAGCGATTACGGCGACCTTTATACCACATCCGACACCGTCTTTATCGACTATACCGTCGAACCCAAATTCCTCGACCTGGAATGCGGATGCACAGTCCTCTTCCACATCAACGATGTCCATTCGACAAGGAATCTCATCAGCAACATCATCATCAACGACGAGAACGTCATTGCCGACGGCGAAGCCACAAACCTCATCTTCGAGTACTGACCGAGAATGAACCAAGCCAAACAGATCATAGTCCTGGCTTTGACCAGCTTCCTCCTGACGACCAACAGCCATCTGCTGGCGCAAGGACGTTCCATTCCCGTCTCATCCGAAGTCAAGGCCGAGGAACAGAAGGAGCTGCCCATTGAACTGCCCGAGGGTCAAAAGTACCGCTACCGCCTTTTCAACGGACTCAACGTGTCGGTCGATATTCTCGATCCCGTGCTCCATGCCTTCGCGTTCGAACACGCCTCCTACGAGGCACAGGTAATGGCCGACCTGCATCACCGATTCTTTCCGATGGCATCCTTCGGCATGGGTATCGCCAACGAAACGTCCGACAATGGCCTTGAGTTTGGTACCGGTTCCAAACAGGAGTTCACTTTCAAATCTGATCTCGCCCCTTTCGGCAAGATTGGATTCGCCTACAACTTCGACTACAACAGTACCCGACCCCAGGACTTTTACCTGGCCTTCCTGCGCTACGGCATTGCCTTTAACAAGGCCGACATCACCAACCTCTATTATGCCGATGAGCTATGGGGAGCCATGGGTCCTATATCCATTTCTGACCAGGAGTACACTACCCAATGGGTTGAGGTCGGCGGAATAATCAAGGTTCAGATTGTCAAGCACATTTCTCTGGGATGGGACCTCTACCTCAAGGTAAAGGTTTCGCAAAGCGGAACCCATTACGGCAAGCCCTTCTTCGTTCCAGGATATGGCACCAACAAGTCTTTCCTGGGCTTCTCCTTCCGACTCTACTACGACATCTTCTAATACTTTTCCCATCCTATGCGCCCTCGCACCGCCAAACTCCTCATCTATATCGTAGCTGCCATCTGCATACTGGGCATTGCCATGCACCGACAGTCGTCCCAACGCGATGCCAGCAACGATCCCGGATACTTCACCCAGCTCGAAGGCACCGTTTTCCACACCGTCTATCACATCCAGTATGAGGGGAAGGATGATTATCATACCGACATCCAGCGACTCTTCAGCGAGTTCGACGGATCGTTGTCCATGTTCAACGACACCTCCCTCATCACACGCATCAATCAGGGAGACACTTCGGTCATCGTAAACGATTACGTCCGCACAGTCCTCGACAAATCACTCGAAGTAAGCCAGCTCACCCAAGGTGCATTCGACATCACGGTGGCCCCACTTGTTAATCTATGGGGCTTCGGATTCAAGAATGCGGAAGGTGTATCGCAGCACATCGTTGATTCAATCCTTCAGTTTGTCGGCTACGACAAGATACATCTCACAGCTGACGGACATGTCGTCAAGGATGATCCACGTGTCATCCTCGATGCCTCGTCGATTGCCAAGGGATATATGTGTGACGTAGTTGCCGACTTTCTGAAGAGCCTTGACATTCAAAATTTCATGGTCGAGATTGGCGGTGAAATTTCCTGTGCCGGCCACAATTCCAAAGGCAAGCTCTGGAGCGTTGGCATCAACGAGCCTATCGAGGATCCCTCGCAGACATCCAGTGCCCTGCGTGACATCATGCAGCTCACCGACTGCAGCATCGCCACATCGGGGAACTACCGCAACTACTACTACAAGGACGGACGTCGCTATGCCCACATCATCGACCCGCATACCGGCTATCCTGCCCAATACGACATCTTGTCGAGTACAGTTGTGGCCCCCAACTGCATCACCGCCGACGCCCTTGCCACATCGTTCATGGTTTTAGGAAGTCAGCGCGCTTTGCGCATCCTTGAAGCCGACAGCACTCTGATGGCCTATTTCATTTGCAGCTTCCCCGATTCCGACAGCTATCAGGTGATCTATTCGCCCAAGCTGAAGAACATGCTCGCCAGTCAAAAGAAATCCAACTGATATCAGTTCATATACTATGCAGAACAACTTCATTTCCATCACTGATCTGAGCCAGGACGACATCCTTAGCCTCCTGCACGATGCCGCCCGTTTCGAGGCCAACCCTACCCAGCATCTTCTCGATGGCAAGGTAGTGGCCACACTCTTCTTCGAGCCTTCTACACGTACACGACTCTCGTTCGAGACCGCTGCCAACCGACTCGGTGCACGTGTCATTGGCTTCAGCGACCCCAATTCCTCCTCCACCACCAAGGGCGAAACGCTTAAGGACACCATCAAGATGGTATCAAACTACGCCGACGTCATCGTCATGCGCCACTACCTTGAAGGTGCCGCACGCTATGCTTCCGAAGTTACTGATGTCCCCATCATCAATGCCGGTGATGGTGCCAACCAGCATCCCTCGCAGACGCTGCTTGACCTCTACTCCATCTGGAAGACACAAGGAACACTCCAGGACCTCGACATCACCATGGTTGGCGACCTGAAGTACGGACGCACCGTCCATTCCCTTGTCCAGGCACTCTCGTTCTTCAACCCACGGTTCCATTTCATCGCTCCCGACCTTCTGCGTATGCCTAATGGCTACCGCGATTTCTGCAACCGTCATAACCTCTACTTTGACGAAAGCGATGTCTTCGACGAGAAGGCCATCAACCAGACCGACATCCTCTACATGACACGCATCCAGAAGGAACGCTTCAGTGACCTTCGCGAATACGAGCAGGTGAAGAACATCTACACTTTGCGCAACGCCATGCTTGCCGGCACGAAGGACAACCTTCGTGTGCTCCATCCGCTTCCACGTGTCAACGAAATTGACTACGATGTAGATGACTCTCCCAAGGCTTATTATTTCCAGCAGGCCCAGAACGGACTCTATGCCCGAGAGGCCATCATTTGTCGAATGCTTAACATTGATCTGAAATGAGCGAGAAAAAAGAATTAGAAGTCAGTGCCATCAAGAATGGCACCGTCATCGACCATATCCCTGCCAACGTGACCTTCAAGATCGTACAGATCCTCGATCTGTACAACCATCCGGGCGCCATCACCATCGGAACGAACCTCGACTCCATTTCTTTGGGGAAGAAAGGCATCATCAAGATTGCCGACCGCTTTCTAACCGACGAAGAGATTGGTCGCCTGAGTGTCGTTTCTCCCGACGTTACGCTCAACATCATCAGGGACTACCAGATTGTCGAGAAGAAATACGTAAAGTACCCCAAGCAGATTATCGGAGTTGTGAAATGCTCCAATCCCAAGTGCATCACAAACCATCAGCCTGTGCCCACCAAGATGGAAGTCTTCGACATGAAGCAAAGGTCACTGCGCTGCGTCTATTGCGAACGCGTAATGCAGTACGGTGAAATAGACCTATTATAAAAAAGAAGGCCGTCTCACGACGACCATCTTCACTAACCTTAAATCTTATACCATGAAAAACACGTTGCAAAGATAGCGCTTATCTGCAAATGTAGCAAGAAAAAACAACATTTTTTTTATTTCATGTCTAAAAAATATGTTATATAGCATAAAATGACTACCCAAATTAGCAAAAAAAGACTGTCGCAACACTGCGACAGTCTCTATTTTGTGTCATTGCAAACTTATTTTGCGAGAGCGGCTTTAACCTGCTCGTTGGGAACCATCTCCTCCTCGAAGATGTAAGCACCTGTCTTAGGAGATTTAACCACACGGATGATCTTGCTGTATGTACGGCCTTCACCAGTCTGGAGAGTGGCCACTGCTTTCTTTGCCATAGTCTGTAAACTTTATTAAATACGATTCACAAATATAAAAATCCGTAGGATTACTTAATCTCCTTGTGGATGGTATAACGCTTGAGGAATGGGTTGTACTTCTTCAGCTCAAGACGCTCGGTTGTATTCTTGCGGTTCTTGGTGGTGATGTAACGCGACATACCAGCCACGCCGCTTGACTTCTGCTCGGTGCACTCAAGGATGACCTGCACACGGTTGCCCTTAACTTTCTTTGCCATAGTATTCTTGTAGCTTTAGATTATTCAATAACATAACCTGCATCCTTCAGGGCTGCAGTAATACCCTTCTTGTTGATGGTACGGATACCAGCGGCGCTCACCTTGAGATAGATATAATCATCAATCTCGGGAACATAGAACTTCTTTACCTGCAGGTTTACATTGAAGATACGCTTTGTGCGACGCTTTGAGTGTGAAACGTTATTTCCACTACCTGCCTTCTTACCAGTGATCTGACAAATCTTAGACATTGTTGTTCTTTTTTAATTTTTTGTAAATTTAATCTCCAACCGCCGAAAGGCGGATGGAAGCCACCTTTGCAAAAAAATCGGACTGGTTAATGGAAACCCTGACAGTCGGGCGGTCCTATTTTTTCGGGTTGTTAAAATTGTTGCGCAATGAGTTTCACCCCTCAAAACGCGGGTGCAAAGATACAAAAATTCACGCGTGTGCACAAATTATCCGCATCCTTTTTATTCATTTTGCTGCAATATTTCAATCAAAAGATTCAAAGCGGCATCTGCGCTTTGCAAAATAATAGCCTCTCTGCTCCCTTTGAAGTGATACGTTGTACTCACACATTGGTCTCTGCAAATAGCTGCAATGCACACAGTTCCGACTGGTTTACCAGGCTCGGCGCCTCCCGGTCCAGCGATACCAGTGGTAGCCACAGCGCAGTCGCTTTTCAGCAGACGAGCCACTCCCATCGCCATCTGTTGGGCAGTGCTTTCGCTCACCACTCCACCGACATTCACATCCACGCCCAATACCTCTTCCTTCACGCTGACTGCATAGCTCGTCACCGACCCTTTGAAATAGGCCGAAGAACCTGGTATTTGAGCAATCATTGAGGCAATAGTTCCTCCCGTCAACGACTCAGCCGCCGTAACAGTCAAACCCTGGTCTAACATCAACTTCTTCAATCGACGTCCCAACGTCGAGAACTTCCGTTCCTGTGATCCCTTGTATCTCATATTTTGAAATTTTTGCTCTGCAAAGGTACACCAATTATCCCATTTTACCAAAATAAAAACCGAATTATTATGATTTTCATCACATTTTATTCATAATCTCACCCTAATCTCCTCAAAAACAAAGAAAAATCGACTCATCAAATAAACCTTTACCATCAATATTCGTCAAAAAAGTGATTAAAGCTTAACGTGTATGTACATAAGCATGCACACGACGATGCTCTTTACGAAGGTCACAATAATCCACATCGATGAATCGCATTATCATTACTCTTCTCTTCACACTTTTCATCTGCTTCCAGCTCACAGGCCAGCAGCAAGGCGTTCCGTTTAACGGCATCGTCTCCGACATCTCCGGCACCCCCATTAAGGGTGCTCGCATCTATATCTCCAGAAGCCGAGTCGCTCGTTCCGACAAACAAGGTCGTTTTGGTCTGACCAATGTCGAACCCACCGACACTATCCATGTCTATTACAAAAAGCAGACCTACGACATCCCTGTCAGCGGTCGAAAAAGCCTGCGCATCCGCCTCGGCGACCAGCTGCAAGCTCAAGAAGACCAAGAGCTCGTCAACTGGGGTTACGGCTTCGTCAAGAAACGTGAGAGCCTGGAGATAAGCAGTGGCATCTCTGGAGAAGACCTGGTCAGATCCGGTTATACCAACATCACGATGGCACTCCAAGGACGTGTCCCCGGCCTCGTGGTCAATCAAACCGGCCGGCCAGGCCAGGATGCCGAGCTCAACATTCGCGGCACAAACAGCTTCTACGCTGACCAGACACCTCTCTTTGTTGTCGATGGCATAGTGGTCGAAAGCCTTGACTTCATCAGCGTGTACGATGTCGAACGCGTCGAAGTCCTCAAGGAGGCCTCTATCTATGGTTCCCGGGGTGCAAACGGAGCCATTCTTGTAACTACCAAAAAAGGACCCAAATAACCACTTGTCCCTTTTCCTATTATCTCGATTTCATAATTGAGTTATCCAACTCATTATACTCAAATCTGATAATTCGTCACATAAAAGACTACAAACATGACACATAAATCATTAACCTTCCTTTGCCTCCTAACCCTTCTCCTCGCCTTCCCCCTCGAAGCTCAGACTCTTCGCAACGCGAACAATGCTGCCATCGGCAAAGTTGAAAGTGACGGTGTGGTCCGAAACGCCAACAACGCCCGCATCGGCAAAGTCGAAAGCGACGGCACTGTCCGAAACGCCAACAATGCCCGCGTCGGCAAGATCGAAGACGACGGAACCATCCGAAACGCCAACAATGCCCGCGTCGGCAAGGTAGAATCCGATGGTACCGTCCGCAATGCAAACAACGCCACCATCGGCAAAGTCGAAAGTGACGGCACCGTCCGCAACGCCAACAACGCCACCATTGGTAAGGCTGAAGGTGTCAATCGAAAAATTGCAGCCGTCCTTTTCTTTATGAATCTCCTCGAATAAACTATCACAACCCATGACTTACAAAAACATTCTCCTGGCACTCCTCGTAGCCCTCCTTGCCGCTTGCAACAGTGAAAAGCGGCCATCCCGCCCTGAGTTCGACCCCAACTATCCCGATGTTCACGATCCCGTCCTCGCCGTAGGGGAAGACGGCCGCTATTACATCTTCTCGACCGGGGTTGGTGTCAGCGTGATGTCTTCTGCCGACCTTAAGACATGGCGTCAGGAAAAACCCGTCTTCGACCGAGAAGAGATTCCACAATGGGCCAAAGACACTGTGCCTGGCTATTGGGGACACACTTGGGCCCCAGATATCAGTTATCGCAACGGGAAATGGCACCTCTACTACTCCTGCTCCACCTTCGGAAGAAACGGAAGTGCCATCGGACTCGCCATCAACAAGACTCTCGACCCTGCCTCGCCGGACTTCCATTGGATCGACCAAGGTCCCATTGTCGTTTCACATCCTGACATCGACAACTGGAATGCTATCGATCCCAACCTCTGCGAAAACTATTTTGTTTGGGGGTCTTTCTGGGATGGCATTCAGCTCCAGCAACTCGATTCCGACCTCAAGACTCGTCTTGGAGAACCCGTTACCATCGCTCGTCGCATCGACCGCCATCGTGAACTCAGCGAGATACCTGTTACCATTGAAGGAAAGGACACTATCAAGGCAGGTGACAACGCCATCGAAGGACCTTTCATTTTCAAGCGCGGCGACTGGTACTACCTCCTTGTGAGCCTCGATTACTGCTGCCGAGGCAAGAACTCCACCTACAAAACCGCTTACGGCCGCAGTCCCTCCATCATGGGCCCCTATCTCGACCGTGAAGGAAAAGACCTCGCCTATGGCGGCGGCACACTTCTCGTCGGCCCCGACGATCGCTACTATGGCGTCGGACACTGCTCCGCCTATCAGCTCCCCGACGGCCAATGGTACTTCATCTCCCACGCCTACGATTCCGAGTTCGGTGCTCGTGCCAAACTCTTCATCCGTAAAATGCAATTCGACTCCAATGGATGGTTCACACTCGAATAATTCACAAAACCGACCCCAGCTGCTTACTTTAAGGCAGTTGGGGTCGGTTTTGTGACACAGAGATAATTGCCCATATCGAAGCATAAATAACAAAGATATCGAATATAGCGAGTTGATATAACTCCTTTTATTTATCAATCTATATTATTTACGTATCTTTTTAGACAATTTGAGTCCGAAAAACTATTTTTATTTGCACAAATAAATAATAATGATTATATTTGCACCCCAAAAAGAATCTTTTTTTATTTGATGTCAAGTAAATCTACAATTGAGATAATACTCTCATAGAAAAGCTGACATCAAATAAAAAGCTCCTTATTATATAAAAAGGAATAAATGAATACTTTATTCGCAAGCAATCTATATGATATTTAATTCTTTTCAATTTATATGGGTTTGCCCATTGTTATTCGCAACTTATTACATGATTCTATCTTTCAAGAATCGTGCTAAGCATATCTATAGATTAGAAAACCTATTTCTCATTCTTGTTTCTTACCTTTTATATATACAATGGAAACCTATATATGCATTTGTTCTCCTCGGAATTACTGCAACAACATATTTCATTGCGATTCTTATTGAAAAGGAAAGAATACAGAAAAGGAAAAGATATCTGTTCTTTACAGGTGCAAGCCTGTCTTTATTCCCTTTGTTTTCGTTTAAATATCTCAATTTCTTTAATGAAATCATCACTGCTTTGATAAAATATTCAGGATTCAATCTACAATTGCCAGGATTGAACTGGGCACTACCAATAGGTATATCATTTTATACATTGCAGGCTATCGGATACCTTTATGACGTATATAAAGAACGAATTAAAGCAGAAAGCAACTGGTGGGATTATATGCTGTTCGTATGTTTTTTCCCTCAGATTGTAGCGGGTCCAATCAACAAGGCAGCTAAACTCCTACCGCAAATCAAAGCACAAAGGTTTTTTTCCTATAATCAAGTAGTTCAAGGGTGTAGATGGCTCCTATGGGGCATGTTCCTTAAAGTTGTAATGGCAGACCGAATAGGACTTCAAGCAAATACGATTCTGAATAGTTACGAATATCTAAGCGGAGGCACTTGTTTAAAGGGAATAGTATTATATACTTTCCAAATCTATGGTGACTTCGCCGGGTATTCATTTATGGCTTTCGGTGTCGGCAAAATATTCGGCTTTGATTTGATCAATAATTTTAATAGGCCTTATTTTTCTCAAAGTATCACAGAATTTTGGCATCGTTGGCATATATCACTTTCTACATGGCTGAAAGATTATATCTATATTCCATTAGGAGGAAGTCGATGCAGTCGAATACGAAATTATTGGAACATCATCCTGACATTCCTTGTTAGTGGAATTTGGCATGGGGCTAACTGGACATTCATCGTATGGGGTCTAATTCATGGTGCTCTACAAGTCATTGAAAAAGCTCTTGGGCTGCAACGCGGATCGAATACTGGGATAGTCAAACTTGTGAGAATCGTTTGTGTTTTTATTGCTATTAATTTGGCATGGGTCTTTTTTAGAATGCCATCTGTTAATGATGCTTTTTTATTTATAAAAAGAATATTTTTATGGGATCCTGGTGCGACTGTAAACATTCCTCCAGCTAAGTTATTGCTTGTTTATTTAGGAATTGGTATGACGATTCTACATGATTCTATAGATGAAGTCAATTCGAAAGATTTGACCATATTATCAAACCGATTTGGCATCTTACGTTGGACAGCATACATATTACTTATTATATTGATATTATCTTGTGGCGTTTTTGATGCAAGCCAATTCATTTATGCTAAATTTTGAATTATGAAGAAGTTTGTAATAAAAGCTCTGTTTCTTGCAGCTATCATCTTGTGCATAGATTCACTTTTTGGTGCTGCTATGCAACAGATACTATATCATACCGAGAAAGGAGATTGGGGAAGAAACAACTATATCACGAATGAACTAAAAAGTGATATAATTATCTTAGGTTCCTCTCGTGCCATTCATCATTATGACCCAAAGATCTTTTCAGATTCTTTAGGTCTTTCATGCTATAATTGTGGGGAAGACGGGATGGGCATTATAACAATGTATGCTCGCTATAAACTAATCTGCCAACGGCAAATTCCGAAAATAGTTATATATGAGTTTTTACCGGGATTTGACTACGAAGAAGAAGACGACTCCAGATATTTAAGGTTTCTTAGGCCATTGCCTCATAACACGATAACCGATTCTATCATATATAATGTATCATCTTTAGAGAAATTTAAACTAATATCAAGACTGTATGCATACAACTCCTTTTTTATTGATATTATTTCTCAGAGATATTCTAAATCAACATCAATCGCTAAAGATTATACATACGCTGCTTTGAATGGTGAAATGAATTATCAGCCCAATTTGAATAATGAAGGCATAGATGCCCCAAAAGCAGATAGCCTAAAACTAAAATACATGGAAAAACTAATCCATGACTGCAAAGAGAATGGGACACAACTCATTTTTGTGACATCACCGATCTATTTGGGATTATGGAACACTTCGTTTGATTGGCTTAATCAAGTATGCGAAGAAAACAATATCGCTTACTATAATCATTTCTTGGATACAATTTATTATGAAAAACCTCATTTGTTTACTGATTCATATCATTTAAATAAACGAGGAGCCGAGTCTTTCTCTCAGCTCCTCTCCCAAGAAATAAAAAGTGGTTCTAAAATGTGGAGAAATGAATAGGTCCTATACTTTCTACCTTTTTATTCCTATTTTGCTTATGATCCTTATTCTACATAGTTCTATAGATGCACATACAAAATAAATAATAATCGGCAATATAAAAAGCAAAATTATATAGTGAATTCCATGATAATTTGATATACCAATGACTTCACAGAATCTGACCCAAATATAGGGACTCAAATGTATAAGATAAACAGCTAAACACGGCTTTGCCCAATAATTGACAAATTGGGACTGGAAATTCATTCCCAAAAATGACAAGAATAAACAAATAGATCCTACAAATACAAAAATCGTATTATAAGAAATCCAAGAACTGAATTCAAATCCAAATAAGCAGGACAACGAAAACTGTAATATAAACAATATAATTGAAGTCAAAACATATAAACTCAAATAAAAAGAAGAAGATTTCTTTTGATTATTATAAATATTCAAATAACGCCCCAAAAAATATAAATAACAAAAATTGACTATGCCAAATCCCGCATCACCAATAAACTGCGCCGTATTGAACAAATAGCTCAAGGTTGGCCAAAAATAAACTATAGCAAAACCCACAACAAGTAGTCGTCTATATGTTTGCTTGTCAAAATTCTTAATAAACAAATTAAGCCAAGGTGAAATAACATATAAAACTAAATAACAAGTAACAAACCAATATTGTTTCGTTAATATAGGGAAAAAAGCTATAAAATCCTTTTGAATTGCAAATGTATGCCATCCTAACAAAACAGACACGGCCAATAGGGAAACAGAATAAAAGAAAGTTTGCAGCACCAATTCCAATAATCGCACTTTCTTAAAATTTAGTCCGAAATAGCCAGAAATTAAGATAAAAGTATTGACAGATACGCTCGTAAAACTTAGGCCAAAGAGCCGAATTATCTCGTCGCTGTCTGTTAAACAAATTGCTTTTGAATGCCTTGAAATAACATGACCTGTAATGATTAGGATCATGCATACAATACGAAGAAGTTCTAAATTAGAAAGTCTTTGGTTTGCCATAAAACTTATGATTAAATTTGTCTGTACTGCAATAATCCGAAATAACTTAATTACTCTACAGTCACACTTTTCGCCAAATTTCTTGGCTGATCGACATTTAATCCCTTAGCGACAGCCACGTGATACGAAAGCAACTGAAGCGGGATGACGGAAATCAACGGAGTCAAGCAAGATAATGTCTCTGGCACTTCAATATAATCACCCACCATTGATTTCACAAGCTCATCCCCCTCATTGATGACAGCGAGAATACGGCCACGACGACTGATAACCTCTTGCAGGTTGGAAATAACCTTTTGATAACGTTTGTGATGATTGGTCAAGAAGACCACTGGCATCTCCTCGTCAATCAAGGCAATCGGGCCGTGCTTCATCTCAGCCGCAGGATAACCTTCAGCATGAATATAGGATATCTCCTTGAGTTTCAAAGCACCTTCCAAAGCAACAGGATAATTATACCCGCGACCCAAATAGAGGAAGTTGCGCGCATATGTAAATGTCAAGGCGATGCGCTTGATCTTATCATTCTGCTCGAGGACCTTTTCAATTTTGGAAGGTATTACCATCAATTCGCGAATCGTCTCTTGATAGACATCTTGCTCAACAGTTCCTTTCGCCATACCAAGCGCAAGAGCGAACAAAGTCAACACTACAACCTGTCCAGTAAAAGCTTTGGTCGAAGCCACACCGATCTCTGGCCCCACATGAATATAGGTACCAGTATGTGCCTCTCTGGCAATAGAACTGCCGACACCATTCACAATACCATAAATCAACGCTCCTTGTTGTTTTGCCAGTTGTATAGCCGCCAGGGTATCTGCCGTCTCGCCGGATTGGCTAATAGGAATAACTACATCATCAGGCTCAATGACAGGATCGGAATAACGGAATTCCGAAGCATACGCCACTTCGACAGGAATACGACAGAAATGCTCAATCAACTGCTTGCCAATTAAGCCAGCATGCCAGGATGTTCCACATGAGACGATGATAATACGACGGGCACGCAGCAATTTACGACGATTGAGAGTAACAGCCGAAAGTACAACTTGAAGAAGTGGCTCACGCTTGCCCTCGGAAGAATAGGGAGACTCCACAATACGACCACGCATACAGTCCTTCAATACATTGGGCTGATCGAATATTTCCTTCAGCATAAAATGAGGATACCCCTCATGATCCAACATAGAAAGATCGACATTGACCTCCTTCACCTCTGCCTCAGCACGGTCGCCATTGAGATTAAAAACTTCGAGAGGTTTTCCTCGTTCAATGACAGCAACCTCTTCATCCTTCAGATACACAATCTGCTTGGTATATTCTGCAATCGGCGACGCATCGCTGGCCATGAAGAATTCGGAGTTATCTTCCACCACGCCAACAGCCAACGGACTGGATTTACGAGCAGCAACAATCTTATTAGGTTCACGGCGATCAACTACCGCAATAGCATATGCACCATACACCAGACGAAGAGCCCTACGAACTGCTTCATCCAAGTTCAATTCTTTTTCTCCAAGGGTAACCGGCAACGTTTTCACATATTCTATCAATTGTACCAGAACCTCTGTATCCGTTTCACTTTGAAATACAAAACCACGCTTCTTCAATTGTTGACGAAGCGTACCATAATTCTCAATGATACCATTGTGGACCAAGGTAAGGTTTCCGGACTGCGAAAGATGCGGATGGGCATTTGCCTCGCTGGGTGCACCGTGCGTAGCCCAACGTGTATGAGCAATGCCCAAGGTTCCAGTCTTGTCCTTGTCTTTGGCCACATTCTCAAGGTCGCTCACCTTGCCTTTTGCCTTATAGATATTCAATCGATAATTTCCATCACTTCCAGAAATAAGCGCACATCCCGCACTATCATACCCACGGTACTCCAACCGATGTAGTCCCTTGATCAGAATCGGATAAGCCTCACGAGCCCCAATATAACCAACAATTCCGCACATAACAGTTCAAAGATTTATTAAATGAAACAAATATGGCGCAAATATAATTCATTAAAATGAATAATTCCACAAACAAAATAAATAAAATTTCTACAAAAACCAATATTTTTCTATCTTTTTTCCATTTGCAACCCACACTTTACAGAAAAAAGTCCAACTGACAGATTAATCAATTGGACTTCCCTTTCGAAGAAAAACAAATTCTATCGCTAAAGACTTATAATAAGCCTATCTTCCAAATTCTATATGACCAGAATATGAAATACGTTCTCGCTGTCTAGCACGAACGTCAACTGTAGAATTGCCGTTATCGATCACTTCTATCGTATAGAAATACGTATCTTCTTCATTAGATACCCCGATTTCAATGTGCCGTTGTCCATTTCTCTTCATGAACTCCTGATAACTTCCAATCGGTGCTGTGAAATTGAGGCCCTTACCGCCGCCATAGGGCACATTGTAGGCACGACCGAAATAAGGCAAATATGATACCAATGTATCATTCCTCACTTCGACCGAATAGCCAAACGAGACATGTCTGCTGCTACCCCTCATCGGATACATTCTGTCTATGGCTATCTTGTAATCTCGATTATTGAGCGCATTTGTCACATTAGCGGACAACTCTGCCATCTGAGCTGCCATCTCCTCAGATGTAGCACATCCAGAGAGTAGGATTGCTGCAGAGATAGCGACTAAAATCAAAAGAATTACTCTCTTCATATTACGACGTTCTTCTTATAGCACTTCAAACAAAAAGGAAAAGTATTATGCTAGAAGGAAAAAAAATTAATAAATCCGTTCATTGTATTTCCTTGCCTCTTCCCATTTCTTATCACGTTTTTTCTTATCTTTGCGGAACTGTTCGTTTGCCTTCTTCACTTCCTCATTATGTTTCTTGATCTTTTCGTTCTTTGTCGCACGTTGTTTAGCTGCCTCTTTTCGCGCCTTTTCGATTCGTTTGCGTTCCTCTTTAATAACCTTTTCGCGATCATCCTCAGTATATCTTGGTGCCAAATCAGAATAAGTATCAGTTGTCAGTCGAACCCTCCGCTTGTCATTACGGTCATAGATATGGTAAACCAAACCCGTGTGAAATTTCATAAACCCACTGACGGAAGCGCTCTCCTCTACTCCATCATAACGGCTCTCAGTCATATTATAACTTACTTCCAAAGTCCAATCCCAATGAGAAGAGAAACGATAGGCCGTCATCACACCTGTATGAAACGACCAACAGGTCTTGTCATGATAATCCACAGGATATTGGTCCCAATCCCTCAATTTCATATCGAAATGTATTGCTTCGATTATGCCAGGACCCGCAAACAACATAACATCGAAGGTTTGACGATGTCTACGCTTGGGGGCAAATAGCGGAGACAAGTTAAACAAGCCATCAGCATAAGCATTCATGATATAAAATCGATAGAATGCATCATATTCCGGATAAAGATTTATCGTGGCATCATCTGGTTGACCAGTCTGAATTCCTATTGAACCACCAACTCTCAGCCCGAAATATTTAGTAAGAAAAGTTCCTACTTGAAAGTCTCCGCAAGGGAAATTCTTTCTGAAGTTTCCACTTGCTGCATTATCTGCAAATGAATAGGTTGTACCTCCAGACGCTCCAATAAACCAGTCCATTCTGATTGGCACATCGGCTGCTTTCCACCCATCCTGTTGACCGAAAGATGTCTCAAATGACATCGTAATAAAAGATAGAATAAACAGTATCTTTTTCATCTTATTAATAATGATATTACGTGCTTTTAAGCACCTCATCATAAAACTCATATAAACATTTCCTTACATAGCTCTGCTCAAATCGTTCACCAATTGAAGGGCGAGCATTTTTGGCCATAAATTCACGTTCCATATCATGAGTAATCATCCATGCCATAGCCTTCTGCAATGCAACAGCATCATGAGAAGGTATTATTATTCCAGTTGCTTTCCGACTATCTCTTTCATATGGGATGATAATCTCTCGTGAGCCATTGATATCGGTCACAATAGATGGTAATCCTAACGCACCGGCTTCGAGCACAGTATTGGGGAATCCCTCTCGATAACTTGGAAAAACAAAGCAATCACATGCTACATACCATGCCAAAAGGTCGTTGCCATATTGAGGCCCAACAGCTTCAATTTCTGGCATTGAATCAATAGCTTGTTTCGACTCAGCAGAAATAGGGTCTAAATCATCCTCGTATCTTCCAACGAGGACCAATCTCAGTTTTTTTGAATAATCCTGTGTAAGCAAAGCCCTAAAAGCCTGGACAAGTTCATTGATGCCCTTGTCTCCCACTATTCTTCCCACGAACACAAAGGTGAAAACGTTCTCCTTTTTCAACGAAGGAATCTTTTCCATCACTTCTGGCCTACGAGAAAAATGCGTCATATCCACCCCCTTCACATTTCCATAGCCCAAAACCCTCATCGGTTTCTTGGTGATGCCATTATTCTTTAAGTCATTTAGCACCCCTTGACCTTCTGGTATCACATGAGTGGCACAGGCACAAGTCAACCAATCGGTTGCCATCAGTACCTTCTTGGTCACACCTATAGCCGTTGGGAAAACCAATCCCGTAAATGTATGCACTCTGATAGGTACTCTCGTGAACCAAGAGGCCATCATGCATAATAATCCCGCTTTAGGCGTCATAGAGTGTACCATATCAGGCTTTTCCTTGTGAAACACTCTAATCAAACGGATTAAAGAAATAAAATCTTTCAAAGGAGCAATATGCCGCTCCATGGGGACACCAATTGTACGAACCTCTTCTCTTGCACCAAGAGTGGCAAGATATTTATCGGGAGAAGATATAGCCACCACTTCGTAGCCCTGCTTCTTCAATTCAGATAAAAGCCCGAAACAAAAGGTATTCAAAGATGCTCCGATTGTCGAAGCTCGAATAATCTTTTTTTTCATTTTAGTTATGTCCATTGAATGCGGACATCGTTGCTCGACCTTCCTGGGAAATACCTTCGCGCCTTAATACTCCTTTGATAGTTAAGAGAACAACCTTCAAATCTGTTTTTAACGACACATGGTCAACATACCATACATCGTATTTGAACTTTTCTGTCCATGATAACGAGTTTCTTCCATGGCACTGAGCCCATCCGGTTATTCCTGGACGAACTTCATGGCGTCGCATTTGTTCTGGACTGTATAAAGGCAAATATTGAACAAGCAAAGGTCGAGGACCGATGAAGGACATGTTGCCCTTGAGCACATTCCATAGTTGGGGTAACTCATCAATGCTCAAACTTCTCACTATTCGTCCGACACGTGTCAATCTTTCAGCATCAGGAAGTAATTTACCTTCATGATCTCTCTCGTCTGTCATGGTTTTGAATTTCCAGATCTTAAAGATAACCCCATTACGACCAGGCCTTTCTTGGCAAAAAAAGGCACCAGCACCTTTATTAGCAAAATGTAAACATATTGCGATAATCAAAAGAGGACCTGAAAGAATGACTAGAGCAAAAAAGGAAATAGTGAAATCAAATAAACGCTTAAAAAATGATTTATACATGAATGATGCCCAAACTAATCCATAAAAGCTAAAATATCGCCCAAGGTAGTAAACTGCAAAATTTGCTCTCCTGTGAGCTTCTTGTCAAACTCATCGTCCATCAAGACAATCAACGACAGTTTTGACATAGAATCCCAAGGTTCAAACTGATCCAATTTCTGTTCTGCTACAATTTCCTCAGGTTCAACTTCAAAAAGATCAGCCAGCAATTCAATTTTTTTAGTTAATTCCATACTCAAATAAAGATTAATTGTAAAACAAATAAACGAATTAGAATGAGACGCCACCCATCCTGATAGAAGTGCCAGTGATAGTATGAGTAGCATCGCTCAAAAGAAAAGCAATAGTATTTGCCACTTCTCGCGGTTCAGTAACACCGAGAGGAAGCTCCTCTGGTATTTGGCCAAGGGCAAGATTCAGATCTCTTGCTTTAGCTGCCATGGGTGTATTCACTTCAGCTGGCATAATACTATTGATACGTATGCGTTTTGGAGCAAGCTCTTGAGCCATGCATCGCACAAAAGCATCGACAGCTGCTTTGCTCACGCAGTACTCGGTCTTTGCTTTATAGCCTCTAATGCTACTAATGCTGGACATAACGACAATACTACCCCCTTCCTTCATATAGTTTTTTCTGGTGAAAAGGCGGGTTAACTCTACGAAACTATAAAAGTTCACATCCATCACCTTCTGAAAACCTTCAGCCTTCAAGACGTTTAAAGGTTTACGACTACTAAGTCCAGCGCAATGAACCAAACCATCAATCGATCCGACCTCTTCGATAATATCCTTTACAAGAGTTGAGAATGAATCAAATTCCGTCAGATTGCATATTTTAGTTATATGCCCTTCACTTTGCATAGAAAGTAACGTATCATTTAATCCTTGATCATTCATGTCAAGAATGACAAGCCTTGCACCTTGTTGACTTAAAACAATAGATGTTTCTCGTCCGATACCAGAACCGGCACCAGTGACAATGAATACTTTACCCTTGAGGTTAATTATATCATTCATCTAAGTAGTATAAATGTTCGCGAAAATATGAAATAAAAATGGCCATTTACAAATTATACTTCATCAATTCATAAACAGGATTATCAAAGGATTGAAACATATCATGTCCTGCGGGACAATTCATTTCAATAAGGTCAAATCCTTTAGGCGTAATAGCAATATCCCATCCAACATATCTGGCAGAAGGAAATATCTTGGTTAAAGAAATAATATACTGTTTTAGTTCTTCAAAGTGTGGCAGCTTGAATCCAATCATTTGCACGTTACTTCCAGGGTGATAAGTATATAGTCGGTTTTTCTTATCTCTACCATACATGTTACATATGCCTGTCTCGATATCGAAGTTATAGCCGACACCACCAGAACCCCAATTATCTACATGAGAACCAGGAGCACCCACACGAAGTATAATACTAACAATTTTCGGCAAACCGTTTTTTAATATCAAGGTAGTAGCTCTCACTGTATTCAAAGAAGAAGGATTGATAACTTCTAATTCACGACAGTTTACAACCTTTTCCTCTACGACATACGAGATAGATCTTCTATTTTCTAATAGTTCTTTATACTCTGACGAATCAATTCCCTCAATCTTGAGAACCCCTTTTCCTTGTTCGCCATTTATAGGTTTAGCTATAACTACACTATACTTCTGCACAAAATCACTCACCAAACAAGTAGGTGTGGCTTGATTAATTTCAATCCAGTTACGTTTTATATACGGACTAAATGTTCGATATTCCTCTACCTTACCTTTAACACCCTGCATACCTGCACCGAAACGCTTTTGCAATCGGAAATAACGAAAAATAGTAAGATAGCGATTGCGCTCTCGTGCACTTTTCTTATGGAACTCAAAACGAACATAATCTATAGGTCTTGCCCCATATCGCAGCAAACACCACGCCATATCAAGTTTCCACAGAAATAAACACCCTCCACAACTATCTTTTAAAATTCGCGATTGCTCATCTAATTCAAGAACTGCTTGCTGAAAACGGCTGATGAGAGTCATATATTATTTTTCTTTCAGTTTCTGAATCAAGTTCCAAATAGACTCGACAGAATTGAAATTATCTGGATCAAGTTCATTGATCCGTATTTGTACTCCAAACTGATCGTCGATTTCAGAGATGATAGACACAACATCAAATGAATCAAGAATACCCTCATCAATCAATGCTGTTTCGTTCTCGAAGTCCACATCGGGACGCACATTTTTAAGAAGTTCCAATAATTGTTCCATAACTAAAATTATTTAGTAATTAACATTGACAAAGACGATTTATTGACATATTTAAATCCTTTGTTCTGATACATTCTAACAGCTGGTTCATTATTTACCAGAACCCATAACATATAACGGCTCTTTTCGTCCACATGGTTAAACTCAACAAAGGCATCAAGAAGAGTCCGTCCAATGCCCTTACCTCTGAATGCCGATTTCACAGCCACATGAGACACCCATGATACACCACGTTCGATTGTCTGATGTAATGCTCCTGCAAAATGGTTCTCTCCATCTGTCGCTATCCAAATGTCTCCATCAGCGAATAATTGCGGAATCATTGAATCGGAAATGTAATCCCCGGAATATGGATCGAAAGTGGCATTGAACAACTCGCAAGCCATATGAACTTCATCCAAAGAAATTGCCTTACGAACGACAAAGTCGGTATTGGCGGATGGCAAGAGATCTCTATAAATACCACAATACAAATAACGCGTGAGGTGTGGCTTAAAGCCGCATTTGACCAAATAATCTATTTCGGGATCAGGAATACGACTATTCCCCCGATAAATAATCTCAGTGACATAATTCTCCTGTTCATCAAAGGAGAACAACTCAGAGAGGTCGTTCAAATAATAATAAACCCTCCAGCACTTATCCTTACGTAAGAATAAAAAGGCATTCTCTTTTTGACAACACTCGAAAAGGCATTCCTTAGGAAGAAGATCAACCACTTCAGCATAAAGGTAATCATTAGATATACACCCTTTACGCCTATACGTATCTATTATTTCTTGATAACGGGATAATTCTTTAATAATTTCCAGTTTCATACATCCGCTTCAATTCTATACGATCTATTTTATCGTTCATATTGTAAGGCATCTTCTTAAGGTGGATGATGACTTCCGGGAACATATAAATGGGTATTATGTCCTTCACGTAGCTGATGATATCCAATTCAAGCCCACTTGCAGTAGTATAAAAAAGAGCTATTTTATCGTTAGGCTGATCAAACACACAAACAGCATTCGTAACTCCAGATATAGAATTGACAGCTACCTCTATTTCCCCCAGCTCTATACGATTTCCCTTATGCTTTACCTGAAAATCCTTACGTGAGACGAATTCTAACTCTCCACGCTCATTGTATTTCACAATATCTCCTGTACGGTAGATTTTATCTTCATATAGATTATGTAATGGATTCTGGACAAATACTTCCTGAGTTTTTTCTTTATTATTATAATAACCAAGAGCCACACCAGAACCGCGGACACAAAGTTCACCTGGTTCACCAATTTTGACTAGCTTATTATCTTCGTTAAATACCAATACCTGTTTGTTGTGACAGGCATGTCCAATAGGAATAAATTCCCAATCCTGAAATTCCCGGTCCACTTCATAATAAGTGCAATCCACTGTAATTTCTGTAGGGCCATAAAGGTTTACAAATTTTACATTCGGGAGCTTTTGCATCCATACCTTCAGCTGCTTAGCCGGCATTGCCTCTCCTGCGAAAGTAACAAGACGCAGATGTTCGGGCAAAGCAACACTCAATATATCACTGTTCCCGACAAGGACAAGAGCTGAAGTTGCCCATAAAATTGCTGTTATCTTGCGTTCATTGAGGAATGGGATAAGTGTCTTAGGGAAGGTGAAATATTTTTTCCCTATAATATTCATTGTAGCTCCTGTTTTCAAGCAAACGCAAATATCCTTTACAGAACCATCGAAATAAAAGGGAGTCTGGTTTCCAAGAGCGTCCTGACTAGAGAAACCGAAAGTATCGACTAGCCAGTCGGCTAAATCGATCATTCCTCGATGACTTACAACAACACCTTTGGGCACACCAGTAGAACCACTTGTAAAGATACAATAGACGGGGTCCTTATCAATCTGTTGATTTCGAATCTTTTCCAAAAGAGGAGCATCTGCCTTTGTTGCTATCGCATCATTATAACTCAGTCTAATACCTTGATAATCGATTTGGTCAAGAATAGCATCATCCTTAACGGTGACAGTAACTGCAGCAACAGGATTAAGAACTTCTACTATTCGTTTTACTCGTTGTCCTGGCATCCTGCAATCTATTGGCACATAAAAATTACCACTTTCAATGGTTCCCAAGAATCCGACAAGACCTTCTATCTTACGATCGACAAACACCAATATCGGCTTTCGAAGAGCCATATCAGTCATTTGGCATATAGCAGTACCTATACTTCGAGCGTACTGGTTCCACAGACTGAAGGACAAAGAATTTTTATCGTCGGCTATGGCAATCTTTTCCGGGTATTTGGCAGACGATTGCTCCAAATATGAAAGGATATTTGTAATCATTATTTCTCGTAGAGTTGATTGGGGTTCGTAATAAGGCCACTTTCATAGATGGTATCATCTTCAAAAATAGGTAATATATCATCTGTATTAATCTCAAACGAAGTGGCACCAAGCGAGATACCTATGCCAAAACCACAAGCCATCACCTTGATTGTTTTATGATCTTCACTTCTGCCATAACGATCACAAAGTGAAAGAATAGCAGAAGCCCCACTTGTGTTGCCATATCGATCAAGTGTAATGGGCATTTTATCAAAATCTATTTTTGTTTTCTTAGCTATCTGCTTTAGGATATAAAGGTTAGCCTGATGAAAAGCGAAACAGTCATAATCCTCACTGCCAGTTTCTGTAAACTTCCAAAAATCTTTAATCAATCGTGGTACATCGAAGATGGTGAATGTGAACACAGAAGTTCCCTGAATAAATGAATTCATCAACGAACGGGGATTCCCGTCCAAACATTGAACGACCTCTTCACTGGCATGAAGATTGCGATAACCTCCACCAGGAATAATCATATACTTGAATCCACTTCCGTCACTACGGATTAAAGCATTAATCTGATTCTGCTCATTGTCGGTTTTTTCCAACAACATTACAGCACCAGCTTCACCAAACAGCATGGCTGATGAACGATCCTCGGGATAAACAGACTTGCCGGCCGTGTCTCCCACAAAAAGCAATGCTTTCTGAATGTCACTGGTATTCATGATGCTGGCTACTGTCTGCATTCCTACCACCAGTGAGGAACATCCTAATGATATGTCGAAACACACTGCTTCCTTGGGTATGCCAAGTCTGTGCTGCAGAACAAAAGCCGTCGATGGACGACGATAGTCAGGGCTATGGCTTGAAAAAATGAGCGCACCAATTTCGTCGGGAGCCACACATTTCTTCTCCAGCAATTCTGAAGCCGCCCTAAAGCCCAAGTCGCTACATGTCTGATGCTCCGAAGTGCGTCGCGAAGCTCTCACACCTGTCATTTCCATAAACTTGTCCACTTCTTCATTACCGAACAAAGACTTATAGGATTCTGTTTTCACTTCTTTACTGGGAACAGCACAAGCGACCCCACCGACACGAATATTTGCAAATTGAAAAAAGGCCATAATCTACAATTAAAAATCTAACTTCTTAGCAGGATTGCCAAAAACCTTGGTCCCTGACTTCACATTAGTAATGACTACACTACCTATACCTACAGTAGCATAGTCGCCTATCTTTTTTGAGGGAGCTACCAATACTCCACAACCCATATAAACATTCCGTCCTACTTGCACATGTCCGTTAAGGGCACATTTCCCACTGAGTGTTGAGAAGTCTCCGACAGAAGCATCATGAGCTACACTTGAACCAAGCACAGAGACAAATTGTCCAATAGTCGCATTAGAACTGATAACACTGTAGGGAGTGATTATTGCTCCTTCACCTATTATACAATGAGGATTAATCCTCGCGGTAGGATGAATAAGTGTCGCAAATTTGGCACCACGAGCCAATAAGGACTCTACAACTTTCTGCTTAATATCTGGGAATGCCAAAGCACAGACAAATACCTCGGTTTCCATAGGCTTCCAGTCTTGTATCGTTCCCAAAATAGGATAATCACAAGGACAACCCTCCAAAGCATTCGGATTATCATCGATGAAACCTTTTATCTGCCATATAGGATTGACAGAATTAATCTCTTCGACATACCACAGTATTTCTCGTCCAAAACCGCTGGCTCCTACAATTATTAAATCTTTCATGTTCTTATTACCAACAAAAACAGTAAAACGCAACTATCTCAACAAATAAAAAACACTCTATTTGTTAATCCATTTTGAAAGTTTCACAGGATGAATAAACAACTGATTATCAGGAAAGTTTTTAATCATATCAGCTAGATTACAATATTTTTTCTCCAATTGGATATAATTATATTCGTCAGAATAGTAAAACGGCCCTGCACCGTTCCAATATGCCCTACCTTTCCGTTTCATATACTTCTCAACCTGGACGGGGTTAATTGATGACAATGCAAGAGCCGTTGGGATTGCCACCTCTGCAAACAATAATGTCGAAGCAAAGACACCACAATAATGAGCGAACTTTTTAATTGAATCCGATGATACTAAAAGAATATCGGAATATGAACCGACCACTGGATAAGGTAGTTCAAAAGTAGTCCTGAATGGATGACGAATTTTAGTCAATACCCGTAATAACAATCTTGCTTTGTTTCCCAAAGAATTTATATTCAATGAAAAATCACCAAATACCTCCTTTCGAGACAGTGGTCGGATCTCCACCCCGTGTCTTTTCAATTGCAATATTGCTTCCTTTTTTGATGGTATTTCATTGGATACTTCGACGTATTTTTGTTTTTGAAAATAGAATACCGCAGAAAGCGTACCTATCCAAAAAGATCCCATGTCTTGCAGCGGGCGTAGTTCTGAAATATAAGATTGCCCATCCTTCACTTCAAAATAATCGCGGTAATTATGCTCGTTTATATTGGGATGGATAATCATGTCATCAGCGACAAACAAGTAATGTTTGTATTCATTCTTTACAAAGACTTTCGCAGCTTGAGCAATATACCCTTGAAAAAATATACTACGACCATAAACAGGAATAACATTCTCCATCTCCCCATCATAAAACGGCATAAGATAATAACGATTGGAAAATCGCTCTCTATATAATTCCTCTAGTATGGGAAGATTCTTATCGTATCGATGATTAAAGACTACTATCAAACAGACATCGACCATTATCAAACTTTTTATACGTTATATAGTTCTTCAAGTATTCTCAAATTATTTTTTACATCAAAACCAGCTTGAGCAACTACTCTACAATAGCCTCCCCTTTCCTTCCTTAGCTTAAGTTTCTGAATTTGTAATGCCCAATCGCTTGCTTTTTCATTAAGAGACACTTTTGTAACTAAATCTGTCACACAAGCTTCGTCTGGTATAGCATTAGAAAACACACAAGGGAGACCTGCTGCTTGTGCCTCCACCCCCACTATACCTAATCCTTCAAAAAAAGAAGGAAACAAGAAAACGTCCATCGCAGACAACATTGCAGGAACATCATCACGAATTCCTGCGAAAAAAACTTTCCCTTCCAGGGCCAATAATCTGCATTTATCTTCTATCTCTTTTTTTAATAGTCCATCCCCAATTAGTAACAATTTGGCATGAGCGTCATATTTAGCAAGTTCGACAAAAACATCAATAAGGAAGGAATGATTCTTTTGTCGAGTCCTGAAACTACCAATATGACCAATTACAAAATCATCTTCAATCAGCCCGAACTCATCTCTAATCTTTATTCTATTTGACTCGTTGTATTTATATCTGTCTGTTTCAATCGCATTATAGAAGACCTTGAATGGCAGATTCCCAAAAAGATATGTACCTGCATCACTACTGCAAGCCAACCTTTCTGTAGAATACTTTATCATATCATGATGAAAAAGCCACATGACTTTCTCCTTTAATATAAAAATGGGAGGCTTGGTATTATGCGAATGGACAATTCGAACAGGTATTCCATATCTAGCGGCAATGGGCATAACAATCCCTGCTATCAAGAAATGATGAACATGTATTATCTGATATTCGGGATGCCGGGAAAACAACTGGTTCCAAGACCGCTTATATTTTCTCAAATTAATCAAAGAAAATCTAGGCACACGATAAACGATGCCTCCCAAAGAAAGAACCTCGTCCTCGTAATCGCAATGTTTCGTAGTATGCACCACAAAATCAAACTGCATTTCATCCCTATTGATGTGTCTGTAGTAATTCATCAACATGGATTCTGTGCCCCCTCGATCCAATGTCCCTAAAACATGCAAGATGCGCTTCATCGGTGTGCTTTCTTCAAGATATAAAAATACAAAAGAACCCCTAACGGTGACATCAGCAAGGTAAGAAAGGGATAGGACGTATTTTTCAACCAATCCCGATCCTTCGCAATGATACAGCTGCTTACATAATGAGCAGCCAACAACATCTTCCTTTTGAAAGTAATGTGATTTAATTCCATCGTCTTAGCTCGATATTTAGCATAACTCCTGGGGGAATTGATATACTGTCTGAAAATCCCCTGAGACATGGAATCTGTGCCAACTTGATACTCTACAGTACATAGATTATCATTAATGATAAGCATGGGATATATATCACACACTTGCATTATCATATAGAACGGATTAAAATCCTTTTCGCCCTTAAAACCGGTCATTGGAGAAACCTTTTTCATCAATTCAGTACGCATGACCTGTTTCGTGTCGCCAGAATGTAGATGACTGCTTTCTATCTCGAGCATGTTTCCTTCCTTCATATGCTCCGGAAAGAATCCCCCAATAGGAGTCATGGTATGGATATCGAAGTCTAAACCTAATATGCCACAATACCTGTCGGATCCTTTTTCCTTCCAAAGGCTCGTTATTTTCGCCACAGCATCGTCGGGCATATAATCATCGCTGTCAATACATACACAAAGCTCGGTCTTGATAGTAGCATATGCAGTATTATATCCGGAATAAAGCCCTCCATTGGGCTTGTAGATATACTCAATCCTTAATGGCTGTCCCTGCTGATTCTTTTTCGAAAGAATCACAAAGTGATTCGAATCTGCCGTTGATAACGCACATCCCATCCAATCGAAAGCCTCTCCTTCTGAAGAAATTTTTTTGCCCAAACTCTGCACCCATTCACGCGTACCATCCAAACTTCCATCATCAACAATAAGCCAATCGAAATCTTGGGATGTCTGACGACAGAGAGATTCGTATGTGCGACAGATTGTATGTTTACGATTGAATGTAGGAGTAAAAACCGTTAGAGTCTTCATTCTATGATTACTTTCCAAGAAGGAACATAAAGAATGTAAAAGCAGAATGCGCTATAAGAATTCGCCCAGCTGCTCGATCTTGTTTTTCCCAAATAGGGAGCCGTATCACAGCATATGCAATGACCATAGCATACATAAACCAAGAAAGATACGCAAAACGATTAGAAAATGAAACTCGACAAACCAAGACCCAAAACGAATTTGCAAAGATATAGGTATTCGCCAAAAGCGTGAAAGTCTGATTAATAATACCTTTATACCTTACATACCAAGCCAGCCAGACAGGCATGGCACTATAAAGTAAGAAATCCCAACGGAATCCAGTACGGGAGAATTGATTCATCGTTCGATTAGCCTCAGATCCCGACGAATAATTCGACATTCGGTCATCCAGTCCCAAACTTGCAAAAAAGCCTTGAAAAAAGCCGCCTGTAAACATTGATAACACGATACATATTAACCATATATAAATAGCATATTTGACATCCTTAAAAATAAACAAGGAAGCCATCAGAGCCGCCATCGGGATCATAGAAGATCGATGACATCCCATCGCCAGAACAAACAGTAAAAAGCCTGTTATATAACCGGCTGTTTTCCTTTCACAAAAAAAGGAGATAGAAAGAAGCATAAGTCCACAAGCCATCCCGTTTCGAATTCCATTTGTACCGTATGTGTAAAACTGATACGAGAAGAATACAAACAATATAGCCATCCAAACATTCTCCCAAAGTAATCTTTTGCATGCCCATAATTGGCAACCAATATAAAATAATTCAACAATTAAAAACCAAAAATGAGCATCATCGACATAAATCTTACAAAATTTCAGCACTAACGAAAAAAACCACTCCTCTTTAAAACCAAATTTAATTTCGTAGGTATCTGCATCTATTATGGTCCATAGATGTCGGTACATCATCATATCGCTAAAAGCCCAGCTAAATGGCCGCAAACCTATATACATAATCAAAAGAGATGCGAATAGGAAAGGCGGCAAAAAACTATAGCTTTTCAACAACTTGGTACATCCTTGTGAATCATTGTATGACAATCCTGTTAACAAACAGACAACAAACATTGTCCAAAAGAATATCTTAGAATAATATTCTATTGGGACAAAATCGAAAAAATCAAACATTGCTATACAAGAATAAGAGGTTAAAGAATTGGAAGAAGGCGATATCTCAAATTAATCAAACGGACATACCATGGACTGTTATCAGAGACTAAAGGATAGCCCTTCCAAGGAGTTTGATCCAAAAACTCTTTATATATGACTCGCAAAGGATGCTTGCAGTTCTTTTCCCACGGCCTACTTGTCAAGCTTGGTGTATAATGAAGAATAATAGGAGATTTAATAGCTTCAACTACCTCTTCTGCATCATAGTAAGGTGATTCATCCTTATAGAATCTTAGAATTTTCGTTTGAGACAAAATATAATGAATCGTCATGACATTGAATCTTAACGGAAGTCTCTCCCAATGTTCTTTTAATACACCATTCAACACCCCCTGATCATGATGTTTCACAAGGCCATTGTGTGAGTCAATAAAAACCAAACATTTCTTTCCAACCTCCATGCTGCGCCATTTCTTTAAATCAATCAGCAACAAACCTGCATTAAAATAACGCTGGATAGCTGACAATCCGACATCAGCCTTCGTTTTGGTGGGCATTGTATCCTGTATCGCACCCAAACAGTTTCCTTTCAAATCCCAGTTCCAAAGGTCTGAAAGAGAGCCCATAACACACATGTCACAATCCATATATAAGACACGATCCACATTGTCGGGAAGCATCTCCGCTATAAACAGTCTGGCATAAGAACTTAAAGATATGGGATGAACCATATTCAAATGTAAGGCTGACATATATTCCGCAAATGGCACAAATTTAATATCTGCATTGGCAAATGGCTTGACTATATCACATAATTTCTGCAATGAATCATTCTCAATCTGATTGTCTATAACAAAGATATGGATCCTTTCCACATCTGTGTTATTCGACAATAACGAGTAAATGGCCACACCTAAATGTCGGGCATAATTATTATCGGAAGACAAAATAACATTCATTTGAGTAACTTGAAAAATTGAGAAATACGCCAGAAGAAATAGTTACGTACTCCTAAGACACTAATCATGATTCCTTCTATTCTTGTCAAAAGCGATAATTGAATAGTTTTTGATTGCCACATCATTTGTAGAATCCAATTGCATGCAGCTTTAGCTTGATCCAATGCTTTTTGCAAAACGAACTCAGACACTTTCCTTAGTCGAATCTCTTCAATTATTTGGCGATGAGCCTCTAAATTAGTAATGATTTTGGGGTCAAAAGCATGCCAGGTCTTGCTCATGGCACCAGTTGTATTTCTATAATAATAATATAGTACTTTATCTACACATCCAACTCTACCATTGGAAGCACAAAGATACTGAACTAAAAACAATCCGTCCTCTTTATAATGGATTTCTTCATTGAAATGCAGGTCATTCATCTGAATAATAGACATCTTGAACATCCTGTTCACCATATATCGTTGCCAATCCTTGGAGTTGGCATCATAAAAACCTAAAAGATTCTCTTCAAGGGACTCTACTTTCTTTTGGGGAACGACTTCACATTCTTCATGACTCAGCAAATCTATCCTCTTGAAGCCGCCCATCGAAGAATCAACGTTATCATTTATGGCCATATAAAGGTCTTCGAGGTAAGTAGGAGCAATTTGGTCATCTGCATCGACAAAACACACATAATCTCCTGTTGCATATTTTATACAGAGATTACGAGCAATGCTCACTCCACGATGATTTTGATGAAACAATTGGAACCGAGCATCTTTCGTCCTGTAATCATTTAAAATCGCTAATGATTTATCAACGCTTCCATCATCGATTAGAAGTACTTCATAATCCCCAAAAGTTTGTGCTTGGATACTATTTATGCAGTCTTTCAAATAGGTTTCGGCATTATAAACAGGAACAATAATGGATATCTTGGGACACATCAGTTGAATACAAATATTTATTTATTTATGTCAATTTGCATATGTTCCATTTCTTCATTCGAAATCCTTCTATCCAAATTATAATAGAAGAGCGAATGATGAGAGCGCTGTTCCTCAACAGGAGGAGGAAACATATAATTTCCAAACATTGCCTTCAAAAAAGCATCATAACCAGAAGGGACATCAATAAATGTGTCTTCGAATGGCAAAGAAATCGATCCATCAAACCATTCGGAACGAAAAATATCTTTTGAACCAGATGTTCCAGTATATGCCACCAAATAAGCTCCACGTGTATTTTCAGGATTTCGGATAATCTGCTTCTTTAACACAAAACGCAATCCTCTCAAAACCGATTTCTGAAGGACATACCATATTGATTTCACTAAATCACCACGTAAAAGATGCCTCATAATTACAACTGCAGGATGATTGTTCGAACTAATATAGAAAAGATTAACAATCTTTGCATAGTTCATTCTTTTTTTAACGACTTGCTCTAATGAGCCATCTTCATAATCCAAAACAAAAATATCAATATAGGCACCGAATATAGATGGGATACTTTGGAATTCCCAAATTGTAGAGTTCCTATGAGAGAATTTTGCCATTGCACAGTAATAATCATCAGTCTTTGGGTCTATTAACTCGTAATCTGTTCCTTCCAATTGATTCCTGAGAGCGATAATCCGATTATAATCGGGACGTTTCATATAAACATCCATGTCATCATCCCATGGAATAAATCCGTGATGTCTCACAGCACCAATCATAGTTCCACCAGCTGCACAGAAATGAATATCATTATTCTGGCAGAACGCAGCAAAAGCTTTGTAGGTTTGCAACAATAAACCCTTGTACCGTATCTGGTCCGATATCGAGAATTCCATTAACCAATATTCAACAAGTTATAAATCTTCTCCACTTCCCGCTCATTTCCATAATCATGAGCCAAAACGTATTCTATTAAAGACGCTTGTTTCAGTTTGTCTTCTGCCAACGAGAAAATAGCTTTAGCAATACTTTCATTGTCCATTTCACATATTATACCATCAATCCCATCCTGTATCTGGCTTTTAGCTGTTGGATAATTTGTAATAATTACTGGTTTTCCAAGAATCTGGGCTTCACGGACAGTTACAGAATGTCCTTCATAACGGGATGGTTGAACATAGATATCGCAGGCTTTCATCCATGGATACGGATTGAACTTGGGGCCAATAAAGTGGACACAATCTTCGACCTCACAATCTACTAAACTTCTGTCAATTGCGTCATGATTCCCAGGTCCTATCACATACCAATTAAAAACAAGACCCTTTTCCTTTAATAGTTTTGCAATATAGGGTATATTATCAAAATTTTTGAGGTATGCAATCCTACCGACAGAACAAAGGGTAACTCCCTTCGAATTAAAATCCTCAAAACTATCTTCAATTAGCGCTTGGCTGCGAACCAGGGAAGGACTAAGAATATTATGAACTTCAATAATTTTATCCTTTAGCTGAGGAAATTTCTTCAAGAACTGTTCCGTCACAGCTTCTGAGATAGATACGATATAATCATTTCGCTCCCATCTCGGTGCCACCAATCTCTTATTCACATCAACCGTTGACCAATCGGTGTGAATCCATTCCATACGAATGGAAGCATCAACTTTGTCCTGTACAATATGTGGAGGATCCAAGAAACTGATAGCCAAATCATAATGCCCCAAATACTTCAACGTTGGCAGAAAAGGAATAACACCATCAAATGCATATTGCGTAGCGCTCCCGTCTCTGCTTTTTCCAATTTGTCGCAAGTATCTTTTATATCGAATTCTTCCCAAAAATCGTCCTATAGCAATTCCCCAATGTCCCTCCAATAATATTTTCATGAGGGGACGCTCAATCGCAGAATAAGTAGGAATTTCCGGAATTAAGTGAATCTTCGAAGGGATTAATGACAGGAAAGCACCGGTATGCTGATTAAGAAATAAATCTACATCCACTTTATTGGTATCAATAGCATTCAAAAGACCAAGCAGAGCACGTTCTGCTCCACCCAACTCCATATAATGCATATTGATAAATATTCGTGGTTTCTTCATTTCAACGACGGTTTCCTGAATCAAACAGTGATTTAATAGAAAAGAGGAAACGAGTCCCAAATAAACGATGGATAATGCGGGTAATCTTAAAGTACCATGAAGGCTTATCTATCCACGATTTAGAAAACCAATGAATCGATCGTGTGTTATTTGTTTTCTTAAGGACACCCGTTATATCATCAAAAGGATTGAAGTAATCGACAGGGAAAATTGTTACCGGTCCTAGTTTTTGTATTTCATTACAAGGCTGTAATCGAAAATATGATACTAAAACTTTGGTCGTATGGGTTACGACGGTTCCAGGATTCATTTCACCAGTTTTACTAAGGAAACGAAGAGTCGTATAATAATCAAGTATTTGCTTGACAACAACATTACCAGCTTCAGCACCCAATCCAAGTCCAGGATTTATGGCTGGATAGGAACCATTAATACTTGGTATTTCGACACCTAAAAAAGCGCCTTTAGAGACTATATCTTCGAAACTCTTCACAACTTCAACATCTGTATCAAAATAGATGCCTCCCTCATTGTATAAAATCCAAAAACGGGCTACATCACTCACAAATGCATATTTCCCAGCCTTGTATGCCTCCTGAGTATAAGGCATCATATTCACATCAAAAGCACTTTCATTCCACTCTATTATTTCGTAATCAGGGAAAAAACTTCTCCAGGTGCTGATACATTTAAGAGCAGATTTTGGCAAGGGATTTCCCCCGAACCAGCAATAATGTATTTTTTTAGGGATCATGAATTCGCTAGTTGATATATTTTCTCAATCTCACTTTCATTCCCATAATCATGACTTTCCAAGTAACTACCAACTGTTTTCCGAGACTTCTCATCAAGAATAAAGTTAGTTAATTCTTGAGCAAAATCTTCACTCTCCATTGGGGCAATTACGCCATCAATACCATGCATGATTTGAGAGGAAGCAGTCGGATAATTGGAAACGATTACAGGCTTACACAATATTTGTGCTTCTCGTACGGTTACAGATTTCCCTTCATAGCGTGAAGGCTGGACATAAATATCACAACATTTGATATAGGGATAAGGATTAGAGCGTTTTCCTAAAATAATAATATTATCTTTTACATTTTCCTTCTCAATATTGTCAAGGATTTTTTTCTCTTCATAATAGGAGCCATATCCAATGATGTACCAATTAACAGAAATCGTCGAACCCAGATTCCGCAGATTATCAACGACCATTCGACAAATCGATCCTATTTCATCAAATCGTTTAGGGTGACTATATCTACCTATCGACAATAATCTTACTTCATTATCTCTTGGCTGCAGTTCATTTGGCTCAAATTCTATGGCTCTTTTACGAATATAATCTACAGATAAAATGTTTTCAATATGAACAATTTTGCTATTCAACGAGGGGAAGACCTCGCAGAATTTATGTGCAACTTCTTCACTAATACTTGCTATATAATCCAAGCGGCGCCACATGCATAATTCCATTTTCCGATTTATAAATACCTTGGAATAATCCGTATGAATCCAACCTATCTTTTTCTTGGCCCGAACTTTGTCAAGAACGATATAATGAGGCGTTAAAAAGGAAATAGCAAGATCATAAATGATATAAGGGTTGATATTAGGAAGCAATTTTACAGTCTTAAACTGCTGATAAGTGAAACTAGATAAATTGTCCAGATGGGCCTCGTTGTTCTTGGAATAGAAAACAGCTTCTTGTCGGGCAATCAATCGTGTTATCGCCAATTTTCTAAATCCAAGCTTAAGCACTTTCTTAATGGGAGATTCCAGTAAAGAATAAATTGTAACCTCAGGAAGCAGATTTACTTTATTTTTGGGAATATAATCCATAAGTTCTCCCCTATGCGCGTAAATAAACAAGTCAATATCTGCTTTATTAGGATCATGAGCCTGTAGCAACCCCAACAAGGAACTCTCAGCTCCTCCTAATTCCATATAATGCATTAATATTAAAATACGAGGTTTCATCTTTGATTATTACCCTTAAATACAAATCTCACCAGAAAGAAATTGATTATTGTTGCTATGCCCATTACAAAGAATGGAGCCAAAGCCTTATGCATTCCAAGCCACAGGAAGAACTGCAATAGGACAATATGCATACAGTAGTTAACCACGTGAGCGCCTGCAAATCCTACACTCTTTTTGATTGTTGCTTTTCGATGAAATGTAAATCGACTTGTAAGATAAAGGTTGCAGAACCAACTTAGGATATATCCAATTGTATAAGCGACGCTAACATTTATGAAATGATAAAGAACATAATAAATAACATAATGGATAATTGCAGCAATGACACCAACAATGGCAAAGCGAGCGAATTCCCCCTTCTTGTTATTTTGATGCAAAAGAGCAACTAAATTATTTATCAGTTCCGCAATCATTTATCCTACAAATGTCTATCGTCCTTCTTAACTTCTCTTCCATTGATCCATAGACCGTCCAGCCTAAAGCCTCCAATTTTGCAGTGTCGAACACAGCGCGTTTGATTGGGGTAATTCCCTTCTTCTCGATATCAGAAGGAACTTGCATCACTACCTTACGGCCAGCGATTTGAGCTATCGTTTCTGCCAATTCACGGATAGTAACGACTGAATTTTTATCGGCGATGTTATATGCTTCACCATTCTTCCCTTTCAAAAGAATATACAAAAGTGCAGAAACACAATCTTCAACATAACACCAGGAACGATATTGAGTTCCTTCACTTTTCATAACAATATCTTCTCCGTTAAGTACATTTCGAATGAATTGAGCATAGACTCGATTATCCGACTCCGTGAAATGTGGACCATATGTATGACATGGACGAGCCACGACAACATCAGCGCCATACTCGCCAGCGTAGCACATGGCCATAGTCTCAGCGGCACGTTTGGAAGAAGGATAACAGGATCGCGTATTCAAAATATCTACATATCCGTAACTGCTTTCGTTCATAATCGCAGCCTCGTTGATGCCATAAACCTCCCCGGTAGAAACATAGAGGAAACGCTTCATGTCATGACCGAGTCCATATTCGATGAGGTTAGTGACACCGAAAAGATTTGATTTCATCACCTCAACGGGATTATTGACGAAGAAATTGGGGCTACCATTGCTTGCTGCATGAATGACGAAATGAAAAGGCACATCGCTTGCTAAAGGCTGAGTTACATCTCCTTGCAGGAAGTGAAAAGAAGGATCATCCAAGAACTGGCGGAACCGAGCTTGCGCCTTTTTTTCATTTCTTCCAAGTGCATAGACCTGATAATCCTTATTCGGGTTTGTCATTAGCACATCTACCAAACAGGATCCGATAAGGCCGGTGGCACCTGTTACAAGTATATTACACCCAGAGAGCTTCTCCCAAGGCAGTTCTCTCATTTCAGCCATGACTCTTTCGCCGTATGCATTAATGCCTTGACCATCTCGATGTCTTCGACCGTAGTAATCTTAATGTTTTTCTCAGACCCCGGGACAATATGCATCACCCTTCTTATGCCAAGTTCTGCAATCAGCGTACAAGATGCGACAGAGTCCTTGATTCCTTTCTGAGCTGCTTCTTCATGCGCTGCAATAATATTACTAAGACGGAATGTCTGAGGTGTCTGAGTACGGATCAATGTATCACGAGGTATGCTGGTTGTAGTTGTGAATCCATCATCGCTCTTTAATATAGCCTCGCGGCACTGAATACCCGTGATAGCATACCCATATGCCTTACAAATGGCAATATTCGAAGATATGATTTCCTGTGAAAGCAGAGGACGAACGGCATCATGAATCAACACAAGGTCTTCATCATTGCAACCATCCTCTTTCAATCCATAGATACCATTATGAATCGACTCCATACCCGACTTGCCCCCTGGGAATATCCATTTCAGCTTGGTGATGTTAAACTGGTTGGCGTAGGACTGTAACACAGTTTCCCATCCAAGTAAGCATACAACAGCAATTCCATCGATGTCGGGATGCTGCTCAAAAGCTTTCATCGTATGAATGATAACGGGCGCACCGTCAATGTGCATGAACTGCTTAGGGATATCCTGCCCCATTCGGTTGCCAAATCCTCCTGCTATGATTAATGCGATGTTACTCATATCTCCAGAAAAATTAAATTAAACGATTATCTATTTCTATTTAACTTTGGAAGTATAAGCGGCACAAAGAAATGGCTGTATAATACTCTTGTAGGCACATACAATAACGGAAAAACAGACAAGAGGTTAATAAAACGAAAAGACAATCTGGACTTAATAGAGCCACCCTTGGTCTCCATCGGCAATATGCCGATCTTTTTCTGGCTTTCCACAATCTGCTTAAACTCCTTTAAAGTAATGTCACTACTCAATATACGACTAAAAATGAGTGACATTTTACTTTGTATGGACTTCAAGCATTTTTCATATATTATTGAATCTTTTCTTTTGAATTCTTTCTGATTTATAATACTGAGCAATCTATCATTCACTTCCAAATGATGATAAGCACATTCACGAGCATGAACCTTATTACGAGATGTAGATGCCGAATTCGGATGGATTAAGTACTGATATACTATACACGAAGTGGAACAAATCCTTGGATTCGAAAGCAAAAACTTCGAAGCGAAGAAAAAGTCCTCTCCCATCTTAAAAGGAAGGAATTGAATCCCTTGACTTTCCAAAAAGCTTCTCCTATATAAAAAAGAAATGCAAAAGGTTTCCAATCCAAACACTTTAATATAATTATATCCAATGTCAGTATAATATTGCTTCCCTTGACAACTATAATTTTTGTCTATAGTCGCATCACTTCGAATCCTTGTCCAAAAACGAATGCCATCATATTCGTTCTTACAAAAGTTCAATAATAGGTATCGTAAGCTGTCTTTACACAAATAATCATCAGAGTCTACAAACATAACCCATTCACCTCTTGCCTTACTCAAACCATAATTACGTGCCATAGCTACACCTTGATTCTCCTGATTAAAAACGGAAATATTACTATAACATGTAGAGTAAGATTGACAAATCTCCTTGGAGTGGTCAGTTGAACCATCATTCACCAACAAAACTTCGTATTCATCTTTTGTTAGTCCTTGATCTAATAGTGAATCAAGACATGCCGATAGATATCTTTCGGCATTATAAACAGGAACAATAATACTGAATTTGAAAGCCATTTTCTTGTTTTTTGACTTATACAATTCTCGCGAAGTATACAAAATGATATTATCCTCTTTTATCGATTAATAATTTTGGAAATAAAGACATCCACCTGTCAATGATAAAATCCATAGAATACATTTTTGACTTTTTCAGAGCATTGGCACCCATTTCTCTTCGTTTCTCCTCATCTCGAATGAGAAGATTAATCTTTTCAGATAAACATTTCTCGTTGTTTAAAGGAACTACAAAACCCTCCTTTTCTTGGTCAATTATATCCTTTGGCCCGTATGGACAATCGTAAGAAACAATAGGCAAACCATGTGCCATAGCTTCAATTATAACAAGTGAGAAAGCCTCACTTGTTGAAGTAAGAACAAAAATTGATGAATTATGATATCGGTTATTGATATCTGATGCAAAACCACATAATACCACGCAATCAGTTAGTCCTTCCTTTTCTATTTTGTTCTGAAGTTTTGAACGACATGGACCATCTCCATAAATATGCAATTTCCAATCGGGATTTGTTTCATTTACGTATTTCCATGCCGAAATCAAAGAAGAAAAATTTTTACTTTCAGCCAAACGTCCGGCAGACATTACTATCTTTTCCTTTAAAAATGAAACTTTTGGTTCCTCATGAATAATAAGAGGATTAGGAATAACGACTACTTTTGGATTGCCCTTCCAATTATCCATGTATTCACTCTGTGTCAAAACAGATATACAATCATACTTTTTAATTTTGAAATTATAATCAATAAAATAACTTATCCATGCCAAGAGTCTACCTCTACGGGTCTTTGCAACTTGTAGATTATAAAATTTTGTCATATGCATTTCCCGTATAAAAACAGGGTTAGAAGATATTTTGAGATAGGGTAAGAAAAACCTTTCAGAAGAACCCACAGAAATCACGACGTCAGGGGACATTTGGTTCAAAACAAGTTGTAATTTTTGTCGATGTTGTTTTCTAAGTTGATAATGGTACAAAAGTGCTTTTATCCCACTAAACTCATAATCATTATAATAAGGTATACCAAGATCAACCAACTTGACATTCGAAGACAAATCGATAGAATCATTAACACGTCTTTTAAAACCGACCACTATAGTAACATAATTACCTTCAATTAAGGAAAATGCATTAGCCTTTGCAACTGTTACACGTTCCATTCCGCCGATATAGTCTATAGTATCAATGCAAAAAACAATTTTCATAATGAAGTATATCTATTAATAAAATACATATTTGTAGGTATAAACAAGTAATAATACCTTCATTGGTCATGAGACCCTCCAATATATAAAACAATGCTAAATAAAAAAGGAAGATAATTAATTACCAAGTATATTATTTTTTAAATGTCACTTGCCATTTTGGATATGTAAGAGCGATAAGTAGAACACTCAAAAAACAAATCATAATATACAGACATGGATAAGATACGATAAAATCTCTTCCCCCAGGTATTTCATAAATTAAAATCATCATTAACCTTTGATAAATATATAGTGGAAATAACTTTTTCCCAATCCATATAAGATACTTATTATTCAATTCTAATTTCATCATTAGGAGAACAACCATCATGGCAAATGACATAGACCCCAAATTATAAAATAATCCGCTTCCAGATATAGGAATGTTTCTAAACACACAAAAAAAAGCGACCAAAATGGAAAAGGATAAATAGAAATTATTCTGAATCAAAACATTAATCTTCATTTTCATTTTCGAATAAAGCATACCTAAAGGGAAACATAAAATTGTGTTGTACCACCAAGATCCTTTGAAAAAAGATAAGAAATACATCACAAATAAAAATGAAATAAAGAGGATCCAGAAAAACTCATAGCCATGGTCTTTTTGTTGACGAACAATAAGTAAAAAATATAAAAAAGAAATTATATAGCATAACAATATACAAAAAATATACCAATTGCTATTCCCGACAGAATCCCATGCTATAAAAGACAAGAGGATTTGACTAAAAGTCATTGGTTTCCTTAAAAATAAGTTAAGTGCTATATATACCAGGACGGCCACATCAAAATTCAAAAGAGTGACGAGGATTCTGTTTTGGGGCATAGAAGACACATAATCTCTTCCCTTTTTCTTATATGATTCCATAACACCATAACCAGAAAAGAACAGAAACATCACGACCATCAATTGTCCAATGTAACCTGGTATTTTGAAATACAGAACATCTCCGATAGAAGAAGCGACATATCCTGTTTTCAGTATATACTGATTAATATGACTAATAAAAACTAATAGAATGAAAAAACCTTTGACAACATTACATTGAGAAATAGATAAATAATCAACATTATAACCATTTCTGATTACTTTTGTTCCTATAAGACAAAAAAACAAAAGAACAATAAATATAATGAAAAGCATATTCGATTTCTAACCAATAATGGCATTAATAATATTATCTGATGCACTATTACCATAGGGAGGGCAGAGATAATCATTATAGAACTTTACACGAGCCATTTTCAACTCATCACGACCTGCTACAACATCGATGATAAATGATTCAATGTCTTCAACACTCCTGCCAATATAATGCAAATCAAAAGCCATTCTACCAAATTCGTTTAATGAATCTTTATGACTCTCATCTTTAAGCAGATACATAACAGGCTTTTTTGTATAATGATATTCAACTGTAAAAGAGCCGCAATCATGAATCAACGCATCTGAATACATAAATAATGGGACATAATCTCCCAAAACTAATTGCGTATTCTCTCCTTTCTCCCATAGAGAATAATAATAATCTGTTTTTTCTTTACCCCAAACTTGGTATAGTTTAGTTCGCAAAACAGGATGTGGCTTGAACGCTATTTGTATAATATCTTCATATTTTTTTGCCAACGAAAGCATTATATCATGATACTTCATAAAAGTTGAATAACAAATAAGAGTTTCATTCAATATTGTATGATGAGGAGCCCAAATAATCTTTTTTTTCTTATTTTTTTGAAATATCCATGGATCTTTGAATGCAGAAATAGGCTGTAAAAAAATATCTGTAAATGGAAGTCCTGTGACTAGACAATTCACTCCTTTATTGGTCATTACATTTGAGAGATTCTTAACAACCAAAGAATTTTCAAAATAAACTTGCCATGCAAAGTTAAGCATAGAAGAATTCAAAAACCATTGAGAATCAATAGTATGAAAAGCGTATGAGACGTAGCAAAAGAGAGAAAATATATTACGTTTATATTCATAGATGCTATGAATGTCTCCATTATAAGGCTCTTGATAAAAAAGAATATCTGGTTTTACTATATCAAAAAACTTTCGTTTATTATCAAAAACATAATATGGGTATTGCCTACTATTTAAGTACTCAAGTAAAATTGATTGACTGCTATTATCATGATTTAGATAAGGAACAACAAAAATGACAGGTGCGAATTTATTATTTTCTAGCATTTTGCAGAATAATAGTTCTGTTTTCCACTTTCCTAAATCAGAGATGACAAAAGCCACTTTAATTATTCGTTTCCGACGAATTAGATGAATGCGAATAGGAAGATAGGAGAAACGATAGATAATAATTGCTTTTTTTAAGATGAATGGAACGATGTCAAATCTAATCAACTTGGACATAGTACAGACTTTAAAAACAACATAAATAAAATACCAAACAAATAAGACTAATGAACTACTCTTATCTTAATCACTCTTTTGTCATATTCAACGCATTTCTTCCGAAAACAATCTATCTAGATAATCCTATAATTCGAAAATAAAAGAATAATACTATCCAAACATCGAGTATGGCAACGTTCAACACCTAAATGAAAACTATTAAACTAATTTCATATGACCTCAAGAGGACCATGCTTAATGAAGACTATACCTTTTCCTTTCAAGCAAATCATGCATTCGAATATTCAAACCATCGGGTCGATCTAGAACCTTAAATGGAACTCCATAGATCATAGCAAAAGCCGTGCCATGAAACGAATTACTAATGACGTATGAGGCATGTTTGACAAGACTCACAAAAGTTTCTGGGCCCGCAAAAACAAAATTTCTATCAGCATATGAAAGATTAGAGCGGCAAATACTATAGATCTTTAATCCTTTTTCTTTTGCGATTCTTTGAGCCTCTTTCTTGATGTCATCACCCAAATAGAAGTCATATACAAGAACATATTTCTCGCTGATTCCTGTTCCATCGGCAATTTCATCCCACTCTGAAGCAGAAAGCAAAAACACAGGATCTTCCTGAAGCTTTCCTTCTATTCCCAACGATTCCAATATTTTCAAAGCAGATTGTTCTCTTACAGTAATCTTATCGAATCTCTTCAGATTCTCCTTCACAAATGATTCTGTACCCGGTTTTAATTGCGGTGTAGCAAAACTTGCAGCAAAACTCTCTCTTCGTATTTCAACAGGACCGAAATCAAGATAATAAGCAGGATCTGTCCCATTGGAGAACATCGTATTCCAAATTTGATCGCTACCAGCGATATAAAGGTCTGCTAAAGGTGGATTCTTTCTTAAATCCTCTATACTATGAAAAATCTGTTTTGTAAGAGGAAGGAATTTCCGAGAAAAGTCATCAAAATACTTTCTTCTTTCGATATTTCTTTTTCTTTCTGGATAGTACAAGAATAATTTAGCCCATCGTTTTATAGATACCCCCGGCCAATACCACAATTTGGCATCTAAAGAACAAGCAGGACGATAATCAATCACCTCGACCTCATGCCCCTGTTTCTGCAGCCAATGAACCAAGGCATAACATTGGAGCCGAGCCCCATGGTTTACAGCATTCTGGCAGGTGATAATGCAAATCTTCATGACAATATCAGATTCATTACCTTTTGTGGTTCGGTAATTGAGGTTGTATTGGCCTCTGTCCTTGTTGTATCAATTAGCTTCTCTCTCAACTGAACGTTTGATGCTAAGAGCATAATCTTTGCAGCGATGGATTCTGGAGTCATTTCACAAATCAATCCGTTTTCTCCATCTCTGATCTGATTATATACAACAGGGAAATTCGTGCTGATTACTGGCTTATTCAAAATTCGAGCTTCGTTCAGAGTCAGGCCGAACCCCTCGAACTTTGACGTCTGAACATATATATCTGCCATCGCCATATAGGGATAAGGATTTGGAGTCATGCCAACTAGGACAATGTTATTTTCAAGCACATAGGCAGATATCATTTGCTCTATTTCCGATCTCATTCCCCCATCACCCACAAAATACCATTTAAAAGAAATGTCATTTGCCTTAAGAATCTTAGCAGCTTCTACAGCTAAATCATAGCCCTTTTGAGCCACCATACGGCCTACGGTTACAATAATCAGGTCCCTTGAATCTGTCTTTACTTGGACCCTTTCATGTGACATCATCTTGATAAGATCTACATTCAGAATATCAAATACAGTATAAAGTTTCTCACTATTCACATAATTCGACACTTTGAGAATCTCACACAGCCGGTCTGAAACGGGGACAACCCTATCCATCTTGTCATAAAAAGGACGATTGAATGCAGAACGATAGCCGGCCTTTTCTAAATCGATATTCACCCATGCGAACTTTTTGGTTGCCTTCACTTTCTCTGACAAATAATAGGTAGGAAAGCCCTGTTGATAAGCAATTGCTACATCGTAGGTCTTATCAAGTTCTTTATATGCGTATGACATAGCTTGCCATCTCATTTCTGCTCCATGTCGATTGGGATATAGACGACGAACAATCCGAAAACCGACCAAACAAATCTCCGTCAATAGCCCTTTGGAATTAGGGAAATCGATTATACGAACCTGTTCAGGTACATAGCACTTAAAGACACCTCCTTTATTCACCATCATCAAGTCAACATCAATCTTAGAATAATCTAAAAGAGGCAACAATGAAATCAGACTTTTTTCCGCACCGCCGCAAGTGAGGGAATCAATAATGAATAATACAGATTTTTTCATCCTTGTATTTCTGATTGATAAGGATTCCGGAGAAAAGATGGCTTGATCTTAATGCAGCTTAATCAGAATATAATCAAAACGCCGCAGAATCTTCTCGATTACTCTGCGTAATCTCCATTTAATCTTGTAGCTGAAAGTATAATTTTCCTCAAATTGTGGTTTGTCTCGCCAGGATCCCAAAGACAAGTGTGTACAATAAGTGGACTCTGTAATAGGCAGAACAAACATGGTTGAAGGATATATGGTGAGAATGTCATCCCGACATTTTTGCATCGAAGGAGCAAGTGCTCGGGAATCATAGCCAAATAGCTTTGCTATCTCACAATGCAAATACGATGCATTTCGGACATCCATTCTTAATTCCAAGGGCAGTGATTCATCCGTAGATGTTATAAAATGCCTATTCTTGTAATAGTCGAGACAACGCTTAATATAAACACTTTCTTTCTCCGCGCCAAAACAAAAAGAGGTCAAATGGTAGTCGGTCTTATTTCTTCCTAACTGCAAGCAGTTCTCTCTCCCAATAAATGCATGATTATTCAACAAGGGATCAAAGGATTTGAAGACTTTGACATCCGTATCCAAATAGATACCGCCATATTGATACAAGGCCCAAAGCCGAATGACATCCGAGGCAAAAGCCCATCTCCCTGCTTGAATCGATTCATCGACAAAAGTCATGCCAATTCTTTCAACAACACTATTGTCCCACTTCATGATTTGGTAATCTGGCATGTATCTACGCCAGCTATCAATGCATTTAGATAGTTCGTCTGGTAACGGAGAACTGCCCAACCAAATATAATGAATGATTTTAGGAATCATGTTGCTGAATTCTTTTGATTACTTCGTCTTTTGTAAGTCTATGTCTCTTCCGATTAGGATGAAGCATTTGCCAGACTTTCATTTTCACGAAATACCAACCTTTGGTTATATATTCTCTTTTGGCCGGATGCCGGAGCATATTGTTATATTTCTCCCATTCTGCCTGGTAAAGATGGTACGACAATTCAATCTTCCAGGGATTTTCTCCTGCATAATGAATAATAGCCGGTGAATAGATACATTCTTTGAGTTCACTTAGATACGGCTGTTCATAAAAAACTTTGTCCACGAAATAAACCCCTAAGATGCCATATCGCATGGGTAATACAATTTTACTGTCCTGACAAAGATGGTTGATGGTGTCCTGATCTGGGAATTTTATCCTCGCATCATACTCCCTTCCCCATGCCACAACCTGATCGGTCAGATTATGTTCACGCCAATAATCCAGGTTCATCAGCATTACCCCAGCACAAACATACTGTTTCTCTTGATCATACATGCAACGCTCAAAAGTTTTTTTGTCAAAGGAAAGGATGTCAATCGCTCCTGCAATAGCCTTGTCCGTCATGGGCATCGAGAACAAATAGGAGATATCATCTACAACTAAGGTGTCAGCATCAAGATACAGGACTCTATGTACATCATTAGGAAGTACTTGAGGAAGCAATACCCTATACCATGTATATTTTGACCACGTGTCCTTTAGTCCTATTAGATTGTGGTCGTCAACAATATGTATCTGCAATTCCACCTCAGGATAGGAAGAAACAGCTTCTTTCAGCAACTTGATTTTCTTATTACTAATAAAATCAGATAAAACATGAATAGCAACCGAATGACCTTTGCAATTCTCTGCAATACTCTTAATCGTTACCGGTATATAAGTCGAACAAAGATCGCTAACACAAAAGGCTACTTGGATTCTTTCCATAATAATAAACAAAAAAGCAATAATCAAAAACCTTTAATCAGACTAAATAATTTCTTTGCAATATTCATTTGCCCCCCAAAACTCAATATGATAAAGAAAGAATACTTTAAGGGACCCTTGATAATTTGATTCCTATATTTCGAGAACAATTCATTATACTCATTATTATTATACCATCCATTCACGAACGAGCTAAAGGCCAATTCTGCTATTTGCCGATTATGTTTCATGTCATCATATTGACACAAATGTTCCAGTGCGATGGTATGTTGTTCTTTTTTTGATAAATACTTATCCAGAACTTTTCCCCTTTCTATTGCTATGAGTTTCATGTTCTCAGAAATGCCACCGGCAATAAAATCTGATACAATATAGGGCAAGTGCCGATAGGTTCCTTTTCGGACAATTAGCTCATAAAACATTTCTTCCCAATCTGACGAAATCCTTAATGATTCATCATAGGGATGTTCAAGCAAACGAACACGCTTAATAAAAGTACATTGATGCCACAAAATACCAACAAGCAATCTATACGGAGTTAGAATATCGGGATTCGAATTCACCTTCTTAAAGGTATAATCCTCATCAACCCACCATTCGTCGCCAGAAAGAATATCTTCGTCATGCAACTCAGGAAGAATAGTCATGACAGTATCGCTCGAATGAAGACGATCGCCCGAATTCAGGAAAAGACAATAATCTCCTTTTGCAGCCGATACGCCTTTATTCATGGCATGATATATTCCCCTATCTCGTTCGCTGACCCAATAGGTTATCTTTTCAGAATTCTTCTCCAGAAACTCTTTGCTTCCATCTGTAGAACCACCATCAATCACTATCCATTCAAAATCAGAACAAGTCTGGGCTACCACACTTTCTGTAGTCTTTTGCAAACCTGCAAGATTATTGTAGTTAATAGTAATGATGGATAATTTCTTGTTGTAAAGCATAACTATACAAAAAGTTGAAATTAGTCAGGATTGTTATCTGGGATATATCTATGCCAAAAAATATCAAAGTCAAACTTCTTATATGCATGACATCCAAAGGGTAATTGACCAATTAATTGATACAAAAAAGCCGGGCTTTTCTCCATGGAAAAAAAGGCAGCCTCTCTGCAAGTCGGTATCCTCGGGGGAAACCAACTCTGCCTCATATAAATCGAGAAAAACATATCTTCATTAAGCCCAGACTTAGTATAATCGGGCATGGTATTATGATGGCCCAAAGCATATAGTAATTTACGTAAACTAAAGTTTTTCCATATATTACATCTCATCACGGGTCCTCTCCAAGACAATATTTTTATGAAATAGTCAATTTTTCGTAACGAAAAGCCACCATTTCCCACAAGCCATAATGGTTTATTCTCTTCGTGCTTACCAAAATCCTCAAACCAGGGTGCACCGATATAATCATAATTTTTTTGACACCAAGAAATCAAATTATCAGTAAAGACCCAAGCATCAAGCTGATAAATAAGCATATAATCGAAACTGGAAAAAGTATTATAAAAAGAATATGATTTACATAATCTGTTATATCCATTCGTTGATTCAAAATAAGACTTGTTAAACAAATACTTCTCAATATGCACATTCTTACTTTCTGCTAAAGTATAATATTCACTACAATCCAATTCTTCAAACGTAACTAAAGCGATTGTATGCTTATACAAAATAGAAAGACATTGTAAATAAGAGGCTTTTTCATCTAATGATAATGATGATTTATAAATGGGAATAATAATAACGACTTTCATCTTAGGATATGATATAATTACCTCCTAAATATTTTTCTTAAAATATTGTTAGTTCTGATTAGATAGTCAAGTCTAATTAGGTAATAATGTAATCTATTGTGCCTAAATGAATCAACATAATTGAAATCTCGATAATGATGATATATCCCGGTTCGACGATATAATTCTTTCGATTGCTTTACAATAATCTCAAACTCGTCAATAATGTGCTGATACTTTAGTCCGTCAAAAATTAAAGTTACATATATGTTGTTGAGTAAATCCGAAATAATAAACTTCTCCATTAATCCAGCGACCTTATTATTATCTTGATAATTAAGATAATAATTCACAACCTTCTTGGACACTTTGAAAAAATGCTGAAGATTGCGAGTTCTAATAGAGGAATCTGTCGATTGACCAGCGACATCTCGCACATATACATATAAAGGAATGGGCACAAAACGAACGGTCTTTACATATGGTAATGGCCAAACACAGTATTCAGCATCTGTAAAGAAACTATTCTCAGTCCAACGAAGCTGCGATTCACGAATTAAATCTGTTCTATAGGCAAAACCCATAACGTATGCAACCTTCAGAATACTTTGGTTTTCCCACATATCTGAAGAAAGAGGCAAGTCAACATTTGTCAAAACATTGGAATCAAAAGCGACGTGACTCTTCCAATTTGATTTTAACTTAACCTCTAATCTTTCACTCAAAATGAGGTCTGCATCTGATTGGCTCAACTGATCAATATATCTTTCATACAGAGAGGTTTCATACCAATCGTCAGCATCCAATGTTCTAAAATACTTGCCTCTTGCCCTCTGTAATCCGACATTCATGCATGAGCCATAATTGCCATTCTCCTTATCGATAACCTGAAAATAGTGCGGATATTTTTTCTCATATTCATGAGCAATCTCGGAGGTCTTGTCCTTAGAACCATCATTCACAACTATCACCTGAACCTTATCCATCACACTTTCTATTAGAATAGAATCAAGGCAGCGACGGAGATATATCTCGACATTATATGCGGGGATAACAATAGTTAGTAGTTTGTTTCCCATAGTATTATCCTTTCAAAAAGAATCTACGAAGAGTCTTATTCGTTACTAATTGATATCTTTTTGTTTCTATCCAATAACGCATTTTAATATAATAAAATAATAACCTATTGGTATGAAACGCATCAATAAACTTCATTCCCTGAAAATTAATCTTTTCAGTAATAGTTTTGTATAATTGGGGATCTTTTGATACTTTCTGAATCATTTCCTCTATCGCGAATTCATCATAATGAAAAGAATCAAGAAGTCGAAAGAAAAACGGTCCAATCATTCTACTTATAAACATAATCTGTATGTCATAAACAGGAGATAAAGGCTTTCGAATCTTAAAAAATTCATCTAAAATGGTATTAGCGACCATTTGATATGACTTAAAATTCCTATTTTTAATCGCAGGATCTACAGATTGCCCCTCTCTTCCCAAATAATAGACATAAACAGGAATCGGCATGAAACGAATAGTTTGGACCAGTTTAAGAGGCCAAAAATCAAATTCATTGTCTGTATAAAAAATACCTTCATCCCATTTTATTCCAGATTCTCTCAATACGCAGGTCTTATAGGTAAGCCCCCAGACCATAGACAACGAATTAAAGGCATTGAAATTACAAACACTAATCGTTAAGAGCAAATCTTCATTAAAAATTTTCACATCAGAGGAGAAACTGACATGATACATTTTTTGAGAATCCTCGTGAAACTCATACCGATCTCCCAATAGCATATCTGCATCAGTCTTCGAAAGCTCATCTACAAACTTTACATAATTAGTCGTATCGAACCAATCATCAGCATCTAATGAACGAAAATATTTTCCATGAGCCAGGGATAATCCGACGTTCATGCATGAACCATAGTTTCCGTTTTTCTTGTCAACAGCTTGAATATAATTCGGATACTTAACTTCATATTCATGAGCTATTTCAGAGGTCTTATCTTTGGAGCCATCATTAACGACTATAACTTGCACCTTATTCATCACGCTATCTACAATAATGGAATCCAAACAACGACGAAGATAGTTCTCCATGTTGTAAGCCGGGATAACAATGGTAAGAAGCTTGCTATGGTACATGTTACTTACGAATTATTGAATTAATGACATCATAGATCCATCGATTCAGATAGTTTCGATTGACAAATCGCACTTTGAACTTATCCCACCCGATTGACACCAAGTATGGTTTATCAATGGCCAGTAATTTACCTGCCAAAAAATTGTAGGCTTTCCAATCCTTTGAAATATAGGCAGGAGTTAGCCAAGAAATCAATAAGGAAACTTTTGACTTTTTTATAGTTGCTACATATTGTTCTCCTTTATCTCTCAAAAACTCTTCCACTATCTCTATTGATCTTATATCCTGATCGGCAATACTAAATTTATATTGTCGCTCTTTTTGACTCATATATGATTCTTCGTTCAAACAATTATAATGATAAATGATATCATCAATCCTAGTTACCTTTTGAGAATAATAAACCAATTTTGGAAGAACCTGTATATCCTCTCCTACATTAACACCTTCCTCACATGCAATATGATGTTTTTTATAGAGGGAAAGTCTGATAAGCCTCCTCCAAATAACATGATCAAGATTAGCCTTAATGACTTTCAGAAGCATTTCGTCCTTATCTTTATAATCCGGTTCTCGCATTAATTGTTTCCCTTCTTTTGTCTCCTTGAGCGCACAACCAGATACGATATCTGCATTTGTCTCTATCTGCTTTTTAACTAACAATTCTACAGCGTTCTTTTCCAAGTAATCATCTGAATCCACATGCATTACAAAATCACCCGAACAATTTTCAATTGCTGTATTCCTGGCCGCTGCAAGTCCTCTATTTCTCTCATGGGAAATCATTTTTATTGCTGAAACTTTATCTGGATAATCCCTAATAACCTCAGATAGTATTGCCAAGCTCCTATCCTTCGTACAATCATCAACAAAAATGTATTCAATATTTGAAAATGTCTGTTCAAATAAACTTCTTGCGCAATGTTCTACGTATTGTTCTACATTATATATTGGTATGCAAATCGAAATTAGCATGTTTAAGATTTTTTATAAAACTAAAGACCTGTAGAATTTTTAATAACATATTGGGATATGGACAATTATATATTAAATGCACTCTGCCCCATTTAAATTTTTTCCAATTCATCAAAGCCTTGATAAAGGATTGTTTTTCCAAAACCGGCTTTACATCCTCTGTTGAATCAGAGAAAACCAATCCCTCAAAAGCTTTTATGTAATAGTGTATAGGTTCTCTATAGAAATCAGAATAGGTTTCAAGAGCATTACGACATATATATTCATGTTCGCTATTAATCATAGCCATATAATAGCTTGCAAATAAGGTGCAAACTTTCTGATTAATGCTTGAAACATTCCTCTTAAAATCAATATTCACCGGATCTATTTCAAAAACAGGAACGACCCTATTGGCCTTACTAGCGTAGGAAGCAGTTCGAAAATGATCTGTTATTGAAAAATATTGTTCAAACAATTCTTGAGGGAATATGGGATTAGGATGACGTTCATTTATAAGATAACGATCATAGAAATACAATGCATCATAATTATTTCCCTTAGTTCTAGAATTCAGAACTTCCAAATAGTAACCAAAAACTGAATTAAAACCTGATTCTGTTAACAACTTATTAATTATTTCATGGCATTTTCTTGTTCCAGCAAGATCAACAATAGCACTATGAGGACTTGTTAATCCACATTCTTCAAAGTATCTTATGCACAAGTCCTTTTGTTCTTCTTGTTTTTGTCTTAATTTGGAAATGAATGCAGGATCCTCTAATAATAAGCCTATACACAGATCAGTATCTGACATTCCTTTTTCGGCATCAGGGAGTTGATAATCAGACATTTGTAAAATATCTAATATCTTATCTAATGTAATCTTTCTTTTTATAAGAAATAAATTATTAATAGATTCTACTGAAAAATCTGTTAAACCTGGCAGATATAAAGATTTCCTTGACACGTAAAGATAGTGGAGGCCTATTTGAGGAAAGAGATGAGTAAAAGAATTAGCTATAGTATAAAAGATATAAGCATCTCTTGCTAAAAAAAACAAATTTTTGATGCCCCTTTGATCTGCATCATTTAATATATTATAAACAAATGGGACGTAAATAGGAGCGACAAAATCCGCAGCAAAACTTATATGGGGTGTATCTCCAAGCAAATATCTTATGGTTTTAGAAATATTAGCAACCCTCGATAAATACCCCTTATTAAAATAAATGTCCCTTTTGACAAGTAATATCTCATAGTATGATAAATGATGATTAACTAGTTTTGTTTTTATCCCAAGTTTTTGTGGAATTACTGAGTCACTTTTCTTGTTGTCTCCAATATGCTCCCATTTCCTATAATCTATTTTTAATTTATCATGAATGTATTTGTATAGGTTTCCTGTTTCTTTTGTTTTCCCAATTTCGCAGCTTAAGAATAAATAATCTCCATCGACAAATAGATCATATGTTTGCAAAATGCTCTTTATAAAACCAGACGGCAAATACATATCGGAAATAAAACAAACATTCACATTATTATTGTGCAATGTTGTTATCTTTTCCAAAACAGATTTCACAGGGCAAAGCATCTTCTTTTCAATCTCAAGTTCCGTATCCATAATAGTGACCTTGGACTGATTGGTGTATAAAGAGAAATCACAAAAATCGTAAATATCCTCTAAAGTGATATCCTCTTTCTTATCATTAATGAGAAATGCTCTCGCCCTTGCCTCTCCTTCTCTTCTTTCCGCTGAAAAATCTGCATACAAAGCATTACTGCATCCCAATCCTAATACATTCTCAGCCAGAATATCAAACACGGACTCAGGATATCCGCAAGCCCTTATTAAACAAGTATCAAAGATATCAAAAGAATAGGTCATTTTGAATTCAGACATCCCCAAATTGTTTTTTAATTGAATTCCATTCTATCGGCATTCTAAAACCATCAAAAATTCCTTTAAGCATAGATATAAAATTGCGCCATTTATGCTTCTCATAAAGAACGACAAAAAAAAGAGTCTCTATAGCTCCATAAAACTTGCCTTTAAGTGAAATATGAGGCCATTTACGACCTAAATAAATATGATTTCTTTCCACATAATAGTATCTAAAAGCGGGTCTGTTAAGTAGATAAATCTGTCTGCCCCTAAAATGAAGGATTCTGGACTTTTCTCCTAATTCATGCAGAATCTGCGTTTTCATGGTTTGTAGAATTACGTATCCGTTTCTTCTCAAAGATATACAAAAATCCAGATCTACCCAATCTATGAACATGGAATTATCAAAACCACCAACTTTCTGCCATGCGATAACATTCGTTAACGAAGCTGAGGTAATACACCAGCTGATTTTTCTAACATCATAATTGAGATTGTCTTCATCACGTTTAAAATTACGATCGACAATTTTAGGACATACGATTCCTACATCATCTTGAATATATTCTGTCAACGTAGTTATGAGATTTGGTGAGACGATCGAATCCTGATCCAATGTTAAAACCCATGGGATTTTATGGCAATAGCAATAATGACATATTTGATTTAAAGCGAATGCAATGCCTTTATTGGTTTCATTAATGAGTAAGACTATATCAGAACTATCAAATTGCTGCAAATATTCTGTTTTAATAGACCCATTTTCAATTAGAATAATTAGGTCGACCTGGTCTTTTATTGCTAATATATTCTCTTGAAGTCTTACTAAATCCGGATTGTACAATACAATACCTGCTGCAATTCTTGGTCGGTTTTGAGACATAGAATGTTGGTAAATATCGTGGCGACAAAATGATGAAATAATCTAGAGGTGTAGAATTTTAAGCATTTTTCTTAAATATCTTAAAAGTATTATATTGACATGAAATAACCTACAAAATAAAGGTCTGTCATTGACAAGGAGGAAGGCTTCTTGAATCAACATATTCTTTTGATACTTTTGCAATTGCTTATTTAGTTCAATCTTTTGTTCGATGTCTTTTCTCACCGCCAACGGAATACATTCTCTAATTCTAAATAATTCTTCTTTTAGCATTGTATTTTTTTTATTTAAACCATCATTATCATCAAAACTACTCAACCCGTCAGTTGCATCGAATATACATATCAATACGGGTAAATATAAGAAAGAGGCACCACTTAAGCATAATTTTACCCACCTTGCCCAATCAGCATAAATTCTAAAACTCTCATCATAACCTTCTGCTTTAAGAACTGATGCCTTTACAAACATAGCTTGATGGCAAATATTATCATTATAAAAGAATGAGAGAGCAACATCTTTCGGGGCATTCCAATGTATCTCTTTTTCATTAATTTTTCTTATCCAATCTCCATAAACCACATCACCATGAAAATTATACTTAAAAACATTCGCAAGTGTTTCTCCTTCATAAAACACATCACCAGAATTCATAAAACTGAGATATTCTCCTTTTGCTGCCTTGATACCTTTATTCATAGCAAAATATACACCTTTATCAGGTTCGCTTACCCAATAGGAGATATTATCAGAGCATTTTTCAATCAGTTGTTTGCTACCATCTGCAGATCCACCATCTATGACAATCCATTCGAAATCTTTATAAGTTTGAGATAGAACACTATCAATGGTCTTTTGAAGGCCATCCTTATTGTTTAGATTCACTGTTATAATTGATAATTTCATTCTAATCGATGTTCATTTAACGAATCATTCGGCAACCTTATCGTATAAATCGGCATATTGCTTACCAATCTTATCATAAGAAAAACGGTTCAGCACATCCCTTCTAATGTATTCACGGTCATATCTTCTTTGCATTGCCAATTTGATACACTTCACCAATGAATCTACGGTAAAATTATCACAAACGACACCGTTTCCTTGATTAATTAAATCTTGCGCCCCACTACATGGAAACGAAACGACAGGAGTTCCACAAGCCATAGCCTCCAAAGGTGTCTGTGCAAATGCTTCCTGAAAAGATGGCATTACATAATAATCCGCTGCTGAATAAAATAATGACTGTAGCCTATTATTGCCCACATATCCCTCGCATCTAATTTCAAACGAACAATCAGGAATAGTTTTATAGCATCCTAAACACACCAGAACTGTATTTGATATTTCCAAAATCTCAAGTGCTTCAATTAATTCTTTCAAACCTTTTCGATCTTCATGAATATCCTGAGCAATAAATAAGAACACTTTACTGTCGATTGGAATAGAAAGTGCTTGCCTTGCACAATCAAAGGAAATCGGATGGAAATCCTCTCCATCTATACCATTATGAATAACCACATGAGGGAATTTACATAGCAATTTATTCTTGAGAAAGAAATCTTCCATCATTGAAGAAATTGCAACCAATGTCATAGAATCAACATCATTATATGCATGTTCTTTTATCTCACAAAATTCTTCATCCAATCTTTTCAAACTATCTGAAGATTTATCCCTCCACATTGTATAATGAAAACCTCCTAAGCCAGGATTCTCATCATGTATAGTCCAAACTATCGGCTTCTGTATATTCTTAAAGAATGAATTATAGTCTACAAAATTACCTATCCAATGAAGGTGAACAATATCAGCTTCTTGAATCCAAGGATGATAGACTAAAGACTCATAATCTGTAATAGGAGAAGTAAAAGTTCCAATTCCACAATGCTTTCTTTCTTTTGTAATTCTCTTTTGTATAACTTTAGTTTTTGGCCATATTCCGAACTTGTTCATGAGAACCTGAAGCTTTTGAATAGGCCAAATATTCGACCATGGGTAATTAGGCTTTATCACATCAACTATATCCCGTTTTTCTCCTAATGCAACGATAACACGAGCATCAGCCCCTAAAAATCTAGTCGCATTAATAATTCTTTTGGCACAAATGCCAGCTCCTCCTTCTAAAGATGCACAAATATGAACTACTTTCATGTTAATTCTAAAGCCAATAGATTGAAATGAATAATTGTTCTAATTACTAAATCAATACCCAAAAACTGATTATTTATTATTTCATTTATTTCATTTCAATAAGCTACTCGTTAATTTAATATATTCATATTGAAACTGCTGCATTAAATTTTTTGGAATCGAGTATTGATTAACTTTACTTATTTCATTTATGAGGAAATAATCAGACGTACTTAATGAGAAGTATCTAGAACTATATTCATCTTCCATTCCAAGTTTTTTCATCATTCCAATTATTTTTCCATTAGAAGGATCTGTATAATCAACTATATAGTTTTTTCCATTTAGTGCGGTTTGAAGTACTATAGAATGAAACCTCATACCGATACAGTATGCAGCATTGTAAAATTCGTCCATCGTCTGTTTTAGACTCATAGGTTTTTGTACTACAGTTACTTTATCAGATGATATTATATGTGCAATTTTATTAAGGATAATTCTATCATCTCCGCCTATGAAAAAATAATGCATTGGAACTAAATGAATCGGCAGTTGCGACGTTGTTAGTATGTTGCTAACAATTCCAGAGAAAACTTCTATACGGATTCTTTTATTTTGAAAATGACTTGATTCAATTAATACATCTCTGAAGTTAATTGAAATATGATCATTTAATCGAGCCGAAGAAGAATCCAAATAAACATTACATGCAATAAAAGCAGGATCAATAATACTTGATAATTTAGCATTATCGCACCCATGTTTTATCGCTTGCTCTTTAGAAATTGTATCACGGAAAATAACTAAATCAGAATTAAATATAAGTTTCCGTGCTATACTGATTGCTTTTTCGGTTTTAAGAGGCCCCCACCCACAACCCATCAAAACTTTCTTTAGCTTATAACGAGAAGCTATATTATATGCGAAATCTAACATGGACATTTCTTCTAAATCCATCAATGGGCCTCCTCCAACCATTAATATGTCAGAATGCTTAACATTATGCTTTAGTTCAAATGGATTTCGAGTATCAAAAATTTTAATACTCAAATTATTATTACGAGCTGCTATCTTATAGAAATCATAATCTTCAAGTAGTGTCCTTTGAGTATAAAATGGATATAATGAACCTAACCTTACAGAAAAAAAACCAAATGCCTCTGATAAAATTCTTAATATTCCCGCAAATATAGCTCTGTCCCCTATTGTTTCAGTGCCATACCACCCTATTATTGCAATTTCCATAATAAATGATATATTTGCCTTAATAATTCAATGGTAAACTGCTTATAAAAATTTATGTGTACAGAAAAAAATGATTTTTCTTTTCTTTGTATATTATAATATTGCCACACATATCGATTCCGCATATAGAACTTAATATATTCTACTCGACCTCTTATAGTTAAAGGGTGATAGGTGTAATGAACACAATTGTCACAAAGATTTAAAATTTCTTTTTGTGTTTTTTTATAGCACTTCGTTTTTGTCAGTTCAGTAGCTGATTTTTCTTTTAAATTACCAATAACTTCACTTGCAGTTGCACATAACAAAAGATTTAATTTTTCATCAATAGTCACATCTCTATTTGTATAAGAACATATATTCAAACGATTATGTCCATTATGTGTTAAAAAATAAAAATTTGAAAAGTATTGGATTCGCTTATGCAACGATTTTGAAGTAATACATTTCTCAAAAAAAAATTCTGCAGCCTGAATTCTTTTTCTTTCATCATTCAAAACGTAATAATCCGCATTATCAAAAGTTAAGATTCTTTTGTTGGGAATCGCACAATGGTATTCAACTTGTAGATTATTGTAAGTATTTAGAAACATTTCTGTTTCTTTTATGAAGTCAATGTTATGAATTGAAATTGTACAACCAACAGAAAAATCGTCACAATACTTGTCTTTATTTGTACTTAAAAAATCTAAGATTTCTTTTGTCTTCTTGAAACAGTTTGGGATGCCTCTGACTTCTTCTTGAACCTTCCCATATCCATCAACTGAGATACATATATGTATTTTAACAGATTTTTGTTTACATATTTCTTTCGCTTTTTCTAAATATTCAAACAGCCTCTTAGGAGCAAGCCCATTAGAAATACAATATATATCTTTAATCTGTGGCAATATCAATACACTATTGATTATGTCAATAAAATTTGGAACTAGCGTAAACTCACCTCCGTTAAGTCCAACAGTTTTTACCTGAGAAAAGAATGGATCTCTTAATGCTTTTTTCAGAGCCTCATGATCTATGTCAACATGGTCAGATAATTTCCAAATATTACACGTCTTACATCTGCTGTTGCATCTAGATGTTATTGGCATCTGAATAACCAGAGGTTTCTGCCTAAAGTGTAAATAATAAGATAGTAACTCTTTTATTTGTTTGAAATTCATTTTCTATATGTTTCAAATTGCAAAAGACCTGAACGTTTTTGTGAGATTGTTTGGCCAAATCCATAAAGAAAACCTTCGCAATCAAGAACACAACAGCCCTTTCCTTTAATAAAATATTCTATATTAGGCTGATGAAAAAAAACATCAACTATTAACCTTCCATTATAAAGAGTTTTAGGCAACAAGATGGTAGTCTCTACCTCAAAACTTCCACACAAATGTAATAATTTTTTTGAATCATCACAAAACGAATATGATGCCATAGGAACTTCTGTCTCATTTCGAAATATCAAGGTTATATCTGTATTAACCTCAAAATCTGTATGTCCACGAAATAAAACATGTAAACTATCTTGTCCTGATTTAATAATCGAAGATGCCTTATCCGTTCCATTAATAATGATATCTTCAATAAGGACTCCTTTTTTAATCCATTCTAGATTATCTTTAATTCTCGATTCTTCTTTAATCGAATATATTTGTAGATATTGATCTACACATTCATCTGCTGTTCCTGTGAATTCAATTTGACCATTCTTTAGAACTATACCATTTGTACAAAGATTTCTTACTGCCGTCATGTTATGACTTACAAAAAGGACGGTGCGTGCCCCTCCTTGAGAAATATCTTTCATCTTACCAATAGCTTTCTTCTGAAACTCGGCATCGCCGACAGCCAAAACCTCATCAACCACCAATATTTCCGGCTCCAAATATGCGGCTACAGCAAATCCTAAACGGACTGTCATACCACTAGAATAACGCTTGACAGGGGTGTCGAGATAGCGCTCAACACCAGCGAAATCAACAATCTCATCCAGTTTTCGGGTAATCTCGGCACGAGTCATACCCATAATACTGCCGTTCATATAGATGTTCTCGCGACCCGTCATTTCGGGATGAAATCCTGTTCCAACTTCCAATAAGGAGCCGATCCGACCTTTGGCACGAATAGTTCCAGTGGTAGGTGATGTGATGCGTGAAAGAAGTTTTAACAAGGTTGATTTCCCTGCTCCGTTCTTCCCTATAATACCTACTACATCGCCTTGTTCGACCTCGAACGAGATGTCTTTCAATGCCCAGACAAAATCCGAAGAACCTTTCTTCGAACGCTCATTGGTTTCGCCAATCTTCAAATAAGGATCTTCCTGACCCAGGACACTGGTTTTCCACCAGCGATTCAAATCATGGGACAACGTTCCAGTTCCAACTACACCCAAATGATATAACTTGCCAACGTGATCAAATTGTATGGCTATATTGCTCATAATAATAATCTATTGTATGGTTTATCAATAATTATGAAATTGCACTTCGACTGATTGATTGAACATACTTTGGCAAATAGAAAAACTCCTTTACATAAAGAGAATACTTATTCAAACAACTGTAGAATGCTTGACTTAAACTATTATTGAAACAAATAAGTCTCTGATAAATGAAATACATTTCACATAATACCAATAACTTTTTATTCATTTTAGTCAAATCATAAATGTAACTATAAAGGCGTTTAGCTGGAGTTTTATATGCAAAAAACTTGATATATAAGTTTATCATATATTCAATTGCCTTAAAATTTCTTCGATTCACTTTCAAATTAGAAAAATAGACCTGAAAATCCGACAAAGTTCTTGATACACTTATTTCATTTTTAGGGATTAAAGCATTTATAGTAATATTAAAAAAAGAATTCATAAATGTTTCACTAAAAGGGAAATCATAAAGTAATTCTAAGGCTTTTCTTTGAATCGTTTTAGCACATATTTGTTGTTCTGATAAATGCGCTGTGCTGATTTGACTCTTACTTATTCTATAATAAAGAAGATCTTCCTCAATATTTGAAATCTCACCATGCTGCATAATCCACACCCAAAGCGCATAATCCTGAGCATATTTAAATGACTCGTCATATCTTACTTCTATCCCATTAATAATTCTTTTAAAAATGGCAAGCGGATGCCTTAATACGGGTTCCTTTAAGATAATTAGTCGTAAACTTTTAGTTGATTGAATAAAATTGACTTTTCTGCCAGTTCTCTCACCATCTTCGTTTATTAATTCACAACAAGCACCTGAAGCAAGAAGATGAGGATTCGATTCCATGAATGCAACCTGTTTTTCTAACCGCGTTGGAAAACTGATGTCATCGGCATCCATTCGTGCTATATACTTTCCTGTGCAATAATTAAGGCCAACATTGAGTGACTTTGTAATACCCATGTTGTTTTCATTCGGAATGAACCTGATGCGTTCATCTTGGGATGCATATTCCCCAATTATGCCAAAGATTCTCTCGCGGTCGGAAGGGGGAGTGTCGCCAACAATGACAAACTCAAACGACTCGTAAGTCTGGTTCAAAATACTTTCGATTGCTTCGCGAAGATAAGAATCCTTCTCCTTATAAACACACATTAAAACACTAACAACGTAACTTTTTTTTTAAAACTTTTGTTTTCCATTTTTTTGAAATTTTTAAAATTATTAAACCATTTTTATATTACTTTCATCTCAACATCCTGAAGAATAATATTTCCCCAACTTTTGGGCCATAATGACAATATCTTTCCCTTCGTAAAGAAAACAACCTCGAAGTTTAGGACATCAAACAACACATCATAATCCCTCAGCCCAGTTTCAAGATCTTTCAATCCAATATTGAAATTTGTGGAATACCGTCCTCGAGAGAGGTTATGATGACGAACAACAAGCCTTACCTGAAAAAGGTCCTTGTCTTTTGGCACTTCAGTGACTTCGGACACATAAGTTCCTACATACCCACCTTCTATGTTTTTGAAATGTAAACCAATAGTAAACTTTTCAATATCTCGGTTGTTTACCTTTACCATCAAATTGAATATCAGGGGCTCATCGCTGGCCACATGAAGATTATCGTTTTCAATGGATGCTTCTACTATCTCAAGTTCTTTATCGACTTTCATTACTCTGTGCCTCTTTTCAATAGTCACAACCCTTGACATGTCGCTATTTTTTGTTTCAACATAATGGTCGACACAGTCATTAGCAGTTCCGATGTAGTCTATCTGACCGTTCGCAAGCACAATACCATTATGACAAAGACTGCGAACCGAAGGAAGATTATGGCTCACAAAGAGTACCGTTCGGCCACCACCACGAGAAATGTCCTGCATCTTCCCAATGGCTTTCTTTTGAAACTCGGCATCACCTACAGCAAGAACTTCATCAACCACCAAAATTTCAGGTTCCATAAAGGCTGCAACCGCAAATCCCAGACGAACGGTCATGCCACTGGAGTAACGCTTGACGGGAGTGTCCAAATAACGCTCGACACCTGCAAAATCGATAATCTCATCCAACTTGCGAGTAATCTCAGAGCGAGTCATACCCATAATGCTGCCATTCATGTAAATGTTTTCTCGACCGGTCATTTCGGGATGGAATCCAGTTCCTACTTCCAACAAGGAACCCAAGCGACCTTTAGCTCGAATTATTCCTGTGGTTGGCGAAGTGATGCGGGATAGTAATTTCAATAATGTAGATTTGCCGGCACCATTTTTACCAATAATACCCACTACATCTCCTTGCTCGATTTCAAAAGAGATGTCCTTCAATGCCCAAACAAAATCCGAAGAACCTTTCTTCGAACGATCGTTGGTCTCACCTATCTTCAAATAGGGATCTTCTCTGCCCAATACTTTGGTTTTCCACCAGCGATTCAGATCATGGGACAATGTTCCAGTTCCAACAAGTCCCAAATGATACAACTTTCCAACTTGATCGAACTGAATAGCTATATTACTCATACGTATAAGAATCTGTTGTTATACGGTGTCCATGAAATTTCGCTCAACACGATTGAAGATAAGCACGGCAAAGAACAATGTGACACACATAAAGATGGTACTGTATAACAGGCCTCCCCAATCGAGTGAACCACATCCCATGCAGCTATACTTGAATGCTTCGAAAATTGGAGTAAGGGGATTGAGTTCAATAAGATATTTATATTTCCCAGGTGCAGCACTCAGAGGATAAATGACTGGAGTAGCATACATGAAGAGTGAAATTCCGAATGAAACAAACTGCTTCAAATCCCTGTACTTAGTAGTCAAAGATGTTATGACTAATCCCCAAGACATGCCATGGAATGCTATCAAGAATATCAAAAAGGGGAAAAGAATAATCGACCAGTTTACAGTGAGTGGAACATCGGTGAAATAATAATATAGATAGACTATAATAAACAAACAGAGTTGAATCATCATTTTAATTAAATTAGAGATGATTCCCGATAACGGGACAACTAATCGAGGGAAATACACTTTTCCAAAAATACCCGCATTGCCAACAAAAACATTCGAAGAAACATTGAAACAGGCCGTAAAATAGTTCCAAAGCATGATGCCGGACAAGTAGAAAAGCGGCTGTGGGGCCCCGTCTGTAGAAATGCCTGCCAATCCACCAAACACGAACATATACATAATAGTTGTGAAAAGTGGTTGGATGACGAACCAAAGCGGACCAAGGATAGTTTGTTTATAGATAGTAATAATGTCTCGTTTGACATACATATAAATCAAGTCGCGATACCGCCAGATTCCCTTGATATCAATGTCAAGCCATTTCTTTCGAGGTTGAATTACTATTGTCCAATCGTTTGTTTGTTCCATCTATTATTAATAACTATGATTTTAAATTAATTAATATTTTTGATAATAATGATATTTGTGTAATGATTCAAAACAAATCTTTATAAAATGATTGAAAAGGGCAATAACAAGAATAATTAAACAAGATAGTATTATAGAAGATGGCAAACCCAATGATTCACATCCTGCATATTTACGAAGCAAGAAGATAACCAATACGTGAAACAAATAGATCCCCATTGTGTTGCTTCCAATAAAACTAATCCATTTTCGAATAATGTGATTTGATGAGTTTGAACTCTTTAACAAAATAAACAATCCCGTAGCCAGAGCCATAGCCCCTATAGTGGGGAAAGAGCCGTTAACACCATCAAAAACGATCTGAAAATAATTGCTTAATGCCACTACTTCGAAATGGATTAGCAACAATCCTACGGTAATGGCGAGAAGCGAGAAATATCGTGTAAGAGTCTTATGCTTTAGATGATAGCCAAGATAAAAATATACCAATGCATAGAATGTGTAAAAGCCATCGTGTCCAAAAGAAAGAAAATTGGAACCTGGCTTATAAAACACGACACAATCAACCAATAGATTGGAAAGAAATGGATAGATGATAAGCATCAAAAAAACGATATGTCGCAACCATTTCCATTTATTCAAGAAATAACTAACAACATAAACCATTCCCAAAGTTCCTAAGAACCAGAAATGCACCATTTCGTCTCCTATGGAGAAGCATTTTTCTAATAGAATACGCTGTAGAACTACCTTACTAAACAGAAACAGAAGAACCATCTTAATGGCTTTCAAAATGGACTCCTTCAGATTCAATCGCTTTGGCAATACCAAAGCTCCATGAACCATCAAAAACAAAGGCACACTCGCGGCACAAAAAGACAAAACGAACTGATTGAAGTTTGGTAAGAAATATTTGCCTGACTCTATTGTTCCTATATCTATCCCTCCCAAATGATAGAATACAATCATGAATATGGCAATCGTCTTAATCAAATCATAACCAAAGATACGATTTTGGCTATTCAGCATAACTAAGATTGTATTTCTGCATTACTGCACGAAGTTGCTTATCATTCAGCAAATCCTTATGGTTGCTATTGATTCGCCAAAGAGCTGAATCCTGAATGGATTCATTAATTAATAGTGGGAAATGAGGATAATGAGAACAAGCAGAAACCACAAAGGTCTTTGATAACCGTGCCATACAATTAAGCCAGACATCATCCGCTGTAGGACATATCTTCATAAAAACCGACTGGTTGAGGACCTCAGGCGTAAAACAATGGGGGGGATATAAAACGGCTCCTGCACCTTCAAAAAAGTTCAATTTGCTGATTCTATCTTTTTTTTCCAATTCCTTCCACGTCATCAATGAAGTAGGATTACCTTGATTATCCAGCGAGACATCCATTACTCTGTTTGCACAAATACAATCAGGATGCTTTTGATGGGCTGACAAAAGGAGTTCCAAAGTATCAAACGGATATAGGATATCATCATCGATGGATATTATAATGGAATCCGGGGCCTCCTTCAATATGGGAATTAATTTTTTGTACGAACCAATATCTTCCGTATATCTTATCTCAAGTCCTCTATTATTCTGATTCAACAACGTCTGTGGTAATTTCTCATCTTGGATATCCTTTGAGAGGCAAAGAACAAAGCGATTGGGCTTTATACTTCCCTGCATAATCGATTCGATTGCAAGGTATGCTTCGTATATACGGCGACTATGAGACGTTAGAGATACAATTACTTCTTTCCCATCTATTTTACAATCAACAACTCCTTTTTCTTTGGAATTAAGGGCAAGATAGGTAAGATGCTGAGCTCGTTCACTATAATACAATTTATTATAGACGGCTGCTGCGATTGAATCCCGTATCTTACTCAGAAACGCATGAATAATCGATGGCATAGATATTGTGTCTTAATGAAAAATATCAACCCAACTATTTACATCATAGCTATCGACAACATCTGAGGGAAGTGGTTCGAAAGGAGAATGAAGAAACACGGGCAACCTTGAAATATCGTCTTCGCCAAGAATAAAAATATTCTGATGACGAAAGAATGAATAATGGCGGACAGCAGGGTTATTTGTAAGAAGCTTGCGATGAATGGCAATCGCCTCCAAAGGACGAAGCGTACAGGAAGGATCTCCTGTATGAACAATCTCAACTAAACATCGGGATTGTAAAGCCATTTCCATATAGACTGAATAAGGAATATATTCGGACGTGGAATGCACCGATACGAATTTGCAAGTGTAAGAGGAAAGCAATGAACGAATACTCTCTATTTCCTCTACTCTATTCTTGGCATATCCAACAAAAAAGAAATCATAAAGAATCGAACTATCTTTCAGGGATGTTACTTGCTGATAGGGCCTGATATTAAAGAACTGAGTATGCCACCTGAATCCGAATTTTTCAGCATCTAATTCATCGTAAGTAATTACTTGGAAACGATGCTTCTGGATTACAGGCAGGTTATTCCCAAAAATCTTGTCATTTCCTTTGTGATTCCACAACCAAATATAACGGGAAACACCTTCTGGGACTATTTTGGCAATGGCTGAAAGTAAAGCTGAATCGGTATATTCTGCAATTATGACAGCATCATCAGCTTTTAATCCTTTTATCGTATTTTGCAAATAAGAACTCAATACAAAGTGTATGGGCAAGGGAATAGTAGAACCATATCTGCGGGATACCTTCTGAATAATATTGCTATGCCGATTGAGCGGGAAAAGCATTATATCGGAACGTAACTTTAGTCCAGAAAGTACAAATTCCCAGATATCCACATCCGGGTAGATTATCAATTTCATCTATTCTTTAACGAGCTAAGAATATCCCTCACTTTTAATACAAAAAGAGCCAAAATATCCAAGTGTTGAACAATCAAACATGCCGATAGCTTCAGATAGGACATCGTCTTATATTGAAAAATACCCTGGTGACATTCTGGATAAACAGTTTTCCACATCTTGATATTACGTGTTTGAGGGAAAATCAGCAAATACTGTTTTAATTGAAACTTGAGCCAATTCAACTGAAATGAATAATGATCAATCAAACCCTGATCTTTTAAAAATTCCTCGATAACACGGCCACATTGTATAAGACTCAGGCATTTCTCTGGTGTCAAAGTATGTGTCAGCGAATCGCTATGTTGAACATAATGGTAAAATGGTCGATTAACACAGACGGTTAAATTAGATAGAAGAAGAGACTTCAATGACAAGCAGAAATCTTCGCCCCACAAGAGCACCTTCGAAATCTGAAGATGATTCTTGACAATGAATTCTCGACGAATGAGCTTTAAAACAAGAGACCCGGTTTGTGGACCAAGCTGGAAAGTCAAGTTCTGGGCGCGATGATCATAAGCAGGAACAATTATTGAACTTGTTCCATTTTCATAATCTATACAATAGGCACACGTCACGATATCGGCGCCTTCGGAAACTGCCTTTTCGTAGAGAGTCTGGTAGGCATCGGGCTCCACCCAATCATCGCTGTCGCAATGGATGATATAATCTCCCTTGGTTGCCTTCAAACCTTCGTGTCGAGCTGCACCTACTCCACGATTCTCATCGTAATGTATGAAGATGACTTGCTCCTTTCTATTTGGATAATCAGATAATGTCTTTTTAACAATATCAATGCTTCCATCATCAGATCCATCATCTATAAAGATATATTGAATCGAATCCAGTGTTTGCTCAAACAAACTCCTGCAACACTTCTCGATATACTTAGAAGCATTATATATTGGAACTATTACAGATACCTTGGGATTCATCCAATCAAAGGAAAAAGATTATATTTTTCGAAAACTGCCCGAAATTGAATATCATTGCGGCAATTCTTTGGATCTTCATTCTGATGAACAAGACCAGAACTCTGCATACGAAGGTTCATGATTCCACCCGCACATCCATTTCCATAGCGACTTTCGACATGGGAGATTAAAGTACCATTCTTCAATGCCATAGCTGTGAACCAGATATCATCTGCGAATGGGCACAATACACGAAATACATCATCATTAAAAACCTCCTCAGAAAGTGAATAAGGCGGATAAAGACATCCTTCACAACCAATGATTACATTTCTTGCTGTTGTCTTTTCAGGATGTGTGTATTGTTTCCATTTCAAATAGCTTTCAACCTTATCCTGTTTATCCTTTGTTATGATGGCTACACGATAAGCTTGTATAGATGAAGAATCCTTTTTATAAGCCTGCAACAAATGCTCCAACATATCGGGACGATAAAACATATCATCGTCAATGGTGATAACGATATCCTCAGGGAACGCTTTCAAAGCTGGAATGAGTTTCGTATGAGGTCCCATATCCTTTACGTACCTGATTTCCAAACCTCTTCTCTGTTGGTTTTCAAGAAAACATGAATGAGCCTCTTTGTCGTTAGGCAACCAAAGAATAATCCGATTAGGTTTCATGGTTCCCTGCATAATGGATTCAATGGCAAGAAATGAATCCATTATTCGATTTCCATGAGAGGTCAAAGAGACAATGACCTGCTTGCCTTTCACATACGACTCTGAAGATATGCCCTTCTCTGAAGAATGTTGCGCTAAATGTGTGTATTGAAACTCCCAATAGTCAGAAAGCGTCATCACTTCATTTGTCTTCATACTATCATCCAGAATAGAATGAAGATTACGATAAAAATGAAAACTTGATAGTAATCTTGACCAAATACTCATCTCCTTGAGTGAATAAATAGGACCAAACTTCTTTTTTCTGCTTTGTCCAAAAGAAAATAGTATGCAAGTAAAACCAAAATGAGAACAAACAAGAGAAAACAAATAAACTTGTTGAACAAACTATTGGGAAAGATAGAAAGAAGGTAGATGTATCCGATTGTTGATAATAATATCAATGAAAATGACTTTACAAAAACCTCAAAAATGAATTTAACATCTATCTGGGGAACCTGAACCTTCAGAAAATAAAAATCTGTCGCAACAATTACGACCAGACAGATCAGATTACACCAATAAGCACATGCAGGAGTAAAAGCGAAGTGAAAAAGAAGAAAAATAACGGGCAGACAAAGAAATTTATATGTTCCACTTGCAATACTCATCTTCTTTATATCACCTTGAGCATAAACTCCTAAATTAATGATAAAATTTACTATTCCCAACAAATTATCAAGCAAAAGAATACGGCAGAAAACTACCGTATAGACAGGAACATCATTTAACCATAACTGCAACAAAAATGGCATTTCAATAATGGCTGGAATCGAAAACAAGCAAAGCAAGACAAGAGTAATCTTCAAAGCCTTACCCATAAGGTACATCATTCGATTGAAATCGCCAGAAGCATATTGCTTGATAATCTGAGGACGAAATGCTGCAACAACATTAAAACCCAAAGTCCAGAAGATTCCCTGTATCATGGACGCAAGGCCACAGGATGCATTGAGTGCAACGCCAAAGAATCGATTGATCAAAATGTTGATACCCTGTTGCCGAACGGACACACTGGCATCTGCATAAAGATTCCATCCGGTAAAGGAAAGCATCTTACGAAGTATCTTTGGATTCCAAAAGAAATAAAGATGAGATTCCGGGTAATGACGAAGACAAAAGATGCGATAGAGTGTTCGAATAAGTACTGTGACAGCAAAGACTAAAATGCCATAAAAAATCAATCTATCGTTTGACGTCAACTGAAGTATCCAAACAATAATCAATTTCAGAATTGCATTCAGAATTTCCAACCAGGCATAGACATCCATTTGCTCATGAGCCAAAACCACAGCTGTATAAGGAGCCTGGGTAATCCCGAAGACAACCGACAAGATGGATAACTGATAAATACAATTAGCTGCGAAATGACGTCCTTGAGGAATGTCCAGTTGACAATTGACAAACCACAATCCGATGGTTTCAGAAAATAGAACGATTATCAGGGCTATTATCAAATGACTTTGGAATGCTGTATTAAAGGTCTGATTCAGATTCTCTAAATCACCAGTTCCCAAATCGTACGTAATAAACCGTGATGTAGCTCCCGCCATGGAAGCATTCAGGAAAGAAAGAAGCGAAACAATCCCACCTACCAAACCATAGATACCATAGTCTTCTACACCGAGTGTATGAAGAACCACTCTGCTCGTGTATAAGCCCACAACTACACTTAGGAGCGTCCGAAGATACAACATCAGTGTGTTGCGGGCTATAAGTCGAGTAGAAGGTTCTGTTTGGAGCATTATTCGTCCTTTTCGCTCTTTTCGTCTTCTTCCTTGTCCTTGTCCTGACCGAATCCATAGGCATAGCCGTAGCCATAGCCATACTTATAACTGCGGCCATAGCCGTACGAGTAGCCATAACGGCTTCCGTACTTGTGATAACCATAACGGCTGAAGGCATCGGTTGGTGCATTCAGAAGAATAGTCATCTTGGGCAGACGATTCTCGTCGTAATACTTCTGCACATCAGGAAGGGCAGAAAGCTGCAAGGCCTCGGCACGAACCACGAAAATGGTCATATCAGCCAAACGAGAAATGATGGTGGCATCGGCAACAATCTCAAGTGGAGGACAATCCAGGAAGATATAATCATAATCCTTACGGACAGCAGCTACAAGTTCATCCAATTTCTGATCATAAAGCAATTCCGTAGGATTCGGCGGTATCTTACCAGCGGGCATAACCTCAAGTTCAGGGACTTCGGGAACAGATTTGATCAAGTCCCGATAATCATCAACATAACCACCCAAATAGTTCGACAATCCTTTGGAATGTTTTCCTACAAGCGCAGAAAGCGAACGCTTACGCATATCCAGGTCAATGATAAGAGTCTTCTTCTTCTTGAAGGTCAAAGCCATACCCAGGTTACTTGCAATGAATGTCTTACCAGAATTCGGGTTAAATGAAGTCAGCATGATGACACGTGCGCCATCCCCCCTGCCTGCCACAAACTCCATATTGGTACGAATGACACGGAATGCTTCATTCATAATATTCGTGCTATTCTCTTTCACCACAATATGAAGAGTTTTGTCTTCATGATGATGTTTTCGGTTTTTAAACCGCTCTTTGAGATCATCTATAAAACGAGAAATTCGAGAACGATTATCCATCAAAGGCAATTCTCCCAAGAATGGAATCTTCAAATTCTCCAAGTCCTTGCGTCCACGCACAGAAGTATTCGTTATCTCACGAAGTATAAGGAATGCTATCGGTATGAGCAAGCCTAAGAAGATACACATTCCATAAATCCTTGTTGCAACAGGAGCAGTGGGTGCATTACTACCCGATGGAGGTGTTACAACACGATTATTATAGGCGGTAAATGCCTGTGACAATTCGTTCTCCTCTCGTTTCTGAAGCAGGAACAAATAGAGAGACTCCTTTACCTTTTGCTGTCGTTCAATAGATAGCAAGTGTTTGTTCTGGGAGGGTGAGGCTGCGACTTTGCTGTTGCTCTGGGCCTTAATTCCTTGTGCAGTTCGAATATATAGATTCAACTCATTGATATGATTGTCTATGGAACTGATCATGGTCGAACGCAGAGCTGCCAATTGGGCATCGAGATCCTGTACGATCGGGTTCTCCAAAGAGCTGGCAGAAACCAAGTTGTTACGGCGCATCACAAGATTATTATACTGACTAATCTGTCCTGTAATACTTGCATTACTTAACCCTTGACTTGCTGGCAGAAGTTGCATATAATTGGATTCTGTAGTCAAATAGGTACGCAATGAACGAGCCAAATATAACTGATTATTATAATTGATGAGTTGGTTAGTCGCATTCTGGGACTGGCTCACATACATGCCTGCCATGGCTTCGGCATTGCCGATAATCAAGTTGTCGGATTTATAATCAGAGATGCTGCTATCCACATTACCCAACTCATTCTCAATCACATTCAAGCGTTCGCTGATAAACTGATTCGTACTGATGGAAACTTGATTGCGATCATTCATCCACTGCTCATTGTAAATGGCAATCACGCTATGCAAAATCTCCTCTGCTCGCTGAGTATCATAGTCTGTGACCTGCAAATTAATAATCGTGGAACCTGCTTCAGAAGTTACTTTCAATTCGCCAGAATACTTTGCTGAAGCAGCTTGTGCTCGCAAATGCATCGCTATAATCGGCATTAAAGGCCTGAAATAATAGGGTGTAGCTGAAACAATAACATTTCCAATCGGAGTAGTAAGCGTTTTCCCTAACTGACCAGATATAGAAGTACCTTCAAAGAGACGACCGTTACGATTGAAATTATTCAAAACGAAGGTGCTATCGCTTTCAAAAGCCACTGAAACACTACATGCTTCCTCCTCTTTCACTTCAAGCATCTTCACTTCGATGGGAAGATTACTGCCATATAGCACAGACCTTCGAAATCTTCCCTCAATCTCATATTGCATCTGCAGGTTCAATCTCCGAACAACTTCTGACATCACGACAGGGGATTTTATTGTAAAAATCTCGTTCGTCAGATCGACAGATTGAATCATAAGACTGGCATCACTATATCCGTAGGCAGAGGTACCCAGAATATTATTCTTATTCATGTCCTTCAAAAGGATAGAGGCCCTTCGTGTATATACAGGGCGAGTCTTTCGAAGATACAGATTTGCCGCACCATAGCCGATAACTACGCATAAAAGGATCCAAAACCAGTTCGAAACAAGTATAAGCAAAATATCAGAGACTTTCAAGCTCTGAGTCGATAACACAGATTCCGCAGTATTCTTCTGCTGAACTGGAATTTGCTGTTGATTATTATTCGGTAGCATTATTTTAAGTTTTTATCTTCTGAAAAGAGCTATCATACCCAATGTACTGGAAATAAGACTAAACCAGAAGGTATAGTTAACAACCTGTGAGCCATATTGTGTTGTTGTTCGCTTTACCTTATTGCTTGGTTCCACATATATTACGTCTTTTTGCTTCAAATAATACACAGGAGAATTGTAAAGATCCTCAGCAGAACAGAAATTCACTTCGTAGGATATAACTTTGTCGATTCCAATCTCGCGAATCACTCGGACGTTCTCACGTAAACCAGTCAATTGTAGATCTCCTGCCTGAGCGATAGCATCCAGAAGTGTAAAATTATCACGGTCAATATTAATCCGTCCTACGCTGCCTGCTGAACCAATTACTGTAACGTAAAGGTTATTGAACGTTACAGTAATAACAGGATCCTTCACTAAGTTTTGGTCCTGAATCATTTTTTTGATATATAATTCAAGTTCGGTTCGCGTCTTGCCTGCTACAGGAATGCGGCCTAAAACAGGGAAATCTATCGTACCGTCAGCATCAATCACATATTGGGATTCTCGTCCACCATACCCTCCTCGAGCTTCTCCAACAGTATAAGTGCTATATTTGGAGAAAATTGACGAAAGAGCAGCATCTCGAGTTGAAACCAAAATATTGATTTGGTCACCAGCCTGGAAGATTACTTCCGTTGGCTTAACAACAGATAATTCCTTTTCCAGAGGCATGTCCTGGAAATAAGCCACATTGTAGGGAGCAGAACACCCGGTAATCGCCAAAAGTACAATGGCGAAAAACGAAATGCGAAAAGCACAAAATTTGTTGAATCGTATCATATCAGAAAAATTTAAGTTGCGGAAGAAAAGAGGTCTTTATGAAGGGAATACTGAGGTCTTTCCACGCCTTCGGCATTGGTTGTCACACCAGAAGATGGCACAACCACACATAATTTACCAATAAGCTGCGCAAATTTATATAAAAAAAATAACACCCCAAAATAATAAATGAACTTTTTATCATTTTGGGGTGTTATTTTGTCTTTTTTGGGCATTTTTAGCTACTGGCGTATCCATTTTAGGACCTCTTTCCACTCAAATTTCTTGCCGTACATGAGGATTCCGGTGCGATAGATACGAGCGGCCAGCCATAACACGACAAAAGCGGTGAGATACAATATTCCCATCGAGAGCATGATCTCCCAAGCTGGCACATCGTAGGGCAGACGAACCATCATGGTGATGGGCGACGTGAATGGAATCATCGAGCACCACCAAGCCAGCGGGCCATCGGGATTCTCCATCGAGAACATGCCCGCATAAAGAGCAAAGATCATGAAGAACATGATGGGCCCCATAAACTGGGAGGTATCCTGCTGCTGATCGACAGCGGAACCGAAGGCGGCAAATAGACTGGCATATAGAAGATAACCTCCAATGAAATACAGAACAAAGCAGGACAGGATGAGTGGATAATCGATGCTCAGAATCATCTGAATGATTTCCTTCGTTCCAGAATTAAGTGCAACACCGGAAGTTTCCATCGCTTCGATTGCTTCGGAAGAGCCCATCGGAGTCATCATCTCGGGCGACATGTTCAAGCCAAAGATGCTGGCGGCAATCGTTCCTCCCACACTAAGCAGTATACCCCAAATAGCGAACTGAGTGAAACCGACAAGTGCAACGCCAATAATTTTGCCTAACATCAGCTCCAAGGGTTTGCAGGAAGAAACAATGACCTCGACAATGCGATTGGTTTTCTCCTCCACCACGCCGCTCATGATCATCGCACCATACGACAGCACGAACATATAGATGGCTAAAGCAAGAACCAGGCCTAAAATAGAGGACAGTTCGGAACTGCTGATGGTTTCTTCTCCTTGTTCATCCCACTTCACGGAATTAACATGCAGACTGACATCACAGTCCTTCACGATTTCCTCGAGATTATCAATTCCATAACTGGCGATGCGTGTCTTTCGCAGCGCGGGACGTAGGAAATGCTCAATCTCGCGGCCAAACGAACCCGGGACAGACGATTCGCTATAGATGCTGAGTTCCAATGTGCTATCGATGCTGGAAGGAATCACTATCAGCGCATAATAATCCTTGTCTCCATTTACAAATACGGCATGCGGATCAGCATCATCACCAGTAGGAATTCCAACGAAATGAAACTCATCGAAATCCTTGATCAACGGAGCATAGGCATGTTGCGGCGACTGGTCGATGATGGCCACGACCTTCTCGTCGGTGCTGCGCACACTGCTCAGCATGATTGGCGCAACCACACAAAGCAGGATGGAAAGAATAGGGACAAGCAAAGTAGTCAGAATAAAACTTTTCTTTCCGACAGTCTGTAAATACTCTCGTTGAATAATTAATCCAAGTCTTGACATAGAACTTTATAATATATAGTAACTAAAATAACTATAGGAACTATAGGCACTATAGAAACTATAAAAACTACAGAAGATTAGCTATTTACTTTCAGTTTATCTGCCGCACCGACAGCCTGCATGAAAATCTGTTGCATCGTAGGGAGTACCTCGTGGAAACCAGCAAGAGGATACTGGGCATTAAGCTGTGCAATAGCATCATGGATTGACATGCCTTTTGGGAGCTGGTAATCGAACTCCTGACCATCTTCCAGCTGTACGCGGAACTGATGGGTACGATATTTGTGACGTATCTCATCCACCCTACCCTGAAGTACAACCTCGGAATGATTGATAAGCGAAATCTCCTGGCACACTTCTTCGACTGAAGACATGTTGTGCGTAGAGAAGAGAATAGCAGCACCCTCATCCCTCAACCGAAGAATCTCGCGCTTGAGTTGTTCCGTATTGACAGGATCGAACCCCGAAAAGGGCTCATCGAAAATGAGCAAGGGAGGACGATGAATGACGGTAGCGATGAATTGCACTTTCTGCGCCATGCCCTTCGAAAGCTGCTCCACCTTCTTGTCGCGCCAATTGCCGAGGTCAAAACGCTCCAGCCACTCCCCCATCCGCTGCATGGCATCGTGTTTGGTAAGGCCACGAAGACGGGCCAGATAGACAATCTCGTCCTGAACCTTCATCTTCTTATATAGACCACGCTCCTCGGGCAAGTACCCGATATGACGAATGTCTTCATCGGTCATGGGACGACCATGCATCAGCACTTCGCCGCTATCGGCATGGGTGATGCGGTTGATGATGCGAATCAAGCTGGTCTTACCGGCACCATTAGGGCCCAACAGTCCATAAATGGAACCATCGGGCACCTTCAAATTGACATGGCTCAACGCCACATGATTGCCATACTTTTTACAGACGTCGTTAACTTCTATGAATGATGACATCAGGAAAAAATAACAATTAACAATGAATAATTAAAATAAAAGGGTAACAAAGCAAAACTAAGCATTCTGCTTCAAATCCTCAACAAACTTGTTGATGCGCTCCATCTGGCGAGAAATCCGGATGTTCTGAGGACAGTGAGGCTCGCACTGGTTACAACCCACGCAATGATCCGCCTGACGCAAACGAGGTACGGCCCGATCATACGAAATCAGATAGTCACGACGCATCTTGGCATAATTGGGATCCTCAGCACCTGCTGGCAGCGAACCTTCGTTTACACATTTATTATAATGTACAAAGATTGCGGGAATATTCAAGCCGTAAGGACAGGGCATGCAATAGTTGCAGTCGTTGCAGGGAATCAGAGGATATTTGAGGATGAGCTGGGCTGCTTCCTCCAGATAATCGAGGTCTTCGTCGGTCAAGGGCTTCAAAGGGCTATAGGTGCGAAGATTGTCCTGCAGATGTTCCATATAGGTCATACCCGAAAGGGCTGTAAGCACACCATCATAATGGCCGCAGAAACGGAAAGCCCAAGAAGCAGAGCTCATCTGTGGCTCACGGCTCTTGAAATGAGCAATGACATGATTGGGAAGACGGCTCAGACGTCCTCCAAGCAGTGGCTCCATAATGACTGCCATAATACCACGCTTGTTCAATTCGTTATAGAGATAATCTGCATTGGTATTGCGGCTATTCTGTTCGCTGGCATGACGCCAGTCCACATAGTTCATTTGAATCTGCACAAATTCCCAATGATACCGGCCTTCGTCATGCCACTTGAGCAGCATGTCAAAGACACGGATGTCACCATGATAGCTGAATCCGAGATTGCGGATAACACCTTTCTTCTTCTGTTCGACCAGCCAATCGAGGATACCATTCTCCATGAATCGCTTGTTGAAGGTTTCGATGGCATCCAGTTCCTTGCCTCCATCACGAGCCGTGCCACCGATGGAATGCAGTAGCAGGTAATCGATGTAATCGGTCTGCAGGAACTTGAGGCTTCGATGGAACATATCCTGAGCTCCCTTGGTCGTCCAATCCTGCGGAGCGAAATTCGACAACTTGGTAGCGATATAGTAGCTGTTGCGTGGATAACCCGATTGCTTCAAGGCTATGCCTGTAGCCATCTCTGAGAAGCCTTTGCCATAGGCCGGACTGGTGTCGAAATAGTTCACACCATGATCCAGCGCATATTTCACCAGCTTATTGGTCTGTTCCTGATCGATGGAGTTCTCACCAGCACCCTGATTCTGCCCAAAAGTCTGGGGAAGGCGCATCATTCCATAGCCCAGGAGCGAAACCTTGTCTCCTGTAAAGGGATTGGTGCGATAGGTCATCTCACCCAACTGGTCCTCGCTGAAAGGACTACCCGCAGGATCAAAATCTCCCACGATATCCTGAGTCTTGACAGTACCTCCTGTACAAGACTGGAGAGCCACACTGGCTCCAACAACTGCGCTTCCGAGGCCTAAGCGACGGAGGAATTCACGTCTATTGATAAAATGTTTTTCCATAGCCAAATCAGATTTCACGTTGAACATCTATGCCCTCAACATAAATTGCAGAGAAGGGGCTTGCTGGACAAAGATTCTCACAGGCACCGCATCCGATGCAGCGCTCTTCATCCACCGAGGGGATGCGGAGGCTCTTGTGGTCTTCCGGATTACTGAGCACCATCTTGATAGCTGCAGTTGGACAACGACGACTGCAAAGACCGCAGCTGACATTATCGGTGTTGACGATACAGTTCTCAGCTACCCAATGAGCTGTACCAATCTTGGTGCTTGACTTAACCGCACGACGTTCCTTCTCATCACCCGGGAACTTGACGATAGCCCCAGCTGGACAGACATCCGAACAACGGGTACATTCGGGTCGGCAAAAGCCACGCTCATAACTGCTGGTTGGCATCATCATGTGCATGAGGTCATTGCTCGGACGAAGCACGTCATTCGGACACTCCGATACACAAAGCTGACAGCCTGTGCACTTCTGCTGCATATTCTTCAGGCTGATAGCACCTGGAGGACAAATCGGCTGTTTCCGCTCGGGACGCTTCTTTCCGGTGATGACTGCCAGACCTCCATCCGTGGTTTTTTCCTGAGCCTTCGCAATAGAAGCACCAACGACAGCAGCTGTAGCCGTCAGGAATGCGCGACGGGTGGGACCGGACTCCGAACCGGAAGCAGCAGATGCATTGGCAACGCCATTTTGAGCATCGCTTGACGGACATGTAACCCGTGAGAACGAGAGGGCATCGTGCTGGCAGGTATCGATGCAGTTGAAGCAATCGACACAACGTGTACTGTCAACAGCAGGGACAAGGCCCTTCAACTTCTGCTCCCGATTGGGAATGAAGATGGCAGAACTCTTGCAAGCACGTTCGCAAAGACGGCAGGACTTGCACTTGTCAGCCTTGATATCGATGCCTACCATCCGCTTGGCTGATAGGATGCCCAGTAGGGTGCCAACAGGACAAATGCGGTTGCAATAGAATCGTCCGTCAATCCAGGCCATGATGAAAACAAGGACAAACGTCACAGCTGCAATGATGAAGACGGGCATGGAGCGCATCCAGACGCTGACCTGATAGTAGTCGTAATTGCCAGCTGCCTCGCTGCGATTGGCCAGGATATTGTTGCCCATTTCGTACAAAGGCTGCAGCAGCATGGTAACAATACGGCCGAACGAACTATAGGGTGCAAGCAGCTGCACAAAAGTGCCGAAACCTGCCAACAGACAGACTACAAACAATCCAAAGATTGTGTAACGTAAGATGTTGAATCCCTTGCTGTTTTCATAGGAGAAGCGTCCGAAACGTCGCTTGTTCCTGTCAAGTTTCAGTTTACCAGAAATCCACGAGATAATATCCTGCATGATGCCCAAGGGACAGATGACAGAACAATAGACACGGCCCAGGAGCACAGTGATGGCCACAAGGACAATCACCACAATCCAGTTAAAGGCGAGAAGTGCAGGCAGCAACTGCAACTTGGCCATCCATCCCACACAATGCTGGGCAGTGCCAGTAAAGTCCAGGAACAGCCAATTGAGGCCCAGAAAGAAGACAAGGGCCAGAAGTCGGCGAATGTGCTTTAGCATAGAAGAATTGGATAAATAGAAGTAAATTAAGAAATAGCTCAGGATTATAGATAAACTAAGTCCATGATTTTCAACTGAACATCGACTTGAAATGTTCCTTGAACTTGGCAAATGCAGAAGCAGGGGCCTTGTAGGCATCGCTCTCGCGCATCTGTTCGACAAGTCTGCGCTGGCTGTCGGTGAGCTTCTCAGGAACATAGACACCCACGTTGACAATCAGGTCACCTCGGCGCATCGAAGTACGTCCGTAGCGATCGACCTGCGGAAGGCCTTCGCCCGAAATGGTAATCTGCGTATTAGGCTGGGTTCCTGCCTTGATGGTGACGTTCCTGGTTCCTTGCACGAGAGGTACGGTGACTTCGCCGCCCAAGGCTGCTGTGGGGAAATCGACAAGCAGATTGTAATAAAGCGTAGAATCCTGACGGATGAAGTCGGGATGACTCTCCTCTTCAATGAGGATATAGAGGTCACCTGCTTCACCGCCCATCTTGCCGGCATGGCCATATCCCTGCATGGTCAGCTGCATGCCATCGGCCACACCTGCCGGAATCTTCACATCGACAACCTGATCTCCCAGAATAACGCCTTCGCCATGACAATTCGTGCAGCGCGTCTTGATCTTCTTGCCCGTGCCCTGGCAGTCCGGGCAGACAGATTCAGTCTGCATACGTCCGAACAGGCTATTGACGACCTGTACCACACGACCGCGTCCCCGGCACTTGCTACAGGTTTCAAACTCAGTGCCATTCTTGGCTCCTGTGCCATGACAATGGGGGCATTCAACGTATTTCTTGATCTTGAGATGCTTTTCTACACCCGTAACAACATCAGCCAGACTGACCTTGACACGAACGCGAATCGACGAACCACGTTGTCCGCCCGGCTCATCATCATCACCACCAAAGAAACTGCTGAATCCACCAGATGCACCTCCCCCAAAGAAGGAATTGAAAATATCAAAAGGATTGAATCCACCACCTCCGCTATTACCCCCAAACGGGTCATTGAAACCGAACTGGTCGTAACGCTGACGACGCTGAGGATCACTCAGGACCTCATACGCCTCGGCACATTGCTTGAATTTCTCCTCGGCTGTCTTGTCGCCAGGATTCTTGTCAGGATGATATTTGATGGCGAGCTTGCGATACGCCCGCTTGATTTCGTCTAACGTGGCAGTCTTTTCGATGCCAAGCACTTCGTAATAATCTTGCTTTTCCATTTTCAATTATCGGCAGCTTCAAACCTGTCGATTCATTCAACATTCAATAAAAACGGGCGCAAATATAATAATAAAATAGGAGAAATGCAAATTTTTAACCTTAATTCACAGAAAAAAGGTGGCACAAGTCTTCAAATCGAGCCTCGCTGGCAGCTCCAAATTTCATCATCGAACGCCTTACCCGCTCCAAGCTCTTCTCGCAGGCAGGGTCTCCCGACTTGCTATAAAACTTGTCGGCAAGGCATACCAGTTTCTCCTCTATTGTCTCGGGAAGGAGGTCCCGCGCGGGAGCAATCGGAAGGTTTTGCTGCACAATATCCTGCACGGTGAGTCCGGCTCCCGTGTGCCGTTCGCAGATGCGGGCCAACCTTTCGAGGTAATCTGCCTCTTCTGAAACAGTGGAATCCTTCAAGGCTTGAAGTTCAGCGACCATCTCCCGAAGCATCTGAGCCCCAAGGATGCCATGGCAAATATAGGGTTCGATGCCTTCACACAAGATACCAGGGGCATGTGTCTTTCCGATGCCGATATCGTGCAAGAGAGCGCCATCGTTTATGAGATGTTCATCGACGGTGTTCAGTTCCTCCGAACCGTTGGCACGACGTGCCGATTCCAATAGCTCGAAGGCCTTGTCCCGTACCTTTTCGCTATGGAGAATCAAAAGACGTCTGAGCGGAGTGTCTTGGGGATAAAAACGTTGGATGATATCGTATGGATTCATTTTTAACGATTTTTAATTTGCTGTTTCAATTATTATTCGTATATTTGCGCCGCAAAAGTACTGCTTTTTTTGGAAAAAACAAACAATGGCTCGAAATATTTTGGCAATTTTAGTCCTTTGGCTGACCTTTCTTCTGCCATTTCCCCCATCTTTGGCTCAAACCAATGCAACGGAACGCGTACGAACCGGTGCCGAATCGATGAACCAATACCTGCCGATGCTCATGGGCAAGCGTGTAGGTCTGGTTGTCAATCAGACGGCTGTGGTACAACGTCCTTCAGATGGCGCATACATTCCCCTGCCCGACACACTCCTGAGTCGAGGTGTCGATGTACGTTGCATCATGGCTCCCGAGCACGGCTACCGGGGGACGGCTGAAGCAGGTGCTCACATCAAGGACGGCAAGGATTCGGCTACTGGCCTCAGCATCTACAGCCTTTATGGCAATGACAAGAAACCGCGCAAGGAATGGATGGATGGTCTCGACGTCCTCGTTTTCGATATCCAGGATGTCGGATGCCGCTTCTACACCTACCTTTCCACCTTATACTATGTCATGCAGGCTTGCGGCGAACAGCACAAGGAGCTCATCATCCTCGACCGCCCCAATCCGAACGACACGGTCGATGGACCCACATTGAAACCGGAATTCAAGAGTTTTGTGGGAATCATTCCCATTCCCTTGATGCATGGCTGCACATTGGGAGAATTGGCACGCATCATGGCCGAAATGGGATGGCTCAACGAAGAGCAGCAACCGGGCATGCCTGCACCACAGGACAACTTTACCATCATTCCATGCGCCAACTGGACACACGGTCAGCCCTATAGCCTGCCTATCGGGCCTTCGAAGAATCTGCAGAACGACCATGCTATTGCTCTTTATCCCAGCCTTTGCCTCTTCGAGGGCTCTGAGGTGAGCGTGGGCCGCGGTACGGATCATCCTTTCGAGATGTTCGGAAACCACGATCTGCGCAAAGTCGATGCTCCGCGCGGATTCAGTCTGCGCTTCTACCTTCAGCATCAGAAGGAGGCGGGATGGGGCTGGATCACCCGTGCCAGATTCTTTAATATGCTGGCAGGTAGCGACCAGCTCTATAACCAGCTGAAGGCTGGCTGGACGGAAGAACAGATTCGCCAGACCTGGCAGGCTGACTTGGAGAAATTCAAGGAATTACGCAAAAAGTTTGCCATCTACCCGATTCCCGAATAAGAACGTTTCGAACCACCCCATCCGAATACTCTGAACAAGTGAGAAAACTGTTAGCCATCTTCCGCGGAAGTCTGCACACCATAGTCTATGCTGTGGTGATAGTGGCTATCGTCATTTATCTCGCCGTTCACTTCAATCTCACCGGTCTTGTCGTCAAGGAATCGTTGACCAACCTGCTGAGCGAACAGATCAATTCGCGCATCACCTTGGATGGAGATGCCGAGGTGAACTGGCTCAACCAGGTGGTGTTGAACGATGTGACCATCTACGACCAGCAGGACGACACACTCCTGCATGCCCGTCGTGCCATGGTGGCCTTCGACCTGCTGCCCCTCCTTTCCAACCACCTGGTGCTCAACACCTGCCAGCTCATCGACTTCGACATCCGGACCTATCGTGTTTCGGCCGACAGTGCCGCCAATTACCAGTTCCTCATCGATGCCTTCCGGAAGGATGACGACCCCGACCGCAAGCCATTCATCCAGCAGCTCGACCTGAATGCCATCCTTCTGCGACAGGGACGTCTCTCCTACAATGTGCTCGACCAGCCTCATCTTGCCGACAGCCCCATCGACCCCAATCACATCTCCATCGAAAAGCTGAGTGCCAATGTTCACGTCCACGATACTCATCTGCTTATCAAGAAGTTCCATTGTTTTGAGCATAGCTCGTCCATCCGTGCCGAACGATGCGAGCTTTCGCTGAATGTCAAGGAGGTGATAAATGCTCCCGAGGGGGACAACCGATTCCTCTTCCTGCTGAAGGGATTGGAACTGACCAATCCGCAGCTGACTGTCCTGGCTGATGCCAATGGCACCTCTGACGAACTGGAATTCGATCTCAAGCAGCTTGACCTTCCCTCAGGTCATCCCAGGCTGAAGCGTATCCATAATTTCTTTACATCCGCCCGATTGCGTATCTCCCAGCTGAAGAACCCCATCGACAGCCTCTATCTTTCGGCCGATATCCGGGAGCTCAGGCTTCGTGTCGATACGTTGGGCAACGTCCGCCTGAACGGTTCCATCCAGGGTATGCCGTGCCACGCACTCCTTGCAGGCAATCTTTCGACCGATATCGGAAGTGCAGTGCTCGATGCCGACTTCGAATACCACAAGCCGGACACGAACCGAAATTCGCTGAAGGATAGGCCCTTCCGCGTGAAGGGTCATTGCAAGACCAGCGGGTTCGAACTCGACAGGATTCTTCCTCGGAAGACCGAGCTTGGTCATGCTGTCTTCGATCTCGACTACGAGGCGAACATCCACCCGAGGCATCCGCTCAGATTGACATTGGTCGGAAACGTTGGCGAAGTTGTTTGGAAGGAACACGCATTCAAGGACGTCAGGATCAATGGCGATGTCCAAGAACAGAAATTCAAGGGCGACATAGCGCTGAACGACAGCCTGGGGGATATCAATTCCAGTTTCAACATCGACTTTTCACAACCCGACCGTCACGTCCGGGTGGATGGAACCTTTGCCCATTTCAATCCCAATGGACTGGGAATCACCGACAACCGTCACCTCGACAGCCTGACCATTACGGCCCGGATTCATGCCGATGTCATCGCATCCGATTGGCGCGATGCCGAAGGCGATATGAAGATTTCGAACCTCTCCCTGGAAAAGGGCAATCGCAGACTGGACCTCGACAACATCCTATTCGAAGGTACCTCCGAAAAGGGCGAGCTCAACAGCCCGATTGCTCACATCACCTACGACCGGAACCGCCAGAACCGCGATTATCACATCAAGGGTGTTATTCCTGTGATCAACGACCTTTTCGATATCCTCAACATCCCCGTTGCCATGAACCGCGAGGGCGTTTTCGAAGCCCGCATAGACTCGGCCAACCATTTCAAGGACGCTCATGCCGAACTGCCCGCCCTTGACCTGCAGAATGGACGAGCCCTGGCGGCCACCCTCGATATCGAGGACAATGGCAATGGCGTGCTCTTTCCCGTTCTCGACTTCGAGGCGCTCACCCAGCAGCATCGCCTGGTGGGAACCCTGCATGGACGTGTCGTTCGCGAACCGTTGGACATAACCCTCGAACCCACCCAGCTTCTCTACAACAGCGACGAACTGCAATTCTCTGGAGCGCACCTGACGCGCACCGAAGAGGGCGATTACGTCATCGACAACTTCAAGCTTGCAGGCGGAGAGCAGGAAATCGAAGCCCTGGGAACCTGGAACAAGGCCGGCAACAGGGACTTCACCATCAGCCTAAGGAATTTCGACCTCGACCAGGTGCTGGGCGGCTTCGAAAAGAACTATATGCATTTCGGAGGCAAGGCTACAGGCGACATTGTATTCAATAGCGAACCCGACCTTCATATTCGAACCGATAGTCTCTACATTCAGAACTTTTCCTATATCGACACGTTGCTCGGCAATGCGCATCTTTCGGCCGAGGTCCTGATACCCAACAAGTTCGTCACCATTGCTGCCGATATCGTGACCGACTCCATCTATCACTCCCATGCCGAATTCGACCTGCAGCTCGCCAAGCACGATTCGATGGACCTGCGCGTCGATCCCGACCATCTGCCCTTGGGCTTCATCAACAACTGGACAGGAAGCATCCTCCAGCAGTTTTCGGGACACATCACCGGTCCCGTACGGCTCTTTGGCGACATGGACCGCCTCCAGCTCACGGGACATCCCTACCTCGACGGACGTTTCACCCACCATCTAATTGGGGCCCACTTCCACATCGCCGATACGGTTCATCTCGAACCGGGTGTCATTCGTGTCGAAGGCGGCTACGTCGATGATTGTCACGGACATCCGCTCACACTGAATGCCCGCATCGACCACGAGTATCTCCACAATTTCCTCTACGACGTCAATGTCGATATGCCCCAGGCCAACCAGGGATTCCTCGCCCTCGATCGCCAGCAGGCTCCCGGCCGCATCTATTGGGGCCAGATCTATGTCCAGGGAAAGGCGCAGCTGAAGGGAGGCAATGGCCGTCATCGTGTCAATATGGACGTCGGCACTACCGACAAGTCCTGGGTCTTCCTGTCGCCCTACGAACAGGATATCGATACCGAGCAGGATGCCTACACCTTCCTCACCTTCCGCGACAAGAAACGGCTCCAGCTGCTCTCCGAGGGCCTGGACTTCGAAGGATCCTCCCAAACCATTCCCTCCATGCAGGTCACATCCAGCGAAGAAGAGACCACCGACCTGCAGGTCGATCTGAAGGTCAATGGCACCGAACAGTGCGAGGTCTCCGTCCAGCTCGACCCCCTGTCCGAAGACCTGATCAAAGGTCGTGGCACCGGCGACCTCTCCATCCGCTACGATCCCCGGCGCGACATCACCCTCGCCGGCACCTACCGCATCAGCCAGGGTAGCTACACAATGAACGTGAAGGGCGACCTGATGAACAAGGAATTCAAGCTCCAGAACACCTCTTACGTTCGTTTCAATGGCGTGCCCAGTGAAGCAGAACTGAGCCTCGACTGCCGATACAACATCCCTTCGGTCAATCTGACCGACCTCGACGAGACCATCACCACACTGGGGTCGTTGAGCCGTACGTCCGTCCCCGTCGATTTGAACCTGAACATCACGGGGCAACTCTCGGCGCCAATCATTCGCTTCGACTTGGAAGTCAAGAATGTAAGTGACGAAATCCAGGCCTACGTCCACAACATTATCGGCACCCAGGAGATGCTCAACCAGGAGGTGATCTACCTGCTCCTCTTCTCGAAGTTCTATACGCCTCAGTATGCCCAGTCCTCACAAAGCAGGACAGGCTCCGAGCTCACGTCCTTTGCAAGCGCGAGCCTCACCTCGCAGCTCAACCAGCTGCTGGGCCATGTGAGCAACAACTTCACGATGGGTACTAACTTCCGGACCGACAAGGGCGACTTCAGCGACATGGAGATGGATGTCAGCCTCTCCACCCGGCTCCTCGGCGACCGCCTCCTGCTCAACGGCAATGTAGGCTATCGCGATCCCGCCAACCGGCTCGGCATGGGCAACAATACAAATTCGTTCATCGGTGACTTCGACATCGAATTCCTCATTAATAACAGCGGTACCGTCCGTGCAAAGGCCTACAGCCATTACAACGAACGCGACTATTCGATCAACAATGCCCTCACCACGCAGGGTATCGGATTTATTCTGCGCAAGGACTTCCGGAATCTGTATGACCTTTGGCCCTGGAACAGGTGGCAACGGGAGAGAAAAAACCCGCTGCCCGGGACTCCCAAGTTGGAGGAACAGCCCGTCATCGAGCCATCCAAGGAGGAGAAATAGGCATTTCTATAGCGAATTATGCCCTTCTTTTTGACAAAAATTGTTATTTTTCGAAAAAAAATGGAGGAATAATTTGTTTTTTTGATTCGAAAACAGTATCTTTGCGCCGCACAATTTGGAATAAATGCCTAATTCCCGTTCTTTACCATCTTTGATTGTGCATTCCCTTTTTTTTGATTTTTCCCAACAAAGATATTACTATGCATTCCCAAGAAGAATTGTATAACATGAAGCCTGAGGAGATTGTATCTCTCGTTCAGTCGCTCAACATCCCCCAACCCGACTTTCAAAACCTGGACAACTGCGTCGCACAGATCCTGGAGGCCGAGCGCGCTCTCGAAGAGATTGCGCCCAAGAAACGCGGTCGCAAGCCAAAGGCAGCCGGCAGCGAGACTGCGCCCAAGGCCAAGACCAGCAGGAAGACCAGCTCGGAAGCTGAAGGCGATGCCGCCCCTGCACCCAAGAAGCGCGGTCGCAAGTCCAAGGCCGAGCTCGCTGCCCTGGCTGCAGCCGAAACGCCGTCGCTCTTCCCCGAAGATGCCGAATCCTCCGAAAAGCCGGTCGAAGAAATGCAGCCCGAGTCCGACCCCAATGCGGCCGGTCAGGAGATGTATCCCTCCGAAAACGGCTATCAGCAGGGTGAATATGCCGAAGGACAACCCGAATACCCACAAGGGGACGATTTTCCCCAGGATTACCCTGCCGACCAGTATCCCGAAGGTGGTTATCCCGAAGAAGGTTACCCCGAAGACGGCTATCCCGAGGGACAGCCCGACTATTACGAGGGCCAGGGCTATCCCGAGGGTCCTTACGGCATGGACCCCAACGATTACGTCGAAGGTCCCGAAGGCTACGAGGAAGGGGGCGAGGACTATCCGGATGACGAAAACGGGTATTACGAAGAGTCTCAGCAGCCCGAGGATGATGGCACACAGGAGCTGATCCAGAAGAACAAGAACTTCTTCCAGGACATGTTCGGCATCGGTGGTCATTCGAGCACCCATAGCAAGAAAAAGAAGAAGAACAACCAGCAGCAGAAGGAGAAGCAGCGCCAGCAGGCCGAACAGGAAGAGGCCAAGGCTGCTGCCCAGGCCAAGGAAAAGTCCGAAATCGAAGAAGAGGCCGAGGAGCATGGCATCGTGCCGGCCACCCGCGACGAATTCGATGGCGTACTCACCGGCTGCGGTGTCCTCGAGATCATGCCCGACGGCTTCGGCTTCCTGCGCTCCAGCGACTACAACTATTTCGCTTCTCCCGACGACATTTTCGTGAGCCAGCAGCAGATCAAGCAGAACAACCTCAAGCAAGGCGATGTCGTGGAGGGTCCCATTCGTCCGCCACGGGTCGGCGAACACAACTACCCGCTCGTTTCGGTCGAGTCAATCAATGGTCGAACACCCGAATACGTGCGCGATCGCGTACCTTTTGAACATCTGACACCCCTCTTCCCCAACGAGAAGTTCAACCTCACCAAAGGACACGACGACACACCTTCCTGCCGTGTCATCGATATGTTTGCCCCCATCGGAAAGGGCCAGCGTGCCATGATCGTCGCTCCGCCAAAGGCCGGTAAGACCGTCATCCTGAAGGAGATTGCCACGGCCATCAGCCAAAACAATCCCGAGGCATACATCATCGTGCTCCTCATCGACGAACGTCCCGAGGAGGTCACCGACATGCAACGTGACGTCAATGCCGAGGTCATCGCTTCGACCTTCGACGAACCCGCCGACCGCCATGTCAAGGTGGCCGATATGGTCATCGAAAAGGCAAAGCGCCTCACCGAATGTGGTCACGACGTAGTCATCCTGCTCGATTCCATCACCCGTCTCGCCCGTGCCTATAACACCGTCTCGCCTTCGAGCGGCAAGGTTCTTTCGGGCGGTGTCGAGGCCAATGCCCTCCAGAAGCCCAAGCGCTTCTTCGGTGCAGCCCGCAACATCGAGAACGGCGGCTCCCTCACCATCATTGCCACCGCCCTCATCGAGACCGGTTCGAAGATGGACGAAGTCATTTTCGAGGAATTCAAGGGAACTGGCAACATGGAGCTCGTGCTCGACCGCAAGATTGCCAACAAGCGCATCTTCCCCGCAGTCGATCTGCTCGCTTCCTCCACCCGCCGCGACGACCTGCTGCTCGACAAGACCACGTCCAACCGCATGTGGATCCTGCGGCGCTTCCTGTCCGAGCATACGCCTGTCGAAGCGATGGAGAAGCTGCTCAAGATGCTCGAGCGCACACGCAACAACGAGACCCTGCTAATCGATGCAATGCAGAACGAAAAATGGTAAGTGTAGAACAGCTGTCGGTGGAGTTTGGCGTCAAGCCGCTCTTCACCGACGTTAATTATGTAATCAATCGTCACGACCGCATTGCCCTCGTCGGAAAGAACGGTGCCGGCAAATCCACCATGCTCAAGATCATTGCCGGTCTCCAGTCCCCCACCCGCGGACGTGTCTCAAGGCCCAGGGAACTCACCATCGGCTACCTGCCCCAGGTGATGGTGCTCAGCGATACGATGACCGTCCGGCAGGAGACTGAGAAGGCCTTCGCCTCGACCATCGCCCTCGAGCAGCGGCTCGCCGAGATGAATCGCGAGCTCTCGACGCGCGACGACTATGAGTCGCAGGGGTATGCCGACCTCATCGACAGCATGACCGAGCTCACCGAACAGCTTACGGTCATCCAGTCGCAGAACCGCGATGCCGAAATCGAGCGCACCCTGTTGGGACTCGGCTTCGAACGCTCCGACTTCGACCGCCCCACCAGCGAGTTCTCCGGCGGCTGGCGCATGCGCATCGAGCTGGCCAAGATCCTGCTCCAGCATCCCAACCTGCTCCTCCTTGACGAGCCCACCAACCACCTCGACATCGAGTCCATCCAGTGGTTCGAGAAGTTCCTTGCCCAGAGCGGCAGCAGCGTCGTGCTGGTGAGCCACGACCGCGCCTTCCTCGACAATGTCACCACGCGCACCATCGAGATCTCGTGCGGAACCATCCACGACTACAACGTCAACTATTCCCGCTATGTGGTGCTCCATCAGGAGCGCATCGAACAGCAGCGCCGCGCCTATGCCAACCAGCAGAAGGAGCTGCAGGATACGCGCGACTTCATCGAGCGTTTCCGCTACCAGGCCACCAAGGCCATCCAGGTGCAGTCGCGCATCAAGTGGCTCGAGAAGCAGGTCCCCATCGAGATTGACGAGGTCGATAATTCCCGCCTCAACCTCAAGTTCCCCCCTGCTCCCCGTTCGGGCGACTATCCCGTCATCTGCCAGGAGGTCCGAAAGGCCTACAACCACGTGGTGTTCGATCATGTCAATCTGACCATCCGACGCGGCGAGAAGGTGGCGTTCGTCGGTCGCAACGGCGAGGGCAAGTCCACGCTCGTCAAGTGCATCATGGGCCAGATTCCATTCGATGGCAGCCTCAAGGTGGGACATGGCGTCAAGATCGGCTACTATGCCCAGAACCAGGCGCAGCTCCTCGACGAGAGCCTTTCCGTCTTCGACACCATCGACCGAATAGCCGTCGGCGACATCCGAACCAAGATACGCGACATCCTGGGCGCCTTCATGTTTGGCGGCGAAGCCATCGACAAGCCCGTCCGCGTGCTGTCGGGCGGCGAGCGCAGCCGTCTGGCCATGATCAGCCTGCTCCTCCAGCCTGTCAACCTGCTCATTCTCGACGAGCCCACCAACCACCTCGACATTCCTTCCAAGCAGGTGCTGAAGGATGCCATCCAGGCCTTCGAGGGCACCGTCATCGTCGTCAGCCACGACCGCGACTTCCTCGACGGACTGGTCGAGAAGGTGTACGAGTTCGGTCATCAGCGCGTCAAGGAGCACCTCGGCGGCATCTACGACTATCTGAAGAAGAAGAACCTCGAGAGTCTGCACGAGCTCGAAAGGAAGCAGACGGCCCCACCCGTCGTCGAATCCTTCCCGACAGGCAATCCGGGCAGCCAGCCCAAGGCTCGTCCTGCGGTCGATCCGAAGGCAGCCGCCGCCAGTCTTCCCCCGCTCAGCGGCTCCCGGAGCATCAGTTTCGAGCAGCAGAAGGCCCTCAAGGCGCAGACCAGCAAGCTCGAAAGGCAGATCAAGGCTGCTGAGGACAAGCTCGATGCCCTGCAGCAGAAAATCGATGCCCTCGAAGCCCAGATGTCAACGCCCGAAGGAAGCCAGAACCAGCAGCTCTACATCGACCATGCAGCGCTCAAGAAGGAGATGGACGACGTGTCCTTCGAATGGCTCGAAGCCTCCGAAAAACTCGAAAAACTACAGGAATAACCCCTTGAACTGCTATTTGTATAGTGAAATAGCAGTTTTTTTATAGTCAAAATGAAATTTCTTTGCAAAAAATTTGGAAGTATCACATTTCCTATCTATATTTGCAAAGGAATTTAATAATATGGATAAAACATTGCACGATAGTCTGAAGTTACACTTCGGATTTGATAATTTCAAAGGTAATCAGGAAGCGATTATCACAAACCTGATGGAAGGCAACGACACGTTTGTGCTCATGCCTACGGGTGGTGGCAAGTCACTTTGCTACCAGCTTCCTTCGTTGCTCATGGAAGGCACAGCCATTGTTATTTCTCCGCTCATTGCCCTCATGAAGAATCAGGTCGATGCCATGCGCAACTTTTCGGAGGAAGACAATGTAGCCCACTTCATCAACTCGTCGCTCACCAAATCGGCCATCGACCAGGTCAAGCAAGACATCGTCGAAGGCAAGTGCAAGCTGCTCTATGTGGCCCCCGAATCCCTGACCAAGCAGGAGAACATCGACTTTCTGCGCACCGTCAAGGTTTCCTTCTTCGCTGTCGATGAGGCGCATTGTATCTCCGAATGGGGCCATGACTTCCGCCCCGAGTATCGCCGCATCCGCCCCATCATCAACGAGATTGGTCCGCGCCCTCTCATCGCCCTGACCGCCACGGCCACGCCCAAGGTGCAGCAGGACATCATGAAGAACCTGGGCATCTCGAAGGCTACCGTCTTCAAGTCCTCCTTCAACCGTCCGAACCTCTATTACGAGGTACGCCAGAAGAACGACAACATCGACCGCGACATCATCAAGTACATCAAGCAGCACCCCGGCAAGTCGGGCATCATCTACTGCCTGTCGCGCAAGAAGGTCGAGGAGCTGGCCGAAGTGCTCAAGGCCAACAGCATCAAGGCGCTGCCCTACCATGCCGGCATGGAGTCCAACGTTCGTAGCGAGAACCAGGATGCCTTCCTCAAGGAGGATGCCGACGTCATCGTGGCCACCATCGCCTTCGGCATGGGTATCGACAAGCCCGATGTGCGCTATGTCATCCACTACGACATGCCCAAGAGCCTCGAAGGCTATTACCAGGAGACCGGTCGCGCGGGTCGCGATGGCGGCGAAGGCGAGTGTATCGCGTTCTACAGCGAGAAGGACCTCATCAAGCTCGAGAAGTTCATGCAGGGCAAGCCCATTGCCGAACAGGAGATCGGACGACTGCTGCTCAAGGAGACGCAGGCCTATGCCGAGACCTCGATGTGCCGGCGCAAGGCGCTGCTCCACTACTTCGGCGAAGACTACAAGGACGACGAGTGCGGCAACTGCGACAACTGCCGCAAGCCCAAGAAGCGCATCGACGCCAAGGAGCTGCTCTGCGCCGTCATCGAGGTAGTCCTGGCTCTCAAGGAGAAGTTCAAGCAGGAGTATGTGGTCACCATCCTCGAAGGCACACGCACCGACGAGGTGGTCAGCTACCAGCACGACCAGCTCGAATGCTTCGGCTCGGGCAACGACGAGACTCCCGACATCTGGAATGCCGTCATCCGGCAGGCGCTCGTTGACAAGTACCTCTGCAAGGACATCGAGACCTACGGTCTGCTCAAGGTCACTGCCGCAGGCAAGCGCTTCCTCAACAGCCCCAAGCCCTTCACCATCGTTGTGGAACTCGACGACGACGAGATGGAGGAAGAGGAGGTGAAGGGTGCCGGCGCAAGCGCTGCCGCCGACGAGGAGCTTTACAACATGCTCAAGGACCTCCGCAAGAAGGTGGCCAAGAAGCTCGAGCTGCCGCCCTACGTCATCTTCCAGGATCCTTCGCTCGAAGCCATGGCCACCACCTACCCCATCACCATCGAGGAACTGCAGAACATCCCCGGTGTCGGTGTCGGCAAGGCCAAGCGCTACGGCGAGGAGTTCTGTGCCCTCATCAAGCGCCATTGCGACGAGAACGAGATTGTCCGTCCTGAGGACCTGCGTGTGCGTACCATTGCCAACAAGAGCAAGAAGAAGCTCGACATCATCAAGGCCATCGACCGCAAGATTGCCCTCGACGAACTCGCCCAGGGCCAGCACCTCGACTTCAAGGAGCTGCTCGACGACCTCGAGGCCATCATCGCCAGCGGTACCCACATCAACATCGACTACTTCCTCGAGGACATCATGGACAAGGAGGACATCGACGAGCTCTACCAGTACTTCAAGGAGTCGCCCAAGGACGACCTCGAAGCCGCCGTCCAGGAATGGGGCTCCGTCTATACCGAAGAGGAGATCCGCCTCGTCCGCATCAAGTTCATCGCGGAAATGGCAAATTGATTCTAAGGGATTCTTAGGGATTTTAAGGGATTCTAAGGGACTAATGTCTCTTGGGTCCCTTTCTCTTTAGGCGCTTCTCTCGGACGTGACCGAACGGGAACAAAGTATCGTCCCTAAATATCCCTTAACATCCCCAATCATCCCTTCATATCCCTAAACAAAAAAAGCCCGCTCAATCGAGCGAGCCTTTTTTGCTAGAACGGCAGGTCATCCGTATTGCTGGGCTGCTGGGCAGGCTGATCGACAGGATACTGCGGAACGGCAGGCTGTGGAGCCTGATAGGCAGGCTGGAAAGGCTGGGCAGCAGGTTCGAAGCCGGTGGGCTGCGGGGCCTGGTCGGTCACCTTCTCGGCCTTGTAGCCACGAATCTCGGTGGACCAGCGCTCCACGCCGTCGCGGCCCGTGAAGCTGCGGCTCTCGATGTCGAAGCTGAGGATGATGTCATCGCCCACCTGCAGCGGATACTGATCGACGTTATTGTTGAAGAAGTTGAAAAGCACCTTCCGGGGGTACTGGTCCTTCGTCTCGAGCAGGTACTCCTGCTTCTTCCAGTTGTTACCTGCCTTGCTGACGCCCTGGGCCAGTGGCATGACTTGAATAATTCGTCCTTGGATTTCCATATATATATTTATTTAAAATGTAGATAGACATTTTCGGGCAATTTTTGTCAAAAATTGCGATGCAAATATACTCATTTTTCCACGAACAAGCAAGAATTTTATAAAAAAACTCAAAGAACAGACGATTTTTTTCAAAATTGTTCCCAAATGTCAGGAATTATAACTATCTTTGCGCGCAAAATTATATAGAATGACAGACAAACTAATAGAAGTAATCATCGAAGGTCTTCAGGATAGCAAGGCCCGTGATCTCCAGCTCATCGACATGCGCGACATCGAGGAAGCCGCCTTCCAGTACTTCGTCGTATGCGAAGGCACCTCCTCCACCCACGTTCTGAGCATCGCCACCCGGCTGGTCGATTACGTTCAGAAGAACTACGGTCAGCATCGGCAGGGTATCGTCGGACTGCAGAACCGCCAGTGGGTAGCCATCGACTACGGCTATGCCCTGGTCCACATCTTCCAGCGCGAGACTCGCGAATTCTATCGCCTCGAAAGCCTCTGGGAGGATGCCAGGATCACCCCAATCCCCGACCTCGACTAAGGAATCCCTCATTGTTTTTATTTTTGTTACAAGCAAACCTAATTGTTAATTATTAATTGTTAATTGTTAATTGAAAACCGTGGCATACGAAAAAGACATAAACAAGAAACCCGCTCCCAAGACCGAGAAGCCCGGCCCCCAGCCACCACGCGCTGGTGGTAGCCGGCGCATGGGCGGAGGTTTCAATTTCTATTGGATCTACCTCATCATCATCTGCATCCTCTTTGGCGTCTATTTCTTCGGAGGTAGCGAAACGTCGCGCGAGGTAGGTTATTCCGACTTCAGCCGCATGGCGCAGGAGGGCGACTTCAGCTCGATGGTGGTCAACACCAAGACCGGCATCTGCGTCGCCCGGCTCGAAAAGGGCCCCGAGGACGAGAGCCTCAAGGGCATCAAGCAGGCCTTCGAGGAGGCAAAGGCCGAGAACCGCGAATTCTCCATCGAGACCAACATACCGTCGGCCGACAAGTTTGCCGAAGACGTCGAGAAGTGGGGCCAGGCCGAGAACAGCCAGTTCAAGGCCGATGTGCGCTACGAGAAGTCCGGAGGCGGCTGGGACATCCTCTTCAACATCCTCTCCCCCCTCATCATGATCCTCCTCTTCTGGTTCATCTTCTTCCGAGGCATGGGCAGCAAGAACGGAGGTGGCGGTGGCGGCATCGGCGGCATCTTCAACGTGGGCCGCAGCAAGGCGCAGGTCTATGAGAAGGACAACAAGATGAGCGTCACCTTCGAGGACGTTGCCGGACTCAGCGAGGCCAAGCAGGAGGTGCAGGAGATTGTCGAGTTCCTCAAGAACCCGCAGAAGTTCACCAACCTCGGCGGCAAGATACCCAAGGGCGCCCTCCTCGTCGGGCCTCCCGGCACCGGCAAGACCTTGCTCGCCAAGGCCGTGGCTGGCGAAGCCGACGTACCCTTCTTCTCCATGTCGGGTTCCGACTTTGTCGAGATGTTTGTGGGCGTAGGTGCCAGCCGTGTGCGCGATCTCTTCCGCCAGGCCAAGGAGAAGGCCCCCTGCATCATCTTCATCGACGAGATCGACGCCGTCGGACGCGCCCGTTCCTCGCGGGGCGGTGCACCCTCCAACGACGAACGCGAATCGACGCTCAACCAGCTGCTCACCGAGATGGACGGCTTCGGCACCAACTCGGGTGTCATCATCCTGGCAGCCACCAACCGTGCCGACATCCTCGACAAGGCGCTGCTCCGTGCCGGTCGCTTCGACCGTCAGATCCACGTCGATCTGCCCGAGCTGCAGGACCGCATCGAGATCTTCCAGGTTCACCTCCGTCCGCTCAAGCTGGCAGCCGACCTCGACATCAAGAAGCTCGCGCGCCAGACGCCCGGCTTCTCGGGAGCCGACATCGCCAACGTCTGCAACGAGGCAGCCCTCATCGCCGCCCGCAACAACAAGACCTTTGTCGATGCCGAGGACTTCAACGCAGCCGTCGATCGCATCATCGGCGGTCTCGAGAAGAAGTCCAAGGTCATGACGCAGGAGGAGAAACACAGCATCGCCGTCCACGAGGCAGGCCACGCCACCATCTCGTGGTTCCTCAAGTACGGCAATCCGCTCGTCAAGGTCACCATCGTGCCCCGTGGCAATGCCCTCGGTGCAGCATGGTATATGCCCGAGGAGCGTCAGATAGTCACCTACGAGGCCATGTGCGACCAGATCTGCGGACTGCTCGGCGGACGTGCTGCCGAGGAGCTCTTCATCGGAGCCATCTCCAGCGGAGCCGCCAACGACCTCGAGCGTGTCACCAAGCAGGCCTACGCCATGGTGGCCTACTACGGCATGAGCACTGCCATGCCCAATGTCTGCTACTACGACTCCACCGGCCAGGAATACAGCTTCTCCAAGCCCTTCAGCGAGGAGCGTGCCAAGGTCATCGACCAGGAGATCTCCAAGATCATCGCCGAGCAGTACCAGCGTGCCAAGGAGCTCCTCCTCCTCCATCAGGAGGGCCACAACCGCCTGGCACAGACGCTCGAGGAGCGCGAAGTCATCTTCACCGAGGATGTCGAGCACATCTTCGGCCCACGCCCCTGGACCTCCCGCACCGACGAGTTGCTCAAGGAGAGCGAGGTCACCGAGCAGAAGCCCGAAGCCTGAGAGACGTTCCGAAAGGTTTACTCCCTTTTACCCCCATCTATATGAAAGTTCCCAGTCTGATTCAACGCACCATCACGGGCCTCCTGCTGGTAGCCCTGATGATCTGGGCCATCCTCGATGGTCCCTACACCTTTGTTATCTTCTTTGCCATACTGACCTTTGGCATCCTTTGGGAGTACTTCACGCTGATCAATGTGTCGCGCGAGTGCCACATCCTCCGTCCGGTCCACAGTTTCGGCGGCATGGTGCTCTTCATCTGCGCCTTCCTGGCTGCAGCCCACATCACGCCCACGTCCATCTTCATCGTCTATCTCATCTACATGATGCTGATGTTCATCAGCCGCCTCTATACCCACCAGCTCAATCCCCTGCGCGAACTGGCATTCATCATCATGGGACAGGTCTATATCGCCGGGCCGATGTCGCTGCTGTCGTTCATCGCGTTCCACACCAAGGCGTTCCCGATGGACGACATGTGGAAGGACTACTGCCCCATCTTCATCCTCTCGCTCTTCTTCTTCATCTGGATCAACGACACGGGCGCCTATCTGACGGGCATGACCTGCTCCAAGCTGATGAAGACGCACAAGCTCTTCCCGCGCGTCTCGCCCAAGAAGACCTGGGAGGGACTGATTGGCGGCATGGTCTTCGCGATGCTGCTGGGCCTGCTGCTCTCCTACGGAGGATACATCTGGCGTCATCTCGGCATCAGCCTGCACGAAGGTGTTCGTCTCTCGCGTCTCTCCTGGATAGGCATGGCGCTCACGGTCAGCATTTTCGCCACTTTCGGCGACCTCATCGAGTCGTTCGTCAAGCGTGCGGCGGGTGTCAAGGACTCGGGGCATATCCTGCCCGGTCATGGTGGCCTGTGGGATCGCTTCGACTCCCTGCTCATGGCCGCTCCCGCTATGCTGATCTTCCTCATCATCAATGCCATCTTCTTCAAGTAAATGCCCCTCATTCGCCACTGTAGTCTTGCCCTTTTATTGATATTTATTTGGTCGGGATGTAGCCGCTCGCCTCAATATCCTGCGGTTCTCGAGACTGCGGATAGCCTGGCGTATGCCAATCCCGACAGTGCCGTGGCATTGCTTCGGAGTGTGGATGCCGAGATGCGCAAGGCGCAGCCCTCGGTGCGTCATTTCTATGACCTGATGACCCTGAAGGCGCAGGACAAGGCAGACCTGCCCCTGACTTCCGACAGCCTGATTCTCGACATCCTGCAATACTATGAGAACGGAGGTGACCCCAACAAGCTGCCCGAAGCCTATTATTATGCAGGGCGCGTCTATCGTGAGCTTGGCGATGCTCCCCAGGCCATCGATTATTTCCAGAAGGCTCAAACCTCATTGAATGAACTCAATCTTCAAAAGCTTCCCGCTGCTAATGCCAAGCGATATGAAAAACTGAAAGGAACCATCTTGGCCCAGAAAGGATATCTGCTCCGTAACCAACATTTGTACAAAGAAGCCCTTGAAAGCTTCAAACAGGCCTATACGCTCGACAGCCTCGCTTGTGATACAATGGGTATGTTTTTGGATTTACTAGATTCGGGTGGAACCTTATCGACTGCGAGAGACAATGAACAAGCAATATACTATTACGATTTGGCTGCGCAATTAGCGTCTGAATATAGTGATAATATCAATCTTGATATTCTGATTGCACTGAAGTGCCAGTGTCTCATTCGATTGAAAAAGTTTGATGCATTATCTAAGTTTCTTCAGTCTTATCATCCTATTCTTACTCGTGGTAATTTTGAAACCATCTGTACCATGTATGGAGAATACTATTGGAAGATTGGCGAAAGCGAAAAGGCGGTTCCCTATTTTAAGAAATTGTATGAAATGGGGACAATTTATGCTCGGGCGAACTCTACCCTATGGTTATCTGACTGCGAGATGAAACGAGGCAATGCCAAGGCAGCGCTTCGCTATATGGCAGAATTCTCAAATCTCGAACTTGAAGTTCGCAAGTTGCGTGATGAGGAGGTCGTTGCACTGACCAATTCGCTCTATAATTACCACCTTCGCGAACAGGAGAACTTGCGGCTTAAGTCCGCCCAGAGGATACACAAGCAGACAATTTTGTCATTATCGATGATTGCCTTCTTCTTAATTTGTACCTTAATAGCCCTTGGGCAATACATGCGAATACGTCAGCGACGCAATAATTCTCGCGAGAAGCAACTTCGTTACCTATTAGACCTCATGCAAGCTGATAAGGAAAAGCATCAACACACTATCGAGAGTGAGGCGGCCAGCCTACGAAATACGGAAATACACCAAACCATCAACAATAAATGCAACCACAATCAAGGCATGACCACAAAAGATTGGGAAGATGTTGAAAACGCTTTGCGAAGTATCGCCCCAAACTTCATACCCAATCTGAGGAGCGTCTATGATTTCTCCGAAATTGAGTGGCACGTCTCTCTTTTGATCAAATTAGGCTTCTCTGCACCAGATATTGCCATTGCCACCAACCATTCACAGCAATCGATTTATTCTATTCGACGACGACTTTACAAAAAGGTCTTCCCTCAGGGTTCCGAATTTAAGGACTGGAATGACTTTCTAAATTCCATCTGATAATCAATCATTTGTGCGATTTTCCACCTATTGTGCAAAAGTTATGCATCATTTGCATAACTTTTGCATATTTTTTTTCTTGGTATTACTCCTTTATTTCACTACTTTTGCGGCACAAATACACAACATTATTAACTAATAAAATCTTAAATATGAGACACTCGCTTCTTTTACTTCTATTGTTACTTCCATTTATTGGACTCGGTGGAGAACCTGAGATTGAGCTTTTTGAGATCTCAGTTCCAGAGCAGCACAAATCGGAGATTCCTGTTTTCCATGCTGAGGTTGATTTGAGCAAGTCTGTGTCTGTGACCGCTGACCTGCCGTCAACGTTCTGTGTGTCGATTTACGATGCGACCAACACGACTCTGCTTTACCAAGGCAGCACCTATGTCGGTTATTGTCATTTTACGAGTACCCTGCCTTCAGGCAGCTACTACATTGTAATCTCAGGCCTCGGCTATTCGTACGATGGAGAGTTCGAAATTAGTAATGACTGATGCAGAACGCTAATGAGTATGAAATCTCCTTCACTCGTGCGGACAGGAAACTTACTATGGGAAATATACTATAGAGTAGGTGTTCAAAATCTTAAAATCACGTCAGCCCTTCCATCTCTAAGTAATCTATATTATGAGTAACAATTCATTCCTTTTATCAACAGTTCTTGCCTTAGCGACACCAGCCATGGCACAGAGCTTTCTCACGACTTCAACCAACGCCCTACGTCATGGCGACATCCTCTGTCGAGTAGAGATTCCGTATGAAAGCGAAGGGGAGCGCGGCGAAGCGTCCGTCTGGACGCTTCCCGCCATTCCCGATGACAGTCCTGACTACCTCCAGGCCATCCGCTCGAACGGCGACACCACCGTCATCTACGAGCGGAACAGGATGCTGCACTATCTGATGCGTGGAGACACACTATATAATAAAGGGGAGCAGAGCCGCAGGGCTTATCGAATCCTTTCCCAAGAGCGGCCGGAGCTGGTCTATCCTTTTCAATATGGCGACAGTATTTCGGGCAGCTACGAAGGCAATTGCCAATATGAGGGCATCCGTTACACCGTCAGCGGTTCAGGCTACACGGTGGCAGACGGCATGGGAATCCTGACCGACGGGGAGGACACCCTGCGCCACGTCCTGCGCCTCCATCTGCACGATTATTTCGAAGATGACTACGGGAATGAGACGATGGAGCGATGGAGCAGTGACTGTTTCCGCTGGTACTGCATGGGCTACCGCTATCCCGTCATGGAAACCGTCATCACATGTCGTCATGACGAAGCTGAGCAAGAGCAGACCAGCAGTGTCACGTACCTCTATCTGCCCGTCATGCAGATGGAGTTGGAAGAGGATGTGGCTAACGAGGCACTACTCGCTCAACTTGAGGCAGGAGGATATGGCGGACAAGAAGGAGGTCAAGGTGGTCCTGGTAGTCTGGAATCCGTAGAAGCCACACTTTCGTCCGACGGCCAATCTCTCACTATCCACTATAGCCTTGGTTCAAATTCAGACATCACCTTCTATGCCTGCGACATCATGGGCAACATGCTCGGCTCCTCTCATTACCAGAACCGAGAAGCTGGCGAATGGCAGGAATGTCTGACACTCAGCCGCCGTCCCATCGGTAATGCCCTGATGCTGAGCATCCATTGTGGAGAGCAATGGG
>JAEEGI010000570.1_pt1 | contig 106831 bp, 143 predicted proteins | sample 8958751 | NCBI WGS metagenome assembly JAEEGI01 (sample SAMN16246545, study PRJNA631951) | gut metagenome | biome: gut microbiome; feature: rumen; material: KS-attached | host: Bos | place: Iran: Karaj | collected 2018-10
CAGCCCTGCTCCGTTGGCAGGGTGGCTTGACAAATGGATGAAACTTCTCGGAAAGGGCTGAGCCTGATGTAAAACAAAAAGAGCCGCATATGCAGCTCTTTTTGTAGCCCATAGCGGAATTATAAATATCATTTTCACACAACATAAAATCAATACAATCCAATATATTTCAGTTGATTACGGAAATAGTAGTTGATTGGTGTTGAAAAAATGTTGTGCATAATTGAAAGTTGGTTGTGCAAATTTCCTATTTTTGCACAACCATTTTTTATGCTATGGAGAAGATAGAAATCTACAATCGCACCACAAAGGATTCTGGGACGGTTAGGTTGCGTTTTAGGCTCTTTGACGGGCGTGAGGTCCAGTTGTTCCATAAGAGCGACATCAAGGCTGATTTGGCTGACCTGGCGAAGATAGGGAAGGACGGCATGTTCATCCCCGGCATACGCAAGCGGTCGTTATCGCTGCTTGACTTGCAGATGTCGATCACCGAGGAGATTGCCGTGATGAGACAGGCATACGCCAAGATGAAAAAGAGCGGGATAGAAATGCGTAGCGACCTCTTTGAGGAAGCGATACAACTGGAACTCAACCCGGAAATCGGATTGCGCAAGGAGGACAACACACTGCTGGCGAGGCTTGACAGGTTTGTCGAGGACTCATACAGCCAAGGCTTGTGGGGCGAGAACAGATATTCGCTTTACAAGCTGGTGTACAAGGAAGTGGAGAGGTTTCTTACGATTAAGGGGAAACTTGCATTTACGCCGTCGGACTTCACACCGAACGATGTGCTGGAGTACCGTCAGTTCATCATCGACGAATACAAGTATGTGAAGAAGTGGGCTGCTCTATATGTAGACGAGAGCGAGAGGAATATACCGAAGGAACCGAGAGGTTCCAATACCGCCGCAACCCGCGTGAAACAATTAAAAGCGTTTTTCAGCGCTTTGGAAGATGCCGACGAGATTGCAAAGTCGCCTTTCAGGAAGCTGGGCAAGGAGCGTGTGAAGTTGGCCACCAAGGAACGCTATGACGAGCCAGTGTATCTGTATTTCGACGAGTTTGAGGCGGTGATGAAGAAGGAGGTGCCGGACAGCCTGCGCGAGACCAAGGACGCTTTCTTGCTTCAATGCGCCTTCGGATGTCGTGTGGCCGACTTCCAGAAGATGACGATGGACAATATTGGCGTTGACAAGAACGGCATCCCGTACATCCATTATCTGCCTAACAAGACAAAGAACGAACAACGGGACAACGCCGAGATTGAGACGCCGATATTACGCTATGCCCTTGCCATAATCAAACGGTATAGGTTCCAGTTTACCATCTTGCATTATGTGAGCGGTGAATGGGGCTACAACGCGAAGATAAAGCAGTTGCTGAAGCATTGTGGCATCGACCGAAAATGCAATGTCTTCAACGAGGAAAAGAAGGACAACGAGTATATCCCGTTGCACGAACTCGCGAGCAGCAAACTTTGCAGAAAGACCCATGTCGACATAATGAACAAGGCCCAGGTAAACATGTATGCAGCAGGGCTGCACAGAATAGGTTCTGATGCCGTCAACCGATATACGAAACTTGAATTGGCAGACAAGTTCAAGCTGATGTGCTATGCCTTCGGACAGGAAGAGTACAGGGTTGACAGGAATTTGAACGTGGTGGAGAAAAAGGAAGAGCCCCAGTCACGGCAATGACCAGGGCGAGGAATTTATAAGCATGAAATGAGACAGAGTAGCGGGAGCCGGATTCGAACCGACGACCTTCGGGTAATGGGCCCGACAAGCTACCGCTGCTCCATCCCGCATGTCTTATAATAGATGCGGTTTTCTTTGTTGGTTTGCAAATGGCTGATTTTTATGCACATTTCGCAACGGTTGCCAGTTCTCGACAAAGGGCCTCGCACAATGCCGTGCTCATGTTCACCTCAACCGCGTTCCCGATATACTTTTTCTGCTCGGTCTGTGTGCCGACCAGCGTATAGTCGGTGCCGAAGCCCATGATACGCTTCAGTTCCGGGATGTTGAGCATCCGCATCTTGATGTCGGTGATATTGTAGCAGGCCATGAACTCCTTGATTTTGCGCATGGCTGGCGTGTCGTCTTCGTAGATTATGATGGCAGGCTCACCTTTGTCGGCGCTGATGAGATAAGGCGGGTTTTTGTCCATGCGGGCGATCAGTACGAAACAAGGCTTGTTGAGGTCGCTGCAAGACGATTGGTATTGTGGGTTGAACAGGAATTGCATAGATTCAACCGATATGAGCCTCATCTTCGGAACCGCTGTGACCGTTGGCGAAGGCTCGTTGATGTCGGCGGGTGTTCCGTTGCCGTATTGCATGTCCATGAATTGGCTGCTCACTAATGCGAGGTGGCCAACGGTGCGCAGGACGGGAGCAGGCTGGTCAACGGAGTGCTCATGACCTTTGCCGTAGTACGCATCAAGGAACTGCGATGTGACGAGCGAAAGACGGTCCTTGCAGGTGAGTGTCGGTGCCGGTGTGTCTATACCAGAAGCGTAGCCGTTCCCGTAATGCACATCGAGAAATTCGGCTCCGACAAGGGCGTGATGGTCTTTGCATGTGATGGCGCCGCTCGGCTCGTCGATGCTGATGTTCTTCCCGGACGGGTCGCCAGAGAACTGCTTGCTGAGGAACTGTACTTTGGCGATTCCGAGCCTGTTTTGGGTGGAAACGACAGGGCAGGGGGAGTCGATGTCGGGAGCGATGTACTTGCCCGATTTGCTCCAACTGTTCCATTTGACGAGAAACGCATCCTTTCCGCCTGCGACGAACTTGATTAAACCTGCGAGTATTCGCTCAAGTGTGCGTTCAGTAAGCGGTTTTTTCCGCTCGAAGATGCTCTTGCCTTCGTCTTGAAGGTCAAGAACGTCGCGAACAGCTCTCCAAGGTTCGAGCGTTCCGAACATGTCTTGTCTGCCTCCCTTGCAATGCGTCGGCTCAGGGAAGACGATGGGAAGGCCATGCTTTGCGAAGATGCCGAAGAACCGGGTGCGCGAGGTACGGGCACCGAAGTCGGCGGCGTTGAGCATCTTGTGAGAGAAGTCGTAGCCATAGTTGCACATGTTCTTCACCCACCGCAGATATAGTCGGCCTTCGTCTCTGCTGATAGGCTTGCCGTTTTCGTCGAGGTCGCCCCACGACATAAACTCCTCCACGTTTTCGATGTAGATGTACGATGGATCAAGTGCTTCGACGTATCTTGGTAGGTGGTCGGCCAAGGTGCGAGAGTCTGCGTCTCTCGGTTGGCCACCTTTGGCGCGAGAAAAATTCGTACACTCAAGGCTGGCCCATAGGACAAGCTGCGCATCGGGATATTTTTCGCGTTGGCGTTTGGTGTGCTCGACAAGTTGCGTGAGGTCGAGTGTACGGATGTCTTCAGTGAAGTGAAGCGTGTGCGGATGGTTGGCCGCATGGCTTTTGATGGCGTTTGGGTCATGGTTGACGCAGGCGATCACCTTAGCGCATTTCTCGCCTCCGATGACGGCCCGCTCGACACCTGTCGATGTCCCACCCGCGCCACAAAACAAGTCAATGTATAATGCTTGAATCATGATTTCTTATCCTCCTTTAATTTTGGGTCGTACATCCAGTAGGCTACACCGGGGATATTCCAGCCGTCATAATCGACACATATCTCTTTGTCGACGATATGGCCGAAACATATCCTCCTTGGTGTGCTAAGTTCCTTTCCGTTTAGTACATTTGTAAGGACAATCACCTCTTCGTCCATTGGCGGCTGTTCTTTCTTGGCATCATGCCAACCTAACTGATAGTCTTTCCATTCTGCCATTGATAGAGCTGCCTCTTTTGCGGCATAGTGTGCATCGTTATCTCCTCCTATATCATAGGGAGAAATGTTTTCCGCAATGTCTATTGCTTTCTCTTCATTTGTCATTTCTTTTTCCTCCTTTCATGGTTTCCGCAAGCGACACGCATCGGCTCATTGCTTTCCGGGCAAGGAAAGTGCCTGCATGACTTGCATTTCTTCTTTTCGCCTTTCGATAGCGTGTTTTTCGGCGAGTTGTTACGCGGTAAGTCGTACACTTCATCGCCGTTGGCGACAGCCATCATAGCGGCTATTGAGGCTATTTGGGCCATTTTGTTCTTCATTCCCATAGTTGTTGTGTTTAAGCGTTATGCAATCCAGATAGGTAGTCTTCTGAAGAAGGTGTTGGGGGCCGGAACGAAATTGGTTTGCCACTCGCGTCTGACGATTTCGATTTCTCCAGGGCGAAATATGCTTTCGGCATTGGCGATGTCCTTGTCAGAGAAGCAGTAAATCCTATTTGATTTCCAGGCATCGAGAAACGGCTTGAACTCTCTTATCGCGATCCAATCCCTTCTGCATTTCGGCGACATTGTAAGGCCGTAGTTTACGTTACTGTTCCAAGGGAAACGCTCAAACAGTTTCTTTGTTCTCGGAATACCCGGGTTTAGGAAGCTGAACAATTCGGCTCCGTTCATGTAGACATATCCGTTTTTGATGTTCTTGAAGTTCCTTTCAAGGCAAGTGCAGAGCGTCGAGAAGTTCTCCAAGTCAAGCAAAGGTTGTCCTCCTGTAAAGCAGATGGTGTCTATGTCTCGTAATTCTTTGACGGTTACGACAGGAATGTCGTCGACATCGTACTGTTTGTTGCAGCACAACGGGCAGTCGTTGGTGCAGGTGTTGTTCACCATAAGGTGCAACACGGGTTTTTCGTTTTCAGTCATTTTTTACGATTTTAAGCATTTCTTCAAAGTCATGCCCGTAGTTGTCAACGATTTCGTGTGATGGCTTGCTGGATGCGACCATCTGTTTCAATTCCTTCTCATGTACATTGTATAGGTTTCGTGACATTTCGCACACAAGCAAAAATGCCGGATATGCGGCCATGTTCCATGCGAACAATGCCGCCAGTCCTTCGATTGATCCTGACAGTACACCTCTGTTGTTTCTACTTTCGAGAAACAGGATGTCGTTGCCGTTGCCTTTCATTTCTTCGAGTGCTGCTTGGATTCCAGCCAGCACATTGTTTTCTTCTTCTTTGTTCATGTTTTTATTCCTTTGAATTAGTTTGTTACAAGTGGCGTGTACTTGAAGTTGCGTATCAGCATCGGTGTTTCCAATGTGTAGTCAAGACCAGTGGTCCAAAGGTCGATGATGACATGCTGGAGTGTGTCGTTCAGCCATTTCGCGACATCATTACCATAGCTTCTAATGATGTGTCCATTGACGAAGAATGTAATCTTGTCAGGCTTCCATTCCACCTCATACTTGACGAAGTGGTTTGTTGGGTTCTTCATCGAGCATAGCAATGGCAATCGACGCGATCCGACTGAGCGATGTCCGTCATAATTCCAATACTGATAGTAGTCATCAAACCAGTGTATGTTTGTCGTTGTGTCCCAATAGGTCAGTGGGATGATGTATGGCGGTTGCGGTTTTCCTATCTTGAAGTAGCCTCCACGTTTATTCGTCCATTGTTCTGTGATGTCTATTTCACCGTGATTAGGCCATGAGCCTTCTCCTACAACCCAGAAGGCTGGCCAAAGGTTCCGGCCTCTTGGTAGTTGTATTTCTGCTGAGAATTTGCCATATCCGAAAGCCTGCACGGAACGTATAGTCCCTACTGCGAGTTGTGGCTTATAGATTTTTCCATTCCAATAATGAATAGTCGTTGGTTTCTTCTCGATATGCAAGGAGAGTTCGTTGTCGTCGTACCACACTTGGCCTCCATCATACCACATCCAAGATTGTCCTTCGTGGATTTGTCTGCCATTCTCCATCGCGGTGGTCCAATCTATGCCGCACCATTGGAACGATGGGCATTTTGTTGTTCCACGAAGAGAAGCAATTAAGGCTTCATTGCCTTGCGATTTGGGCATTTTATCAAATAGCTGCCCTTTGGATCTGTTTTTCATTTTAGATTGTTTTTATTGTTGTACTTTTCGTCAATTTTGTTCAGTTCTATAAACAGTTTTGCTTGTTCTTTGCCCAAACATTCGCGGCAATAGGGATGAGCAGGAATGTCCGGGTCGAGGCAAGGCCAGAACACCTCGGCCTGCTTACCACAGACTACACATTTGCAGTCTTTTGCATGGATGATTTTGTCTTTCATGGTTCAAATAGTTTGGTTTGTGTTTCGGTCATTCCGTTGGGAAGATGTGTTATCCCCAAGCATTCGCTTTGGAAGCGTTCTTCGCTTTTTTCGAAATAGTGCTTGTCGATCTCGCATCCCGTGTAGTCAACTCCCATCTTGTAGGCGGCAATTCGGGATGAACCGCTGCCAATCATCGGGTCGAAAACCGATATCCCTGGCTCTCCAAAAGTGCGGAGCAGGTAGGTGTAGAGTTCGACGGGCTTTGCTGTCGGATGCCAGTTTACGGAGTCGATGTGCCCACCACGGTTAGAAATGGTCACATGCTTGGCGGGTTTGTCGTAGTCGGTCCATGCAAATTCGCATTGTGAGAAGTTCGGCCACACCTGCTGTTTGTCCCAACAGACGAAGCAACGGCACGGGCCGAGGTCGAAATAGTTGCCGCCCCAGATGATGACATGCTGGCACACTCTGCGCAACTCGTCGAAGAACGATTGCGGCGGCCTCACGTCCCAAGTCATGTCGTGTTTGTTGAGCGTCCTGTTTTTCAGTTTTCCGGCTCCTTGCGTTGATTTCTTGTCGAGGCCATACGGCGGGTCGGCAATCCCGATGGAGAAGCACTTGTCGGGCAAGCCTTTCATAAACTCCATACAATCGACATTGAATACTTCGCTTATCATACGAACAGATAGGGTGTTACTTGGGTTTTCTTGTTGATGATGTCAATGTAGTCGGGATTGAGTTCAAAGCCGACGAAGTGTCTTTGGTATTTCCGTGCCACCATAGCCGTGGTTCCGCTTCCCATGAACGGGTCGAGGACGATGCCTTCTTTCGGGCAACTGGCGAGGATGCAGGGCGTGATAAGTTGCTCCGGGAAAGTGGCGAAATGCAAGCCTTTTTCACGGCTCGTAGAAACGCTCCAAACATCGCGTTTGTTCCGCTTCCCTTTGTTGTCATAGGCGTTTTCGCTCTTGGTTCTGAAAAAGACATCCTTGTCTTTCGTGTACTTGTTTCCGCCATATCGGTGCGCATTGCAATTCCCGACAATTGGTTTTGTCTTGGCAGGTTCCGTAATAGCTTCACTGTCGAAGTAGTAGGTACTGCTCTTGCTCATCAGGAAGATGTACTCGTGCGCCTTGGTGCAGCGATCGGTGACGCTTTCGGGCATGGGGTTGCGCTTGTGCCAGATGATGTCTTGGCGCAGATACCAGCCTCTTTCGCGCAGGGCGAAGGCCATCATCCACGGGATTCCGATGAGGTCTTTGTCTTTGCAGTCGGTGACATACTTGTATGCCGTGCGGTTGCCTACGGTCCCCTTGTTGGTGCCTTGCTTCCACTTTTTGGCGTTGTCGGGATAACGTGCAGCGCCTTTGTTGCCACCGGCATAACTGTCGCCTATGACAAGCCAAAGCGTTCCTTCGGGCTTCAGCACCCTAAACACCTCCATGAACACCTCAGTCAATCGGTTGATGTAGTCCATAGGCGATTTCTCAAGTCCAATCTGGCCGTCAACGCCATAGTCACGGAGTCCGTAGTATGGCGGGCTGGTCACACAGCAGTCCACGAAGTCGGAAGGCATCAGCTTCAATCCTTCGAGGCTGTCCATGCAGTGGGTTACATCTATCTGATTGAACTTGTCCATGATGGTGGAAAATTAAGCAGGTTTGAACGTGCTTATTTGGTAAATCGCTTATAACCTATTGTGGTAGAAAGTGTTGTGATGGTCAATTAAGGTCGTTGAGTATCATCATGAGGCCGCATTTCATGGCTACTTCCACTTCGATGCGGCAACCGCCTGAGTCTTTCCAGCCTTCGGCAGGGTAAATATGGTCGCAGTCGAGAAGCAGTTTCAAGTCTTGCTTCATGTGCTCGGAGTATGGCGCGTCGTCGGGCAGGTCTTTGCTCAAAGGGTTCACGGTTTCAAATCCGAGTTGCTGGAGTCTCGCCTCGATTTTGGCGGCGGTTTCCCTGCGCTCGGCGAGATCGTAGCCGGTGATTGGAAGGCTGATGTAGCATTTCATTTGGTGCCTCCTTCCAGTAGTTCTTTGTTCTCGTAAATGTTTCCAATGACCTCAAGAGACAAATCGTGCTTATATCCACTTCCTCTCGCTCTATGACCCAATCGAGAATCACTTTTTTCCCATACGATTACAAATCCACATTCTTGTTGTAACCAACCAATGTAACCGACTTTTCCCCTGTTATCCTTTACGATGTCGCCTTCGTAAATTGGTTTGTTGTTCTTGTCAAGCAGACCTGTGAACTGGCCGACAGTTTCAGGAATCACATGATAACTACAAGAACAATTACCACCGAGGTATGCAACAATAAGCCATTCATCTACTTTTTTTACGCAATCTTCATCCGGCATAGCACATCCACCTTCTACCCATTCACCGGCATATCTGCTATCTTGCACGCATTTTCCTCGAAACTTAAATTCCCTCATTTTGGCCTCCTTTCCATGCTTTTGGCCATTCCTGGTAGACCTTGCCGTCAAGCAGGTGGCCGTTGGCCTTTTTGTCACGCCTGATTCCGTCTTCGCCATAGGTGCCCCATTGCTTGAAGAAGAATGGGACATCTTGCGCCGCGCATTGCTTTTGCAAATCGAGCACCCATTCCTTCTTCATGGGTCTTGCTTGCGGGCCACTCTCACCACCGACAATCACCCAGTCGATGCCAGAGAGGTCAAGCCAACCGAATGGGCCAAGCATGGGTTCGATGGAGAGGAACCTGACCTTTGCCGGTTTGATGGACGCAAGGATTTTTGCTCTTTCGGCGTATCTGTCATCTTCGACGGTTGTGCCAATCCATGCGTTGTCGGGCACGGGGTACATGCCGTATGTGAAGTAGTCGTACATCCTGTCGGTGCGCTTTGTGAGGATCTGGTAAGTGTGTTGTGGCGTGGCCTTGATCACGTCCATTATCTTGTCGATGAAACTTTCAGGCACATCTTTGTGGAAGATGTCGGACATCGAGCAGACAAAGAACATGCTCGGTTGTTTGATTCTTTTCGGTTCGTTGAGCGCTTCGGGATGAAGCGTGAGAGCGAATCCGTTGGCATACCTCTTTTGCCCCATGTATTGTAGCCGTTTTGCCATTGTCTCGGCGTAACAGTGGGCGCAGGCTGCTGATAACTTAGTGCATCCTGTAATCGGATTCCATGTCCTTTCGGTCCAGGCGATAGATGTTTTGCTCATGGTGTTTTATCTTATGCGTTTGACAATGGGTTTCTTTTTGTGCAGCACTTCTTCAAGGCTTTTGATGAAAGCCCGGTTGCACACGCTTTTGTTGTTTGGGTTGAGTCCGCTTGCGTATTGTGAAAGCGTCACAAATTGCGGGAGCGGCTGCGTCGGACTGATAATCTCGAACACTACGGCATTTCTGCCATAGGTTTCGATAAGTCGTTTGATTTCGGATTTGAATTTCGATGGTGTCATGGTGGTGTTATTTGTGGTTGTTTCTGTTGTCTGCAAACTTTGCCTTGTTGTCGGCCAGGCGTTGCCTGTATTGTTCGGCGTATTCCTCTGTTGCGTCTTTCGGGTCCACATAGATGACCGTGTGCGTGTCGATGCGTAACGGAACCTTCTTTCCTTTTTGCTTCGTCCCTTCTACCTGCCTCACATGGCGGTTGTAATGCTCTTGGTGGTAGGCCAGCACTTGAGAAATCTTCGACTCTTCACCTTTGTAGGCGAACAGCCACCGTTTCTTGGCAGGTTTCTGTTGTCTCAGTGCAATGAGGATGGTGGTGTTTGACATGTCAAGTGAGCGGGCGGCGAGGCTGACGCTACGGTAGTTGTGCCATTTCCCCGTTTCGAGGTCGTAGGACACTACAGGGTTGCTGTATGTGGTCTTCTTTGGCGGGTTGGGGTTTCCTTGTCTCATTTCTTTTGCTGTTTCTTTCGTTCAGAGAGGGGAGTGAAGTTCTCAAGATAGTCGTCGATTTGGCGTTGCAATTCGCGTTGGCGGAGGAAATAAACCTTGCGCTGCAACTCAAAGAGAAGGCTGTCTTGGCTTTCGACCTTGCTGCGAAGTTTGCGGTTTTCGTTTTCAAGCCTGTCGAGCCGTTCTTCTATCGTCTCAAAGAACTTTGTCATTAGTCCGTCAGTACCTGAATTTCGTGAAATGAATAATGGCGAGCGGTTCCGATAAGTCGTAACCACTGAACCATTCGCGCCAATCCTCGAATGAAAGCCCGTCGTGCTTGGCTAAGTCCTCGATGTTTGGGTATGCGCCATTCACGTCGAAATACTTCCAAAGAATATTGCCGTCCCTGTTGGGATGGAACCTTAGCATTTGGATGCCAACGCCGTTTTCTGCCGTAAGGTCGGCAAGTTTCTTCTGTGGGCTGAAGTAGGGCCTTTCGGTCCATTGCCTGACAGAGAGTACGGCTTCTCCATTCGTAACTTCGTCAATACGTTTTTTCCATAGCGCGTAATTGGCCCTGATGGTATGGATCTTGTGTCGGCATACTTCCAGACCTGCTGGCTTCAGGTGCTGCCCGTTCTCGAACAGATGGGCGAAGTCGGTTGGTTGTCCTGCACGGCTGTGCTTCGACAGGAAGTGCTGTGACAATGTGAGAACATAAGTTTTCATAGGTCAAGTTTTAGTTGTCTTTGTTCGTTTTTTATTCTCTCGCAGGCTTTGTCGAAATATTCCTTGCTCAACTCGAAGCCGATGTAATGCCTGTTTTCCTTGATGGCTGCCACTGCGGTCGTACCACTGCCGATGCAGTTGTCAAGAATGGTTTCGCCTTCGTTGGTGTAGGTGCGGATGAGGTAGCGTAGAAGTTCGATGGGCTTTTGGGTTGGATGGAACTGCCCTTCGTTGCAATGGACCGCTTTGATGCGGATGATTGAGCGTGGATGCTTCTTGTCTTCGTAGGTCGGATTGGTGCGGCCTACCTTGCCATAGCATGAGTTTTTCTCGACATGCTTACCGTGCCCTTGCGGATGATTGGGCTCACGCCCGTTCAAATCCTCCATCTGAGGGTTGTATGTCGGCAATGACTTATAGAACACACAGATGTCTTCGTGATAGCGTAGTGGCATACGGTTTGCATTGAGGAATCCGGTAGCACGAACTTTGTCCCAGACAAGGTTGTATCGCCACAACTTTGGTTGCGACATCATCAGTTTGGCCGTGAACATACCATGCCCAAAGAGCACTATTGCACCTTTCTCCTTGATGACGCGGCGATATTGTTCCCACATCGGTTCAAGCGGGATGATGGAGTCCCATGAGCCACCTTCGCTTTGCTTGTTCAGCACGCCATACGGAAGATCGCAGATGATGGCATCAATGCTTCCATCCGGGATGCGCTTCATTCCCTCCAAGCAATCTTCGTTGTATATGGTGTCAAGCTCTATCATGGCTCATGTTTGTTTTTCGATCAGGTGAACAGGATTACGCAGCCTGCTATGGCAATGCCTATCAGAATGGCGATACAGAGCCAGAGGCATCCTCCAAATTCGCGGCCGTATTCGTCGCTCATCATTTGTTTCTCGTCGATTTTGCTATTGTCGTTCATGGTTAATTAAATGCTTCGTGGTTGAATGGAATGCGAGGTTCGAACTTTCGTGCTTCGATGCGGGCGGCGGCCTGGTATATTATCTCTCTGTCGTCGCCATTGTTTCTTAAAGCTACTTCGCGGAGTAGTTGCGCCAATCTTTCGTTGGAGCAGTTGTGGTAGTCGTTTTCGTATTTATCCATGTTTTCTGATTTGTTATATGATTCCGATTTCTCTCTTGATTTGTTCCAGTTCTTTCTCCGACTGGAGCGATTTCATGCGTTGCATTGGCGAGCATTGGCGGTTCATGATGAAAGTGCGCAGGCGGAAAACCCTGTCGACGACTTGGCAGAGGAATATGCCTCCGTCGAAGTAGATGTATTGGGTCTCGTCGGTGCTGTCCTTCACGCTTTTATGGATTTCAAGTTCGTCAAGCAGCTTGCGTTGGGCCTGCTCAATGGTGCCATCGAATTTGCGTCTCTCGATGTAGCGGTTGATGGCATGGCTATGGATGACAAGAATCTGTTCGCTGAAGGTCAGGCATACGGCGAACGACTCGCCCTCACTACCTTGAAGCACGAGGTTTGTTGCGAACGGTCCCCCTGTTTCATTGATGAACATGTAGAGGACAGGGAGTCTGTGCTTTGGCGTGTTGACGCGATGGAACACCTTTTTTGCCCCTTTCTTGAACTCTTTCCGCACTTGCTTGCTGTTGATGCTGAAGAAGCCGTACATCCTCGCCTCAAGCAATGCCTTGTTCAGTTCGTCGTATGTTGCCCATTCCGAAAGCATGGTGTCATTCGTTGTTTCGTTTAGACATTTCTTCAAGTATTTCCTCGATCACGGGGGCGTTGTCCTCGTTCTCCCATTCCTTTGCCACGTTCCAACTGATGGACTTTCTCGGAGTCCAGTTGTCAACCTTCATGGAATGGTGGGATAGCTTGCCTTCGGTCGGTTTCAATCCTTTGTCGTGCAGCTCGCAAAGGCCGTCGTGGAAGAAGGTACACCATTCGCCGTCGTTGATGGGTTGCACCATCACCACGGGATGGTCGGTGCAACCCATGACCATACCGGCCCACCATTCGGTAGGAGCCAGACGGTCGGCATACCCGGCTTTGATGAGCCGAAGGATGTCCTGCGGTGTGCCGAGACAGTTGGTGTGGCATTGCTGCTGGCATAGCTTACACTTGCATTGAATCGGCTTGCGTCCCGTCCTGCGGATGATGCGTTGCATCTGGCTTTCTCCTGTCAGTGTGTTCATGGCCTGCTGATTTCGTAAGGTTGTTTGTTGCGTTCTTTGATTTCGGCAAGGGATGCTTCGAGTGCAGCATCCTCTTCGGGCGTGTTTTGGTGCCATCGCACATGTTGTCCGTTGACCGTCTTTCCGAGTTCGAGAGACTTCCCAATCCAAGCACCAGACACTCCAAGAGCCTTGGCCGCCTTGCTTGCCGACTCGTAAGTCACCCATCCTTCTTCTGTAAGCACATCGACGGCTTTTGCTTGCCTTGATGCCTTTTTTGCCTTCGGATCTTCTTTCGATTCCTGTCGTTGTTCAAGATGTTCAAGTTCTTCAGCAGTCGGCGCTTCAATTATCGGCGGTTCTATTACGACATTTCCTTTGAACTTGACTCTTGGCATTTCCGAACTGGCGAACAGGCGATTGGTGAAGTCGCGGACAACCATATTGAGTTCGCTTGGGTCGTTGATGGCCCAGCGTTCTGTTGAAAGCACAAGGTAGTAGCCTTGCTTGCCTTCCATCACGCTTTTTTCGTCCCCATCGTCGTAGTTGACGGCCTCAACGGTAAGGAACTGGTCGTTGCATGATTCATCGTTGCAGTCAGGACACTGTGCATAGCGCACAGTCATGGATGCAATTCCGATGTTCTTGTCGGGCAAGGCCGTTGGGATTACTTTCTTGTTCATTTTTCCTTGATAGCTTTGATGGTTTCTTTGAAGATTTTTTTCAGTTCTGCAAGTGGGGTAGTTCGGTTCTGTTTGAGGATTTCAATGAACTTCTCGCGACCAAGTTTCTTGTAGAATGGAACAAACTCCTCATCCACGAGGTCTGCTGGTTTTCCGGATGGAATGAGCCATTCCCTGCCGTCCTTTTCTTGCAGTGCGGAGAGTTCGAACAATGTCATTCCTGTCTCATCGACGACGACATATTGCGTATCGCCCCAGGTGATTCCTCCATAACGACCGGCAGGAGAAAGCTGTGAGTTTTTCCAGTTTTCCTCTGTCATGAGGATTGGCTTCCCCGATTTACTCATGACCGTTCTCCTTCCTGGTCTTGTTCCTTATGCGCGAGGCAAAAGTCCACGGGAATCATCACATTGCAACTGATGGTCTTTGCACATAATGTCTTTACTTCGTATGGTGCATAGTTTTCTTCTTTTGCGCGGCTGATGGCAATATGGTTTTCGATGATTCCTTTCGCGGTCTCTACCGAATCGGCGTAACAGATGTAGTCGGTAGGTTCTGGCTTTTCTTCGTCGTCTTCAATCAATCCATCGACAGGTTTCTCTTCTTCGAGCACTGAAATGATGTACCAACTGCTGTTTGGCTTTTCGGGTTTCTCTTGTGTGTCGCGTTCAATGACGACATTGGCGGAGAACAGCGATATTCCTGTGATGCCAAATCCGCCTTTGTAGTTAAGTTCTATGTAATCGTTGACGATTTCGTAGGCTTTGATCACACTCGGCGCACGGAGTAGCATATTGAGTTTCGTGCTGCCTCCGGTCGCTTTGGCTTGCCATAGCCTCCATGAGGTTTCGAAAACATATCCTGTCCTTTGTTGGTCGCTGAGGGTGGCTTCTTTCAAGCCACCGCTTTGGAAGTGGAAGAGCAATGCTGAGAAGTCGTCAGGTGAAAGGCATCTGCCTCTTTCGTAGAGCCATTCGTTTCGTTCTACGGTCACGGCCTCTCCTGTGTCTTCGTCGATGAAATCTTCGTTGTAAGAGCGGAGAATGGTTTTTGCCGTAAAGCAGAATCTCGTGCGGTCAAGTTGTTCAAGTTCTTCGGCGCTTGTCACCGTTACGATGTGTTCGTTTTTCTTTGTAAGCATGGTGTTGTGGTTTTAATGTGTTGTGTTCTTCTTGTTTTCGTTCTCGATACATTCATCAAGGTTGCGGCGCATGGCTTTCAGTTCCTCGCGTCTTTCCTTCGGCGTGCCTCGATAGCCCATGAGCCATGATTGTAGGTTGATGTAGTTGAGGCCGATATAGGATGCGTCGCTGTTGTAGTCTGTCCATTCAAGCACTTCGTCCCATGTCACTTGCTTGTCGACACAAAGGACGATTTCCTGCATTCCGAAGCACATGTCCTCGAAGTCGACGATGCCGCCGGGCTCGCAACTGACCCACATCTTGTTCCCTTGGTTGTCGTAGTCGAGTTCATACTGCTTGCAGAAGGCTTCGAGATAGTCATTGCAGGCTTTGTCGTAGGCTTGCCTTAGCTGCTGTATTTCGATTTGTGTCATGGTGTTGTGTTTTATGATTTCAAGTAAGTTTCGTTTACGAAATCGCAGGCCACGTTAAAGCCTTTCTCAACCCCTTTAAGGAACACATCGAGGTGAGGCTGGTCCTTGTACACCGTCTTTGTGCGCTTCAATGTGTGTTCAAGCGTCGTTTTTCTGCTCTCAGGGTCGAATATCTCGAAACCGGCGAATGCCTCGCGTTTCAGTTCCTCCGGGTCGTTGATATTCTCCTTCATCTGCTTCTCAATCTCCTTCACCACGGCCTTGTATCCTTCTTGCAGGAAGAACTGGTTTTGCTTGATGGCGGTTTCGATTTGTGTGGTGGCAAGGATGGTGGTGTCGGCCACGGTTCCCATGCCGCCCTCGATGTGCAAGGCATATTCCTTGTCGTATTCTTCAAGGGCTTTTGAAGCGAGCTTAGACTTGTGCTTCAGCATTCCGATCATCATGCCCTCATAGCCTTGCAGCAGGCGGTCGACATCCTCGTGCAACTCGTTGGCGTAGGAAAGGAGAACGTAGATGGCGCACATCTTCATTCTTGCCTCGTTGAAGTCGTCGGACTTGAAGAACTTAAACAAGTTCTTTTTTTTGTGATAGGGTTGGATTTTTTGTGTTTCGCTCATGGCTGTTGGTTTTGTTTGTTGTTCTTTGCTTGTTCGTATTGCACCATAGCTTCGTGGAAGGCGTTTCTCTCTGCGTCTTTGTTGGCGCAGGACCGGTCGAAGCGGTCGGGCTCTTTGTATGTGTTTTGGTGCCAACGCTCATACTCCTCGCATTTCTCGCCGATGTAGATGTCAATCCATCTGATGACGTCGGCGCTACCGATGCCGTTGTAAAATTGGCCGTATTGCCCTTTCATCGCTCGTTCAAAGATGATTCGAATGTCAGCCAATGTGACATCGCAGTCGTCGGAGAGGATGTGTTGTACGGCAAGTCCTGCCGTTGTCTTAATCATTACGTCGTTCATGGGACGAGCGAGGTTGAGCACCACGTTCAGCCTTACGAGGTAAGTCATAATCAGCCTCTCCATGTCGGTGTCCGAGAGTTCCTTTACTACACGCCTCACTGTCGGGACATAGAGTTGGCCGCTCTTGGCGAGTTCCACCGACTTTCGCGGGCTTGTGATGGCCTTTGTCGTGCTTTCGATGTACTCAATGGTTATCATCGCCGCTGAAAGCGGTCTTGAACCGTTGGGCTGTCTCACAGAGACCTGACTGGAGTTCGGCGAGGAATTCTTCGCTAACTCCGTATGGGTTGTTTTGCCTGCCTCTTGTTGTGGGTTTCTTTCCTGATTTGATGTATCCATAGATGGTGTTGAATTGGTTGTTGATGTTCTTCGGAGTAAAGTGTTCGTTGAGCCATTGGTCGCCAAGTTCATGCGCCTTGGCGAGGAATGTCTTGATATAGTTTGGCATTTCGGATGGCACCAAAATATTGCCCGATTCGGATATTTTGCTTGCAATGGCATCGGCCAGTCTTTGGATTTCCATAGACGTTCCGTCATTCCAGACGAAGTTCGTTCCGTATGTCGCAAAGTAGAAGTCGTTGAAGGCTGTATCATTGGCGTTTAACGGCTGCCGGGCCACCGCGCTTCTGGCTGGCACCAGCTCACCCGCCCCATCTTCCTCATTTTTGTTGTCGTAGTTTCCCGACATTATTTTCTCAAAGTTGGATGGCCGTATGATCCAGTCGAAGTTTGCCATCCAGTTCTGCTTGTTGTCGCCCATCAGGAATTTTGACGCGGCGACCTTTCGGATGACATCGTAGAATGTTTCAAGGCCGTATTCGGCGATTCTCGCCTTGACGGACGCTTTGCGTTTTGCGGAAAACGGCAACCGTATCTTGCCAAGGCTGCATTTTGTCGTGCTGTTGAAAAAATCTACAATTTCATTCCAAGGAATATTTTCTGATGTCGAAGAAGGAGTTTCTTTCGTTGGCGAAGCCGACAAAGGAATCTCTGATTCCGTAAATAATTTCTTTTCTTCTTCTCTTTCTTTTTCTTCTTCTCTTTCTTTACTTTCTTTAGTTGTTGCCCTTTGATTGTCTTCTTGCTCGCCCTTTGATTGCCATTTGCTCGCCCTTTGATTGTCTTCTTGCTCGCCCTTTGATTGCCATTTGCTCGCCCTTTGATTGTCTTCTTGCTCGCCCTTTGATTGCCCTTTGTCTTGTTTGTTTGATTGGTAACTATCGTAATTACAAATAGTTATGATTGTATATTTGTTTGCCCCTTCAATAGTTATCTCACCAGTATCTTTTAGATGCTGTAAACATATTCTTATTTGTTTGTTTGTTAATCCTGATTCCGCTGATAATTTAGCAACAGATGTTACAATCTGACCTCTATGGATGGTTATTTTATGCCATTCCTTGTCTTCGTAATTGGCAGTCAGAAGCAGTCTCACCCATAAGGCAAGCATATTTGGACTGTCGGCCCATCGCCATTTGAGAAGTTTGCGATATGCTTTGATGTAGGTTTCTTCCATTATGCAAGCCCTTTCTCCGTGATGAATGGTTTATAGGTTTCCTCAAACTCGCCCCAAGCCTCTTCCTCCGGGACGGGCAGGGTGATGCCCAGTTCGGTTGCTGCGTCAGATTGCACCTGGTTCAGGAATCTCGTGAAGGCTGTGGTCGTCAGCGTGGATGTGTGGCCAGGCACCGCTATCACCTCGCCTGTTGCAGGGTTGGCGATCTCATTGCGCAAGAATTTCATGCAGTAGAAATCATGTATGTCTTGCTTGGGTTGTCCGGTTTCGACCTCGATGCAGGTGAACCAGAGCCACATCAACCTGTTTTGTGCTACGCTGCGCTTTTCCTTTTTCTCGCGCAAAACAAGTTCATGGCGCCCGTTCCTAATCCACTTGACGGATTTGTCGAGCCAGGTGTGAAGTGCGCTCATGTTGGCTATTTCGTTGCCCGTTTTGAGAAATTCAATCTGCTTCATGTCGTCATTTCATTCCGTTGATGAACAAGTCGGCCAATTCGTCGAAATACCGCTCATCCTTGATTGCGTCATCGACGGCACCGGTGATGCTGTTGGCCATCGAGCCTTTCTTCATGATGAGGTGGTAGAGGTATGTGTCTATGGTGTTGCGGTCGCCACGGTTGCCGATGAGGATCCAAGAGTTGACCGCGTTCTTCTGCCCATTGCGATGGCAACGGGATTCGCATTGCGACAGGTCCGCCATTGTCCACGGGAGGTTCACGAACAATACATTTGAAGATGCCGTAAGTGTTAGTCCGACACCGGCTGCTTTTATGGAGCAGATGATAACCCGGCGCTGTCCGGCTTGGAAAGCGTCGATTGCAGCCTGTTTCTGTGTGGCGTTCTGACGGCCAGTTACACAGACGGCATCTGGTATCTGTTCAAGCAAGGCGTCCACAATGTCGTGATGTTCTGCAAAGACGACAATAGGCTCAGAGGTGTCCTGTATGAAAGAGACCGCCGCTTCCACCTTACCTTGCCCGGATAGCTTGCGCAGGTTCATGAAAGTGACCAAGGCTTTCATGCGCAGCTTCTTTCTTGCCTCGGCATCGTCGAGACCTTTGTATTCCGTAAGCCAGGCTTTGAGGTCGGATTCAAGGAGGTCGTACTCTTCTTGGTTCGATAATTCGGTGATGACTTTAGAGCGGGTTAGGTCGGGCAGGTCTTTGAGCACTTCCTTCTTGCCGCGACGGAAGTAGCATGAGTCGTGAAGGATGGTGTTGAGTTGGTCGAGGTTCTTTCCGTCGCCGTATGTGTTGATGAAGTTGCTATAGCCCCCGAAGTCGTTGATGCGGCCAAGGATGCAGAGCTGCGTGGCGAGGTCCATCGTGTCGTTGACGACCGGTGTGCCGGTGAGCATGTTTACATATTCTTTTCCGGCACATATTCCCATGCAGAATCGAGCTGTTGCAGTTGCAGGATTCTTGCAGCGGTGGCTCTCGTCGATGATCACCGACTTGAACATCTTGATCACGTCCTGAAAAACGATGTCTTTGAGTTTGGCACCCTTCTCGGCTTTGACCACGAAATACTTCCTTAGCGATTCGTAGTTGACGATGACCACATCAAAGAGGTTCATCTTGCCGATGAAGTAGGGGAAGGTCGACTTGATGGAGTCGGTCAGTATCAAAGGACGGAGGTCGGTGAAGTTCTCGACTTCGCGCTGCCAGTTGATTTTGAGCGAGGCGGGACAGATGACGAGGCAGGGTGTGGCATTTGCACGGGCCACGCTGACGATGGCCTGGCCGGTCTTTCCCAGCCCCATCTCATCACCATTGATGCAACGCTTCATGGAAAGGGTCATTTTTATCCCCTCCTCTTGATAGGGGTATGGCTTGTAGTTAGGCATTTTGCGTAATAGCGTTTGATGTTTTCTGGTTGTGGATTCAGGAAAAATTCATTGATGCCTCCAGTGACAGCAAGGATATTGTTCAGCCATGTCTGTGTGTTGTGCATCCCCTGTTCGCAAGTATGAGGGCAAGAGCATTGGTCCTTGCAGACTTTGCAGCAATCTGGACAACTGCGCACCCAATGGCAGCAGGCGCAATTCTCAATTGGAGAAAGCTCCAAAAAGTCGAAGGATAGCTGTGTCGCGCTCATACGAATAACCAATACTTGAATGCTAATTCCAGATACTTTTCGCGTCCACGCTCGTAGGTCTCGTCGCCACGGATAATTTTCTTGAAGAAAACCTTGTTGGCGGTCTTTGACACGGCGTAGATGAAATCTTGGTTTCCATAGAGAGGATTGATGGCATGGGTCAGATCCATATACCAGGCCCTTGAACGGTCCCACTCGAAAAAGTCGATGCAGTTCTCAAATTGCCCTTGTGAAGTCGCGGTTGTCGTTTTGAGGTCGCCGCCGAAAAAGCCAAGCCACCAGTCGAACTTACACCTTGTCGCCAGATCGAAGGAATAGCATCCGACGTCGAAGTGTTGGCAAGGGTTGACGAACCACTTCTGTCCTTCGGCGTTTTTGAGCACATGGTCGAGGAACGGGTCTTTCTTTGCCGCCTTGCGCAGCTTCTCCAACTGAGCCTTGCCCCATTTCCATTCCTCGTCGGTGTATTGCTCGTCGTCAACGGTCTTTCGGAAATGGTTGGCTTTGGAAGGCTCCGTGACAAGGCAATCGACAAGTGTACCCATCCGAAACGCTTTCGTGCGGTCTTTTTCCTTCACGAAGTCCAGTTGCGGGTGCAGTTGGTATTTCAGGGAAGTGAGGTCGGAGTTGCTGACCTCACTTCTCTGGTAATATGGATCGAACGGAGGCATGTCACTTGGCGACTACATCTTCAACATAGCGGACATTCTCGTCGACGATGGAGACATCATCCTTGTTCTTCAGCTTCTCGCACGCCTTGACCATGAATCCCAGCTTCTTGCCGAGTTCATCGACGGAGAGTTTCACGCCTTCGTAGGTCCACCACATCTGGATGATAGACAGGTAGCCTTCGGGCTTGTCGACCTCGATATGATGAGACACCTTGGCCTTGACAGGCTCCGATACGGCGGGTGCGATGTCGAACAGGGTTTGCGACTGTGCGCTTGCCCTGCGGAGGCGTTCCTCTTCCTCGCGCTTCTTGCGTTCTTCTTCGAGTTTGGCTTGGCGTTCGCGCTCTGCTGCTTCCTCAGCCGCTTTCAGTTCGGCCTCCTTGCGCTTGCGTTCCTCCTCGGCTTTGCGGGTTTCTTCCTCCTTGCGCTTGCGCTCTTCCTCAGCCGCTTTCAGTTCGGCTTCCTTGCGCTTGCGTTCTTCTTCGTCCTTGGCCGCTTGAAGTTCTGCTTCTTTCTTTTTGCGTTCTTCCTCGGCTTTGCGGGCTTCCTCTTCCTTGCGCTTGCGCTCTTCTTCAAGCCGCTTTTGCTCTTGGAGTTCGGCGATCTTGGAATCGAAGATGTCCAGCAGGCTCTGCTTGTCGGATGCAACGGATTCGGCATAGGATTTCGTGAGTTGGGTGTTGACTTCAAGGTAGGCGGCGTTCATGATCTTACGCGCTTCCTCCTGGTCGACTTCCTGCGGCACCGACGGCTTGCGTTGGGAAAGGAACTCGGCAATCTTGATTTCCGTGGGGAAGTCGGTGATTTCCTTCTTGACCGTCTCGGCATTGTCGAGCGTCATAAGGCGGTATTTCTCGGACAAAGCCTTGAAAGCCTCTTGCGTCTTTTCGCTAACGATTTGGTTGCAGATTGCGATTACATCGTTATGGAGTTGGGTCTTTGCCGCCTCGATGCGGGCCAGACGCTGGCGTTCCTCTTCGGCCTTGCGTTGCTGTTCGAGTTTGTAGGCCGCGTACTCGTCGCGTTTCTTCTGCAACTTGTAGACTACGCTGTCCTCCGACTTGGGGTCGAGGAACCCTTCCATTCTGGTGAAGCCGGACTTGATCATGTCGAACACCTGGGTGACACCCTTGCGGCGCTCGTTCATCGACTTTTGCGTGGTTTTTGCTCTCTTGATGAAGTCTGCAATCTGCGCGTCGAGTTCGTCGGTCATCGTTCCTGACTGCGTAAGGAGGGCTTCTCCTTCGTTGATGCAGTTCTGCAACGACCGGTTGTTCTCTTCGATAGCCTGGGTGATATCGGTCTTGATGGATGCTGCGCTCATCGTGACCTCGGCGGCCTGCTTGGTTATTATTTGAATTTGGTTATCCATGAAATTTTGTTTTAGAGGATTTCCCAATCTTCACTCAACATGTCGGTTTGTGAGGCCAACCAACCATTGACAACCGTATTGTCTGCGGCTTTCATGCAGAGATAAGGCGTGAATTTGATAGATTCAGTCTGAGCATCGCTGTAATTGTCAGCGACCCATTTTTTGAATGCGTCTGGAAGAGACTGTACTTTGTTGACAATCATTTCTGTTGAGAGTTCGGCTTCTGGACGCATGAAGATGAACATACCTTTTCCGTTCCAGCCTTTACGGGCTGCGAGTTTGCCTTCTTTCAAGGCATCAATTACTTCTCCGAATTTCATTTTATTAAATATTAGTTGTTTGTAATTTTTGTACTTATTGGTTAAAAGGGTCGTCGTCTGATGTCTCTACAGATACACCGCTGGTCGGCTTTTCTGTTGCGACTGGGGTTTCTTCTTGCGGCTCGGTGTCCTTGTCGGCCTCCAATGCGCCACCAGAGCCGATGGATAGCTTCGGGTAGCCCTTGAAGGCGTGTTTCACCGTCTTTGATTTCAGGAATCCAGTATCAATGTCGGAGCCGTCGGATAATTTGCCGTAGAGCGCGTTGGGTCTTTCGATCCAAGAGCGGGTGTCGTTGTCCCAGCTTCTGTTGGCGCGTCCTGAGTATTGCTTGAGACGCAGGATCTCGTCGGTGTCGAGCACGAAATAGTCGGTTGAGCCGTCGGCCTTGACGATGCGGATGTAGCAGGCAATGACCTTGGCACCAGCGGGGCGGGGGATGGCCTTTTCGTACTTGACATAAGACCTGCCGTTATCCTCGCCATAGCGGAAGCTGTCGCAGTCGTAGACCACCTTCGGATTGTCAACGGAACGGATTTGCCCGGCGCGTTGGCGAAGCAGGATCTCGCCGTAGCCGGTGACACTAATGACAGCCATTGACTCGTAGATGTTGTTTTTTCTTCCTGTCTTCTCGTCTGTCTTCTCACCGATTTTGAAGCGTTTGCATTCAAGGTAGCATGTGGTTGACAACCCCTTCTCAAGAGAAAGGTTGTTGATGGCCAGGAAAAGGAAAGCGAAATAGATAGAAGAGCCTTTGACATCTTGTAGCATGGTTTTATAAGGCCCAGATGTAAGTTCGTTAAGGAAGAATCCGCGTTGTTCCTCGAAGAAAGCCTCGGCAGTTTCCTTTCCGAACTTTTGCGAGTAGACCTCAATGAACTTGTCGTGGGCGAGGTCGGGGATTTCCTCGTGCTTGGTTTTGTTGAGCTTTTCAAGTATGTTTTCCATAGTTGAGGTTTTTGATGGTTACAGGAGCTTTTCACATACCTTCACGCAGACGTCTCTGTGTTTTTCGTTGAGGGTATAATGCTTCCAACGGTATTCGCCCACTCCTTTCTCGTAGACTTTGACGAGAAGTTGCGCGGTTTCTTCAGGCACGCCTTCTTTGACCAGTTCTTCGGCGGTGGTTTCTTTGTTGATTTTGCTGACGATTTTGTCAATGTTCAATTTGTTTTCTTCCATGACTGTATAGGTTAGGGTTATCGTTTGTCAAAGGGCAGGTCGTTTTTTTCCTTCTTGCCGCTGTCTTTTGGTTGTTGCCCTTCCATTTTTTCGATTCGTTTCTTCATCTGTTCGATGCGCTTCGACGACTTGCGGCGTTCCTCGTTGATGATGTTGAGCTTGGCAAGGTTCTCGGATTTCAGTCTCTCGTTCTCTTGCTTTAGCGCCTCGATTTGCTTGGCGAGTTTGTCCTTGTCGGCTTCGAGGTTCTGTGCTTCAAATTCGGCATCTGACTTTTCCTGTTTCAGGCGAGCGGTTTCCTGCCGCTCCTTCTCCAGCAGTTGCTTGTAATGGTCGCGTTCGTTTACAATCACCTTGCGCGACTTCCAGTTTTTGAACAATTTCATTTGTTGATATTTTTAATTTTGAGGCTCAATCAAAAGGGGAGGTCATGAGGGTCGGTGGGGTAGTAGTCTTGCTCCTCGGCTACGGGTTGCGTTGGCTGCGCAGGTTGTGGCCGCTGCTCGTTCTTTTCGCCGTTCTTGAAGTTGCCGAGATAGTAGTTGACGCCCTTTCTTTGCTCGTCCTTTTTGCATCTTACCTTTAGTGTTTCGGTGTTCCCGTAGTCGTCAGGATTTTGCAGGCTGAAGAAACTTACATTGAGTAGTAAGTGCTCTCCGTCCTTGAATTTGACGTGTTTTACCAACTCAGGGTGTTCGCGGGCTATGATGCCCGCTTTGGTCAGGTCCAGTTGTCCGTAAAGATTCATTGTGTTTTTGTTTATGCGGTTTGGTGTTTTCTGTTAGATGTTCTTCCATCGAGGATGGCCAGCACTTCGCTTTCCTTGTAGCGGGGTTTGCCGCCGATGTAGATCTTCTTCAAGTAGCCTTCCTCGTTCCAATGCCAAAGCGTGGACTTGTCGACATCGAGCATCGCGCACACTTGGGCTATCTTGAGCATTTTCTCTTCTTTCGGCTTCTCGAAATGCTTCACTATGGCCTCTTCAACGATGTCCGTTAGCAGAGGTTTGAGTAAGTTGAGGTCCACAATGGCCAACCCGTTTTTTAATAGTTCTTCAGGCATAGTGGATGTATTTTGTTTTATGATAATGGAGTGATAATCACGTCAATGTTTCCTTTCGGTGTTCCGGCTTCCTTGAACACGATACCGCCGTCTTTGTACCATCTGAAGCAGAAGCCGGTGCAGTACCTTCTTCCGAAGAAGCCAGTGCAGTCGCATTGCTCCAGGCAAGGCACCCTGCGGTTTCTCTCCACGGCGATGTAAAGGCTTCCGTCTATTTCGGTGTATTCGCCGGGCTTAATCTCATTCCTCCGTATGTAGTTCTTCATCTTCTTCATTTTTGTCTTGTCTCACGGTGCTTGCGTTCGAGCGGACCTTATCGACCACCCATCTGAACATGTCGGCGTAGTTGACGCCGAAAACCATGAGCAGTATGCCTGCGGCTCCTACGAGCAGGAAGACAGGCAGCAGGATGACCGCTACGATGGTGGCGAGAACCCACAGGACGGTTTTGATTATCGCATTGGTTTTTTCTTTTTGCATGGCTATGTTATTTTGCAATTACTCTGTTTGGCATTTCGGACTCGTAGAGTTCGAGCATGTCCTTGGCGGCGGCGGTGAACTCTTCGACCGCCTGCGACAGGTCTTTCACGTCGGTGCGCTTGCTCAGGGCTTCCACGGCTCCCCATAGGTTTCTTACCGAGGCACGCTGTCCCTCCATCGGGTCGAAGATGATGGTCTTCTCTCCGAACCTGGCCTCGACGCGGTAAATCAGTCTCGGGACATGTGTGCTGTTCACCTTGACGGCAAACACCACGGGCACGGCCTCGATGACCACATAGCCGTCGCCGTTGTGCATAGGGATCATGGCGACGTCGTAGAGCCTGTTGAGAAGGGTGAACGGGACCAGCTTCTTGTCGAGCACGCAGACCTTCTTAGGGAAGGTACTGTCTTCCCTGACTCCTCGCCACATCCCGGTCTTGGGGTTGCGCGAAACGAAGCCTACGGTAAAGCCTGTGCTTTCCGATTTTACGAACTTCATTTTGGTTCGCACAACGGTGGCGTTATTGGAGAGGGGATCAACCATTTTCCGGGGAGCTTTATGACGATGCAAAGGTAAGCCAAAAGGGTTGAAAAACGGTTGATTTTGTTGATTTAATTTGTTGATAATCAATGATTTATTATATTAAATAAGAGAGTATAAAAAGAGTGTAAATAGTTGATATATAGAGCGGTTTCGCAAATCGCTTTTTATATTAAAAAAACATGTGTTTTTCTGCGCTTGACGGAAGGGGATGGGGGAAAATAAAAAAGCGGGGCCGCTGACCGCGATCCCGCTGTGAAGAATAGTGCTTTGAAATACTATTGCGTTCGTTTTCGACTATACCATTTGCCAGAACTTTCGTCGTAATACATCAACTCTCTGCCGTTCGATGTAATTCCAAACGAAAGCAAAAACAGTCCACCAGATATTACCAATGTAAAGAAAGCGCATAGATTATTGTCCATCAATTCCCATTTCCAATTCGTGCAAAACACGAATACGGACAACAAAAAATTCACCGCAAAGAATACAATATAGACAATAAACCAACCTTGCCTTTTCTTTACATCTGGATCGTTTGCGAGAGCTGCGTCACCAGTTGCTAATGAAAGAGCGGGGATAATCCAGAATGGAATACTGATATTGGAAAAGATGGCAATCCATAAGCCGATAACGGAAACCATAAAAACAACGGCCAGGGTCCTTGCAAAACCAACGCTTGGTAAAGCAAAAGAATTTCCGAATCTATATGGCATTTGACTGCTATTCGTTGTGTTTTTTCCGCTCTTCAGAATTGTCATTTGATAAGATTCTTCTTGTTTATAGGCTGATATTGGATCAATGCCGTGCTGCATGAAGAAATTGGCAAGAGCCTCTTCAATTGCTTCATCGTCCAGTGTTATTGCGTACCTTACGGGTATTTGTCTTAAATATGACTTGCAATTATGCCAGGGTGTTTTGTCTTTTAATCGCGAGAGGAGAACGCGCTCGTCTTCACGAGTTATCCAGAGGTTCGCTTTCTTGTCGCCATAAACCAACATCCCTTTCTCTGGGTCGGCAAATTCTTTAACCATGCCATAGTTGTATTCAGTGATGTCGGCAAGAGGATGATCTTCATGGAATGATGAACGAAGCAACTCTGGACTGGTGATGCTCGCAACCTTCTTCGGTAGGTTGAGGCGAGCCAACTCGAAAAAGTTGTAGTCGGGATGACCAACATACAGTGCGTACACCATAAGACGTTCCACCTCTTCTGGTATTGCGTTTGAAGTGTCGCCTATTCTCCATGTATAAGTACCGGCCTCGGCACGGATAGGCACCTTCTTCATTATTTTCTCCAAATAGATATATTTCCTCTCGTCGTTCGGCATATTATTATAGGTGTTATGTTTGTGTAAATACAACAAATTCGTTAGAGGTGTGCGGCTCAATGTAGGCTTTCCCGTCTTCTGCAAGAATTTCTATGCCATGCTCAACATCCAATGAGATCCTGTAACGGTTTTCGGAGGAGTCTTCGATTAGCACATGTCGTACATCTATTTCCTTCTTCTCTCCGTTCAATGCAAATACAATCTTCATAACTCTTGGTTTTGGTTTTCAATTATGTCATTCGATATGCTTTCAAACCTCTTCAGCAGAGAGTCGGGGTAGCACAGGCTCTCTGTCACGATGTCGGCGAAGTCCATTTCCTTGGGGATTTCGCTTTTGGTGGGGTAGAAGGCGATGTGCATGTTGATCCAGACGTCGTTGTCCAGGCTGCCGAGTGTTTCGCAGGCGTCGGCGAGGTCGGAAAGCCCGTCGTGCAGGCATCCGTTCTGCATTTCCCATGCCACGGTGAAGCCGGGCGGCACGTCGTCGGGCCGTCGGCTCTCGTGCTCACCTCCTTGCAGGCGTATTTCCTCGTCGAGCCATTCCATTGCACGGCTGACCAGGGCGAAAAGCCCGTACAACCCTTTGCCCGTGGAGAAGAAATGTTGGTGTTGGTGGCCAAAGTCAGTGTTGTATAGGTAGATACTGAAGCCGAAGTCGTCGGGTTCGCCTTGGTCTTCCCTCGCTGAGGAAAGGTCGAGGAGGCTTTGGTAGAAATCGTTCAAGAGGAAATCCTTGAACGCCATCCATTGTATCAGTCGCTCGGAGCCGCGTAGGAACGATCGGTTCGCTCGCTCACGCTGCTCGGCTTCTTTTTCGAGCTGTTTTTTTGTCTTTCTTGATTCTTCCATGATTGTGAATTTTATTGCTTTTTGATGCTACAAAATTAGTGAATAATTGAATAGGGTTGAAAAAGTGTTGCCAAAAAAATGTCAGGGGCCGCAATTCACGGACGACCCCTGACCGAAAATGATTACAACGTAATGGTGCGGAAACACCAAGACGTATCAAAAAGCGCTGCAAAATTATGAAAAATTTTCGCATTGCACACAGACAAAATTTGTTTGGCCAAATTTTGTCCGCGTGCAATACCTTACAGCACTTCTACAAAAGGAAATCAAACCAAATGTCAAAGAACTGCTTTCCACAGTATTCTGCCAATTCACGATTCTTGAAGGCAAGCCGCGACCCGTAGAACGCGTCCGAGGCCGAAGATGCGCTGACCGCAAACGCACAGGCGACACCCGCACCGGCGCTACCGCTGACGATCGACAGGGCGAGCACACGACCGTATTGTTTTGTTTCATCACCGAGGCGGTTCCACTCGTCCTTGGTGTAGAGGTAAAACCAAGGATAGTATCGGTACTCGTCCTCGGTGAACTGGGGCTCCCAGCCTTCATTGAGTGCTGCCGCGATGATTCGGAGCTTCAGGTAGGAGAGGAGGTCGGTTGAGGCATCGTCCATTTCGTTGGAAATGGAGTCAAATTCGCGTACAAACTTGTGGTCTTCACCAAGCGCGTTGCAGGCATCTTCGAATGTCTTGATGCGCTCCTTGATGTCCTGTGGCACGAACACTCCTTCTCCGAAGAGGTTTTTGAGCAGCTTCTTGCCGTTTTCATCTGATTCATTGTAGGCTTTCTTTGCGTTTTCAACGCTGATTTTCGATTCTTCCATAGAATTAGGATTTAATTGTTAGTAAATAAGTAATTTGTTATGGTTGCGGGCAATCTTTTTTTTCTGCAAGGGCAAGTGCTTTGTTCCTTATTTTCTGCCTGTTTTTGATTGCCTCGGCAGCGATGTCGGCCGGGCATTTCCTTATGTTGACAATGTTGGTTACTCCGTTGGAGTCGAGGCGAACTTCGCCTTTGCCGTAGAAAGCCCCAATGATGTTCGCAGAAGCGCTCGTGGCATTGGTTGATCAGCTCTTCCTCGATGTCGTCCCATGTGGCGTAGGCATCTTGGTTGTAGCAGTCGTCGAAGCGCTCTGCAAGTTTCCCGTTGAGGGAAATGAAATCCTCGCTTGACGAAAGGCTGCATCCGTCGTTGAGGTTGAAGTTTTCAAGTTCTTTGTCGGTTCCTTCCAGTGCCGTTTCCTCATCGTTGTAAATTTTGCAGGAGTGGAAGTAGATGCGTTCGCTGCGGTCAAGGTCGGCGCGGACAACGGTGTCAATGTGGATGATAACTCTGATAATCATGGTTTGTAATGTTTTGTTGTTAGATTTTTCTTTCCATAAGAGCGTTGTATTCTTTTTGAACCTCATCTTGGTCATACTCGTCATTGCCAAGCATTTCCTTAATTGGCTTCATTTCTTCTTCCCACGGATCGTCAACAATGTTTAATCGTCCGTAAATCTTCCGAAAAGCGTTGACGATGGCATCGCGTTCGTCGAAGCTGTTGTAGCACTCGAAGACCAACTCGTAGGTCCAGAAGTCGAAGTTGAAATCAATTTCATTACGCAGGTCAAGGTCTTGTATGGTAACGCCGACGTAATCGACGGTTCCTGAGTGCAAGGTGATGTTGTGGTTGTAGTACACGAAATAGTCGTTGTTTGGCTGTGTGTCATTCGTGATTTTGTCAACCAACCTTTCAAGCCATTTGTGCGGTTTCTTTTTCATGTCCTTTCTTGTTTTTCGATTTTTCCGTATTTCACGGCAATCTGATAGTATTCAGATAACGGTCGCCTGCTGTATTCTTCAATCGCTTGTACTTGTTCGCGTGTCAGGTCTCCAAGTAGAGGATAGAAAAGAGTCGCGGTGTCGCCGGTTTCATCGTCCGTCAAAATAGCGTAGCCGTCATTGAATGTGCCGTGGTAGTGTTTCAACTCGCCGTCTTCGCCTTCGATGACGATTGAGTCTGCGTATCTCTGTAGTTCGTCCTGCCCGTTGTCATGAGCGATTTCGATTTCGTGGGTTTCGATTTTGGAGTAACTGTCACAGAAATCTCCGAAATTGATTGACATGTACTCGCCGTCTTCGCTGTAATAGACGGATTCGTCCTTGCCTTCGTAGATTTCGTCTTTTGTCGGTGGCGTGTCTTTTCGGTAGAAGCCCCATTCCTTTTTCAGCCAATTCATTTGGGCTTCCCGTGCCTCCTCCAATGTGTTGTGGATGGAGGATGCAAAATTCCATCCATCCGTTTCAAATGATATAAGTACAAAGATTTTCTTTTTCATTGCTGTATTTTTTTTAGGTTGTTTTTATATGATTCCTTGTTGTAGTTTCCACTCGGCTGTGCATTGGAGAACATCGCCGTTGGGTGTTACATCGAAGCGGAGCCTTTCCGCTTCTTCTTCGTCAAGCGCAAATTCCGCAAGCCTTGATTGCCCGTAGATTGATCGCTCGTAAAACACGGTGTCGTTCTCCGTGTCGAAGTTCTCGTCAAGGAAATCCTCGGCTTCCTCGATGGTGTCAAATTCGCCTTGCCACATGAAGGGGCTGCTGAGGGTTGATGTGGAGACGAACAGCTCGTAATAGCCCGCATAGACTTTGAACATGGTCGTTTTGTTTTAGATGGATCGGTACAGGTTCTCGGCTGCCTTCAAGTATTCGGGGTAAACTGGTCTGATTTGTGTCTCGGCCACATCCTTGAAAACAGCGTATAACACTATTTTGGGGAGCGGGGAATCATTGTCGTCGTATTGGTCGATGTCGATGCTGCCATTGCCGTTGGTGTTGAAAACCTTGTCGATTTTCTCAAGCACCAGATTCTTTGCCTCTTCTGCGAGTTCAATGGTTTTTGCCCGCAGGTTTTCTTTCTTTTTGTCTGCCATGATGGATTGTTTTTGAGGTTACAAAAAAAGCCGGCGCTTTGGGCGTCGGCTTGTTGTGTTTTGTCGGTGTGTGGTCTTGTTACTGTTCGAACAGGCTTTTCAGTTCCCTGAGTTTCCTCATGCCTTGGTCGATTTGTGATTGGGCCTCGGTGAAATGACTTTCGATTTCGTCTGACAGCTTCTTGTAGGCCGATGTCTTCAGCTCGCCGTCTGATGACACGGCAAACTTGTCGCCTTCGCCCGTCAGGAGCCAGTCGGATGAAACCCCGTAAGTGACTGAGATTCGTGCTGCCAGGCCCTCGCTCAGCTTACGCCTTCCCGAAATGTAGGCTCCGATGTTTTGTGGCGACATGCCTATGGCCTCTCCGAATTTCTTTTGCGTCAGCCCCAGTTCGTCAATCAACTGCTTTATCCGCTCGGCCTGTTCTTTCATGATTTTTTGTATTTCTTTTTCTTTCATTTCACTTGGTTTGTCTTATTTTGAAGCCGCAAAGATAGTCATTTTGTTTACTTTTCTGTTTTTGTGTTGTATTATTTTTGGTTGGTATGATGTCATGCAGCAAGGGATTGCGGCCTGTAATACTCGCATCCCTCGCAGTAGCAGGCAAACTCCTCTGCCGTGTCGTGCTTCTCGGCTTCGTCCTCGCTGCCGTATTCGTCAACGAGAGATTCCCAGAATCCTTCGTAGTAGTCCAGGGCCGTGTTCTCAAACACGCCAAGTGAGTTTCTGTAGTCGCTGTAATACATCGAGCCTCTGACAATCTCTCCCCATAGCGTGACCAGCTCCTCATGGGTCAGTGAGCCAGGGGCAATGTCCGGCTCGATGTCGTTGAGCGTGGCGGTGAAGATGCGTCCGTCTTCGTCCTTCAGCTTGACCGAAACCCAGTCCTCATAATAGAAGTCGTTGGTGAAGCGGCCGGTCTCTGCGTCTCGCGGGTTTTCGAGCATCACGGCGCGTTTCCAACAGCCGACGAGACCGTAGCCGGTGTTGCTCCACAAAACCTTTCGCTCTTCCTTGTAATGGTAGATGACGAATGCGCCTTTCTTGTAGTAGTTTTTCATAGAAGTTAGTTTTAATTGACATACCAACCATCAGGTGTGTCTTGCGTCACTTGGTCGAATGGTAGCACAACTGCGTCTTTGTAGTATTCCCGGATTCCTTCTTCGGTGATGTCGCCTTGGTATTGCTTGGCCTCGTCGAAAGCATCGTATGCTTTCTCGCCGTCGCCATTAAGTTCGTCAACGCTGATGTAGCAGCCACTGGCTTGCACACACTGGTAGCTTTCGTCGTTCCAGTAGCAGTAGCCGTCAATGTGGATCTGTTTCTTGCCATTGCTGTCCGTTTCCACATGATAGGCATAGCAATCAAGGTGCTCTATCTCTGTTTTTGCTATACAGGCATCGTTGTCCTCCTTGTGGATTTCGTCCATCATCTTGTCGAACTTCTCGATGTCTTCGCCCATCAGCACGTCTTCGAGCAAGGCGTAGTCGGTCCATCCGTTGAGGTCGTTCAGTGCGTCGATGTAGGCTTTTTCCTCGGCCTCGGTCTCGTATTCCCTGACGACATAGGCTGCGTCACAGTTCCTCATGCAGTCAAGCACTTCCTCCAAGTCGTCTTCAATTTCTTCTTCGTCGTCATCGGGGAACGAGCATTCGGTGATGCGCTTGCTGGCATATTCGCCGAAAACGAGGTGCATGACGCGCTTTGGCGGTTTCTCCGTCTTGGGCGACTTCTCAATCTTGTAGTCGCTTCCACCCTCGTTGATGTGGAACATGTCGATTTCCTTGCGCCACGCACGCTCGCCCAGTTCCTCCGTGAACTGGAAGTGGATGATGTCGATGAGGCGGTAGTAGTCCCAACTCGACACGTTCAACTCGATGGTCTTTTTCTCTTTGTCTACGGCATATTCGCCGGATCCGAGGAAGTCAAGGATGGCGGTCGTATTGTCGAATGCACGCTCTGTGGTGCAGACGATTCTCATGTTTGCTTGCTCGCTCATTTCTTTTTTCCTCCTTTCATGCGGTTGTAGATTTTCATTGCAACCTTCTTGCTTGTGGCTATGATTTTCACACCGTTGATGATGTACTCGTGAGCCGTTTGGTCACTGCCATACTCTCTGTGCCGTTTTAGTTTGGCTTGTTCGCTTTCGTCTTTCTTTGGCGATGCTGGTTTCGTTGGATAACGACGATGGTAGGGATATTCGGCTGCTCCAAGCATTGCCATTGCCATCATCATCAATGCTGATTTTTTCAGACCGCTTTTCATCACTCGCCTCCTTTCATCAGTTCAGGGAATTGGGATGCAATGGCACCACGGAGCAGTTTGTCTGCTTCTTTCAGGTGCTCCTTGTTCTTCTTGCTGAAAGCCCATCCAGGGCCGCAACTGAGACGCGAATTGAATACGCCAAGTTTTTTAAGTTGGCCGCTCAATGGCTTCGTGTCGCCGATAACCACTATGCAACGCTCGTTGTAGTCTATGACTTGGAAACTGTTAGGTGTGTCCTGTGGTGCCGACGGCTTGGGCTTGCTTTCTGCGCCTGATTCTTTCTTTTTCGGGGTGAAGTCAACATAACAGGCGGCAACGCGAAGGATGCTCTCGACGGAATGGCTTGCATTTTCTCTGGCATAAATGCCAGCGCGTTCCTCTTCGAAATGGTAGGTGATCTTGTTCTCTTCCGTGAGGTCGGGATATTTCTTGCGCATGGCTTCAATGGCCTTTTCGGTGATGGTCCTGTCGGTGGACACATAGCTTACGCCGCCGAAAAGGTTGTTGAACTCCGATGGGTCGTAATCCCAATAGTCGCCAGTAAAGTCGGAATGATGGTTCTGGTATTTTGAGACTACTAAGTCCACTTGCTCTTTTGTCGGGCCGTCTTCCCAGCAGATGCTGAACTCGTCGCCTCCTGAGAATGAGTCGAATCTGACGGAGAACTTCACGCCAGGGAAGTTTCTTTTCAGTTCGGTGCGGATGTTTTTCCCCACGATGTTGTGGTCGTCTTTCTCGTTGACTTCGAGGTAGGCGTATTCGACGGCGAGGCGTTTCCTTGTCTCTTCCGCTTCTTTCGCTTCCCTTTCTTTTTTCTCTTGTTCGAGCCGTTTGAGGTTTTCGGAACGTTTCAGCGATTTCTCAATGACTTCATCTGAAATAACCTTGGAAATGTCGTAATAGAACCCGATGCCGAATACCTTCTCGATGGGCTTGACGGTGGCATCCACATGGTGGATTGGTCCAAAATAGCGTTTAAGGTTGTTTTCGTTCACATCGTCAGGGTCGCCGTCGCAGATTTCGACAGCATTCATCTTATCGTCGTAGATGACGAAATACTGCGTGTTTCCGGCGTAGCCGATTGCATGGAGGAATGTTCCTTTGGCGAGGTGTACCCTTTGGTTTTGTTCCATAATTCCGTCTTTCCCGAACAGGCTATAGGAACAGTCGGGGCCGAGGGGCGTTACCAGTTGAGTGTTTGCTTGTGTTGATTGTGTGTTGTTCATTTTTCTGATTTTTTATTTGTTGATAATCTGTTTGTTTGCTGTGTTTTTGCAGTTATACTCCAAGCGGATTGCCGCTGTATTTGTGGAAGAGCTCAATCTCTTTGTCGGATTGTGGAGTTCCGTATCTGTACTCTTTTTGGGGAGTATGGTCGACGAAGGTCGTGACCGTGTTTTCGTCCGAAACAACCCAAGCGTCGCGGATGCGTCCGTTGTTGACCCACTTCAGCGGCTTGCCGTTTTCTGGAATGTCTTTCTTGTCGCAGACATAATTCGTAACAAGCCTTTGTGGGCTTCTTCTTTCAAATGTTCCGTGACCGTCGTTGTTGTGCTCGTACCCGGCGTATTCAGCCCAAGCAAGGAATGCCTTGATGGAGTCAAACCTGATTTGATTGTACCAATCCCCGAAATTTTGGATCTCTACACCGTATTTGCCACGTTCGTTCTTTCTTATCGTGGCTGTTGAACGGACTTTGATTGGCTCGTATGGGATGAGCCATTTTCTCACCTTCAAGGTGAAGTAGATTCCTTGGTGCGCACCGGCTCCGTGGCATCCCCATGTCCAAACCATGTTCTCGTCTGTACCGACAAGTTGAAACAATGACTTGTGGAAACTTCGGAATGAACCACCGGAAGTGGAGAAATATTCGCCATTTGTATGGGAAGAACCATTTTCACACACACATAACAGCCCGTGTTCTTTGTTATGATACACATCCTCCACGATTTTCGCGTGTTTGTAAACGCGGAAACCGTCTGAAAACTCCACGATGTCGCCGATCCTCGGCCCCTCGATGTTTCCATATTTTTCATGGTATTTCGCTTCGACCGCCTTGGCAATCTCGTAGTTTTTCTGCATTTCACTCTCGCTGTTTCCATAACCGTATTCAGAGTTCCATGCGCCGTTGTTTTCTTTGAAAATATCGTAACTTTCCATGATTTATAGCTTTATTGTGATGTTTTCCCATTCTTTGGGCAGAGTCTTCAATTGCTCAAGTATGTAGTCTACAACGGATTTGTCGTAGATGTAGAAGTGCCATGCGTATGAGTATTCATTAAGGTTTCCAATGAAACACCAAGCGTTTATCTCATTAGACCAATAAAGTTCTACTCCGATGGTTGGGTCAGGAACATGATTCCCTTTCCTTATGAAATCGAAACGCTCTTCGATGGTACAACCAGGTTGCCATTGGGACGGGATGTTGCAATCAACGTATTTGTATCCGGTCTTGCGGAAATACATCAAACGCACGGCCATTTCGTGTCTTGAAAGGCCTTCGTACTTTTTCGAATCTTTGTCTATTCTATGAAAGTATGATTCCTTGCCGTTTACAACTACATAGTAGTCAATATAGTTCCTGTCGCACCCGTTCCACGGCGAATACGCCGTGTATTCTTTTTTTACTATTTCAATCATGACTTATTCCTCCGTTTCTTCTTCATCCAGTTTTGGTACTTTATAGTAGTCGCAGGCTTCCTCCATGTCGTCCCAATAGGAGTAGTCGAGGTAGGTGTTGCCCATCCTTGATGCGATTTCGGCCAGTTGCTCGTTGGTGAGGTCGCTTCCGTCGAACTCTCGTGTTTTGAGGTCGTCGCGGTCGAGCCACACCACCGCTTGCGGCTGTGGGTATTCCACGGCTTTCACGTCCTCCGTCTCCGGGATTTTCTCGGTGATGGACTGGATGGAGTAGGCGTCGCAGATGTCGTACGGGTCGTCGATGGTGACATCAATAGGGCAATAATCGTCGACGCTCTCTCCGCTGATCCAAAAGCCTTTTTCGTCGTGGATGACTTCCTTGATGTTGACGTCGGTGGGGCCTGAGTCCAGAAAGACGCAGACGCACGGCACTTCTACATCCTGTGGGATCTCGCCGTTCTCGTCGCACCATGAGTATCGTCCGCCGTGGGCATCGACGGCCATTCCCAGCTCATGCAGTGCCAGGCGCTTCAATTCTTTCTGCTTTTCCCAAAAGTCTGTGCATTTCATCGCTCACCTCCTTCCATCATATCTGGGTTGTCGTGGATGTTGCCGACCACGCTGCTGACACATGCAATCGGATTCGCGATGCCTCTTCCGTCTTTGTCCCGGAAATCGAAACATCCATTCCAAAAAGCGCATACATAAACGGTGTTGGTGGCATCGGCAATGATGTCGCCCTCGTAGACTTCATTGCCGTTTCTGTCTAATAGTCCGCTGAATTGGCCTACTGTGTTCTCGTAAACTTCTCGCCATTCTTTTCTCTCGATGTCGAAAATGGCATGATGGATTTCTTGGTTGTGGAATTTTTCCGCCGCATAATAACCGTAAATCCAGTTGTTACCTTGGGCAGTTCGTTTTCCTCTGAATTTTATTGTTCTCATTTTGTTGTGTGTTTGATGGTTAGTTGTTGATTTCGCAGAAGAACGCGCCGTTAGTAATCCCCACGCCGATGTTGGTAAGGCTCTCGTCGAAGATTTCTTCCGGTGTCAGCGTCTGCTTGGTCCCGTCGATGTGGTTGGTGATCTTGTACGCGCTCTTGGTCTTGTCGGCGAACGATATGCGCTTCCTCGAATGCAGCAGGCCACCGGCCAGCAACAGCGTGAAGTTGTGATGCTTTTCTTTGATGGCCTTGTTGAGGTCGTCGATGCTTGTAATTCTTTTGTATTCCATAGTATTGGTTATTTGAAGATTTCAAGGATGTCTTGTGCCAGGAACCTCTTTGCATCTTGCTCGCATGACCATTCCTGTTTCAGTTGCTCAAGCAACGGCTTGTAGTGACGGTCGAAATAGAGTAGGAAATCGTGAATGCTCCCCCAGTTTTCGGAGGTCACTTGCATCCCGGTTTGCTCACTTGTCTCGACGAGTTGTCGTAATGTGAATTTCAATGTTGCCATTTCGTCTGTTTTTTATGGTTGAACGATGTAGCTTGTCTTGATTCTGGCCCGCTGGTAGATTTGGATGCGTTTGTAGCCCTCGTCTTTCAATTCGTTGAAAAGGGTCAAATACTCCTTGCGGACGGCGGGCCGCGTCATCCGCATGATCCGTTGGTACTCGGCGAAGAACCAGCGCGAATTGTGGGAGAACCCTTTCGTCTGGCCTTCCTCGTCCCTGTACTCGAAGAGCAGGGCTATGGTCTCGCCGTCCTCGTAGGTGCGGAAGACGACCTTGATGGGTGGGCGTTTCATGGTGTGTCCTCCTCTCCGTTAAATGTCCCGTAGGGGCATTCTGTGTCGTTGACAACTTGCGTGCAGTGGTCAAAACAAAGGTCGTTGTCGATGTTGGATTTCACCTTTTCGATGGCCTTGGTGATGGCATCCTCTTCTTCGCATTCGGGCATTTCGTTTGATTCGACGATAACTCTTGTGGTAATCTCAAAAGTTACGAGTTTTGCTATTTTGCTCATGTCGTTAGTGTTTTCTGATGAAATATTCAATTGCGGAGTGTACGAGTATGTAGTAATCCCTGTTGACAGCGCAATTCTGGTCGTAAGGGTTGGGGAATTGCAGCGCAAGGGCATCGTAAAGCTCCGGCATGTTCTTCCTGATTTTGCCGACAAGCCATTTGTACGAAATCGGCCTTGCGTCTTTCATCTTCTGCGCCCATTCGTCGGCGCTAATCGTCATGCAGGTGCATTCAAGTTCCATTTCGTGTGTGTTTGTGTGTTTGCAATAAAACCGAGGCCGCGTCTTGAAGGACGCGGCCATAGGCAAAAGGTAAGCGCCTATCGGCGCAAGGCAAAAAATCATGCTGCGACAGGCCTCACAACGTTACCGCAGTTCTTGTAGTTGTGGTAGTTACCATTGTTGAAGTACACGAACCCCGCGTAGTTGCGATTGTACTCCGTGCTACACCAATAGTCATCATCCTCGCGAAGTTCTTCGCCGCCGAGTTCCACCAGTTTGGCGTTTACTTCGTCCTTGAAGCAGTAGATGAGCAGGCCCTCTTCGAGAGAGAACAGCCTCATGCCTTTGTCCTTGGCGTACTTCATGGCGTCGTCCCAGTTCATTTCTTCTTCTGCGTCGTGCAGCGAGAGCTTGATGTCGTACTTGCCAGCGTGGATGCGGACGAATTTCTCGCCGTTCACCTCGCAGGCAGACACCACTTCCTCCGGGTCGTCGGTCTGTTCGACAGTCCCTAAGACCGGTTGCCCGGCATTCAGGCCGAGCATTGCGATTTCCTTCAGTTCCTTGACGCTTGCTGCTATTACGGCAACATTCTCGTCGATGTTTCTCAGATTTTCTTCAATCATGATTTGAAAGTTTTGATGTTAATAATTGGGTTGTTTGATTATGCTTCAGCCAGCATCTTAATCTCGCTGTTGCATTCTATAGCATATTGCACAGCATGGTCGAGCCCGTAGAATCCGCCACAGGTGTCCACTTGCTCCCATTCTTCCTCCACGTAGTCTTCGGCCTCGCGTTCTTCGGACAGGCATTCGCGATGCACCTGCCATTTCACATTCTTCTCCACCTCGAACCAGAACACTTCTCCATTGGCCCACGCTTCCATTTCCTCGCGCTCGCCGCTTGTAAGCGTATAGCAGTCCTGGGTGTTCCATTGCTCTTCTGTCAGCCACTTGCCTTCGCCGACGGCCTCGCTCTTGATAATCCACGCAAGTCCGCAGCAACTGTCGTACACGTTTGAATAGAAGCTAATACTGCCATGATAGCCGAAATCGTAAGACATCACCTTGCACTCGTCTGTCATGCAGTTGTCAATCAGGTAGGCGAGGGTCTCGGTGCTCAAGTAGTCAAGGACTTCCCACGGTTCGATATGCTCGCGCTTGCAGCAGAAGCTCCATTCCTCGGACCAATGCGCATCGACTTTTTCTCCAGTATAGCTCGTGTAGGCTGAAACCCACGATGCAAGCACCCACTCCCTACGATGCTTGTCGTAGATCAACGCATTGTCGTACTGTTCGTGGGATTCTTCCTTGCCGTTCTTCACGAGAATGTCGATGATTTTCTTCTGGTCTCCATAGTGGCCCAAGAGGTGTATCATGCACGCTTCCATGCTGTCCGAATGGTCTCTGTCTTTTGTCCATCGTGTAGGGTTTGCCGTATAGTCACGGCTCCAATCGTCCATGTGAAGCGGGAAATCGCACATCAACAGCGGATGTTCCGCATACTCGTCATAGCGTACCGTCAGGCGATACTTCCCGTCGGCGCTCACCTTTTGCAGCGCTACGGGATATTCAACATTTGTACTCATGGTTTGATAAGTTTTTTTTGTGAAACACAAAGGGCACGGGTCAGCATTGGCCGTCCGTGCCCTTCCAACAAAATGATTACAAACAGGACTCAGAACTGGGTTTGGAACACAAACCACACTCCCATGAACTTGATTCCTTTCTCGACGACGCGCCCGCCGAAGTAGGCCATCGTCCTCAGTCCCTGGACGGAATAGGTTCCGTCTCCGGGTACGTTGTATGCCTTCGGGTCATTCTTCCAGACCACCCCGAAAATGCGGTCCAATATGCGCCTCATTGAGGGCGACTTGATTATTCTTGCTTTCATTTTTGCTGTATTTTTAGAGTTTGAATCTGTAGCAGTTTTCGTTTTTGTAGTGTGTTGCACACCATTCGCGATTGCTCGTATTACCAAATCTGTGTCGGCATCTTGCGCAGCATGGGCCGGTGAACACAACATCCAAAGGCTTTCTGTCGCCAATCATGCCCATCAGGGAATAATATGGGTTCAGGTAAAGATTGTACGTCTGCTCTCGCTCCCAAATCTCCTTTATTCTCTCATATTCCCCTGCCTTAAAAGCATTCAGAAGCGTCAGAGCCTCAATCTCGTCGTCAAAAGGCTGTCCCTCTTTCGGGAAGGCTGTTGTCAGCACCATATCGCGCTCTGCGTCATAGCCTCGAACTTTGAAGTATTGGATGTTCGATTCAAAGGTTGGCTTGAATCTTGACCCTACAATAGATTGGTGATCGCTTGGGTTTGTTTCCGTAAAGTCCATAGCGTCCTCCCGCTTTATGTGTGAATCTGCCAGGCATTGCTGTCCATAGTCACGGAAAATGTGCTGTCGGTGTCGCCTGGATATCCGTGGAACAGCAAGCCTCCGGCGATGCCTATCCTGCCGTCCTTGTGGTGTACGGCGAAGCCAAAAGAGTATTCGTTGCAGAAGTCGGGCGTGAGGCGGATGTAGTCCTCCTCGTCGTAGATAGGCTTCTCGCCGTCCTCGGTCCATCTGCTCACCCAGCGCATGAGGTTCTTCAGGCATTTGCTGAACGAGTCGTCGTGGTGGTCGCGTTCCACCTCGAAGCATTTCAAAGCCCTCGGAAGGGCGTTCTCCGAAAATCTTAGGTTCATGGCGCGTCCCTCCTTACCACATGAGTTGGTCCAGATAGTCCATTTCGAGGCCGTAGCCCAAGAGCAGGTCTTCCACCTCGCCGAAATTGCAGTCGTCGCTCGTGATCAATTCGTTGAAGTCGGAGCGGAGATTGCTCGCTTCCTCAATCCCTAATATCGCTTCAATCTGTGCTGCCATAGTCCAGTCCTCCTCACTTCACATAGATTTTCGATATCTTGCGCTCCCCGAACTCGTTCAGGTTGTAGATGACGTATGGCGTGCCGCCGCCCTGGAATCGCTCGTCGCTGCCCTTGTCGGTGTTCACCTTGCGGGTCTTCGCGTTGTCGTCCGAATAGAGGACAAACTGCGGCTTGCCCTTCTCTGTGTGTGTCAGTTCGATGCGGTCGCTGTGGATGCGTACCGTGTCCTTGGTCGGTTCCTGTGCGCTCAGGCGCACTGCGGCCATGACGAGGGCCGCGATGATGAATGTCTTTTTCATTTTGCTGTTATTTTAGGGGTTAAGTTTGCCGGTGGGAGGGGAGTCGAAGCCCCTCCTGCGACCATCCACCGGTGGTGTGCGCGTCACTCGGCCTGGCCGTCCTCGGAATAGCGGTACCAGTAGCCGCCGTAGGTGCGCTTGTGGCGGATCGCCGACGAGATCTTGCACGGGTGCTTGAAGCCCGCCTCGCGTGCGGCCTGCGTGACGCTGGGGTAGGTCTTCACCACCTTGCCCTCGCGGTTCATCAGGTCGACGGGGTGGACCTGCCTGAAGCCCTTCTCGGTGAGCAGCATGGGCTTGCCGAATGCGTTCTCCTGAAGCGGGAGCTCGGCTTGCACGGCCTGCTGCTGCGGCTTGGGCTCCTCCTTCGGGGCTTCCTTCCTCGCCCTGGGCTGCCGGTTGTCGTTGCGCAACGTCTCCATGCGCCTGATCTCGTCCTTGCTGAGCGACTTCACGAGGGTGACAAACTCCTCCGGCGTCGCGTCGATGTCGAAAATGTCGAATGCTCTGATTTTCATCGTTCTGTCTGTTTTTTGTTGTTAGTCGATTGGGCGCCAGTTGTCTTTTCCTCGCGGAACCACCCGCCCGCCCAGGCGGATAGCGCGAACACTGCGGTCCCGCCTGCGCGGAACCACGTCTCGTTGGGGCTGCCGTCGGCGGTGCATACCGCGACGAAAAGCCCGGTGACGGCCATAAGGCCGAAGATTAGTCTCTTCATGATGCTCTGTTTTTACGGTTCATTTGCAGATCCTCGCGAATTCGAGGCACACGGCCAGGTACCACTCGCTCGTGTTCTCCTCGTACTGGCTGAACGCCGTGGAGTCGCAGACCTCCCAGAAGTCGGTCTCGTCCACCACGTCCAGCACATAGTCCTCCATCAGGACGTCGCCCCAGCAGGGGCTTCCCGACGGTTGCAGGGCGGCGTTCTCCATGCCGCGCTCGTGGCCCTCGGCGTAGGTGACGAAGCACATGCCGAGGCACAGCACGCCCGCCATGAACGCGGCGAGCGTGACGATGACGAAGGTGTTTGTCTTCTTGCTCATATCTTGTATTTAAGTTGGTGTGTCGTGGAATAACAAGGGGCCTCGGGAATCCCCCGAAGCCCCTCTGTCTCTTCCCGCGCCCGCGTCAATTCAGGCGCGGATGCCCTCCCGTATGGCCTTCACCTCGCTCTCCCTGTAGCGGGGCTTGCCTCCGATGTGGACTTTCTTCAGGTAGCCCTCCTTGTCCCAGTGCCAGAGGGTTGACTTGTCGACCTCCAGCATGGCGGCCACCTGCCCGATGGTGAGGAGCCTGTCCTCCCTCGGCTTCGCGAAATGGCTCTCTATGGCCTCGTGTACTATGGCCGTCAGGAACTCCCGAAGGCTTTCGGGATCCACCAAGACCAGCCCGTTTCTTGTAAGAAGTTCGTTCATGGCGTATGTGATTTTATGGTTGTCGCTCGTAATGGAAGGGGGCTCGGCGCGGCTCCAGAAGAAGCGCACCAAGCCCCCTGAATTTCTTCATGCCCTCGCGTATTACCACGGGTGCTCGGCTCGGCCCGCGTGCTTGGGCATGTCGCTCAGGCGCGGCTGCATGATGTCGAAGCTCGTCACCGGCCTCGGTCGGACTGGCTCCGGGTCGCGCCCGCGCTCCACGGCCTTGGGCGTGATCTTCGCCCACGTCTCCTTCCAGTTCTCGCGGGTGACGAGGCGCAGGGCCCCGTCGTGGCACCACACGGCGGCACCGTAGCGGAGCCTGAAGCCCACTATCTTCCCGAAGGCCTCGCTCCGTCCGCCCATCACCAGTATCTCCGGCTCGCGGTCGATGCCGTTGGCGATGAAGAACGACGCGCCCTCCCTCACGAGTTCCCCGGCCTTTTCGATGATGCGGGCAGGCAGGGCGCGCCCGTTGATGTTGAGGTTCTCAAGTTGCATTCTCATGGCTGTAGGTTTTAAGTTGTACGATTCAGATTTGACATGGTTCTCCCCGGCGGACTCGAACCGCCACTGCGCACGCCCCGCCACGGGCGCACGCGGGACCCTTCCCGAAGATGTTCCCAACTCCCCTAAATCCTTTCAGTTTCCCCGCGTTACAGGCCGTTTTGCGCGTTCACGCACGGGCACAGTACACCCTTCACGCGCACGCGGGGCGGCGGCGCGTCAAGGCACGGCGCGGGCTTGGGCACGATGCGCCCCAACCCCAGAAAATCCTTGAAGTTTCACGCATTTTCGGGGCTTGCGTCCGGGCACAGTCGTCCCCCGGCCCCCCGAAATTCCAATCTTTCCCCGCGTAATCGGGGCATTTTGCGCCCATTGGCACGGGCGCACGCGCATAAAGCAGCGGGACGGGCAACTTGCACCCGTCCCGCTTGTGTGTCCGGTCTGTAGTGGGTTAGGCCTCGACCTTCTCCGCCTCGACCTTTGCCGCCTTCTTCGCGGCTTGCTTCTTTTCGGGCTTGTCGGCTCCGCTTGCTCCCTCGTAACGTTCCGAAACTTTTTCCTTCTGCCTCAATCCCTCGATTGTAGCCTTCGCAAGATTGTGGACTACTGCCTTTTTGGTGTCATTGTTGCCGTTCACGAAATCGACAACGTTCTTTGTCCCAATGTGCAGGAATGACTTTAGGGCGACTTCAGGCGCAAATTTCACGGTAAATCTACCTTCGTTGTCGGTAAATCCGACTTTGTAGCCGCTATCTTTTGCAAACGTGGCTATCAATCGGCGGAACGATGGGAGGTTGAGTTGCATTTTCTCCCCGCTTTCCGTCTTGGGGACAAAGATTTTGCCGTTTTCGTCCCTGTAGATGATGTTCCCCTTTTCGTCCTTTTCGGTGAAAAGTGCATTGAGTTCCGAAACTACAGCCTCGTCGGAAAGAATCCCACGGATAACGCATTTGAGCGTTTGCAATTCGTTTCTTTCCTTGAGGTGTGGGAATTCTACAAATGTCGTGGACTTCATCCCGTCCTTGTTGGTTGTTTCCTTCACGACGACGGCGCAATTTGCGCTGAAGTTCACGTCTTGCATTTTCGTTTCTTTCATTACATTAGTGGTAATCATTTTGTTTTTGCCCCGGTTATATCCCATTAGGGCTCATCGGTTTGAATTATTGAATTAGGTTATTAGATTAAGTTTCCGTTTTGGATTGCTCACAATTTCCAAGGGCTTGCAACCTTCGCAAGGCAGCGTTTCACAACGTTTGCGCCTTGCGGCTTGTTTACTCCTTCAGTCCTTTTGCCCTTGGATAGGTCCTCATTGTTCGTTACTTGTCGGCTTGTGAACTTCACCCGCTAATCAACCGGAAGCCGGTTGCATCGACTTTCGCAATACCTTGGGGAAAAGGATTTTCAAAGAACGTTGTATTTACTTTTTCCGTTTGCCGCTTTGCCGCTTTGCCGCTTTTGCCCTTCTTTATATAAGGACTTGGGGCGCGTCCTTCGTGGTCGGTTTGGGAAGTGTCCTTCTTCTTGCCAACGTTTTGGGGTCTATCCCCTGCGTTTGACGATGCAAAGATATAACGCTTTTTTGGAACGACAATACATTTTTTTCAACTATTTTTCGTCAAGTGCTTTAATTGGCTGAAAATCAAAAAGAAAAAAATCATAGTAATTTTTGAAATAAAACAATTTGCAGCGTACAAAAATAGGTCATCGAAAGGGTAAAAACAAACCAAAACACTGAAAACCAACAATTTAGGCAAAAATCGGTTTTTCAGCCTCGAAGCATCGAAGGCGAAAATTTGTCAAATTGTTGAAAACCAATGATTTACAACAATTGCAGCAAACAAGCAGCACAAAAACAAAAAGACGATGGAGGAAAAAGCCTACCTTTGCAGCCAAAAATCATAAGACGATGAAGGAAAAGGAGAAAAAAGCACTTCAGGCAGCGCAAGCGGAGAGGCTGAAAAACTTAATTTCTGAATTAGGAATAACGCAAACACAATTTTCTGAATGTTTGGAAGTAACACAAGAAGGAATAAGCCAAATTTGTAGGGGCTTAAGGGGTGTATCTGCAAATTTAGCGGCAAAGATTGGTTTGAAATACGGAATAAATCCGCAATGGCTTCTATTTGGAGAAGGGCAAAAGTACGCATCCACCGAAATAGGGCAACTTCAACGGCAGAACCAACTGAAACAGATTGCAGCATTGAGGGCAACGATCCAAACAGCATTGGAGCAATTGGAAGACCTGGAAAAGGAAGTAACCAAATAGGCAGCATCCCAAACAAGAAAGAAGGAAGCCAACGATTTTTTTCCGTTGGCTTTTTCTTTTTGTATTTTCTTTTTCTTTATTATAATATTAGGCTATTATCCAAACATTAGGCTATTATCCAAACGTTTGAATAATGGTGCATCTTTATAAAGTAGCGCATCTTTAATAAAGTGTTTCTACTTTATAAAGTAGCGCATCTATTAAAGTAGTGCATCTATTAAAGTAGTGCATCTTTTTTCGTTTTATTCCTTCTTTTGTGTTTCTATCTTATTATTTCAGTGCTTTATTAAAGTGGTGCATCTATTAAAGTAGTGCATCTATTAAAGTAGTGCATCTTTATATTATTGTGTTTCTACTTTGTTTTATTGTTATTTCATTATTATAATAAAGTAATACAATATTATAAAGTAATACATTATTATATAAAGTTGTTTGTTGTGTGAAATTGAAATTTTGTTGTATTGAAATTTCAATCGGTTTTTTGTTTGCAGATGGAACGAAAAAAGCGCGAAACTTTATATATAAATGCAGCACAATTTTTGCCGATGGTGACGGGGTGAAATTATCCGATCAAAACAAACTCAACGGATAATGTTTTTGAAGTGGTGAAATAGGGCAAAAACGGGGTGAAATTTTTTGCAAAAAACTATATTATTGAAAATCAAATATTTATACGTTTTATTCACTTACTACAAAAGTGAATATTTTTGCATATTTTGTAAATGATTGATTTTCAATGCAATTTGCATCTTTTTTTGAAAAATGGAAGGGAGGGTGTGCCTTCGGGTACGGATTCCATACGCATTGTCGACCCTTAAAAATGGGAATCATTTTTTCCTGTGGCTTGTTTTGGGCTTGCTGACGGCTTTTTGATGCGAAAGACGATACAATTATTGTTTTTGGTTGGAAGAGGGCTGTGCGGGCTTGTTCTGGGCTCGGTCGGGCTGTTTTCCATAAAGAACAAATACGAAAAAACAGAAAACGGACATGGTTGATGAAAAAAAGTGTTACTTTTGCGATGTCCATCCCAGTGGGAAGGGGTTTCGGGGCGCGGCTGGGCTGGATTCCGGTCGGCGCCCTGCGTTTTTTTTTGTTTTCGGGTGTATAAAAAACCGAAAAAGGCGATTTTGGTTTCCGGGGCCGGGCCTGATTTTCTGGAAACGATTTTTTGGAAAAGACGCTGAAAACCATGTTTTTGCGACAATAGCAGCCAATTTCATCGACTTTTGTTCTTAACGTACCACGGAATTTGCGTAGTTTTGCAATCGCAATTACAAAACAATGACACACAAACACTTTTAATGCCTAACGCCATTCCCGGCAAGCCATACGACATAAAATGTACAGAGCACAGCCTGCCGGAGTTCCCCGATATGCTCTTCGGGGTATCAAATGACAACGGCCTGATGTACTTCAACGCATCGGCATATCTTAAGTCCCACGGCCAAGACCTTAAACTGGCCGACTTCCTCAACTCCTACCAGCCGCTCGTCAAAGCCTTGCAGGAAACCTACTCGCTGCGCGACGACGAGGTGTGCCGAATCAACCAGGACGGGGATTTCGTAATTGAAGTGGATTTCATCTACCTTTTCATCTGTTTCTGTGACCACCAGTTCTTGGGTTACATCAACGAGCGAATGAACGACCTGTTCATGACCGGCGTTGCCGTGTCCGACAGCTACCTGTTCGAGGCGGCGCGGAGCCGTTTCACCGCTGATGTGATAGCGAAGATGCTACCAGATGAAAGGGATAAAGCTAAAGACGCCTGAGAAGGTCGCGATGTTCAGCCCTGAGAAGGTGTTGGTAGGCGTGTTCAGTTCCATGAACCAGGCCGCCAACGTCTTGGGCGTGCGCGTATCGACCGTTCGTTTCGCCTGCATAGGCACCACCGTGGCTTGCCAGGGGTGGTATCTGCGCACGCTTGGCCGTGTCGAGGTCAGCATCTGCGACATCGGCACCCTCACCCTCGACGACTTCGACCTCCGGAGCGGCGAGAAGCGCCTCACCTATCCCGACAGAGGCATGAGAAAGAAACGTACTGCAAAGGTTCCATCATGAATGCGCTTGACAAGAAAATACAATCCTCTATCCGTCTGCTGAAGGCACTTGACGGCCTTGAACCGGAACTTGCATATTCCGGCGGCAAGGATAGTGATGTTATTCTTGCGCTCGCACAAATGAGCGGCATCAATTTCCATCCAATCTACAAGATGACGACCATTGATCCGCCTGGCACACTCACGCATGTCAAATCAAAAGGAGTCGAAATCCACAAACCAAGTATCACTTTCTTTGAAGTCATCAGCAAACATGGTATGCCCAATAGTAACTACCGAGTGTGTTGCAGTTATTTGAAGGAATACAAAATCCTCGACAAGGCGATTCTTGGAATCAGACAGGACGAAAGCACGAAGAGGAAGAAAAGATACAAGGAGTTTTCGCAATGCAGGGTTTACGAAAACAAAGACAGGGTTGAACAGTTCTTCCCCATACTGAATTGGACCAATGACGACATCAGCACTTTTGTCAATCATTTTGGAATCCAATGCGCTCCATTGTATTATGACGAAAACGGACATTTCGATGCAACCAGAAGATTGGGCTGCATGTGTTGCCCATTGAGGGCCGACAAAGGGCTTGCTCACTTCAAGCAATACCCGAAGTTCGTCAAACTGTGGATTAGGGGGGGTGCCAATTCATTGATAATCATAAAGATAGCAAAACAGCAAAGAAATATGGAAACGCATACAACCGATTCTTCGCTACCGTGTTCTGCAAGTCGTACCAAGACTACATCTACAAGACAACAGGCTTGTTTGGCAATCTCAACACCAAGCAATGGCTTGAAGATTACTTCAAGATAGACTTAACCGTATAACAACAATACAATGAGAACATACATCGCAATAGACCCAGGAAGCAAGGGCTTCATCACCATCAGGCACGACAACGGTCTGTTTGAGTTTATCCCGATTGAGGGCTGCAACATTCATAATGTTGCGCTGAAATTCCAGCAACTCCAATTCTCAAAGGACGTGTTCGCCGTCATGGAGGAAGTTCACGCCATATTCGGCTCGTCGGCGAAGGCCACATTTGCCTTCGGTGAAATCAACGGCCTGCTGAAAGGCTTGCTCATTGCCACAGGCATACCCTACCAGCTCGTTCAGCCCAAGACATGGCAGAAGGAGATTTGGATCAACCAGGACATGGTTGTGGAGCACAAGAAGGTCGTCGTGAAAGGCGTGGAGCAGAGCCGGAAGGAAGTCAACACCAAGCAGACATCTTTCAACGCCGCCAAGCGGCTATTCCCTGATATCGACCTGAGAAAGAGCGAGCGCTGCCGCAACTGGGACGACAACAAAGTGGATAGTTTGCTGCTCTGCGAATACGCGAGACGGAAAAACCTATAACATTAACAATCAAAACAAATTACTATGGACAGAACAGAAGAAATCGTTGCCAACAAGCAACTCAGAAAAGACTTGGACGAAAAAATCCAACAAGTGAAGGACCTGCCAGCGAGCCGCGAGCGCAGCCTGGCCATCACCAAGTTGCAGGAAGCCGTCATGTGGCTCGGCATGGACCTGAAACGCCTCAACGAGGAAGACCCTTACCCGCACAGCAAAGACCCGGGCTCAGGCGACGTGATTGACCCTACGGCACAAGGACTGAAATTCTAACAGCCATGAGACTGAAACACATTACATTCACCGGCATTGATGCAAAGACAGACATCACTGCATTGGAAGAAATCCAAAAGCAATACCCAATCGCTGAGTTTGGCGTGCTGACGAGCTATCACTGGTACGAGAACGGCAACCGCTATCTCGACCCGAAAAACATGAGCCTTCTTTATGGCAGCGGTCTTAAAGGAGATCTTAATCTTGCCCTTCACATCTGCGGTTCTGCCGCCCATGATGCAGCCACCGGATATTGGGATAAAATCGACAGGTTTACACGCCGTTGCCTCTGCATGTTCAATAGAATACAACTCAACATTGCCAACCGAAAAGACAATCCGAAACATTGTTGGATGCCGTCTGTTGTTGGGCAGGAAATCATCATTCAGCAGCGAAATGTCCACGAACTTGATTTGTTCAACCACACGACGGAGGAACACAAACACAGGTTGTCCCTTGGATCATTCTCAGTGCTTCTTGATGCTTCAGGCGGTCGTGGCATTGACACCCCTATTGAAGTGCTCAAAGGCAATTACAAGGTTGGTTATGCTGGAGGCATGAATCCTGATAATGTCGGCGAGAAGTTGTCGTATCTCATGGAAAATGTAGATGGCGACTTCTGGATTGACATGGAAAGCGGGGTCAGAACCGACGATTGGTTTGACCTTGACAAAGTACGGAAAGTGCTCGAAATCTGTACGCATACTATTCAACAATACGACAAATAAACAACTAAGTAAAACCTTATGAACTACGATGAATTAAAACAAGCGGCTGTTGTCTTTAACCGAATCAACACCATTAGAAGCCATGTTTCGAAAGACCGATTCGCTAAAACAGCACAATGTCTGTTCGGAATCGAAGACGAGCGCGATTTGGATGCGATGTACGGGATGTTCAACCTTATTCCGAAACTCGTCTATTACATCGCTAACGACGACAACAAAGTTGCCAAATATTTGCCAAAAGCCTTGGAGATAGCCGAGTCTGCATACTCATTAAATGTCGGGCATTGTGAAATCGACACTCTACCGAGTATAAATGACGGCCCATACATCAAAGACATACGTCGCTACTTCTATGTCGAGAACGACAAGGTTCTTCAAGTTGACATAAACCTGAAAGAAAGTGACGATATTATTCTGCTATCGAACTTGCTGCAACGCAATGGCGTGAAAGTTTTAGGCGTGACATACTATATCGGTGAACTCGAAACAAAAGAAATGGGTCCAAACCATACCCGTGCCAAAGTCCCTTACTTTGATGGCGACATCTATTTCCTTTACGGGGATCCGACCGACAGGATTTTCTACGACTGGTATTCACATGGCGATGATGCTGGCGTTTACCTGGCCACGGAGGAAGGATGGAGGAAGTTGCTTTACACTCCGAGCCGTGGGTATCTTGACAAGAAAGGAGAAATTGACTTCGCTGATGACCATCGCTATTCTGACTATATGCTTGAGGCATCTGGGAAAGATTTTATGTATATAGGCAACATCCATAAGGACATATCGGTGCTAATTGACAAGAAATGAACACAAGAACGACTAACCATGAAAACAATCGAACTATCGGACCAGGACTATGAGTTCCTGAAAGAGCTTCAGCACGAGCTGAACACACAGACAACCGACGGCAACGCCCAACCCGTCTTCTGGGGCGTTATGGAAACCAGAGAAGAAGGCGTGCCAGACGGCTATGGCGAGCCTCGCGTCTACATGGGCGACGGAGGCACGCTCAGCCTCGACGATGCCATTGAATACACGGAAGAGTACATCACCGACAAAAACCGTGAACAATGGGAACGGCTTGACAAGACCAGCATGGATGGCTTCGTCGGATTCTGCAATGACGCACTCCGATGGAGCGAAGTGAGGGTTGTGGATGTAGAAAGGAAGTCGAGACTGTCGGACACCACCGGTGCGTTCCTCACCAAACGCGCCTGCCAGCAGTATATCGAAAGATACGGCTACAACCACAGCAACCCTCAGACATACGCGATGACAGCATACCGCAACTTCGAACTGGAGAGACTACTCACTATTTTGAGGAACCTTTGACATGGGGACCCGCCGCCAAGGAGATATGACCCAAGACAAGCCGATATACACCGAGGAATCCATGCAAAGGCATCTTTCGCGGTTCTTTGCCTACAGTTCCGTCAAGTACGACATCGACGGCCTGTATGTGTTCGGGTGGGAAAGCGACAAGCTGCTTGAAACCCGGTCGGGCTACATCTATGAGTTTGAAATCAAGATCAGCCGTGCCGACTTCAAGAACGACTTCAAGCACAAGAGGAACAAGCACATCGTCCTCAACTCGCCTTTCACCGGCGAGAAGTACCTGCCTGAGTTTTGGGATTTCTACGAATCCAACAAGAGCAGGTTCGCTTCTGTTGAGGCTTGGGAGGAGTATTGCGAGAAGCATGGCAGGACATGCCTCGTCGCCAACCACAAGAAGCCGAACTACTTCTACTATGCCGTCCCGCCCGATCTGATAGCCGTTGACGAGGTTCCGCAGTATGCCGGTCTGGTCTATGTGAAGGACTATGCTTTCGACATCATCAAGAAGGCCCCGCTCCTTCACAAGGAGAAATACACCGACGACCAGTTGGGGTTGGGCGAGAAGTTCTACTACAACATGGTCTCGTGGCGGCAGAAGTGCAACACGGCCAGAGAAGAGCGCGACATGTACAGGGAGAAACTGGATGCCGAAATCAAGGCCAAGGGGCAGGAGGGGGCGTATTTCGACCTGAAACGGGAGTGTGAGAACATGACCAGCCTTTTCGAGGAGTCTCAGCGCGAATTGAGCGAACTCCGGAAGCTCAGATATGGGGAAATGAGGGACCATAGGCGCATCGAACGCGCTATGGCTGCTGAAATCAGGAAGCACGACCCCGGCTTCAACTATGTCAAATTCGAGGAAGAACTATTAAACGACGAACAGAAATGAACATTGAAATCCGCAGGAACCAAGACATAACATTCTCGTTCGACATGGAGAAAAACGAGGAGTTTGTAAAGAAAATGATGGAGGATGTGCCTCTGCTCACTGAAGAGCAAAAGAAGATGATGAATGAGGCTGAACGGGTCCGTCGCGAAATTGAGGAGCAGATTTGGGCCTACATTGAGGAACATCCCGAAAACGACCTTGACGGCAACCCCATCAAGAGAGAGACCCATGAAATCGGTTTTGACATCGAATACAAGGAAGTGGATGGATTGATGTATGGTTTTGCCAAAAACATCTATGTCCGCCCAAAGAAAAGCGAGTACGACAAAAACTGAACAAAATGGTAATACGTACACTTGAAAGAAACGGCAACTGTCTTAATGTGTTTGCAGATGCGCAAGGCGACATTTATGTTAGCACCAACTTCAATTCATGCGTCCGAATAGGAGGTCCAGGCAGTGGTCACACTGTACCAAGAAAGATACGTCATCTTCTAATGGAACTTGCAGAAGAATTTGAGAAATACAAGGATGTTCGATATGAAGATGAAGCATTTGAATTAGAAAACAAATCAAAGAGTTATAAGCCATGACAAAGACTTTCATTGACCACGAACCATTTGTTGCCGCGCTCAATGCGATGATTACCGCACGGAAAAGAATCATGTCCGGCAGCAGCTACTCGCCCGAAGCAAAGCAGAAGGCAGAACACGAAACGGGTGTCATCAAGCAAGTGCTTGGAATGACAAATGATTCGAGATACAGAAAGGAGATTACGCTATGACACCACTTGAAGAATGGCAGGTAAAAGATATCGAGGACACATTGCGCCTCGTGTCAAACATGATGGATGCGCCAAAGCGTGAATCATGCCTTGCTCGTAAGGTTATGGTATGCTGGAACTGGGTCACGGACGCACTCAACGATGTGCCGATTGATGAAACATCGAAAAACGGTGTCATGTATCGAATGAGAATTGGCCAAGTACCAGGCGATAACAACAAACGAATAAACAAAAAATAACCATGAGTACACGACCATTAGGATGGACGACCTTAGAAGAGTCCGAGAGATTAGTGGAGGCTGGATTAGACAGCAATACCGCTGACATGATGTATTATCAGACACCGAGGGATGTGTTGGACCCGAAAGATGGGTATAGCAACTTCGGGATCCTGTTGAACATGTACCCCGATTTCAATGGGTTGAAGAAGAATATGGAGCACTTCTATTCCGGCTATAAGGGGCCTGTCCCGATTTTCTTCAAGCCTTGCTGGTCCCTCGGAAAGTTGATAGATATTGCAAAGCAAACACAATACAGAGCAAGTTGGGATGCAATGATACAATGGAGCGTGTTATCTCCAATGGAATGTGTTGTTGACTTAATATTTCATTTGCTCAATGAAGGATATTTAGAAAAAAATGCTAAATGAATGAGCAATGCGCCTGGTACGACCCGTTCTGGTGCGACCCACCCGAATGCAAAGGATGCGCATCCTTCATTAGAAAAGAAACGGAACAACAACTAACACTTGAACTATGAGCCCATTCGCAACAAATACAGTCAAGGTCGACGTGTTCACCCAATCCGGGTGGCAGACATTCGACACGATAAAGGAAGCCGCAGCGCACATCGGAGTCTCGCATTCGTGCCTGACCGTTGCCCTGCGCAAGGAAAAGCCATGCAAAGGATTCACTGTAAGACATCACGAAGAAAACACATGACCATGACACCCGAAGAAAGGACAAAAAGAATAGCCGAAGATGTCGGCATGTGTTATGGTGTCAGGTCGGATAAAAATGCAATTACAATACTATGCGACATGCTATACCACATAACCTTGCGTTCCAAATGGCATCATGATGCAGTGGTAGCCATACAGGGCGTATGCCCAGAATATTTTGAGAAGCCCAAGGAAAAGGAACCGGAAGTATGCGACAAGCATAAGTGCGGCCAATGCGGTTATTTCATGCGGTATGTAAAACACGATGGCACTCCAGACCACGACGGCGATTGCGCAAGCATTGGCATGAACAAGGAATGCTATGAAGGCAAGAACCCGTTTACCAGCGAATGTACTCCGATTCTACAGGTCGATGAAAGAGAAGACGCTTGCGGTTTCTTTCGCTCTACGCGGACAAAGCGTGTGTTAGCGTATATCAAAGAGCACAAAAGGTACTATGTACAAGATTAAAACTGATATGATGTCAAAAACAAAGGGAGAAACAACATGAAGAAAGTCTATCAAAGAATTATGGACCCCCAACGTGGCGATTGCGCAATATGCTCGCTATTCGGTCTTGATTACGAAGCGGTTCCGAACTTCTCCGAACTGTACGGCAGCGGCGAATGGTTCGTGCAAGCATACAAGTTCATCGAAAAACTCGGATACGAATATTCGGCTGACACCCTGTGGAACCCCAATGTCCATTTCCTCGAAAACCCGACGGACTGCTGTTTCAACGATAGGATTGTCGCGGCAGACAAAACCCTCGACGCGCTGACTCTGGAAGACGGCATTGACGGTCTGTTCCTGGCCTCGGTGTATTCTCCTAAGTATTCTGATCCGAATGAGCACCCGATGAGCCACTTGCACGCAGTAATATGCGACAAGAACTTCAACATTGTGTTTGACCCGAACCCGAACTACGATGGCATATTGTGCTATCCATACTCTAAACTTATCGGGTACAACGGAATCAGAGCCATTGACACGTTAAACAAATTAAAGCAATAAACCCATGACTCCTGAAGAAATGGCATCTTTCTCGATAACGGCAAATGAAGCCGCAAAACTCGAACATGAATACGAAATCAACGACATGATTGTCCACATAAGAAAAGCAATTATCGAAGTGGGTGACATAAAGATGTCCGAGGCAATAGATAAACTTCTCGCCAAAACAAGATTCTCAGATGAATTAAAACACTATAACTAAGGAGAAACCAAATGAGTACAAAATTTTGGAAAATAGTATCGGTTATCTTTTTGGTACTATGGTGTGGGTTAGGATTCCACGGTATCATTAGAACCTATAAAGAAGGGAAATATTGGTCATGCTCATTTTATGCGGTGTCTGAGTACCTACTTCTTAATGTGACGAAGGATATAATCAACACAAAGGTAGACGAAGACGAAAACAAAGGAGGTGAGGAATGACTGAATTTCCGAAGAGTACAGCGTTTGGTGAAAGATACGTCAAAGTGATTGTCAAGATACAGACTTGGTGTATTGTAGAGGACTTCACAACCTTTGACACGGAAACAAATCAATTTGAAATACCTAACGGCTACCAAGTAGATGCTGAGGTTGTCGCTTGGAAATATGCCGATGGGAAACGGAACACGGTTGAGATACTTGACAATTATGCGATGAGCGGAAACTATATTCTAAGGAGGTGAATGATGAAAACAAAGACAAGCAGGGCTGACATCGAAAGGAAGCAAGTGGCACATGGAATGTGTTTCGGCGACAGGTACAACCCCAAAACCGGCAAGACCGAGAAATGCCAGCACCGTGACGAATGCCAGCTTTACCATCGGTATGAAATCGAATTGGATAGAAGAGAAAAATTCCCACCCTACTTCAATTCCGTGATGGATTACGTCGGGAGCCAATACATAAAAGATTGGCGCAAGTGCGAAGTATGGAAAACACACAAATCTACAAAGAAATAAAACACTGAAACGATGGATCCAAACAGCAAAACAATCATCGACCCCTATGAAGAGGAAATGGAACGCAAGCAAATCATGGAAACCATTCGATCCGAAGGCGACCAGCTTGCGAAAGCCATCATGAAAATATACAGCAGCTCCCCACAAATCGTGTTGTTCGTGCCAAATGAAGCCAACGGAAAAACAGGTGCCTTTGAACTCCAAATCCAAACGGACCCTAAAATCAAGGAACTCACCGACCTTTACACCAAACGCTGGCACGACATGGTGGAACAGCACAACAAGAAATTCGGACTCGACAAAATAATGATGTAAGAAATGGCTGACAAGACCTTCCAAGACTACATTATGTCGAAACTCGACGAGTTGCACAACGCCAAGGTCGGTAAGATAGCACCCGACTATGTGACTCTGAACGAACTGTCATCAGCGGTCGTCACTGAACTCCGAAGAGAACTCAATAACCTGTTCAGCCAAGGAAAAATCAAGGTCGGTGACACACTCAACGGAAAATACATAGTATCTCACAGATGGGAAAATTCGAGCAGACAACAGCATACTACGGCGCATACTACCTCGGAGCACTGATTGCGGCCAAGAAGATAATCGAGGCATATCCTCCGAAAGCCAAAGGTGACGACGGCGCTTATACCAAAGCCGAACTGGATTTGATAACGCGAGACAAGGCAAACATGCAGAAGTTCCTTGAAGGATGCCATCGAATCGGATTCCGCAACCATGTCCGCAACGCCAAGGGCAAACTCATGAGCTGCGAGGCATACTGGTGCGAAGAGCCTGAAAAGAAAAACGCATTGGAGTCCAGCAACTTATGAAAATAGCAGACAACAAGTCCAGTTCAACCCATTGCCGTGAATATTCACTTTTGTAATTTTGCCACCGAAAGTGAATATCAAAAAGCAAACACTATGGCAAAGAAAGGACAACTCACCACGGCAGAATGGCTTGAATACGGCGAATACCAACGCCTGCTCACCTGCCTCCACAACGACAAGGAATACCTTTGGGAAACCTACGCCCGGCTCGGATTCTGCACCGGATGCCGCATTTCCGACATCCTAACGATGAAATGGAAGGATGTGCTCGCCGCCGAATGCACGGTCATCGAGAAGAAGACCGGCAAGGCACGAAAGGTCAACTTCAACGAGTCGGTACATGCACGCCTTGCCGAGCTTTACGTCCTGCAAGGCAGCCCTGACCTGGACAACCTGGTCTTCGAGAGCAACCACGCCAAGGCACACGCCGTCTACCACAAGCCGCACCATTTCTCGCAGCAGCACGTCAACCTCAAGTTCCGCGAGTTCAAGGCAAGGTACAACCTCAACATCGGCAACTTCTCATCACACACCTTCCGGAAGACTTTCGGACGCTATGTTTACGACAGCCTCGGTCGCACGGAGGAAAGCATAGTCCTTCTCAACCGCATCTTCAAGCACTCGACGATTCGTGTCACGATGACCTACATCGGCATCACCGACGACGAGGTGCGCAATGTCTTCGACTCCATCAAGTTCTGACGCAATGGAATGGGTTGAAGGGAGCAAGGTGTATTTCTCGTTGAGGAGGTCGTATAGTCACAGTTCGGTGTTCACGGCCACCGTCGGGCCGGAACCAGGCGCAAACCAATACATCTACATTGCCTCGCAGCGCATCGCCGTAAACGTACACGATGTTGAAATGATAAAGGACCAAGATAAAAGATGGGCGGCGAGGGAGGAACATCCCGATATGCCTTACGTCGTATTCGTGGACTATATCACGGCAAAGAAGATAAATGCCCGACGTAAAGACAACTCAGACTGCGACTTCAAAGGCTGCCTCGACCGATACCACTGCATCTGGTTCAATCCCGACTCGGAGAAGGACAAAAAAGGCAAGAGGAAACCCTACAACAAAATCCCAAAGAAACACCGCATAGGTGACGAACAGTGCCCAAGGTTCTTCAACAAGGCGGATGTCAGGCTCGTCAAACGGACCAAGCCAGAGCCACCGCCGCCGCCACCAAGACCGCCGGTCGTCCTTTACTTAGTTGAATGAAAAAAGAAGCCCCCTTGAAGGGCTTTTTTTTGTATGCGGACATGATTCTGCAAACAATTGAAGCCTCGGCGGACTATTCAAAGGAAAAAACCGCATCTAAATGGCAGTCGACACCTCTGACAAAGAGAAATTCAATATAGAGCTTTTGGAGGCCATTTTCAGGACCTCGAAGAAGACCATACAGGAGTATGTGCGCGAGATTGAGCGCTACAACAGGTTCAAGTCTGTGCAGAACGCGCTTGGCGCTAACGGCTGTGTGATGGACGACCGTGGCAGGCTGATGGACCTGTATGATGCTTGCGTACAGCAGGACGCCCACCTCTCAGGTGTCATCGAGACATTGGAGTCGCAGATCATCGGCGAGCGCTATATGTTGTGTCGTGTGAACGAGAAGGGCAAGTTTGTCAAGGATGTGGATGCCACCGACAAGGTGCAAGGCTCGCAGTTCGACAAGCTGATCAGGGGTGTCATGGAGGCGAAACTGTACGGCTACACAGCCATCGAGATTCTACCCGACATTGACAAGTGGACCGGCAAGCTGAAGACCATCAACCTTATCGAGCGGCGCAATGTGCTGCCAGACCAGAGACGTATCGTGCAGAGACAAGGCATCTGGCTCCCCGGATGGGACTTCGACGACCGACAGTATGAGAACAACTATATCCTCATCAACAGCGGCTCGCTCGGGCTGTTCTCGGCCACTACGCCGCTGATTCTCGCCAAGAAGTTCACCCTGGCCAACTATGTAAACTTCTCGCACACATACGGACAGCCCATTATCCACGGCAAGACGGTATCGGAAATGCAGTCGGACCGCAAGAAACTCGCCAACGACATCGCAAGCGCGGCCCAGAACAAGGTTATCGTCACCGGATTGCAGGACGAGGTTGACATCAAGACCTTCACCATGTCGAACTCGGAGAAGGTGTTCACCGGACTGATGGAGCTGGTCGACCGCGACGTGTCGAACCTTATCCTCGGCTCAGAGTCGATGGCCGGTGCCACGATGTCGTATGTGGGTGCCACCCGTGCCCACCAGGACATCTTCAGGGACAGGGTGGAGTCGTACCGCCGTTACATCGAGAATGTGATGAACGAGGAGGTGCTGCCTCGCCTTGTGGCTATGGGCTATCTGGAAAAGGGGTTGGTGTTCAAGTATGCCAAGCGCCTTGAAATGAGCGACCAGGACCAGATCCAACTGTATGATTTCATTACCGACAAATACGAGGTGTCGGCAGACGAGATCGAGAAGACCTTTGGCGTGGTGGTCGGCAAGCAGATTAACCTCGTTCCCGAAGGTGGCGGCGGTGGCGGCATGACTGGTAATGATGACGACAACCATATCATGACGGACGAGGAATACTATAAGAGGTACGGCCATCGTCGCGGAGAGCCTGCAAATTTTTTCAGGGGGAGGCAGTGAAGGCGGCACACGGCGTCCCGGTGAAAGCGCAGGAAGACATAGAGCCGACGGAAGACGACCTTGACGAAAAGGCGTATGCCGCATTGTTGGCCATTTTTGAGAACTTCATCAAAGGCATTGGAGAACAAATCACCCTTGACGAACTGATTGAGGAGTTGGCGGCCTTGCGTGCAAGGTTCGGCATCGACGCGGCGCTGAAAGGGTTTGAGATAGACTTCGAGACCGCAGTGGCATTGCTCAATTCGGATGTCGCCAAACTTACCGACGAGCAGAAGAAACGCCGTGACGTGCTTCTGGCCGCTTTCGACAACATCATCGACTTCGCTGTCGCAGAGGAGTACCAGATGATTGAGGAAATGGACGACATGAACGGCGAAATGGGTTGGGGCATGGACTTGGAGGAAGGCGAGCTTGACGGCATCATGGATGTCTTCGAGAAATACAACCTGAATTATGCGGCCATCGAGGACGGCGACATTGAACACGCGATGCACATCGCGCTGATGATGTACCTTATCGAAGACGGAACCGTGCTGACCTACAGGACACAGCTCGACGACCGTGTACGGCCCTGGCACCTGGCACTGGAAGGCGTTTCTGCGCCAAAGGCCATCTTCCCCGAGTGGCTGATACCGCCCATTGAGCATGGATGCCGCTGCTTCCTTGAAGAAGAGAACATGCAGGGCAAGATCGGCGATGTCAAGGACGTGGTGTACGAGGTGCCGCAGATGCCTTCGTGGTTCAACAGGACTTTCAAGGAAAGTGTGGCCAAGGGCGGCAGAATCTTCTCCGACGAGCATCGCTATTTCGATGTGAAGGACGAGGATGTCGAGAAGCTGCAAGGCATGACTGAACGGATAAAGAAAGGGTATTGGAATGGCGATTAAGGTGACACCAGGTCAAGTGTCTGCGCAATGGGCGCTGTTGAAGCATGTGTTCAACGTGAACGCATGGAACTTCGAGGTCGCTGCGTCGAAGGCTGCCGTGAGCACATTCAGAGGCTCGTTCTTCCTCAACAGGCTCAACAGCAGCGGAAGCTCGCCGTGGCCTCCGAGAAAGAAGACGCCGAAGCCGTACCATCCTATGCTTCATGAGACGGGGACGCTGAAGAACTCAATCACGTCGAGGGTAGACGGAAGATGGAGCATGAAAGGAGGGAGGCACCTGCAAGCGCACGCCTTCACCGACCACAAGAAGTTCGGCTCCGCTGCACGCCACAAGGGGTTTTGCTATGCTGCGGTACACAACTCACCAGACAGCTCATTCAGGACCGGAAGGGCGGCAGGCATCGCGCAGCGACAGTTCATCGGACACTCGACAGTGCTCGACAACGAGCTGCAAAAGTTGACCAATCTGATATTCAGAGGTTTCCCGATAACGAGGAAGATACCGCATACCGCAGTAGCGGTGCCATTGAGTTTTGGTTTCCATTAATAAACTAAGGTAGGGCAATGATAGTAAGCAAGAACAATACACAGACCGAGGAAACCACAGCAGGGACCGAGGTCATAGCAACCCAGATGAATCCGCTGACGGCGGCCTACAATGCCGTGCGTGAGATTCTGATGACCATCAGGGAAGACGAGAACGACCCGGACAGCCCGCCGTATTTCAAGACAATCAAGTTCGATAACGGGCAACTGGCGAGGGTGAAAGGCAGCAAGCGCAACCTTGAATACCCGATTGTTTTTCCTGCGGTATTCATCCACTTCATCGACGTGAACTACAATGTGGGACAGTCGAACATCGCTGAGGGCAAAGGGTCGATGCGCATCCACTATGTGCTGAACCGGCTGAACAACAGCGACGATGTGGTTGAGACCGAAGTGCTTGAAATGTTTTCGCGCATCAACGGGGCGATTCAGGAGCAGAAAGGGAAGTACCCGGCGCTGTCGAAGCGTTTCCAACTGGCATATTGGGACCAGCCGTTGAGTTTCGACGACGGGTTGCAGCCATGCTGGATAGAATACGACATCTGGTTCAACGACTACACGGCATACACACAGCGCAACTATGTGGAGCGCTATATCGTGGTCCCGCCGTTCACCGACCACAGCGACCAGATAGAGGAACACCGCAACGGTCACGAAGACCACGACGACCCGCTTTACGAGGACCTTCCCGGATTCGTGGAGGTAGGGCAGGAATCCGCTTTCCTGCTCTCGAACAGCGGCGAACATATCATTGACTCAAACAACGAAATCATAACAACAACAGAGTAATGGCATACCAAATCAAATACTCGGGTAAAGAGATTGAAGAAAGACTCGATCAGATTCCAGAAAAGGTCAATAAGGAACAGGTGAGAGACATTGTACTGAGCATTCTCGAAGAACTTGACGCTCCAAAAGACGGGAAAAAGTACGTCAGGATTAACGGTGAATGGGTGGAAAATAACGGATAAAAAACCTTTTTCGACCGTGCCATCTATTGCCTAATAAAGCGAGCGCTTAATGGATGTAAACAACCTGAAACATGTGGTCGGAAGTTACGAGCAGGGCAAACCTGCCGTAATCCGGTTCTTTGGTCCTGTCGATTACTGGACCGTAAACGAGTTCAATGAAGAGTTCCTGTGGTTGCAGGAATGGGTGAAGCCCAGCAAGATTATCGTCGCCATCAACTCCGAGGGCGGTTCGGTCATCTACGGGATGAGCACATTCTCGCTGATCAACAGTTGCCCGATTGAGACCGAGTGTGTCATCGAGGGCATTGCCGCGTCGATGGGTTCCATCATCTGGGCTGCTGGCAAGCGCCTCTACATGCACGACTATTCGCTGCTGATGATCCACAACCCGTTCATCGAGGATGCCACCGACGACGAGAACACCAAGCGTTCCATCGAGGTGTTCCGCAAGCAGATTGAAACCATCTATGTGAAGCGCTTCGGACTGAGCGAAGACCAGGTGAAGGACATCATGGACGGCAAGGAGAACCTTGACGGTACCTTCTTCTCTGCGCAAGAGGCCGTTGACGCAGGCATCATCCCTGAAAGCCATGTCATCGAGACCGAGAGGGCCGTGACTGACAAGATTGGCGATGTGATGGCCGAGGCCAAGGAAGGTGGCAAGGATGTGCATGTGCGCGAAATGTTCACCTCGATTGCCGCAGAAATCAGCAATGAAAAACTTATTGCGAAACTCGAAACTATTACCAATAAAAAACAACCCCAAACACAACACTTAATGAACGAGAAGGATTTCAAAGAAATCGTGGCGCAACTCGGACTGAAGGAGGACGCTACGATGATTGCTGTCTCGGCCAAGGTAGGTGATCTGTTGAAGGCACAGAATGAGTTGACCGCGTTGAAGGCAGAGCATTCCGAGCTGAAAATCAAATTCACCGGCAAGGAAACCGAGGTCAGCAACATGAAGGGCGAAATGGCGACCATCAAGGCTGAATTGCAGAAATACAAGGATGCCGAAGCCGCCGCCCTGAAAGCCGAGATCGAGTCTGTGGTTGACGCTGCTGTCGCCGCAGGCAAGATTACCGCCGAGGCCAAGGAATCGTGGATTCAAATGGCCCAGAACAACTTCGATACGGTCAAGGCCACCCTTGCCTCTATCGAAGGTCGTAAGGTCGTCAGCGAGGAAATCGCCAAAGACCCGGAGAACCGTGAGCAAGCCCAAGCCGCTTTGACCGACGCCGAGAAGCAGATGCAGGAGAAGGTGACTGAGGTCGTGGGTAAGAACTTTGAACTGAAGAAATTCTAACAAAACAAGAACGAATGGCTACTATCAATTATGCAGGTAACACCTACGCAGGCGAAGTCCTTGAAGATTTGTTAGTCTATGCCGCACAGGGCAACGACACCTACAAGGAAGGCCTGATCCACATCGAGCCCGGCATCCAGAAGAGAAAGGTCCTTCCTCACATGAGCTTGGGCAAGATCATCCAAGACAACCAGCCGACGCCAACTTCCACCCACGGTGGCAACAGCAGCGGCAACTTCAACCAGTACCAGGTTTCGGAGCGCTACCTTGACCCGGCAGACTTCATGGTCTACCTGGAGTTCAACCCCCGCGACTTCGAGGACTACTGGAAACCGTTCCAACCCGACGGCAAACTCGTCTTCCGTGAGCTTGACCCGAAGGTGCAGGCCACCATGCTGCGCCTCTTGCTCGACCGCAAGGACCAGTACATCGGCGACGCCATCTGGTGCAGCCGCAAGGGTGGCACCAACGCCGCTTTCGTTTCCGACAGCACAGACAACGTGACTCTCGGTGGCGATTCCGACGCTGGCCCGATGAAGTATTTCGACGGTGCCGTGATGCGTGTCATCAACAACATGCTCGCCGCCATCGCTGCCAACCCGACCGATGCCGAAAAGAACGAGGTCGCCTCTGGCAAGTTCGTCATTGCAGGCAACACCGCCCTTTCGACCGGCGCCCAAGTCGAGGCCGCTTTGAAGGCCATGCACCAGTCGTGCCCGAAGAACATCCGCAAGAACCCCAACCTCTGCTACGTCATGGGATGGGAGGCTTGGGACCTCTACGATGCCTACCTCACGGCCAAGGACGTGAAGTACACCGAGAACGCCGACGTGAACAAGATGCGCTACAAAGGCCACCGTATCGTGGTCATCAGCGGCATCCCGGAGAACACCATCTTCATGGGCAAGTTCACGAGAGACATGAACTCCAACCTGTGGATGGGTGTTGACTACGCCACCGACGAAGAGTCCGTGAAGGTTGAGCCTTTGCAGGCCAACTCCGAGCTGTACTTCTTCCAGATGCGTCTGAAGATGGATGTCAACTTCATCCTGCCTTCGGAGGTTGTGGTTTGGACCACCTACCACAAGAACATCCTGACTCTCGCCGCAACCACGGCCAGCGTCGCCCAAGGCGCGAGCACCACTGTCGCTGTGTCGGCCTCCAACGGCCAATGCAGCGTGGAGTCCTCGCAGGCTAAGCTGACGGCCTCCATCAGCGAAGGCACGATCACCATCGCCGCCGCCGCTGACTGCCCGACCGGTACTCACACCGTGACTGTGACCGATTCCACCGGCGACACCGCCGAAATCACCGTCACTGTGTCCTAAGCGAGTTTGACGCAAACCTGACAACGGGGGCGGGCGCTCAACAAACGAACGCCCCCGTGTCATAAAAACTTAACCAGTATGGCAAAGAAGAAGACTGAAACAGAAACCCCGAAAGAGGAGGAAGCCGTGGAAACCAAGGTGGTGGAGGAAACCGTCACCGAGGAAACCCACGACGAAGAACCCCAGGGAGAGGCTGGCGAAGAAGCCCCTGCCACCCAAGAGACCACGGAAGAAACCCCGAAAGAGGAGGAAGCCGTGGAAACCAAGGTGGTGGAGGAAACCAAGCCTGAGCCTGTGGCCAAGGAGCAGGACATCCCGGAAGATGTGCTGAAGACCCTCGCCGTGTTCCCTGAAATGGAGTTCCTGTATGTTGGAAAGGGCGGAGGCATCTGGCGCAACGGCACGCCGGAGAGCATCAGAGGCAAGGCTGTCCTGTACAAGAATCCTTATTTCAAAAACGACAAAACTGAAAAATAATGGCATTAGGTGGAGTATTCATGACCGACACTGACGGTAACATTGGAAGCGAAGTTTCCAACAATACCGAGCATATTTGCGGTCTCTTGTTCGACATTTCCGGCCAGCCTGGTTTTTGGGATAGCGGCTATCCGGCTACGGTTGCCGACACTCTCAAGGACACGGTGGTCGAGTTCAACACCATGCAGGATGCCGTTGACGCTGGCATCAAGGCTTTCGACGCCGAGACCGACGCCACCAGCAACTTCCTGCACGGCGTTCCCTACTACCACATCAAGCATTTCTTCGATGTTGCAGGCGGCAGCGGGCGTTTGTTCGTGATGTTCGCCGATTGCAGCGCCAACTGGAATGCCTTGATTACGATGCAGAAGGCCGCTTTCGGCGTCATCAACCAGTTCGGCGTGTGGACAGAGCAGTACCTTTGGTCGCACATCGACAACACCAGCCCGCTCTACAGCGTGCGCATGGCTGGCGAGTTGAACTCCGTTGCGGTTTCTCTTGCAAACGACTACAACGCCCCGGTGAGCATCCTTCTCAACGCCAACGCCGCCAAGGTGCTTGGTGCCACGTCGACCACCACGGAGTACAGCTACACCGTGGTTGACGAACCGACTGGCAACCCGCACGAGCAGGGTTGGTACAAGTCGGACGGAAACGGCGGCTATGTGGAAGCATCCGAGACGAGCGTGGCTGAAAGCACGGACTACTATGTCCGCACCAGCACCGAGACTTCGACGACAGCCGTCTACGACACCGTGGACCTGACGAAGATCCCGACTTGCATCATCGACAAGCGCTATGTCAGCGTCCTGCTTGGCCAGGCCATCGACAACGATGTCGCCGGTATTCAAGCCAAGCTGACCTCGAAGACGCCTGTCGGCAACGTGGGCGCCGCCTTGGGCATCCTTGCAGTGGCTTCTGTGGCCGAGAGCATCGGCTGGGTGGGCCAGTTCGACGTTGTGAGCCAGTTCCCCGACATCGAGTTGGGCTTTGGCGACTCGACGATCAATGCCACCACGGGCAAGCTGAACAACACAATCTACTACTCTTCGCTGTCGAGCGCTCAGATCGACACGCTGGAAGACAAGGGTTACATCTTCCTCTGCCGCTATGTCGGCTATGAGGGACATGTGTTCTTCAGCAGCGACCGCACCTGCTCCGACCAGGACTACCGCACGATTTCGCGCAACCGCGTCATCAATAAGTCGCGCCGTGGCGTGAGAAAAGCCTTGCTGAGATATGTGAACAGCCCGATCAAGATTGACCCGGCAACGGGCCAACTGACCTCGACCCAGATTGCGATTTTCTACAATCGCGTGAAGGACGTGCTCGACCTGATGGTCGCGGCCAACGAGGTGAGCGGTATCGGCAACATCATCATCCCGGCGAACCAGAACATCTTGAAAAACGACAGGCTCAACCTTTCGTACACCCTCGTTCCCATCGGTTGCTCGAAGGAAATCAAGGTCGAGGAAGGCTTGGTCTTAAAACAACAGTAAAGCAATGGCAGGAATAGTTATCAACAATGTGGCCTACAACTGGGCTATGGTGCAAATCGCCTCAGAAGACCTGACTGGCAACACCGACATCAACCCCACCATCCTTCAAGGCGTCAGCGCCCTGAGCTGGAACAAGAAGCGTGAGGTGAAGAACAACTACGGCCTTGGCGGAAACTGTGTCAGTCGTGGCTTCGGCAACAAGGTGTGCGAGGCAAAGATCACGATGGACTACCACACCCAAGACCTGCTGCGCAACGGCGCCGCTTCGCTGATGGACATCGGCCAGTTCGACCTCATCGTCAGCTTCGCCGACCCTGTGACTTCCACGGGCGTCAGCACCTCCGGCACCGACCCCGGCAACGGCGAGGGTTGGACCACGCAGACGATCACCTTGAAGGGTTGCATCTTCAACGAGGACGGTATGGACTCGCAGCAGGACGATGACAACATCACCAAGGAGTTCGACCTTAACCCGTTCGATATTGTTATCGGCAACGGGTAATCAGACAGTTTCTCTGATTCTGTCACTTTTAATGTGGAAAAGTGCGCCCCTGAAAAGGCGCACTTTTTTTTGCGTTCTGGAAAACCTTGACCGACGGGGCTGTCTATTATATAAGCGACACACTAATCATTAAAAGCAACAGACTATGGAAGAGAAAGAAACCATCACCATTGAAGGGCTGACGCCCGAAAGAATCAAGGAAGTCGAGAACAAGATGGCCGAACTGAAGGCCGCTAACCCCAAGAAACGCATTTTCCCGTTAGCCGTCGAGGGCGACCCCGACTTTGACGAGAAGGATGTCTACATCGGCTACTTCAAGCAGCCTTCGTTCGTTGAGTTCAGCAAGTACCTTGCCGCTTCGCAGAAGGACCAGGCTGTGGCCATGCGTACGCTTGCGAGAGACTGTTTCCTCGACGGCGACAGGGCGCTTATCGACGACGACTCGCTGTTCCTGTTCGGACTGATGGGCCAGTTGAGTGAAATCATCAAGATGCGTCAGGGCAAGCTCGTAAATTTATCGAAAGCTGGGAAGTAAGGAAAGACGACTACATCAGGCAGAGACTGATTCTGATTCGCCATTACTTTCCAGATGTAGACATTGATACAATTGATGACGAGCGGTTCGCCGAGCTTTCTGGTGATGCCGAGTGGCTACATTCGCAGATGATGCTGATGAAGGCTAACGCTATCGGTGCCATGATGGGAGCAGGCGACGCCAAAGACAGTTAAATCTTCATTATCAAGGGAAGGACACCGCCGTGACGATTGTCACGGCGGGTCTTTTTTTTGTGTGCTGTCTGCAAACGGAAAGCGGGTTTTGACACTATTAACAAGAAAATAGGATGTTCACACAATGGCAGGCGAGGCATATCAGGTAGATTATATAATTAACTTGCAGGACAGGGCTTCTGCGGGGATTGCGAACTTTTCGAAAGCGGCGAGTAAGCTGACTGCTGCGGCAGAGAACCTGAAGAAGTTCGAGGCTACGTTCAACAACATCGTCGGGAAATTCAGTAAGCCGTTGAAGATGAGCATCGACACGGCTAATGCCCACCGAAGCCTTGACAAGATTCTGAAAAAGATTCAGAGGATTCAGACCGAGGCCCGCAAGGTCAACGTAGGAGTGGTCGGAAATCCTGCTGGCAATGGTAGCGGTAGAGGCGGTGGCGGCAACAGGCAGGCGCCCGTTGTTGCACCTGTTCGCAGACAGGCACCGAGACCGCTTGTCGGTTCGAGAGCCGGGCAGCCTCTTGTTCCGAGAAACCTTGAATACCAGGTGTTGGGTCCTACCCGTCTGGGCAACGTGGCCATGCTTGACATGTTCAAGGGCATGGGACTGATGTACGGTATTTCGGCAATCGGTTCCGGCATCCGTGACATCATCAGCCAGTCGACTGATTATGAGAATATCATGCAGACGGCCAAGAACATCCTTAAGACCAACTATAAGGGTGGCAACTTCAACGCCAATTTCATTGACCTTGAACGCATCGCCCGAGAGGTGGGCGTGGAAACGAAGTTCACCGCGCCGGAGGTTGCCGATGCAGTGAAATTCTTGGCAATGGCCGGTCTTGACCTCAATGCCATCAAAAAGTCGATTCGTCCTATCGCAGACATTGCCTTGATTGGCGACACAGACCTTGGCCAAACGGCAGACGTGATGACCAACATCATGACTGCCTACGGCATCAAGCCGGAGGACATGCGGAAGACCGCAGATGTGATGACCAGAACCTTCACCATGTCGAACACGACATTGATGGAACTGGCCGAGTCATTCAAGATGTCTGGTTCTATGCTGCATCTTGCCAATGTCCCGTTTGAGACTGCTGCCGCAGCTTTCGGTGTCTTGGGTGACGCAGGTATCAAGGCGACGATGGCCGGTACTACGATGCGTACCATCATGAACAACCTGCGCAACCCCACGAAGAACCAACAGAAGTATTGGGACATGCTTGGCGTGCGCAGGTATGACGACTACGGCAACCTGAGAGAAATCAATGATATATTTGCAGACCTCAACAAGCTCAACGGCAACGACGCAAGGTCGGCGAAAGCCAGGGAACAATACGAGGCGTTGCAGAAGCAATATGCACCGAAGTTTGAGGGGTTGCAGGAAGGCAGCGAGGAATGGAACAAGTTGACAGCGGAATACGACAAGGCCAGCGAGGAGATACGCAGGAAGTTTGGTGGTGTTGACGTGTTCAGGCTGTTCCGTCTGACTGCGGCTTCTGGAGCCGGTGTACTGATGAACAGCGTCGAGAAGTGGAACAGGGTTATTGAGGAGAACTTCTTGTCGCAGGGCCTTTCAGAGAGGCTTGCCGAAGAAAAGAAGAACACCATCGCTGGCATGTGGGCGCAGTTGAAGTCGGCGTTCCAGGAGGGCGGATTGAAGGTGTTTGAGGAAAACGACGGGAAGATTCGCGGGTATCTACAGCGGGGTATTTCTTGGTTGAAAAGCACGGAGTTTACGGATTTGCTCAGGTCTGTATTTGACCTTGTGGCAGATCTGGGGAATACTTTGCTGTGGTTTACAAAGCATATAGTCACATTCTATGACAGATTCAAGCCACTTATCAATGGTTTTCTGAAATTCCAGCTCATTTTGAAGGGCATTCAGTTGCTCGTTGGGTCTGGTAAAATGGTCGGGAACGCGCTTCTCTACACTTTGCAACCGTTTATGAATGCGGCAATAGGAAGTCCTTGGATTCAGCGTAAAATGCCAGGCGTATTTGGCCTTTCAATGGCTGCTACAGGGCAAATGGCATCAGCCAGCGCTTACAATGGTATGCTTAACGGAATGAATCCTTTGATTGCATGGTGGTTCACTGGAAGAAAAGGGAAAGGGATGCCGTTGGCACCTGTTACCATTCCGAAGCAAACTCTTGCTCCTTATATTCGTCCAAAGATGCCTATGGATCCAACGCAAATATCTTTGCTTGGTCCAGTTATGTCTCAGCAAGCGAACGCCGTTTATACAAAGCAACTTGCCGCTTATAATAAACGTGTTGCACGCGCAAATAACATGCAGAGAAATGCTGGTTGGTCTGGAATGGCTGGTGCAGTAGTTGGGTCGTATCTTGGTAATGCCATTGCTCCTGATTCTGATTGGGCTGGAGCGATAGGTGGTATTGCTGGCTCTTTGGGCGGTATTGCCTTGTCTTCTATGGCAATACCAGGAGCGAGATTGATAACTGCCGGTGTTATGGGAGCGGCAGCAGCAACCGCCGCGATTATTAAGCACATACGGGCTGTAAGAGAAGCAAAGGAAGCTGCCGACTTGTATGTTGAAAGCATGAAAAAACTTGATGTTGAATCGTGGAGTATTGGTAGCCAGCAAGACTATTTTGTGTCGACCATGAGAGTCAGAGGTAACGTGTTGCTATCAGAACAGAGTCGGTTGAACGCAAGCATAGAACTTTGGAGGAAGTATTACAGAGCCATGAACGGAGAGGAAGAAGAAGCGAATCCGTCAGCAAAAGGCTATATGTATGACAATGACTCGAATTTCAAAACGCTTGTTGATAGACTGACAGGTAAAGGAAGCAATGCGTTTCAAAACGAGTTGTATGCGCAGTTGGTTGCTAATGGAGACTATGCAAAGGCGGAACAAGCCTTACAAGATATGTTTGGTGATGAAATCAACGGTTATGGAACACCAAGTTGGCAGGAATTGCTTGGCATGGGTTTTGGAACCGCTGAATACCATAACAATTTGTACAAGTCTTTAACGGACGACAACGGTCTTCTACTTGCCGCTTCCGCCATGCACCCGGAGAACAAGATTATCAGCCAAGACATAGGACAATGGCTTGAGAATGCTTATAAAGGAATCGGTAATGAGCAGGATGTGGAAAGGCGAATTGCTGAGTTTCAGAAAAAATTCATGACACCAGCGGGTGAAATCATGTCTTTCAGTCAGCAAGCAGAACTTCCGATTGAGGATTATAAAACAATGTCGCACGCCGAATTGTTGCAAAATCCGACTTATTATGCCTTAATGGTTCCACAGCTTCAAAAAATACTTGATGAATACAGGGAGAAAGCAAGCGCGTTCTTCTCAGACAATGAAGCATCTGCGCAAAGTTCAGTCATAAGTAATTATATGCAGCAAATTTTTGGTGGCATTGGTGAAAATGTTGGTACTTTCGGGGATGATACTTTTAAGGCTGCGTTCGATACTTGGCTTAATACGGTTCCAATAGACACCAAGGAAAGGGAGTTAATGCCTCAAACCGCATTTGCCAATGCGTTGAAGATATTTGAGAGTTTGCCAGATGCACAAAAGAAATACATCCTTCCGGTATTAAATCGAAATTACTGGGAAGATGTTCTTGGCGTAGACTTAACAAATATCGAAGGTGGGTTTAATGCGCCTACGGAAAGCACGCCAAACCCATACGGAGATATGTTCAACTGGAACGCCGAGAAGGGTATTTGGGAATTAGAAGGTATGCCTTCACTTCCTGGCATTTGGAACTATAAGCCTGTTGGACCTGTCATGCCCGAAGCAACAAACAATACTGCGACAAACGGGAATGCTACAGTTGCAATGGGTGGTGGGTTTAATTCATGGTTTTATCATCCAGCATGGGAGCAAAGCGATTCCGTGCCTCCTCTTAACAACGATGCTTTCCGCCCTTCTGAAAGAAGGATGATGTATGACACGTTTGCCCAGGCCACTGTTAATAGGCCGATCAACATATACATCAATTCGGACGCGCTTATCAAAGCAGACAAGATTGACGCAGAGGCAGACGAGGGCAAGCTGCAAGAAAAGGTCCACGACTCGCTTGTCAACATCCTGGACGACGTGGCCGGAATGTTCGGAGGTCAATTCAACACAGGCGTAGCATAACAACTAAAAAGACAAGAAAATGGGAATGTTGGATAGTTTTCAGGAGTGGTATCAGAACAACAGTTCTGGGGCATGGAAGCGTGTCATGCTCGTCTATGCCACCCAAGCGGCCTACCTTTTGTCCCGGGCCGCCACAGCCGATTCGATGGAAGCCATCAGATACAGCAACTGGACCGGAAGACGCACCATGCTTGCACTGAAGCGCGTCGGCATGAGCCTCGCCAATGCTGCCAGCGTATCGGAGGCGGTAAGCCACTACAGCCATTACCGTTCGCTCAACGAGTTGAAGAAAATCCGCGAGAAGCAGCAAGAAAGGAAGAAAATCATAGATAACAAGCGCGATGCGAGCGCGAACAGATATGGTGAAGTGGAGCTTGACGGAAGGACGTTTCGCGCTTATGACGAGCGTATGCAGGTGGTAAGGGAGGCGATGATACTCCACTATAAAGGTGAGAATATCATAACGAGAACTGTGTTTGACGGCACGAATGAAAGTGCAGGAGGAAGTGCTGAGGAGAATTTCACAACCCAACATGTTGTGTTCATCGACCTTGCGCCTCAAATCTCCGTACAGACGAAGAAAAACCTTGTGCTTACCACCGTACAGGGCCGCGACTATACCAGAAAGGAGTTAGTGAGTGGCGGCGACCTGGTGTTCAGTGTCAGCGGAAACATCGTGTCGAACATCCCGGACATGTACCCTGAAAACGACGTGAAGAAACTTATCAGCATTGTGGAATACGGCGGCATCATCGAGGTGAACAACATGATATTCGACCAGTTCAATGTCAACCGGCTTCTCATCGAGGACTTCCGTCTTGAACGGCAGGACTGCAAGAATGTGCAGCCTTATTCGATGACCTGCGTGGCCGTTGAACCCGACACTGATGTTGTGGTTGAGGCAGACACCATCGACCTGATAGACTATAAGATCAAGCAGAACAGCCCTGACAGGATTGTGCGCATGGCATTGAACACGGCACTCAAATTCACCGGCCTTGACTACAGCATCGCCGACTTGATAGGAGATATTATCTAATGATGAAAGCAGTAGCAGACCAGCCGAGTTTCAAGATTCTCATCTGCCTTATCAGGCTGTGGGATGCCAACGATGCGTCGAGCCTTATGACCATACCGGCACAATGCGACATGATTACAGAGGTGTCGTCGGTGGAGATTTCGGAGTCGTTCACCGATGTGATTGGAACAGCCAAGGTGAAGTTCCCGAAAGGGACCGTGCTGCGCAAGACCTTGGATGAAATCAATGCCGAAGAATCTGTCGATGAAATCAAGATGAGCAGCACTGGTGTTGTGGAAGTCCTCAAGTCGAAGGCGCAGATTGCAAGGGTAGGTGATTTCTCCGTCGGAAGACGGATAAGGATCCAGCTTGGCTACACCACAGACCCTGCCATTGCCGCATTGACAAAGGTCGGTGACGGACGGAAGAATATCTATAACACGGACTCGTTGAAGCAAGACTACATACAGGCGATGAACTACACTTTTGACGGCTACATCGTGAAGTGCGGCATTGAGGAACCTATTGAAATCAAGTGCGAGGACTTGGGACACATGCTGAAAAAAGTGATGTGCCCGCGCATTGGTTCCGTAAAGGGATTAAAGGTGAACGACTTCCTTGCATCGGACGGAAAATACAAACTATTGGAAGACACAGGGCTTGAACTATTACCAGCCTCAAAGGATAAAAACCTGAACATAGGAAAGTTCAGTCCTGACGACAACATGACGGTGTACGAGTTGCTGACCTCATGGAGCAAGAAGAAACTCCACTCTTTCGTGGTAATTGAAAACGACACGCCATATCTTGCCGTTGCCAAGTCATACCTTACCAACGCCAAGGATGACTCGGTTATCAAGATCATGGAGAAAAGTACAACGGTTCCAGTCGTCGATTTTGGCTATCATGTGGCCAACAACGGTCTGACGCTTTCAAGGATAGACCCTTTGTTCCTTGCTGTACGCGCCACGGGAACGGATTCGTCGGGGAAGCACCTACATCTTGTCCTGATGCTCAATCCCGAATACGGCACCAATCCCGCTGCCGAGAAATACCGTGTTGTCAACGACAGCAACCAGAGCAAGAAATCGAAGAAATCCGGGCAGTCGAGCCAAGGTTCGAAGGTCGACTTGAAGAAATACACCGTTGTGGATTTCCATTCCGACACCGAGAAACTGACCAAGGACAAACTGAAGACCGAGGCGATAGAGTATTTCGAGAGCTACAACCAAAACGGCATGGACGGAACGCTGACGCTGTTTGGCGACTTCAGTGACCAGGAGATATACACGGGTGGCAAGGTTGAACTTGCCGACCCGAGACAGTCGGCGAAGAACGGCGTCTACCTCATTGGAGAGGTGGTGACGCGCTTCGGCGTGGACGGTTACAGAAAAGTGTTGAAACTCCCATATTGCATTGCATTGAAGAACGACGATGAGTGACCAGACTATAAATAGAAAGAACGACCCGTCGGTTGGCAACCATCACGACATATCGGAAGCCATCAGGAAGATTGCGCTGAAAGGCATCGCCGACCCCAATCAGGGGTTTGTGTACGGTTCAAGGCGCATCACCGGCTATGTCGCCAAGGTGAACGACGACCTGACCATCGACGTGCAGGAATACCTTGACGAACAGGAGTTCAAGGGGGAGAAAATCGGCTACCACGAAGGTGTGTACCTGAGCGCGTTGGAGTCGAACCCCAACGGCTATGTCATCGTGCCGAAGCTGTATTCTGAGGTGGTCATCGTCAAAGACCCGGTGTCGAAGATAGAGTATGTCTCGATGTTCTCGCATGTCGATGTCATCCAGCTTGAGTCGAGCGACAAAGTGACCATCGGAGTTGTGGAGCGCGACGAACTGAACCTGAACGACGACAACTCGCCCGATGTGGACGAATTGGAGGCCACAGGTCTTTCCGGTAAGACCACCTACACCAAGGAGGAGGTCCTGACCGAGGTCATCGACGAGGACGGCAGCAAGACCACATCGCTTGACATGAAAAGCGACGCTTTGGACATCAAGGTCAGCGACAGCGACGAATCGACGATGCACATGGACAAGTCGGAAATCGTGTTGGAGCGCGGCAAGTCGAAGACCACACTGAAGGACAGCGAGAACACGATGGAGAACGGAAATGAAATGGTGAAAGTCACCAATTCAGTGGTATATCTTGGAAAGGATTCCGGAACCAGCCATGCTGTACTTGGCGAGGAACTGGCTGACATCCTTAGTGATATTGTCGACTATTGTTCGCAAATCAAGGTCACTACCAAGATCGGGCCACAGCCCGTACTTCCGCCTACCATCGTACAATTGATAGCGTTGAAAACCAAGATTTCCGTATGGAAGAGTGCAACAAGTCAATTCCTAACCCGTAAAGTGGAGATACAGAAGTAATGGCACTACCAGTATTAAATCCAGGCATTGCGAATCTCAGCCAAGATTCCGCCATCTACGACCTCTATACGAGGTACTACAACAACATGGTTGCGGCCAATGACGTTGATACTCCCAGCTTTGATCCGCTTCCAAGTGAGATAGAAGCCAACGGTGACTTGACACAGGAGTATTACGACAGGGTTAATGCAGGCTTGGCATCGTACAGCGAGATACAGATGAGAAATGCCGCCTATAACTCTGCCGTGGCCGTGTTCTCGTCACTTGGTGGCGGCAGTGGTGGCGGTAGCGGGAGCACCAGCGGCTTTTTGGCCCGTGCGGGCGACAGTATGTTGGGCTTGCTTCAGGCGAGATACGGTTTCGAGGCAGGTTTCGACAATGTGAAGATTTTCGACACGACCATTGTCGATAATGTCAATACCGCTCATGTGTACGGGACGCTCATTGTAGACAGCGATGCGGAAGTCACTGGTAAGATTGTTGTTGGTGACGATGGTATTTATTTCGGCAACGACCAGACATTATATAAGGATGATTCCACGGGCGATATAGTTCTTGCAGGAACCAACATTGTGCTTGACGGTGCCGTTGAGAGCACTGGAAGCATAACCGTTGGCGATGTTGTTGTCGGTCAGAGTTCCATCACCAACAACGGCCATGTGTACTACCATGCCGGGAATGCAAACAACCAGTATGTGGATTGGGCGTCAGACGACATGGAAGTGTTCGGCGACCTTACCGTTCACGGCGACCAGTCGTTCGGCGGCATGTTAAGCGCCCTGAACGGCTTTGAGTTGGGCGCCGACAATACGGTGATGTTCCAGTCTGTCGTTGTGGAGAGCAACGGCGTAATCACCGACAAGTGGCTTAATCTCAAGTCGATGATTGACTTGGAAGGCGGTGCCGGATTGAGTTACAACGGTCATCCCATCCTGAAAGCATATCGTGACGCCAATAACAACAACGAATACAGGGTGGATTTCGGCGCCCCTGGTATGAACATGTACCTTGGCGCTTCGGATGGCAACATGCTTACTACGAAGGTGTTTCTTGCTTCCGACATCTGGAACTACGCAAACACCTTCCGTATCGTTTCGAGGTTCGGCGACGGCAACTTTCCCAATTCGTTGAGCGCTGGTTGTGCCACTTCAGGGCCTACGGTATTGCAGACCTATTTCGGTTCTCAGTCGGATTGCGGCGTGGTGTTCCAGAAACTCATCCGCTTGAACAGTGTGAACGGCCCGTCATTATCCATAGGGGCAAGCGAATACGAGGCGAAGATAGACCTTCCGTATCAGCATGTGGTGAACGACATGAACACCTTGGAGCGGTTGCCCATCGTGTTTTCGTTTGAGCCTACGACATCGTTGTTCGCCGACAGGTCGTTGTCGTGGTCGGCAAGCCTTGGTATAGACTTGGACGACGAGAACGCTGAATTTTTCTCTTTCAGAAAGCCTGTCGAGGCCGAGTTTTTTTCCATAATAGGGGAGCAGTATAAAACCAAACTGGGCGAAAATGTCCTATTCTTTGACGACGGAGTTTTCCTCGAAGGCATCGTTGGAGGCATATACCATTCGGGCAACGGCACCTTCTCTGGCAGCATAAGCTCACCTACTTTCGCAAGTGGTTTTGCCGGGTACGGATGGGCTGTCAAGCCCGACCAACTGTACGGCGGCTATGAGGCCACTTTTGATTCGCTTGTCGTAAGGAAGAAGATGCGGGTCTATGAGTTGGAGGTGCAGAAGATTTCGGCCACCAACGGCTCCTTGTGGGTCAGCGACTCATGTTCTGGTGACACCGTGACGGAAATCGTTTGATATGGCTGTATTCAATTATCGGAAGTTCAAGGTTCTGCTCGACGCAGACTCGAAGAAGACGCAGGGGTTGAGGACCGGCGACATCGTTAGGCGCCAGTATTTCGACGGCCAGAATGTCGTCTATTCCTTGATGTGCGTCTTGGGCTATGGCATCGAGGAAACAGTAGATGCCGAGACCAACGATGTGATTCGTCAGCCTTATTTCATCGGCGCACTTCTTGAAGGTGACGCTCCGCAAACCAGCCAACTGCTTGATTTCGTCAGGGTGACAAGCCTTTTCGACACCGACAGGAGCGGAGCCTTGTACCTCACGGCATCGGATTCGGACGCGCCTTTTATGGATGTCATCGACGGCATAGGCAGGAATATGAGCCTGTGCTGGCCGACAAACATAGCCAACACCGATTCCATCGACTCCAAGACGCAGTATGTCACGATAGGAAACGAATACATCACCTCCGAATACATGTCGTCACTTGACGGCAACGGCAGGGTGTGCCATATCACAAGAACTGGAGAAAACGCGCCTCAAAATGAGGCCATCGGCATCAGACAGGACTTCTACAACTACATAGCGAATCCGAACCGTGTATTGGTGTCATTCAAGGTGAAGGCGAGCAAAAGGATGAACGCCAATGTGTCGCTGAAATACATCAACGGCTTGCAGACCGACGGGTCGATAGACTTTGAGGTCACAACGGATTGGGAGTACAAGTTCTTCGCCATCACCGTAGACTACTCTGGCAGGCATCTGCGCACCCTGTCCGTGGCTTTCAGGAATTTTTACGCCAACGACGAGGCATGGATTGCGGACTTGAACATCATCCTGCTTTCGAGCGTTTCATCATTTGGCGACGCGAGCCAGACGAGGATAGGAAAGCTCGACGGCATCGTGGATCCAGTGTTCGGTCGTCTTGACGGGTATGGGGGTTATCTTCAAAAGATGTTCGCCTCTGGTTCCGCTCATGTGTCCGGCACGTTGACCGCAGGTGACGAGAACGGTTTCGGGGCAACTTTCTATGCAGGAAAGATACACAGGAACGCATTCCTCAATTCAATCATGCCCGCGTTTTTGGGTTCCATTGAGCCTTCGGAAAACATGGCCAACCCAACAGGCATGGGAGAGGTGTATGAATTGACTGGAGATGCCACGATGTCGGCACAGAGAAGCGACTGGCTTATGCCGAGAATCGGAACCGAATACTGTTTCTCGTGTTGGATATATGCCAAGAAGGAATGCCTGCTTTCCATCTACCAGAACGGGTCGTTGGTAGGCATTTTACAAATCCCGTATTCACAGGCACACGCATGGTACAGGCAGAGTGTTTCGTTCAAGTTGCAGGAGCCTGCCAATGCCGAGGATGACATGCTGATCACGCTGAGTCCGACGTTTATCGACACGCCTTCGCGTGAGGTGACTAACAACGAGGCCGTGCTTGCGCAGGACCATATCATGCCGGACGAGGATGTCATGTTCTTCGCATCGCCACAGGTCGAGCTTGGCGACACTGCAACGCAATACCAGCCTACCGACAACAAGCTGAACTATACCGACGACTACGGTGCGTGGTTTGCCCGTGGCGGCATAGGCGGAACCATTCAAAACCCGCTGTTGCGGCTCAATTACGACGGCAACGGAAGCATCGGAGCGAGAGGCAATGCCTTTGTGCTGAGGAACGACGGAAGCGGACATCTGGCCAACGCAAACATCGTTTGGGACGAAGACGGCAACGTGACTTTCGGCGAAGGCGTGAAGCTGACCTGGGACAACATCGGAGGAACACCTCCAGAGGAGTTTATCCACAGGGCTGTGCGGATAACAGGGCAGGACACTTTCGTAATATCCAGTGAATTTGGCGTTGCGATGGTGACACCAGAGGCCATAACACTGACAGTAGCCGAAACCAACCTGTCGAGCACGGCCGACCAAAGGCAGTGGTATTATTCGGACGGACTCAACTTCTATCCTATACCGAACGCAAAACTGAAGACATTTGTTCTTGCACACGATTCGTATTTATGGGACTATTCACCCAACGTGCTTGTGCTGAAATATGAAGTCAACATAGACGGCAATATCTATTACGACACCATATCCATCAGGAAGCAGAGGCTGGATGGCTACGAGGTGAGAATCACGTCGCGTCAAGGTGAGCTTTTTGGAAGTGGTGTGTGCCATACCGTTTTGGAAGCGAATGTGTATTACCAGGGCGAGCTGATGGAAGAAATACCACCGGCGCTCGGGTTCAGGTGGCACAAATACAGCTTGCCAGACACCGACAACGAAGTGGAGGACTGGTGGCTTGCCGTTGAGGACGGAGCAGGTAACATTATCATGCCCGAAATTGACAGGAACGCAAAACAAATCACCCTTGACTACACTATTATATCAACGGATATGTTTGTGTGCGACCTGATCATGGAGAACAACCAATTCCCGTATTACTTACCCATAACATTCTGACAATGGCGTTAGATTTCGGAAATAAGATTCAAAACTTGGGCGCTACTGCGCAGGGCAGGTTGACTGCTGCGGAGTTTAACGCGATTATCCAATTGATCAACGAGCACGAAGAATTGATCCACAAGAAGTGGGTTGGCTCTGAAAGCGAGTATGCGGCATTGGTAGCCAGCAACCAGATTCACGACGACTGGCTGTACTATATCTACGAAGACGATGAACCCGGAGGCGGCGATACGCCACAGACCGAGCAGACCATTGCCATAGAAGGCAGCCTGATGACGATACAAGGCGCAGAGCTTTCGGCAGACGGCGAGACCCTTACGGTTCATGGATCGCTGTCGTCAGATGGCGAGACATTGATATTCTCCAGTTCGGCGCAGCAGGAACAGCAGGAAGAGGAACAACAGACTCAACAGGCAGCCATCAGCGGCGAGCTGATGACGATACAAGGCGCCTCGCTGTCGCAAGACGGCGAGACGTTGACCGTGAGAGGCGCATTGTCATCGGAAACATTGGTTTTGACAAACACTTAAACTAACGATAAAAACAGAATGCAATGATTAAGCAAATCAAAGTCATAGACGACCAAGGAAACGAGACCACCGTTGAAGTGGGACAGTTGGCAGCAGAGATTGCCGCTCTCATCACGCTGAGTTCGAAGAACAACCTCGAAATCACATCGCCGAAAAGCATCAACGTCGAGCCGACGAAACATGTCAAGGTGAAGCCAGGCGATGGAGGACAGATAGAGTTGCTTGCGGACCATACTGGCGACTTGGACGAAGTGCTTGTCAAGGCTTTGGTCAGTGTTGACGACCAAGGTGTTGACCTTGCAAGCGAGTTGCCCATCAGGTTGAAGCTGAACTCGACCGAAATGGAGTTCAACACCAAGGGCGCAGCAGACATCAACGAATACGACGTGAAGTTCAAGACCGGTGTCAAGGACTCTTCTGCCGGAGAGCACTACTGCCAGACCAAGATGAAAGGCCGCTCGTTCGACATACGTTGCTACGAGCACGGAGGCATAGCCTTGCAGCCCTGTGGTGAGGACAGCAACCACAACGAGAACAAGATCAAGTTCGAGAGTTCAAGGACCAACGCCATCGGACAAGCAGGACAGTACGATTCAGAGGGTGGGCAGGGCCTTGAGTTTGGCACATTCAATAATGAGCACACATCTCTCTATACAGGAGATTACAGATTCAAGGCCGACGGTAGGGTGATTGCCGTTACCCGTGGCACCATCGCTCAGGCGGCCAGCGGGAAGACCGACTATCCGACCCAAGACGATGACTTCAAAGATATCCCGCTCACCAAGGAAGGTTCTCCCTGCACATGGGATTCCACCAACGGTTGGGAGGCCCCGTCTGGCGAAACCATCCTTTCCTGCACATGGGAGGACATTATCAATGCCGTTTTGTTCCTGAAAGGCAATGGCTCAATTTAATCGGAAAGACGTAGTAGACGTCAAGTTTGGCAGAAGACAGCTCGTTGAAATCAGGAGCGGCCTCGTGACCGTTTGGGAGTTTTTGACGGGCTTCATCTTCACGTCTGACGGCTATGTGTGCCAGACTTCGGACGGCTACATTGAAAAGTGCAACGACCAATAGAAACAAGCTATGGCTAAAAAAACCATCAACATACCGATATTGTCCGATAAGTGGCTTGCCGCCTGGACACAACTGAAGGACTATTTTGCCAACAACACCTTCGCGCAGAAGTTCATCCGCCATGATGAGAGGCCTTTCGTGCGTTGGTATGACGCAGGAAACCGTGTGTATCGCGAATTTCCTGACGAGGCGAAGATGATGGCGTGGGTTGATGCCTACGAGAACGGCACCCTCGACGAACATCCCGAGATCAGGGCATACGAGTTCACCGAGGGCTTCACCGCTCCGGCACCCTATACGATTTCCTTCATGTCGCTGAAAGACAACCAGTATGTCCTAATCGGTGACGACGGCAAGACCAGCGGCGTGACTATCGGCTATTCCTTCAAGACTGTTGATGGCAACGGCAGCGAGCTTCCTGAGTCGGTTGACGCCTACTATACTTTCCAGAGCACGAGCGGAACGCACCAGACCTCGAAGATCTACAACGCAGGAACGACGGTCAATATGAACATCGACGAGTTTCTGCATCTTGGCACCAACACCATCACGATACACCTTCGCGGTCGTTCCACTGGTGCGACGAGGACAACGGTAGTGACCTACTATGTCGTGCAACTGAAGATTTCGACGACATTCGACATTTCGCGCAGCATCCTGCCGAACATGAACTTCTCTTGCACCTATACCGTAACTGGTCAGGCCGACAAGACAGTGCGTTTCTACATCGACGGTTCCATAGTAGGCACCTCAACGGTTTCGCAACTTGAATCGTCGGCGACAAGGACGCAGATCTTCAATAACACGGACGGGAGGTATCAGCCTGGCAAACACACCTTGCAGGTGCAGGCTGAAATGATGGCTGGCGACAGCATCTTCCTTTCCAACCTGCTGTATTATGAGTTTGTCATCACTGGCATCGACCAGACTGTGATTCTCATTGAGAATGTGTTCCCGAGGACACAGCCTGTGCTTATCGGCGAACAGCCTGGCCTCACAGGAAAGCAATATATCACGAAGAGCCTCAATTGGGCCTACTATTCAAGTGATGTGCAGCAACAGTCGGCAACCATCACATGGAGGCTGTTTGCTAACGGCAACGAGACCACCTTGGCGACGAGAAATGCCGATGTTGTCCATGCCGAGACCGACCGCAAGCCAGACCCGCTGACCTTCATGCCTACCGAATACGGGACCTATCAACTTCAAGCCCTTATTGGCGGCGAAGTCATCGAGCCTTCGTATTCCATCGCCATCAGCGAGAACACGGAGATATTCGAGGCGAGAGAGGGTCTGACGATGAAGTTGAGCGGCCTTGGCCGTTCAAACGACGAGCCGCAAGAAACACTCCAATCGTGGGCCGACAGGGGATATTCCTGTCAGTTCAGCAACATGCCTTTCAATGGCAACTCGGGCTATTTCGACGACGCCGTGGTGTTCAACAACGGAGCCACTGGCCTTATCAACAACAAGCCGTTTGCAGAGGAAATCGCAGTGCAAAGTCGTAACGGCAATGTAGTTGAGATTGACTTCATGTCGTTCAACGTGGACGAGAACGATGCCGTCATCTTCCAGATCGGCGACCCGTCTATCGGTCCAGCATTGACCATCTATCCGACCAAGGCGGTCCTGAAATCGCGTGCAGGAACTGAGATTGTGGCACGCTTCAAGGCAGACGAGAGAGTGAAGCTGGCTTTCATCACCCATCCCAACGCACAAGGGCACACGCAGTACCCGCGTTTTATGACGGTTTCGAATAACGGTGTCCTGGCTCCCGCCGTGGTATATGACATCACGGACAATTTCAATATCGGTCGCATGGCCGATACCAACGACACCTACGGCATGATCCGCATCGGCAATGCCGACGGCAAGGCTGGAATCAAGATATTCTACCTGCGTACTTACGATGCCGTCATCAACGAGGTGCAGGAATTGAACAACTACATCATTGACAGCGGCAAGGACCTGGCCGCCATGATTGCCAAGAACAACATCTACCAGACCGGTTCCGTTTCTACCGTTGACATCGACAAGATCGAAGGGATGGTGCCGCTGGTGAAGATTACCGGCGATGTCACGCCGATGATTGCCACACAGTCCAAGGCTACCATATTTGGAGCGATGGAGATCACCTTCCCTGAAAACCCGGAGTTGAACATCAGTTGCTCGAACGCGCAGTTCAGCAATGCCGGTCAGTCGACGCTGGGCTTGCACATGCCTCCATCAATGCACGTCAAACTCGACAAGAACGGCAATGTGGTGTTTGACCGTGACGGGAACCCGCTCTATAAGAACAGATGGGCCTTCCGTAAGGGCAATATCCCGGAGAAGAAATTCCGCCTGCAAGCCAATCCGATGGACTCGTCTTGCTGCCACAACGGTTCGTTCCTGCGAATGGTGAACGAAACTTACAAAAAGGCGCAGGTCAACGGTGAGTATGTGCTTCGCATCCCTGCCCAGCAGTATGTGTTGAGCGGGCAGTATGCTTCTGACATGGCGCAACGGCATGGAGGAGAGGCGAAGGACTATGAGTTCCCCTACAACATCAACTATGTGCCTGATTCAAGGCCGTGTGTCGTTGTGTGGAGAGCGAACGAGAATACGCCTTACACCATGCTTGGCTTGTATGTCATCATGGAGGAGAAGAAAGCCAACTATGCCAACGGCATGAGGAGTATCTACGACAAGATTGCCACCGACGGCACGCTTGACCCATACGACTTCAAGTCTGGCACCAAGGGTACGCGCCTTTGGGACAACGAGGGTTGCAGACAGGTCGAGAACCTGCGTAACGACATCTACACGCTCTTTACTTCCGCAAACGGCTGGGATGCCAACGCTTCGGCAAGGGAAATGGCCTATGAGCTTATTTACCCGGATCCGGACGACATCATCGCTGACGGCGGTGACGTGGATGACTATTGGGAGGAGTTTGGCGAAGAGGTTGTGAAGCCCATCGCCGCGACATACAACAACCAGTCGGCATTCGACGCCATCATCTTCGACATTATCGACAAATGGCACACTGCGGCCTATTACAGCCGTGTGATGCGCAACACCTGTTCCGACTCTTTGGTTCGTAACCTCGAATGGACGCGATACAGCACCGGAGGCAAGTGGATTCCGAAATGGTGGGATGTCGATATGCAATGTGGATTGCAGCAGTCTGGTGCCTGCGACGCGGAGCCGATGACCGACCGCGACACCATGCAGAACGGAAACTATGTGCTTTCTGGCCGCGACACCGAAGGTAACTCGTCGTGGTTGTGGGATGCTCTCGAAAACAACGACGAGTTCATGGATGCCGTGCATAAGATTGACCAAGCCTTGTATGCGGCAGGGTGGACCTACGACAACATCGTGAAGATGCAGGACGAGGAATATGTCCAGAAGTGGGCACAGTCGCTTTACAACAAGGATGGCATGACCAAGTATGTGGAGCCGTACTTCAACGGTTACGACTACCTGACCATGTTCCAGGGCGACCGTACTTCGCACCGTCACTGGTTCGAGCGCACTTCCTATGACTATTGGGATGCGAAATGGGCCGTCGGCGAGTTCAAGGATAAGAGCGTGTATGTGCGTGCCGGTGGTGCCAACAACCAGAACACGATGTATTTCGTGGCCGGTGCCACTTCGTATTTCGGCTACGGCCAAACCCAAGACATCGCCTTGTCTGGTCTGTATTACGAGAAGGGTGATGCCTTCAGTATGCAGATCCAGTCGCCAACGCCAATCTTGGGTAACGACCCCATCCAAATCTACGCCTGCGACAAGCTGGACACCATCGACCTGCATGAAATCGCAAGATACATCTGGTCAACGGTGCAACTTGACAAGTGCTATGACGAGGTTACGGGTACGCTGCTGAAGAAATGCGTCGTTGGCATCAGCAAGGAAGACATGGCCGAAGGCATAATCAACCTGAACGACAATATCGCGTTCACTGGTCTCGACAAGCTGTCGCGCATGGAATGGTTTGACATCCAAGGATTGTCGGGCGTGACTTCGATTGACCTCAGCGCCATGTCGAACCTGAAGAAGTTCTTTGCCGCAGGAAGCGGGCTGTTGTCGTTCAACCCTGCCGACGGCGCCGACTTTGAGGCTGTGGAACTGCCCGTCACACTGACTTCCATCGTTGCCAACGGAGTGAGCTTCACCGACAGCCTTGGCGACTGTGCAATCACATGGTGGGACGATGCAGACGAGGACGAGCTGCCATCAACATTGCTTGTGCTTCGTCTTATTGGCATGGGCAGCGACTCAGGAACGCATGAGTTGGTACATCAATGGTGCGCCATGCTGCGTGACAACCCGTCGCTCATTGCCAGTGCACAGATTCAATACCGCAATATCAACTGGACCGACATCGACATCGACGACTTGCTGACCCTGGCACAGATTCCTGCGGCGCAACGTGACCTTACGGGCTATGTGAAATGCACCACGGAATACACCACGGCGCAGATGTCGGCCTTGATGGAGGCTTTCGGCGAGAATGTGTTCACCTTGGCCAATGCTTCGAGTAGCCTTTGCTGCGACTGCGACAGCAGAAACATCATCGTTTCTGCATCTGGCAACGGCGTTTCCGTTGACGCATACGGCGTGATCGAGGTGATGCAAGGCGAGTCGGCACAGCTTCAAGCAGTCGGTTTCCCCATCCTTGGAGAAGCACCTGTGTATGAATGGCATGTGCTGATTGACGGCGATTTCCTGTCAGGATCAGACTTCAATCCGAACATACCGTTCGACAGATGCACGCTCGGCTACCTTACGGGTATTCTCTCGACCACCGAATGTTCGGACGACGACCTTGAATACACCATCTATGTTGAACGCAACACCGGCGGTAACGGAACTGCCACGGTGCGTGTCAAGAAACGCACCTATCCGACGGTCGCTATGATAGAGTTGACGCACTCGCAAGCACCTGTCAGCGAATTGGAAGGCGTTCTACAAATCCTTTCAAGAGGCCACTACCTGTTTGACGCATCGCACAAGCGTATCGTGAACAATGTTGAGGTTCCCTATACTGGTCGCATGGCCTTGGTGAACGGTGGCGTTTGGAATCTGGTCGGTGCCGACTCCGACTATGTGGCGGCCTGCACCTCGGACTACCTGGAAGGCAAGACCGGCTTTGACGAGTATTGTCTGCAAGTCGCGGCGTTGCCTGAAGAGGATGTCAACATGAAGTTGCAGTACCAGTCGAACTGGCGCAACGGCCTTACGCTGACGGCGCAAGAGCTTGACATCTGCCTGACGACCATCTTGAACAATGTCGTGACCAACTCGGCACTGACGGGTAACGTGCCGTTGTTCAATGCGCTTGAAGCGGCAGAACTGGCCCATTCGGACGAAAACTCGTTCAACTCGATGGAGTTGAAGAATCTCAGCGGCACGCTGTGCATCAGCGACCTTATCACGCCGTCGCTGCTGGTCAATTTTGAAAGTTCAGGACGCAACGTGCTGCCTTTCTTCAAGAATGTCAGCGGCCTTGATGTCAGCGGCTGCACCGGCCTTACTGGTATCACGCTTTCGCAGATGACTTGGCTCACAAGTTTCAAGGCAAAGAACTGTTCCGCGCTTGTTATCATCGACATGGCGGCTCTCACGCATATCACGTCTATCGTGTCGGAGTGCTTCATGGGATGTTCGGCATTGCATACGCTTGTCTTGCCGACGACCGTGACGACATTAGGCAGCGACGCATTCACCAACACAAGTGAAATGCTTGAGGTGAAATATGCTGCCGACCGCGTGCTTTCGTTGCAGAACACGGGCATTGTGTCAGCCAAAGGATCGTTGTTCGTCAACGACAACAAGGTGTCGTCTTATACCGGGTATGAGGACGTCGTTGAGCCATTATCGGATTGGGGCGAGACGGCCCTGATGTGGGGCGATGGCACAAGGATTCGCTTCGGCAGCGGCGAGACCGTCTTGCTCGGTGACGAAATTGCTAACTAATAAAACAACCACTATGGCAAGTAAGAAAATTGATGATTCTTTATTAAGAGCCTCTGGCAATGTGAGTGGCGGCTTCTTGATTCCAACCGTAGACCCGCTTTCGCCGAATGCCCCTGCCGTTTGCACGGCTGAAGACATATTCAAGTATCTTGACTCTATTCTTGGCGTGGATGCCTTGCCGGAATACAACGACTCGGCCATCTACTTCAAAAATCAGATCGTAAAGCGAAACGGCTCGATTTATCGTTTTATTGAAAACAAGACGAGAGCCGGTTGGGGAGCGGCGGATGTCGTTGAAACGGACATCAAGTCGGAACTGCTGGCAAGGAGTGTCGAAAAGGAGATTGTGACAGTGACTGTAACAGTTGACGACGACGGTTTTAGCGTAGAGGACATCGTTGTGGCCTGCCAAACGGAGGTTGGCACAATGCTGGCGCAGACCGACAGCAACGGACAATGCACGTTCGAGGTGGAGAAAGGTCTGGCATATTCTATCGCCGTCAACGATGTGGAAGGATATGACGGCATTGCCCCGAAAGAGTTTACGGCCACAAAAGTGTCGAGACAGGTTTCAGTGGTCTACACGCCGCTTGAAGACACAGAAGAGACGAATGTGGAGCATGTGACGGTTGTGCTGATGAAAGGCAACGCCATCACGCCTTCGGCTCTCACGGAGGCCAGTGGATTGAGCGTGAGCTACTTCATCGAAGGCGACAGCAATATGCACAAGGCAAAGGTCGGAAGCGACGGCAGGGCCTCGTTTGACGTGCCATACGGCGCGACATGCACGGTTGAGTTTCCACAGGTGGAGAACTTCTCGAAGCCTGGTAAACGGGTGTTCACTGCTTTTCAAAAGGAGCGCACCTTGTGCAGCAACTTTGCATTTTCAACAGACAACACGGACAGTTTCCTTCTCGTCGCCGACGACGGCAAGGAGTATTCCGTGGAGAATTTCGCCGCTTTGTCTGTCCAACCTACAATAGTGGCGTTCCATATCAACACGCCTGAATTGAGAACCACCCCCAGCGGCCTCAACGACGGCAAAATGTGTGATTTCTATATCAAGAGCACTCTCGAAGTCGGGTCGTATGCCATGCAGAACGCTAACGCTACCATCACCGACATGACGACGACAACGACAAACAACACGGGCAATTCAGGCTCATGCCATTTCAAGTACACTGGTGCCCTTGACACCAAACGGCTCAAGGATTTCATGACTCAGATACATAGCGGCACTTGGTACAATTCCCCTGGTTGGGTCAACATGATTTCGGAACGCACACTCACGATCAACGGGAAAACGATGCAGGCTTTCATCCCGTCTTTCGGCCAATTGTGGGCTTTGAGACAACTCAATGCCGAGTTTGTTTCGGCCCAGCAGATCATGCACAATGGTGTCATGACCAGCATTGCAAGCGGAGATTGGTGGAGTAGCACGCAGTACAACGCCAACAATATGTGGCGTCTATCAGGCGGCGCGGCAGGGAACACCTCGAAGACGACCGCATGTATCATCTTACCAGTATATAACTAATAAAAACCTCATACTATGGCAGGAATTAAGATTAACGACTCAAATGTAAGGGTCAGCTCCGTATCGGGTGACAATCTCATCCCGACAGTGGACCCGCTGCAACCGAATGTGCCGAAGGTAATCACGGTTGACAACATGTTTGGCTACATTGAAGAAGCACTCGGACTGGATTCAATCCCGGAGTTCGACCCGACCGAAACCTATGACGTAGGCGAATACACGAAGTACAATGACAAAATGTACCGTTTCATTTCGGCCAAGCCAGCAGGAGCCTGGGACAGCACAAAAGTGACGCCTACAGACATCTACAGCGAGCTTGTCGCAATGCGTGACGGTGATTATGAGATTGTGACCGTCACCGTCACCGAGGAAGGTACGCCTGTGGCTTCGGTTACAGTCAATTGTGTAGCCTTGACGACCACATCGGCAGTCACCAATGCGTCAGGGCAATGCACTTTCAGCGTGCCAAAGGGCGTGTTGTACACCATCGGCCTCGACTCGCAGCCACAAGGGTATTATCCCATCGGTGACAAGGCATATCTGGCATCCTACGCATCAAGAAACGTCAATTTCGCCTACATTCCATTGTCGAATGCAGCATTACAGGAGGAAGTGACGGTGTTGCTGTTCAGCGGCAGCGGTAGCGGCACGTCGGTGTTCTCAGCCGCTGAAGGTTCCAATATCACTTATACGATAGATGGCGACGCAACTGAGTACACGGCTGCCGTGAACTCAGGCGGTGTGGCAACATTCAATGTCGCTATGGGTTCGACATACACAATCTCATTCCCGAAGATAGCCGGTTTCGCAAAGCCAGCCGACAGAAGCTATACGGCGGTGTTTAGCGAACGAACGGTTGTGCAACGCTGCCCCATCTATGTAGGTGAAGACGAAATCACTATTCTTTGCGAAGACGGGTTGGAGTACACCTGTTCCGCCTACCAAGCCCTTGAAACCAAGCCTGCTGGCGTGGCTATCCATGTCAAGCCTGCCGTGCTTTGCAACACCCCCAGCGGCCTCAACGACGGCAAGATGTGCGACTTCTACATCCCCAAGGCTTGGCAGGCCACGGGAAGAACTTATCTCAGTTCAAATGTGACCATCACCAATGTGACCACAACGACAACAAACGACCAGTCCAATGTCAACTCGTGCCACTTCAAGTACACGGGTTCACTTGACACTGACAGGCTCAAACAATTCGTCTCTGGTGGCACATACACCTCTCAGGCGTACACTTATGTAAGCGACAAGACCCTGACATACACCGACGCAAATAACAACACTGTGACGCTTAATGGCTTCATTCCTGCGTTCGGACAGTTGTGGATCATCAAAACCGCTCTGACGACTATTAACACCGCTCTCGGGCTGATAGGAGGCAATTCTATTAATATTAATAGCGGCAACTGGTGGAGTGCCACCCAGTCTAATAACTACGGCATGTGGAACATGAACGGTGGTAATCCCAGCTACAGCAACAAGGGCAACAGTTACAATGTTCTCGTCGTGTTCGCTTAATCAATCCATCACTTCCACAGGGCATCGCGCAGCGTGCCCTGTGGACTTTATCACTTTAATAATTTGTTCTTTTCCGTTTTTTGAATAAAAACGCAAACAAAGTGATTTGTGTGCTTGGAAAACATTATTTTTGCACGCTTGTAAAAGCGTGCAAAAACGGTTTTTGAATGGCACTGACAAAGGAACATAGAATACACAAGGATTGCTGCAAGTTGCTCCATTTAGTGGATGTAGCCGTGGCAAACATGGATAGGTTTCAGAAGTACAACATCGGCAACAGGATGTTCAATTATGTGCTTGATATGAGGGAATGTATTGGGCACGCCAATAGAACGGCAGGCAAAGAACGTAAAGACGCACTGAACATCTTGCTGGAAAAGAACGACGGCGTGGATGCGCTTGCCAATTATTGTCTTGAGTTCAGGTATCTGAGTTTGCGCCAAGTATCGGAAATAGCGAGTTATGTTGAACTAATCGGAAAGCAGGCCACTGCTTGGAGAAATTCGACAAAAGAAGAATAGAAGAAGAGTAATAAAGTAATAGATGAACAAAAAGAGGAACGGAGCCCACGGTCAGATTCGTGTTGGCGCATTGCACCACCGAGAGCACTGCGGGATGGATTGATAAGGGCATACTACCGCAACTCCGTCAGGAGGACGGAAACGGTTACTTCAAATAAGCGTATGCAGCAACGGCAACTGGTGGAGTGCCACCCAGTATAATAACAACAACATGTGGAACATGAACGGTGGTAATCCCAACAACAACAACAAGAACAACAGTTACAATGTTCTCGTCGTGTTCGCCTGTCTTACCTACGCATTACTGCGGGCAGGGGTTCCTCTTTTTTTCTTTGATTTGTAATGTCAGATTGGGTAACGATAGAAGACATTGAAGAGGCATACTTCGATTTCCTGCATCACAAGCGGAGCAAGGAATCGGCTTATTTGTTTTCAACGACCGCACACCACGAACTATCCAAACTGTGTGACTCATTGAACAACCGTACCTACGAGATAGGTGTAAGCGTGGCATTTTGCGTAACCAAGCCGAAACTTCGCGAGGTTTTTGCCGCCGACTCTGCCGATAGAATTGTCCATCATTTACTTATAATCAAATTCAACGACATGTTCGAGCACTACAGCATCGACAATTCGTTCAACTGTCGGAAGGGGAAGGGCAATACCGCTATGACCGCATTTGTTCACAAGGCACTGCTTGATGTGGGCAAAAACGGATGGGTGATGCGGCTTGATGTGAAAGGATGCTTCATGAGCATTGACAAAGATATCCTATGGATGAAACTTGTAGATGCCGTGTCCAAATGGTGCGATAGCCACGAGGAACTATTAACGCATAAGGAAGACTGGCTATGGTTATGGAAAAAAGTGGTGTATCATCGTCCCGAGAGACACTGCGTCATCCACGGCGACCCAAATCTTTTCAAGAAATTGCCTGCTGATAAGACACTGTTCAAGACCAAAGGCAAGGGTCTTGCCATCGGAAACCTCACCTCGCAGATACTCGCCAATTTCTATTTCTCAAACCTGGACCATCGCGTCAAAGTATTTGCCAAGGCACACGGTGGCCATTATGGAAGATACATGGATGACATGTTTTTCACCTTCCCAAACAAAAAAGACGCAATTGACGCCATCCAATTGGTCAAGGAAGAACTGTCAGATTTGGCGCTTCACCTTAACCCAAACAAAGTGTACATCCAAAAGGCTTGCCTCTCCGTGTCGGTCATCGGTACGGCACACTGCGACGGAAGAATATATGCTGGCAAAAGGACTGTTGGCAACGCATGGAACCTTCTGAAGGAGATTGAGGGATATTCGGATGAATACTGTGAAGAAAACGCCGAGAGCATCGCATCAAGGGTAAACGCATACATGGGTTTCATGCGCGAAGGGCAGACATTTAAGAAAAGGCTTTGGCTCTGGAACAACATACCGCATAATTTCAAGCGGTTGACCTATTGCAAGAATATGAAAGTCGTGAAGGTCAAGAAGGCGTATAAAAAGAAGTACAAACGCGAATTGCTGCTGCATAAAATAGCCAAACGATGAAACCTTTTTACCGTCGGAAAGCCTATTCTTACAAAAGATTGGCTTTGAACGATGAGTCTCCTTGCGCAGGGTTCCATATTACTTTCAGCTATTGACGATGCCTATTCGGTCACTATGACGCCGAACAACTGCGTCATCAATGCTTCATACGATGGAAACACCATCGATCTCAACGACGCTTTTTCGGACATAAAGGTGTTTCGCGGCGAAACGCCGGAGGCTTTCAGCATCAGCCTTGATTCGTCGAGCAACAGCGACATCACATACACGGTGACGAGCATCGACAGCTTGGTGAAGCGTGTCAGGATCACCGGCATTCCCAACGGAGCGGTGAGTGGTTGGCTTACTTTTGTGCTCACCACCGCTTTGACAGAGCATGTTGTATTGGCTACGCTCAATTTCACGGTGATGCGTGAGACGACCATGTTCGATTGGATTCTTGATTGGGAAAACAACAAGACCACAATCGGCGACACCTATATCATCACCCCGAAACTATTTGTCGGACACCGCACGCCAGGAACTGGCCTCGGTACGCTGAGCGGCGTCTACATAGGCCCGGATGACCAGAATATCGGTACTGCTGGTATCTACGGATTGCATGAGGGCAATGAGATATTCCACATCAACCAATACGGAGGCTCCATTGGTGGTTGGGTTATCGGAACCGAATACTTATACAGCTCCCATGTGCTTTTGGGCGCCAACACGTCATACATCGGCCTGTCACCATACGCTTTATCAGAATCCATAGTGACCGCGCAGGGTTTCTCTCACAGGGATATCGTGCAGCGTAACGGTGGTGTGGCCATATTCTACAACACATCCAGCGACTACGGCCTTGAAGGGTATCTTCCTGCTACTGGCTCGGGCAACAACCTCACGCTACGCAAGACATTCTGCCTTGGCGACGAAAACAAGATTGCCGGATGGTCTTTCGACACCGACGCCCTTTGGCTGGGCACCAAGGTCAATACAGCGGGTTCCAATACCTCCAATTCTTCAAGCATCACCATAGGGACAAACGGTCTTCGTGGCTACAAATGGAGGCTTGAGTCAAATGGTGTGGCCGTGTTTGCAGGTGGCGCCGTGTCGTTTGCAGTTGACGGTAGCGGGTATGTCGCAAACCAGAACTTGAGTTGGTCGACAACGGGAGCAATTTCGGCCTGCAACGGGAAAGTCGCTTTCAACACGGACGGCAGCGGGTATGTGGCCAATCAGAACATCATCTGGGACTCGTCGGGGAACATCCAGTTTGCCGGGTCTTCTATGGAACTTACCGGGGCTATCTATGTCAAGGACACGAACAATGTCATCAAGGCAGGTATGCTCGCTTCGGGTACTGGTGCTGCTGGCATCAGGTTCTTCGCTGGAGGTTCAACTCCGTCGTCCGCTCCTTTCAGGGTCGATGAGACAGGATTGCTCTATGCGTCGGCTGTCAACCTCACTGGAACTGTCAATGCAAGTGCGGGTTCGGTCGGTTGTTGGACGATTGACAGCGATTCGTTGTACAAAGGCACCAAGGCGACAACGGGTTTCACTTCTGCATCAGGATCCATCACCATCGGCAGCACTGGTCTTCGTGGCTATAAGTGGCGCATCGAGTCGACAGGCATTGCCGCTTTTGCCAACGGAAACGTGTTGTTCAATGCCGACGGCTCGGGTAATGTGGCCAACGGACTTGTCAGTTGGACCACGAACGGAACGCTGACCATCGGCGGTTCCAACGGAACGACGTTGCAGAATGACATGGTACTTACCGGTGGTATCAAGGTAAAGAAGAACGGCGTGGTAAAGGCAGGTATGCTTGCAGACGGGACAGGCACTTCCGGCATCAGGTTCTTTGCCGGGTCGAGCACGCCTTCTTCCGCTCCTTTCCGGGTCGACGAAGATGGTCTGCTGACATCGACCAATGCCGTTATTTCGGGTAACATCACGGCAAGCAGCGGTTACATCGGAAACTGGATTATCAACACTGCGGCCAATGGAGGTACAATAGTATCTGACAACTCTGGCACACCCAAGGTGACTCTTGACGCTTCTGGAAGCATAAGATTGTACATCAACAGCATGGATTCATGCGTAATGCACATGGTTTGTGGAGGCGAGGGTTACGACCGTGGCATAGGTTCCGAAATCAAGCTCGACGCAGACCTGGGTATTATCAAGATAAGAACTGTCGGCGATGTTTCCGGCGGAGTAGGTTCTGTCCTGCTTACCCCAACTGGTATTTATGCTGACAGGGCAGGTATGCTTGCCCCCACAAGCGGTGACACCTATTCTCAGCGAGCGGCTATCGTTGGTGATGGTACGTCGACACTAATTGAATCGGAACATAACAATGGGTCCGATGAGAACTGCATCATAGGTGTTTATGGATGTGCATCGAATACAAGATTGTCTTCACCGGCTCCAAGCTATGGCGGGTTTTTCGACGCTTTGAAAGTCCGTGGACTGTATCTTGGAAGGAAAGTCATCACATCGACAGGCACACACCAACTCGACGAGAAGGACACGCTTGTCATCGCCATCCCGCAGGCGAACGGTACGGCAGCCAATATCTATCTGCCAACGGAAGGCGCATACGAGGGCCGCACTATCATTGTTAAGCTGCTGAACAATGGTGAAGCCAATGTATATCCTGGAAGCGGATCATACATGAACTCGACATCAAACACCAGCGGGATTATGATTACAAACCAGGAAACGTGGGTGTTTATCCTTGTGAAAATCCCTGTGACAACCTCTGGCAGTGGCACCGGCCATGAAGTGTCGGTTGGTGTCGGCACTACTACTTATTACAATGTTTGGACATCAATGAAAGCAAGCCAGCAATGAGAAGAGACATAGAAGTAAAGGCATTGACATGCGACATGACGCTTGTGAACGGCAGGCGATTCATTACCTATCAGTTCGAGTGGGTGACGAATCCGACAGGTCAGCAACGCTATATCTACGGCGAGATAACCGTTCCTGCCTATGTGCCTGAAAATACCTTGAGGCAGAACGGCATGTACTTCACGATACCATACACGCCAAAATACAAGGAAATCATGGTTCGTGTCAAGCGGATGGTCAGCCAGACATCGTTCGTCTATCTACAGAATCCTACGGACGGCTCGGACTGGTTCCTTGTCAAGACGGGAATCTACGGCGGAACGCTTCAGAACGCCTACGCCTCGCAGCTCATGCTTATCTCGGAAGGTTCGCTTTATATGACCGTTGACGGAGGCAATGCCATCTTGTACGGCGCCGAGGAGTTGGATTGCAATATCGTGAGAGCCAACAGGCAGAACGGGCAGATGCTGTTGAAATGCGTGCCCACGAACAACTACCGATACCCGGTGACAGGTGTCGGCCTTATCAGGTGGACCCACTCGAACATCGAGTACACGAAACTGTCGGAAATCCTGCAACGTGAGTTCCAGGACGACGGAGTGACGGTGATGAACGCCTCATACGACTTCGACAGCAGAGACCTCTATCTTGACCTTGACACAACCTTTGTAGATTTGGAATAACAATGGCTACCTATACCGTAAAACCCAACCAGAATATCTATGACGTGGCCATCATGCTGTACGGCAGCATAGAGGGGCTGTTCGACCTGATGATCAGCAATGAGTGGCTGAACATGACAACCGAGCTGAGGGCCGGGATGGAACTTGAATACCACGATTTCTTCAAGGTGAACGACGGCATCGTTTCGGAGATAGAGAACAACGGGTATCTTGCAGCCAACGGAGAGCGTCATGTGTACCATAAGGTCACTGACCAACCGCTTGTATTCGTGTTTGCCATCGCAGACAGCGACGAGGAAACCATGTCGTTCGCCGTTTCAGCGGAGGGCGGCACCATGATTGTAGACTGGGGCGACAATTCGCCTTTGGAAGAGGTGTCGCTCACAACTTCGGTGAAGAAGGTTGAACATTGGTTCGACAACAGGACCGACAAGCGCCGCGTCAGGGTCTACGGCGATTTCCAGCTTATCACATTCGACGCTTCAGGAATCCCTGGGACTGTATTTGCCATGCGTCCTGTGACGGTCGACGAATTTTCGTGCAACAAAAACAAATACCCATTGGATGCACTATTTCTTTTTGAAGGCACCTATTCGGTTGACCTGCGTGGCGCGAGGGTTACTGACCTAACGCCGGTAGGAAGCATGAGCCTGCAAACGCTCGACCTTCGTGACGCCCAAATCGGCAGTGAGACGATAGATGAATACCTTGTCTACATCGTCGAGAACTACGGAAGCAGGCGCGATTGCACGGTCCTGCTGACCACGGAGCCGTCAGCGGTAGGAATGGCAGCGATACAGACCATCATAGGGGAGGAGAGCTGGAACCAGAGCGGGCATTGGGTCTTCAATATCAACGGAAGGATATACACATACACCGGAGAATAAAATGGCAAGGACACTGACAGAGATATACAGCGGCGCAAAGGAGAAACGCGACGAATACCTTGAACTGACCGAGTTTCACAACAGCTCGAAGATGTCGGTTCTCGATGCTTTCACATGGGTGGCGTCGGCCTGCATCTGGACCTTTGAGAACCTGCTTGACGTGTTCAAGGTCGACTTGGCCAAGGACTTGCAGTACCGCATTAACGGAAACGCGGCCTATTATGCCAACGCCCTGCTGAAATACCAGAGCGGCGACATGCTGCAAATGAACGACGACGGTACGCAGTTTTCCTACCCGAGCATCGACCTGTCGAAGCGGATCATCACCAAGGTGAGTTATTCCGAGATTGTCGAGGACGGGTTCAACGACAAGAAACTGTATCTGAAAGTGGCCACTGGAGAGCCTGGGGCCTACGAGCGCATAAGCGACCTTGAATTGCTTTCGGTGCAAGCCTACCTCAACCAGATTTCTTTTGCCGGTACACACGCCGTAGTGGTCAGCCGCAACGGTGATGTGCTTATTCCCCGCCTCACAGTCTATTATGACGGTTCCGTGAGTCCTGAAGACGTGTATTCCAATATCGAGGCTTCTCTTGACGACTTCGTGCAGAACCTGCCGTTTGACGGCGTGGTGTATGTGCAGAAAATCATCGACGCCATACAGAAAGCCGAGCATGTGGTTGATGTGTATGTCGGCGAGAACCAAGGTATCTTCGTAGCGCAATACGACAGCGACAACCAGCTTGTCGTACAGGACACCGACGAGAACGAGCAGCCGATCTACGAAATGAAAGTCACCCGCTCGTTTGTGCCTAACGCCGGATTCGTGAAGCAGAGCACGGGTGAGGATTTGGAAGAACGCTTCCAGAAATGGGCGGAATCCATCACGCTTGTGGTTGAAGGTCAAGAGGAGAACGAATAATGAGGTATAGGATAGACTTCGATAAGACAGTGAACCAGCTTGTGCCGCACTACATCGGAGGCAGGAGGCTGATCCTGTATCTGCAAGCCCTTGTCAGCCCGTTGCAGTCGCTGAACGCGGAATTTGTCGAATGGGCCAAGGAAACGCGCATAGAAGCCTCGATGACCTCTCAGATATTCAAGCTCGAGTGGTTCCTGAACAGGAAGTTCAAGAAATACTTCGCCAACCAGGACTCGAAAATCACGATAAGTAACGGCTCTTCGCTCGGTGTTCCGCTCTACTGGCAGTCGGAGAACATGCCCAACACCACGCTCTATCACCAGGAAGACGACGAACAGACAAGCATCGAGGATAATCCGGCATTCTATTATAGCGACGAGAGGCTTACCGGGAGCGGATTCAGCTTCGTCGTCCATTCTCCAAGACCGGACACTACCTTGATTTCACAGTCCTCATACGACAGCCAGTTGAGGTACTGGATTGACCGATACAGACTTGCAAGCAAGACTTACAACATACAATATCATAACTAATGAAACAGTTTAACGCACAGACCGGCGGGCGATACACCTACGTTGATGACATCATCAACTTACAAGACCTTGCTCTATCAATCGTGAGCATCTTTGACGATTGCGATAATTTCATCATATCGGGATGCGAGGTTTCAGGTGACACGGTGTCGCCCGGTTATGTCTATATCAACAAGAGGATTCGTTGGTTCAACGGTGCCACGGGCGTTGAGTTCCCGTGCTACATCTACGAGCAGAACATGGCAGAGACCATGACCTATGCCAATGGCCAGGATAAGGTTGGAAGGCATATCTACGGATGTGCGTTGGCTGCATCTGTCCCGTCAAGCAACGACCCGCTGACCGACGCCGCGCCGCAATACATCCAACTGACAGAGCGTGGTGGCCTGCGTCTCAACGAGGCGTTCTTTGGCACCAACAGTCTGATGTTGTCGGCACCAGACCTTCAGATTGTAAGAAGCGACGTGCTCTTTGCGGCGAACGTGTCGATAGACGGCTCGCTGAACATCAGCTCGCTGACAATCGTCAACGGCAACTCAACGGGACGCCTGTATCACGATTCAAATGGCAGATTTGTCCTTTCGAACAAGAAAGGTTCCGGGGCCACTTATGGCATGAGCATCGTGCATGACACAGGCTTTGTGTTCGCCGCCGACGGATCGAACATCTTGAGGGTGCATTCGAGCCAGGTGACGGCAACCGTGCCTTTCACGGCACCGAGAGTGAGCACATCAAATGTCGCCATTGTCTCGGACAACATCTACGAGAACGCCACCAATACCGACAACGGATGCCTGAAAGTCAATATGCTTGGATATAACGGCGGTTCGGGCAAATACCGCGACACCATGATTGGCGACGGCAAGGGTACGGCCATTGTGTTCGTTGACGGTTCTGCTGCAAGAGTACAGGTCAATGGAACGATTGCCGCAAGCAGCTCCGTAAAGGAGGCGCTTGTCCTGAAAAGCACATATCCCTGTTCCGACGAAGAGAACTTTCTCAAGACCCTCGTGATCGAAGACTCGGAGGCGGTCGTTGCCGCTATCTTCGGTTACAATTCAGCATCTGCTAATGCACAGTCGAGCGACAGAGGCAATCTTCTGTCAATCATCAACAATGTCGGTAGCATCAACATCGTCGGAACGGGGTATGTCAACATCGGTCCTGTCATCCAAGAGAACGGCGTTGCGCTTTCGACGAAGTATATTCTCAGGTCCGAATTGCCGTCATGGGTGTTCGGCAACGCACCAACGAGCGGTATGACACAGGAAATTGCCGATGGCAGGTATGCGCGATTGACCAACGGACTGGCACAATTCATCCGTGGTTCGAACACCGCATCGGTGCTTTGCAGCCAGATAGGAGCCATAACGCAGATGCAAGCAGACTCAAGGTACGCAAAGCTCAGTTCCTATCTTGCTGACATGGCCCGTACCGAGGCGGAGAAGTCGATTATCAGACATAATATCGGAGCCGCCCCGTCTACGTCTATCACAACAATCTACGACTCCGGATGGAAGGATTTGAGAGGCGGGTTGCTATGGGCCAGACAATGGGGTAAAGTTGTCACCCTTCAAGGTACGCTTGCCACATCTTCTGTCGGTAATACTGCGTTCCTTATCCCTGCTGGCATAGCCCCGCCTGCTTACGATGTCGAGCTGGTCGCTTTTGAGGCGACCAGAAGCGGGGATGCCCGCTTGTTTAGGGTGAAAATATCGGCAGGACAAAGAAACGGATTGATAACGCATTGTCCGGATGCTATTGTCAATACTATTGTTACGGTCACATTAACTTACATGGTAGCATAATGTTTAAGGTACACAGACACTTGTATGATGCCGCACAGATCGAGCATCAGGAAAACACAGAAAAGCATGACATCAAACCAGAACCCGCAGCCGCAGAACCCGTCGCCGTCGAGGAGAAGGGGGCAGGAGAAAGCCCAAGAGAAAAAACGGCCAAAAAGACAGGGAAAAAGAAAAAAGCCAAGTCGTAAGAACTTCGAGGACATCCGACTTGGCTATCTCATGCGCTATCACACACCGATAGAGTTTGCTATCGTCATGGACTCCTGTAAGGGAGCGGCGCCGTCGGCAGACGTTATCGAGAGCCTTGGCTATGTTTCAGGAAACAAGTTCTTCAAGACCGCACTATTCAGGAGGGCCTTGGCGGATTATCGGAAAAATGGTCTAAGGACCAAAAAGGCTTGGTGTGTAACACACAAGCCAAAGAGCTGATTTTTAATTATTTTCGCGGAACATACGATTATTGTGAAAAAGTGTTACTTTTGCCACAAATTTGATTCGTATAGTTTTTTGTTGAATCCAACAATCAAAACTTAATGAACAAATGTGGCCGCGAGAACACTTCCAGGCCAAATTCCGACAAAAAGAAGGAGCTTTTCAACAAATATGTGATGCCGCACTATGATTTCGTAAAGAAATTGTGCGAACGCTATACGGCATCCAGACAAGATGTTGACGAGAATTTCAACGATGTCCTTCTCAACCTTTACATGTACATCGAGACCTATGACAAGAGCCGCGACCTGAAGACATGGCTGCATATCGTCACCAAGCGCTATGTGTTCAATATGAACAAGCGGCGCCTGGTCTACGGCAATTCGATGCAACTGACCGACTCGTTTTCCGGTAGCGGTATGGAATGCGACGACAAGCCATGTGAAATGGCTTGCTGTGACAGCGGCTATCACGACGGGATCTCCGTTGCGCTTGACCTGATGCCGCAGATACACCGGAAAGCGTTTGAAATGCAGATGTCCGGCTATTCCTTAAAGGAAATTGCCAAGATACTCAACGAATCCGGCGAATTGGATTCGAGCAACATCAACACCGTGAAGACACGGGTGTTTACCGCGAGGAAGTTTCTCAGGGAGCATATCGACAGGGAAGGCAACCTCGTGATGACGAAATGAAACTAAAACACACAAAAGAAAGAGACATGGAAGAAAAAAACACATTGAAAGACGAACCTATCGTACAATTCAAGATGATGAGCGATGTCATGGCATTGCAGGTGAAGAACCCGGACATAGACGAGCCTCTTGCTGAGATCTCGGGCTATGACCTCCGCGTGAGCTTTAACTTCAAGTATCTCAAATCACTGGAAGACGTGGAGATTGCATCTGCGGCCATCGGCGACCTGTTCAAGCAGATGATGCTTGAGGAATTGTTGGGCGATAGAAAACCGAACAACCAGGCCCAAACTATTACAGAATAAAGAGAAGAAGGTATGCCGTCATGCGAAATAGTACCGGTTGTGGATGCTGAGGTGGTGGCTTCGGAAGAGAAAGGCGTCATAGTTCCTGACCCGACGGGGCTGTCAAAGAAAGAGCAGATGTTCTGCGAGCTTTATGCCGCAGGCAATGCCCCTTTTGCAGGCAACATGGCGAAATGCTATGAAGAGGTCTTTGGTGACAGCGAGCTTGACAGTGGGATGCGAGCATATCTGCTGCTGTCGAGGCCGGATGTGCAGCGATACCTATCCGAGATAAGCGCCTTGGGTTACGAGAGATCCAAGTACATGAAGGAATTTCTCAACTCCACACTCATGCACATCGTCGACGAAATGGCGTATTGCAAACCTGCCGTCGACAGGAACGGGAAGCCGATACCTGCTTCATCGAGCCGAGGTGTCGCGGTGAGCGCGGCGAAGCTGCTGATGGACTTGAATGGACTGAAGGCCGGTGGACACGAGAACGAGTTGAAGATCAAGAACGAAAGCGGCGGTAACATCACGTTCAATGTCATTGTTCCCGGCAGCCAGAAAAAGGAGGAGATTGACCAATGATAGAAGATGGCCTCGTCATCGTCGTGATACCGTCGAGGGATTTGGATGAAATGGGGATGTCGGCGTTGGCCAACCACAAGATGGAAATGACGGAGCCGGTGTTTTCGAAAGACGGCAGGATGATTGGATGCTGGGCGCAACTGATAGACGAAACCTTCCTCGGAGAAAAAGAGTGGTTTATCCCATACGAATCAATTTTTCTAATCAAATAAAAGCATAATGGATTGGACAACAATTAAATCAATGACTGCGGTAATCGGAATGGCCTGCGTCATCGTGTTATTGGCTATGATGGTGGATCTCGTCAGTGGACTGCACAAAGCGAAGATGAGAGGGGAGTTCCGTTCATCTTGGGGGTTGAAGAGAACATTGACGAAGTTCATAACCTACGAAGGCGGCGTAATTGTAGCCGCAGGTGTGGATATGCTGCTATACTTCTCACGCCTGTTTGAACTGTTCCGATTGAATGTCATCAACGGCGTTCCGGTTATCACCTGTCTTGTCGGTATCTATCTGCTCGTTGTCGAGATAATGAGCATACGAGAGAAAGCCGACAAAAAGACAAAAAAGGACTTCTCAGAGGCCGGAGAGTTCATTACGAAGTTCCTTGAAAGCAAGACATTCAAAGACGCTTTCATTGCGGCAGTAAAGGCACAGACTAATAATAACAACGAAAATACAGAAAACGATGAAGAAACTACTTGAAAGATTTGCCTTATGGCTTGAAGAACACGCGATCGCGGTTGGTGACTCGACGAAAGCTATCGTTGTGAGCATTATCGCATTCGTGGTGTCATGCGTGACGACCTGCATCTTTGCGGCAAAGGGATGGCGTGGTATTGGATTGGAAACCTTATTTGGTGTCTTCTTTTTGGGCGGCATGTTTCTGCCACCTATCATCGAAGCCATCCGTGCCCGTGTGAAAAAGACCGAATGGAAGCCTTGGTATTGGTTCCCCACGGTAATCGGGTGCGTGTTTGGTTGCTTTTTAGCAGCGTTCATATCCTTTGTCTTTGGGTGGCATGGTTGATCGCATCAAGAAATTGCTCTACGGCATCAAGGCTGACAAGCTGCTGCATTTCATTACAGGCTTGCTTGTGGCGCAGGTAGCCTTCCTGTTGATCAACATCGGCATGGCGAAATGGGCCTCTCTGCTGATTGCGTTTGTCGTAACGGCATTGGTGGGCGGCATCAAGGAATTTGCCGACAAATTCACCGGAGGCGTGCCCAACTGGAAGGACTTTGTTTTCACCCTTGCGGGTGGTTTTGTTGGACTTTTAATAATGTCATTATCATGAAGATTGTATTGATAGACAATGGCCACGGCAAAGAAACCCGTGGAAAACGCAGCCCAGACGGGTCGCTCTTTGAATGGAAGTGGACCCGTGAGATTGCGGTGATGCTCGAAGCCGCGTTGAAGGCCAAGGGCATTGACGCACGCCGTATCGTGACAGAAGATACCGACATCAAACTGAAGGAACGCGCCAGCCGTGTGAACGCCGTATGTTCAAAAGCTGTCGCAAAGAATGTGGTACTGGTGTCAATCCACATCAACGCCGCAGGAAACGACGGCAAATGGCACGATGCAACAGGGTGGACCGGATGGGTGTCGAAAAAGGCAGGCGAGAACAGCAAGCGTTTTGCACAACTGCTCTACGACGAGGCCGAGAAACGCGGATTGAAAGGCAACCGTTGGGTGCCGAAAGAGCGCTATTGGCAGGCCAACTACACCATCATCACCGACACATTGTGCCCAGCCGTGTTGACCGAGAACCTTTTCCAAGACAACCGACAGGAAGTGTCCTATCTGTTGAGTGACGAGGGTAAGCAGACCATCGTCGACTTGCATGTGGCGGCCATCCTCAAATACATCGGGCTATGACAAAGAAACAAGGAAAAATCTATATCATTATTGCTGCGGTGATTATTGCGGCACTGATGATGCTTGCGTCTTTTAACGCCGGATGGAGGTATCGCGGCGAGCAGATACAGACTCTTGCCCCAGATACGGTCACGATCCACCATTGGGACACCACTTTTCTGCCGTCGCCGCCAGACACCATAAATAGCGTTGAGGAAAAACCATATCCAGTACCGTACTATATCAAGGACACCGACACCATACACGATTCCATCCTCGTTGTCCTGCCTTACGAGCATCACCAGGCAGATTTGGAAGATGTTGCTACGGTATGGTATAGCGGATATGACACAAAGATTGACAGTGCGTTGGTTTACAAACATCATACTACACAGATAATCCATCAGCCCTACGAGGTCTTCAAAACCCCACGGCTGACCGTCGATTTTGGGGTCGGGAACCACCAATGGAAACAACTCGACCCCTATGTCTTTGCCAGGGCGACTGTCAATGTCAGCAATTGGAAGATAGAGCCTTATGCAGGCTATTCATACTCGCGGCAGGCTATGTTTGGAATAAGCGTGTCAAAGTGTTTCGTCTTGATTAAATAAAAGCGCTTTTTCTCAAACCTTGGACACAGTTTGTAGCCTATTCAATAAAGAACCCATAAATTTCAAAAATATGCAGTTACACATTAAAGACAGAATCTATTTCCCGAACATCCTGCCCAGGACCGGCACGTTCATGGAGTTCAACCTGAAAAAGTCCATCATCAACAAGGTCGCCATCAGCGAGGAAGACAAGGAGCGCTTCAACATCAAGACCGACCAAGAGAAGGGTGCCATCACATGGGACAGCGAGAAAGACCTGGCGGAACCGCTCGAAGTGAGCTTCACCGCTGAGGAACTTGATTTCCTGAAGAAGTCCTGCGAGAACCTGACAGAAAAGGAGAACACGGACGACTTCTGGATGGTGGTTGAGAAGATTTACAACTCACTGTAATTTTTTCATCTGTATATCTTGAACGAAAGCGTGCCCCGTAGGTACGCTTTCAATTTGTAGGACAATGGCCAACCAACTCAAACACCCAGGAAACTTGAAGATAGACTTCGCACCGTCAGAGCGGCAGTACGAACTATGGAACTATCTTCAGCCCGACCATTGTCCGCATTGCGGAAGCGACGGAAGCATTGAGAATGTCTTTGTCGGATATGACAGGGAAGGGAACCCTCAATACAAGCCAAGGTGCAGAAATTGCGGCACGACGAATCTACCGCAGACCATATTGGGCGGAGGAGCCGCAGGTGGAGGTAAGAGTTACCTTGGAAGTTGTTGGGTGATTAGCAGTTGTATGCGATTCGATAACATCCGTGCTGTTGTTGCGCGTAAGACCATCAAGTCGCTGAAGGAATCCACGTTCAACACCATCAAGACGGTGATGACAGATTGGGGGTTGAAAGAAGGTGAAAACTACAAAATCAACAATCTGGAAGGCGTTGTGACATTCTGGAACGGCTCCGTCATCATCTTGAAAGAGTTGGAGGACTTGCCATCCGACCCGAATTTTGAAAGGTTGGGGTCTTCAGAATACACCATAGCTTTCATTGACGAGGTAAGTGAAATCTGCGAGAAGGCCGTAGAGGTGTTGTCTTCGCGTATCAGATGGAAGGTCCACGAGACATTCAAGATTCCGCGTCTGTTCATGTCAACAAACCCTTGCATGACATGGGTGAGATCGAGGTTTGTCCAAGACGATGATGGCAATCCTGTCGAATGCGATGAGACAGACATCTTTGTGCGTTTTTCGCTTTATGACAACCCTGACATTGAGTTTAGGAAGATATATGAGGCCAATCTGAACAAGATCAAAGATAAGGCCACGAGAGAACGTTTGAAGTACGGCAATTGGGACTTCACCGATACCAATGTCTCTGCTGCCTACTGGAACTTCGACGGCGACAAACACCTTATGCCGAACCTGAAGGAACGTGTCTACAATCCGCTGAAGCCTATCATAGTCTGCTTCGACTTCAATGTCATACCCTACATGGGGTCGCTGTCGGTGCAGATTGACTATGAGAACAAGAAAATCTACTTCCTGGAGGAGATTCTCGGCAAGCAGGAAAACAAGGAGAACAATACGCCAAAGCTGTCGATGAAGGTAAGGGAAAAGTTCGTAAAAGAGAAACACCTTGGCGGCATTCTCGTCACGGGAGATCCGGCTGGACTGGCTCGTTCGACACAGACCGACGACGGGACGAATAACTTCACCATCATCATGAACAACATGAAGAATACCACCTTGAATCCGCAGCTCAGGCTTCTCAGGAAGCAGCCGCCGCTTGTGGCAAGGCTGGAGTTCGTCAACGCAATACTCAACGGATATGACGGGTGGTCGGTCCTTGTCGACATAAGATGCAGGAAGTTGACCGAAGACCTGATCAACCAAAAGAAGAACTCTGACGGCACCAAGAACAAGCCGAAAGTGACCGACCCGAAGACGGGAATGAAATACGAAAAATACGGGCACCTGTCCGATTGCCTCGATTACGTCCTGTGCTATTTCATAAGCAGTAGCTGGAACAAGTTCCAGATGGGAGGGAGTTCAGGCATCGAGACCGTGAGTGCCCCAATCTATAACGAATTTGGATTCTAATGTACAGAAGATTTCTCAACAACAACGACTACAAAGGTCTGATTACAGAAACGGCTCTTTCTCAAATGACGAGAGACGACGAGGAGGACATCCTCAACGCCGAGGAAGCCGCAGAACAATCCATCATCGAGTATCTGTCCGAAAACTACGAGATAGAGAAGGTGCTTGAGGTGGGCAAGAAGATCCTGCCGTACAACAGGCAGATAACCTACACCGTCGGGAGCCATTTCCTCTACACAGTGAACAATACTCTTTGTGTGTGCGAGGCTCTGAGGACCATCAACGGCTGCAAAGCGCCTGCGACGGAAATCTATTGGGTTGAGACGAATACCGTCGACAACGAGGAAGAGGTAAGGCCCTATTCCCAAATCGAGACCTATTTCAAGGGCGATGTTGTCCGTTTCGCGAACGGCTTCTACATCTGCACCAGCCCCAACGGATATGGCTTCAACAACATCCGCGTGCCCGGTGTCGTCGGCTGGGAAGAGGTGGAGTGCTACGACTGGGAGGCGAACCTGGACTATGCCATGTGGAGTGTTGTCCGTTATGGCACCAAGTTCTTTGCCCTAATCAACCCGAGCGGTGTTGACTTGACCGTCAATCCTATGGATTCCGACAACTGGGGCATGATCGGTGACTACGACAGGGAGTACAACTTGTACGAGTTTTCAGAGACGGAATATGTGGTGTACAACGGAAAGGTCTTCGCTCCGGTGATGAATGTCAATTCAGACAACATCGAAATCGAAAACAATTTCCGGAAGCACGACCCGCGCAACCCGAATGTGAAGAAGCACATGCTGAGGCTGGCCGTCTACGAGCTGACGAAGATGATTTCGCCGAACAATGTCAGCGCCGCCAGGATTACCGACTACGAGAACTCCATCGAATGGCTCCGAGACGCATCGAGACTCCGCATCAACCCGATGATACCGCGCAAGGTCGACGAGAAACAGCAATTCGAGACTGACTATGCGATTGCCACCTTTGCTCGGGACTACGACCCGAACAACAACGCGTGGCAGATATAGTTGGTTGTGCGAATGTTGTGCAAAAAATTAAGCCGTAACCTGATTTTCAGCAAGTTACGGCTTTATTTGGTAGCCCATAGCGGAATCGAACCGCTGTTTTAAGTGTGAGAAACTTACGACCTAACCGCTAGTCGAATGGGCCAAAAAAAGGTTCTTTTTGCGGAACCTTTCGTGTGAACTAGGCGGGAGTCGAACC